>OASZ01000146.1_pt1 | contig 101632 bp, 89 predicted proteins | sample 1501241 | NCBI WGS metagenome assembly OASZ01 (sample SAMEA2579926, study PRJEB22360) | human gut metagenome | biome: human gut; feature: human-associated habitat; material: faeces | place: Denmark | collected 2008/2010 | reverse complement strand
CCGTTTCCACTTACACTATTCGCCCCAGCATAGCTGGGGGATTAGACTTTTCATTTAAATACATCTCATGTTCTTATTAATCAAGAGTGGGAAAGTGGATATTCCATGGAGAATACATATTTAAATACATCTCATGTTCTTATTAATCTTATGTTAGTGTTGCAAAATTACAAACCTATGGACTATTTAAATACATCTCATGTTCTTATTAATCGTGGATATTTCATAAAGTGCCACGCCTGCTTCTGTCATTTAAATACATCTCATGTTCTTATTAATCCGTGCAGGGCTGGAGTGCAGAGTATATCCGCATAAAAATTTAAATACATCTCATGTTCCTATCTATCATACTCTTTATGTTATTTACTATATTTAAATACGCTCAGCGTTGTTATTTATGCATGAAGTTATTATGATATGAAATAACCCTAAAAGTCAAGACAAATTCTTAGGAAATAGTATTTTCCTTACTAATCCTCTTAAACAACCGCGCCAATACCAACACGGCCGCCACAGCCAGTACCACCTCTGCAGTAAGCTGCGCATAAGCAAGTCCGTAAAGCGGAAACAGGAAGTTCAAGATATAAAGCGCCGGAATTTCCAGAACAATCTTTCTCATAATGGCAAAAAGCAAGGCTTCTCTGCCCATTCCCACTGCCTGGAATACACCTACAGCAATAAAATCCATACACAAAAACGGCAGTCCCAGACAAAATCCCCGAAGGAATTTTGTTCCGTAAGCCACAATCGTCTCATTATCCATGAAAAGCTGAGTCAACTGCGCGGCACCCACAAAATAGCCCACAGCCACTATGGCAATAAATCCCAGGCTGGCTTTTACCGCAAATACCAGAGTGCCTTTCATACGCTTATGATTTCTGCTGGAATAGTTATAACTGATAAGCGGCATAATTCCCTGGGAAAGCCCCATGGCAACATTCATGGGAACCATATTGATTTTCTGCGTAATTCCCATAGCCGCCACTGCGTCAGCGCCAAAAGAAGAGGTAAAATTATTTAAAATAGTCATACCCGTCACATTCAGCAGATTCTGAATAGACGCCGGAATTCCCACATTGCAAATACCCCAGACAATTCTTTTTTCCAGAGAAAACTTCCGGGGATGAATACACACAAAGGTACGCCCTCTCTTCTTCCAGAGCAGCACAAAAAAGTACAGACAGGCCACACAATTTGACAAAAAAGTAGCAAGACCCGCTCCCTCTGCCCCCATATCCAGACCCCAGGGCAAAATAAACACCGGGTCCAGCAAAATATTGAGGAAACAACCGCTCATGGTCCCCAGACTGGCATGAAGCGCCGAGCCCTCTGCCCGTACCATATAAGCCATCACCACATTTAAAATAGCGGGAACCGCACCGAATAGCACCGTCCATTTTACATATCCTGCTGTGGCTGCCATAGTGTTGGTATCCGCTCCCAAAAGCCGCAGAAGAAGATTCTGAAAAATCCCGCAAAGAGCAGCAAACAAAACTCCGCTAAAAAGCGCACAGTAAAAACCAAAGGCCGAACTCTTGTATACGGTTTCATAGTCTTTGGTTCCCATTGCACGGCTCATCATGCTGGAACTTCCTACTCCAAATAAATTGTTGACCGCATTAAATGCCAGCAGAACCGGAGCCGCCAGAGTAACTGCAGCATTTTCTATGGCGTCATTGCACATACCTACGAAATATGTATCGGCCAGATTATAAATAACCATAACCAGAGAGCTTAAAATGGTGGGAAAAGCCAGTTTTGCCACAGCTCTTGGTATGGGGGTCTGCTCAAACAAAATCACTTTATCATCGTTTTGCATAACCTTCTCCTTCTATATTAATATAGTTTCATTGTAACATAGAAGGAGAAAGATTTCCTGCTGATTTTCACTTTCTTATCCGGAATACCGCAAAGCCTCAATGGGCTTTTTCCTCGCTGCTTTATTTGCCGGATACAGACCAAAAACAATCCCGATGAATCCGGAAAACGCAACGGCAATCCACACAACCTGCACATTCATGGTAAAGGTCATATTTCCATTCATAAATTTTCCGATAATTTTCAGCAGAATCCAGGAAAATCCAATGCCTGCAAAGCAGCCCGCCATGCTGACAATGACTGACTCCATGAGGAACTGCAGCATAATACTGCTTCTGCCTGCGCCAATAGCCTTACGGATTCCGATTTCCCGGGTCCGTTCCGTGACCGAAACCAACATAATGTTCATAATGCCGATTCCGCCTACCAGAAGAGAAATTGCTGTGATTCCTCCCATCATCAGAGACATGGTATTGTCCACCTCCTGCATGGTTTCCATTACTTCAAACTGGCTCTGTATAGAAAAAGCGTCTTCATCATTGTCCAGCCTGCTCAGCATAATCTGTTCCACTGCCCGTTCCGTTCTGTCCATGGTATCCTCATCCGGAGATGAAACATAAAACTGGGTAATATCCAGAATATTGTCCGCAATTCTGGTCAAAGTAGAATACGGAATATAGCCTTCCAATACCGTAGTCTGCGCAGAATCTTCGTCTTCCGAAGAAACCGCAGCAGCAGAGTTCTCCAGACTGCTGCTGTCAGAAAGTACTCCCACCACCTGAAAGCGGTTCCCATTCAAACTAATGGTTTCGCCCTCCACGTCCGTATGACCGAAAAATTCAATGGCTGTGTCTTCTGTAATCACCATAACATAAGAATGGTTATCCACATCCGTCTGTTTTAATGCTCTCCCGGTTTTCAGTTCCATATCCATAATACGGAAATAACTTCCTGTTGTACCGTACAAAGTCACCGTTCCCTCCGTATAGCCGGATTTTCCTGTAACGCTGGTTTGTGCAAAAGGTGCCGCGTCTTCTATGGCTTCGTCCTCCAATAGCTGGCTGAATTCTGAAAGCCGCAGGGGATTTTCCTTGTCATCACTGATTTGTACGGTCAGATAATCCGAACCCATGGAGGAAATCTGCCCGGCCACAGAAGATGAAGCCCCGTCCGCAATGGATACCAGAACAATCAGCGAGGAAACACCTATAATAATTCCCAGCATTGTGAGAAAAGTCCGCATTTTATTGGCGTTTACCGCACTCCACGCCATTTTCCAGGTTTGTATTCCCATCTTAATTTCCTCCCGGAGCAGGTCCGCCTCCAGATGGCATTTCACCCATACCGCCCCCGGAAGGCTGCTCCATATTGCCGGGTCCGCCGCCCTGCTGGGGTGTCTGTCCGGAATCTGTACCCTGGGTATTGCCTGTCTTCTGATAATAAACCGTATCGCCCTCCGACAGTCCGTCTGTGATTTCTACCTTATCTCCGTCAGAAAGTCCTGTGGATACCTCCTGTTCCCCCGACAGATTGCCCTCATCGTCCTTCTTGGTATATACAAAGGTTTTATCGCCTTTTTCCTGTAGAGCATTAACCGGTATGGTCACCACGTCTTTCTTTTCCTCTACTGTAATGACGGCTGAAGCATTCATTCCTTCTTTCATCTGCGCATCCTTTGGAATGGTAATTTCCACTGTATATTTTGCGACTCCGTTTCCGGAACTCTGGGAACTGCTGCCTACCTTTGTAACCGTTCCTGTAAAAGAAGAGTCCTCCAATGCATCCAGCGTCACTTCGGCTTCCTGGTCTTTTGACACAGAATTAATATCCAGCTCATCCACGCTGACAGAAAGAATCATACTGTCATTGGAAGCCAGGGTAAAAGCGGTTACATCTGTGCTGTAAGACGACGTATCTTCTGTACTGTCTGAAGAACTGGTCTGCTGGGCAGTGGTTTCCGTGTCTGCAGCGGCTGCCGTACCGGTACTTGTGCCTGTCACAGCTGCTGCTTTGGCACTTGCCTCAACAGTTTCCCCGTCACTGCCTGATACCTGATTCTTGTTTTCATCCTGTCCGCTTTCATTTTGTTCTTTCTGGGTTTCCTGAGGTGTTGTTTCCGCAGTAACCGGGAAGGTAACACAAAACTCCAGCGTCTTTGCATCCTCTGATACAGTCAGACCTGACAAAATTCCAACTTGCAGTTTTGACACACTGTCCGCACCGAAGCAGTATCCCTCCCCTGCTGTAAGCGTTATCTGTGCCTGATATTCCGTACCGCCCTCAAAGGTATCTGCCTGGGGATTCCACACAATGCTTCCCGTATATGCGCCATCCGAAGAATTTGCCTCTGTCTGAGGAACTCCGTCTGTCTGGGGTGTGGCTAAGGCCAACAGTCCTGCTGTGCTTTCCGTTCCCTCTCCGATTGCAAACTGCAGGCAGATATCCGTCTGCTGCTCTGCATCGTTGTCCAACGCAGTTTCTTTTCCCGCTGCTGTCTCAGACGCCGAAGACAACAGCAGAAAAGAAGCCCCTGAGGCAGAAGAAGTATAAGACATATTGCTGGCTTTTGCAGCGGAAGAACCCGAAGAAGTAGTTCCCGATGATACGGCGGAACTGCTCTGCACCGCGCTTCCAGCAGAAACATTCACACTTCCTACCGTACCGTCTATGTCCGCAGTAATCGTTCCGGTCTGGGAAATGGTCACCAGCTTCTGAAGACTCTGGGTAAGTGCCTCTCTTTTCGCCGCCAACTGGCGGTATTTTACAGATTTTTCTCCGGTATTTACCGTCAGAAGCGTATCTCCCGCAGATACTTCCTGGTTTTCCGCTGCTGAAACACTGCTGACCGTACCGCCTGTACCTGTAATTTCCAGCTGCTCATGAATGTACGCCTTTCCCGTTCCTATTTTTGTCCCGTCCGCTTTCGCCGCCGTGACGGTGTCATCTACTGCCACACCATCATCTGAAAAAGTCACTGTGCAATCCGCTCCGCTGACACTCTCCACGCTGCCCTCTTTCACCGTACCGTCCGACAAGGTAACGGTCACCGTATCTCCTGCTGCCACACCGGATACGCCTGTAAAATCTGCTGCCATTTTGCCATCCAGTGAAAGCAGCATCAAGGCCCCGTTGTCCACCATACTCTGCGCCACATCACTGCTCTCCTGCACATAATTTTTCTTTATCCGTCCGCTGACCTTTGCCGTCACCTCCTGGGTTTCCGTATCGGATTTACATTCGTTCATATCTTCTTCCGTCTCTTCTATCTGCTCCTGTACCTCCTCCATAGCTCCCAGTACCGAGGTTTCCTCTACCACAGCCAGCACATCCCCTTTGGATACCGCATCGCCGCTTTCTACTTTCACCTCCTTTATCGTAATGCCGGAAGGAATTTTCACAGTGTCAGAATCGTCCGCCTCCAGGCTGCCTGTTCCTGTAATGGTATTGGCTATATCACCGGAAGCTGCCGACGCCTCCTGCACCGAAGCATTCCCCACAGGCTGCCCCTTAGACATTTTATTTCTCGCCCAAAACACGCCTGTCCCAAGGATACATATGCCTGCCAGCGACACAATCGCCACCGCTGTTTTCTTTTTTCCGGACATGCCTTTCCACACAGACATGCCCTTTTTCATATAAAACCCTGCTTTTTTCACTATTTTTTCCTCTTACGATAACTGCTCCGGTTTTTCTGTTTCATAGTCACTCCACTGAGTTGCCTGGGAGCAGCCTGACAGATCTGCCGTTTTTTCGTATTTATCTACAGTAATGGTATACTCACTGGTACCTTCTGCATATACGGTTCCGTCACTTCCTTTTATGGTAACGGAATTTCCATCTTCGTCGGTGATAGTTCCTGCACAATACAGATTTGTAAGTTCGCTGTCTCCGGTCACTACCCAAGAGGAACCTTCCTCTATATAAAAGCTGGCATATCCGCTTCCGCCATCTCCGGCACAGCTCTCATCATCCTTTACTGCACCTTTTAATGTACTTCCATCTGTCATATAGAAATCCAGTTTGCTGATACTGTCCCAGATAATATCACCCTCCATTTTTTGTGTAATGGCGGTAAACAGGCAGTCTGCACCGTTTGAACCGGACTGACCCCATCCTCTCTGATTCTGATTTCCTGTGCATTTCAGAAAGAAATCGTTGTCCTCTGCATAGGTAATGTCCACATCTGACAATACAAAGGTAGATTCTGTATTTGTGGTATAAAACATACCTCCGTTTTTCGCTGTAAGACTGCCTCCGTCCATTTCAAACGTACTGTTTCCTAGTTCTGAGTCCCCGGACATACTCTGGTAGAGAATTACATTCCAGGTACAGTCGTTCTGCTCATTATCACTCATATTTCCGGTCAGATTGGAATTATACAAATGGAGTGAATTCAACCCCTCAATGCAGACCGCTTCTGAACCGTTTGCCGTCAGATTCGCATTATTTACGGCAATATTGGCTGTGCTGTAAATTGCCGGAGAACCTGTGCCGTTAGAGGTATAAGTTCCTCCGTCCACAACCATGGTTCCGCCGCCTCTGTCGCTTCGGATTGCCGCAGAGGATTCTCCGTTGGTCTCCACATCTAAATCCCATGCATAAAGCGTTCCGCCGCCTGCTGCATGAATACCGCCTGAAGTATCCTGCTGTGTCTTAATGGTGGTATCCGAAACATAGGTCACACCGTCGCCGTAAGAGAAAATTCCTGCGCCTCCTGCCGCGTCTGTATCAACGGTACTTCCGCTGATATAGGCCTTACCATCTGTATTCAGAATGGCTGCTCCCACACCGTAAAAGCTGGAATTGTCTCCTCCCTTACTGTCAGAAGAGGTTCTGTCAGCAGTCACGTTCTTTAATGTAACCTGTGCACCGTCCAAAATATGCACCGCATTCTCGTCTGTCCCTGTAGATGTAAAGGTTTCTCCGTCTGCTTCGGTGTCTGAAGTATATTCTGTCGCAGCCGCATAACTGTCTACCCCTCCTGCATCAGGAGACTGTCCCATACCGCCGCCCATGGACATAACCGTAATTGTTTCTGCATTTCCATCTTCATCCAGGGTAATGGATACGGTATCACCTTCAGAAATATCGTCTAGAGTGATAGTCTCTGTTTGCTGTTCAGGCGGATTTTCACCCGGCTCTTCCCCGTCTTTACTATCACTTCCGGTACTGCTCTCTGTGCTGTTGTCGGTACTGCTCTCTGTTGTTCCGGTAGTATCTTCTGGTTTTTCCGGTGCCTCTCCATCGGCAGACGGAGCTTCTCCACCCTGTCCCGGACCGCCGCCCATGCTCTGACGCTGGATTACCGTATCATCTGTAATTTTGATTTCCTTTTCCTCTCCGGTCAGATCCAGCATGGACGGCTGCTCTCCACCCTGAGGCGGCTGATTTTCGCCCTCTCCATCCGTCTGCGCAGAATCTGTATTTTCCTCTTTGCCGGCACCCGATGGATTTTCTCCATCTTTCTCCATTTCTTTCATGGTTCCTACCTCAATGGTGACAGAAGACTCTCCTACGGATTTCACTTCTCCATATACGGTATTTTCCTCGCTTTCCTTTTCTTTGGAAATACTGGTATCATTTGTACTTGATTTTGTACAGCCGGTAAGAGCCGACACGCCTAAGATAATGCCTAATGTGATTGCAAGATGGTTTCGTTTCATATGTCCTGTATCCTTTCCTAAAACAAGTTTGTGTGCTTTAAAAGGGAGTATACGAGGGGAACTTTAAATAAACCTTAAAATGGCAGAGAAAATTTTTAATTTGCCAACCGGACGTGCAAAAACCCCTGAGGAGGCCGCCTCTGGGGTTTTCTATCTTTTAAAATATATACTTTTTACTTCCCAATCACAACTTTATCCAGATGCCAAATTTCATCTACATACTGCTGAATGGTTCTGTCTGAGGTAAATTTACCGGAGCAAGCCGTATTCAGAAGCGCCATTTTCGCCCATCCTGCTTCATCTCTATACGCTGCCTCCACTTTCTCCTGCGCTGCCGCATAAGATTTGAAATCAGCCAGAATGAAGTACGTATCTGCTCTGTCACTGCTGTTTGTGTTCAGCAAAGAGTCATAGATTTCACGGAACATATTGAAGTCTCCCCCTGAATAGGTACCGTTAATCAGCTGCATCAGCACGTTTCGGATATCCGGGTCATTATTGAAATACTGCATAGGGTCATAGCCGCCATTGTTTTCATAGTTGATAACCTCATCCGAGGACAGACCGAAGATAAATGCATTTTCTGCGCCTACTTCTTCCACGATTTCCACGTTTGCACCGTCCATGGTCCCCAGCGTTGGCGCACCGTTTAACATAAACTTCATGTTTCCGGTTCCGGATGCCTCTTTACTTGCTGTAGATATCTGCTCGGAAACATCTGCTGCCGCAAAAATCATTTCCGCATTGGACACACGATAGTTTTCAATAAATACCACTTTAATCTTTCCGTCAATAGAACGGTCGTTGTTCACCACATCTGCCACAGCGTTAATCAGCTTAATGGTCTGCTTTGCGCGTCTGTAGCCTGCCGCTGCCTTTGCACCGAAAATAAAGGTTCTCGGATAGAACGGCATTTCCGGATGTTCCTTAATCTTATTGTACAGGTACATTACATGCAGAATATTCATCAGCTGGCGTTTGTACTCATGAAGTCTCTTCACCTGCACATCAAAAATAGAATTTGGATTCACTTCAATGCCATTGTGCTCCAGAATATATTTTGCCAGCCGCACCTTGTTCTGGTGCTTGATGTTCATAAATTCCTGCTGCGCCTTCTTGTCGTCTGCATAAACCTTTAATTTTTCCAGTTCCGGAAGGCTGGTAATCCATCCATCCCCAATGTGGTCCGTAATCCAGTCTGCCAGCAGAGGATTTCCGTGAAGCAGGAAACGTCTCTGGGTAATACCGTTTGTCTTATTATTGAATTTTTCCGGATACATCTCATAGAAATCTCTCAATTCCTGTTTTTCCAGAATTTCCGTATGCAGCTTTGCCACACCGTTTACAGAATATCCGCCTGCAATGGCAAGATGTGCCATTTTCACCTGACCATCATAAATGATTGCCATTTTACGGATTTTTTCCTGGTCACCCGGATATTTTGCCTGGATTTCCAGAAGGAATCTGCGGTTAATCTCCTCAATAATCTGATATACACGAGGAAGCAGCTTAGAAAACAGCTCGATAGGCCATTTTTCCAGCGCTTCTGCCATAATGGTATGGTTTGTATAAGCGCAGGTATGGGTGGTAATGTCCCACGCGTCTTCCCAGGACATGCCCTCCTCGTCCACCAGAATACGCATTAATTCTGCAACAGTCATAGTCGGATGCGTATCGTTTAACTGGAAAGTTACCTTTTTCGGCAAATCGTGCAGGTCGCTGTGCGATTTCTTAAACTTCTCAATGGCAGCCTGAATACTTGCGGAAATGAAGAAATACTGCTGTTTTAAACGCAGCTCTTTTCCTGCATAATGGTTATCATTTGGATACAGCACTTCCACAATATTCTTTGCCAGGTTTTCCTGCTCTACTGCTTTATGATATTCTCCCTTGTCAAACAGGTCTAACTGGAAGTCATTGACCGCTTCTGCGTCCCAGATACGAAGGGTGTTCACAATCTGATTGTTGTATCCCACGATTGGCATATCGTAAGGAATGGCTCTTACAGACTGGTATCCCTCCTGAATAAAGTGATTCTTGCCCGTAGCCGGGTCATATTCCACTCTTACATAGCCGCCGAATTTCACTTCTTTGGCATATTCCGGACGGCGCAGTTCAAATGGGTAACCGTCTTTTAACCAGTTATCCGGCACCTCTACCTGATAACCATTTTCGATTTTCTGTTTGAACAGACCATAGTGGTAACGGATACCACAGCCATACGCACAATATCCCAGCGTGGCCAGAGAATCCAGGAAACAGGCAGCCAGTCTTCCCAGACCGCCGTTTCCAAGAGCCGGATCCGGCTCCTGGTCTTCAATTACATTTAAGTCAAATCCAAGCTCATCTAAAGCTTCTTTTACTTCCTTATACGCACACAGGTTAATCAGGTTGTTGCCCAGCGCGCGTCCCATCAAAAATTCCATGGACAGATAATAAACGATTTTCGGGTCATCTTTTTCATACTGTTTCTGCGTGAGAAGCCAGTTGTCAATAATTACGTCTTTAACAGCAAGAGAGACTGCCTGAAAAACCTGTTCCTGAGTAGCCTCATCAATGGTTTTTCTATAAAGCATTTTTACATTTTCTTTAACGCTTTTTTTGAATTTCTCTTTCTTGAAATGATTATCCAACATCACTATTTTCCTCCTAGCGAAAGTTATGAAATTTTTTCCACCCCTAATTTTACACCTTCTGCGTTAATTTTCCAATCCTTTGTATAACCTTTTACTTCGTTATATACAACTTCCTCAGCCAGAACTTCTGCTTTGATTTGTTTTTCATGTACACGGAAGATTCCCTCAATTACCTGGTTATCCGCAAGTGATACCCGGATTTTATCCATAACTTCAAAACCTGCTTCCTTACGCATAGTCTGAATTTTGCTGATGATTTCTCTTACAAAACCTTCTTCAATCAGTTCCGGGGTCAGGTTTGTATCCAGTACAACCGTAATATCGTTGTCATTTTCGGAAACATAGCCTTCCATCTGCGCCATATCAATGAGCAAATCACTTTCCAGAAGCACGATTTCCTCACCATCTACATGCAGCTTCAATTCGCCCTGAGCTTTCAGTTCATCCATAGCCTTGTTGCCGTCCAGGTCCGCCAATGCTGTTTTGATACCGCCCAGGAACTTGCCGTATTTCGGGCCCACGGTCTTTAACTGCGGTTTGAATGTATAGGAAGTAAAGCTTCTCACATCATCTGTGAATTCCATTTCTTTTACATTCAATTCGTCTGTAATAATATCTTTATAGAAGTCAGAAAGCACAAACGGCGCTTTTACAAACATCTTTCCGATTGGCTGACGGTTCTTAATGTTTGCCGCATTTCTGCAGGCGCGTCCCATAACAACCACTTTCAGCAAATCGTCCATGTTTTCTTCCAGCTCTTTATCAATCCATTCTTCCTTCACTTCCGGGAAGTCACACAGATGAATACTTTCCGGTGCATTTTTATCCAGACTTCTCACCAGGTTCTGGTAAATATCTTCTGTCATAAACGGAACCATAGGCGCAGCCGCTTTGGAAATGGTTACAAGGGCGGTGTACAGAGTCATATAAGCGTTAATCTTATCCTGTTCCATACCTTTGGCCCAGAAACGTTCACGGCTTCTTCTGACATACCAGTTACTCATATCATCTACAAATTCCTGCAGCGCTCTGGCCGTTTCCGGAATCTTGTAACCAGCCAGGTTTTCATCAACCGCTTTTACTACTGTATTTAGCTTGGACAGCAGCCATTTGTCCATAACCGGAAGCTTCTCGTATTCCAGTGTATATTTGGTTGCGTCAAATTCGTCAATATTGGCATACAGAACAAAGAATGCGTAAGTATTCCAAAGTGTGCCCATAAATTTACGCTGTCCTTCCTGCACAGCTTTTCCATGGAAACGGTTTGGAAGCCATGGCGCGCTGTTCACATAGAAGTACCAGCGGATTGCATCAGCGCCGTATTTTTCCAGTGCGTCAAAGGGGTCTACGGCATTTCCCTTGGATTTACTCATTTTCTGTCCGTTTTCGTCCTGTACATGACCCAGCACAATAACATTTTTGTAAGGTGCTTTGTTAAACAGCAGCGTAGATTCTGCCAGCAGAGAGTAGAACCAGCCTCTTGTCTGGTCTACAGCTTCAGAAATAAAATCTGCCGGGAACTGCTGCTCAAACAATTCTTTGTTTTCAAATGGATAGTGGTGCTGTGCAAACGGCATAGCGCCGGAGTCAAACCAGCAGTCAATCACTTCCGGTACACGGTGCATGGTCTTGCCGCATTTCGGACAAGGCATGGTAATTTCGTCAATGTACGGTCTGTGCAGCTCTACGGTTTTTGCTGCTTCGTTTCCGCTCATTTCAAAGAGTTCCTGTCTGCTGCCGATGGCATGCATATGTCCGCATTCACATTCCCATACGTTCAGCGGCGTTCCCCAGTAACGGTTACGGCTGATACCCCAGTCCTGTACGTTTTCCAGCCAGTCGCCGAAACGGCCTTTTCCAATACTTTCCGGAATCCAGTTAATGGTGTTGTTGTTGCGGATTAAGTCGTCTTTTACCGCCGTCATCTTGATAAACCAGGATTCTCTTGCATAATAAATCAGCGGAGTATCACATCTCCAGCAGTGGGGATAGCTGTGTTCAAATTTCGGTGCGGAGAAAAGCAGTCCTCTCTCGTCCAAATCTTTCAAAACTTCCGGGTCCGCTTTCTTACAGAACGTACCTGCCCATTTGGTTTCTTTTGTCATTTCACCTTTTTCGTCAACCAACTGCAGGAACGGAAGGTCGTATTTTCTTCCCACCTTGCTGTCATCTTCACCGAATGCAGGCGCAATATGAACCACACCGGTACCGTCTGTCAGGGTTACATAGGTATCGCAGACAACGTAATGCGCTTTCTTATCCAGCTTCTTGAAATTATATAATGGTTCGTATTCTTTATATTCCAAATCTTTTCCCACATAAGTTTCCAGAACTTCGTACGCCGGTGTTCCTTCTTCTCTTTCCAGAGAACCAAGAACCGTATCCAGAAGGGCTTCTGCCATGTAATAGGTATATCCGTCTGCTGCTTTTACCTTTACATACTGTTCTTCCGGGTTTACGCAGAGCGCCACGTTAGAAGGCAGTGTCCACGGGGTTGTAGTCCATGCCAGAATGTACGCGTCTTCGTCTTTTACTTTAAAACGGGCAATAGCGGAACGTTCTTTTACATCTTTATAGCCCTGTGCCACCTCCTGGGCAGACAGCGGAGTTCCGCAGCGCGGACAATAAGGTACGATTTTAAATCCTTTGTACAGCAGGTTTTTGTTCCAGATTTCTTTTAAAGCCCACCATTCGGATTCAATATAATCATCATGGTAAGTAACGTACGGATTGTCCATATCTGCCCAGAAACCAACGGTAGAGGAAAAATCTTCCCACATCCCTTTGTATTTCCATACGCTTTCCTTACATTTATCAATAAACGGAATCAGACCGTATTCTTCAATCTGCTCTTTTCCGTCCAGACCCAGCAGTTTCTCTACTTCCAGTTCTACCGGAAGTCCGTGGGTATCCCATCCTGCTTTTCTCGGAACCATTTTGCCCTTCATAGTGCGGTATCTGGGAATCATATCCTTGATAACACGGGTAAGCACATGACCGATATGCGGTTTTCCGTTTGCAGTCGGCGGTCCATCATAGAAGGTATACGTTTCTCCTTCTTTTCTCTGCTCCATACTTTTTTTGAAAATGTCATTGTCCTTCCAGAATTTTTCAACATTCTTTTCGCGCTCTACAAAATTCAGGTCTGTAGTAACTTTCTGATACATGATTTTTCTCCTCTCTTGATTGACTGAAAACAAAAAACTCCCGTCCTGTAACAGGACGAGAGCAAATACGCTGTCGTTATACCACCTCTTACAACATACACAACATTTCTGTCTTAATATGCGTTCCCTTTAACGGAGGAAGCCCGGCATCTCCTACTGGATTCAGATAGCAACTCAGGAGTGATTTTCTTTCACTGCTACTGGTACCGGATTTCCACCATCTCCGGCTCTCTATAACGTTTGCATGCAGAAACCATATCTGGTAAAACAAGAGATTGTGCGGCTTCTGTCAGTGAAATACTGTCTCCGTCTTGGTTTTTCAGTATAGTTCTTATTATACTGAGTGTGTTTGGGGGTTGTCAAGAGGGATTGGAGGGAAAGATATAAGTATTCATATCAACTTGAAAAAGGTCACATACAAATCCCCTTAAACAGATAAGATAATATCTCATTCCGCAGGAGTGTTTACTCTGTTTTCTCTATTCTTTTCGCCTCTTCCCTTTCAATCTGCTTAATACCTTTCTGTGGCGTGGGCAGATTTTCAGGCATTGTCCCTCCTAATTCAGCTATTGTCTGGCGTACCTTTTGGCCGACTTTAAAATGAACATCTCCGGCCTCTTTCTTTCCTGTCACCTGGTCCCGCCTGAGTTTTCCTGCTGTCTGGTCTTCACGGCGAAATATGTCTGCCCTAATGCAATCACTTCTTTACGGGAATCTCCATTCATCACGATTAGATAACATGCATAACGTGTAAGCATATAATCTTCAACTTCTCGTACCGCCCCTTTAGCTAAATTTATCATTTTGCCAACGCCGGCAAAATGATCATTTACTTCATTTCCACTTTTTTTACATGCTTCTTTCGCTCTATCAATTGTTTCTTTAAATCGTCTCCATTGTGTATAGTTTAATACTTCTCGGAGTTCCCTTGCATACCAGAATTCCTGCCCGTACTCGTTTATATGTTTTATATTTTCAAATATTTCTTCGCTGTAATTTTCCATATCTTTTCCCATGAATCCTACCCTCCATAAAATCATCCTATTCCCTATGTACTATTTTTTCTCTTTCAGCACGATACTTTAACAATCGTAATACATAATCTGGCAATTCTCTTTTCTCCGCTTCCCAATCCTGCACAGTACGATATGGAATTCCAAAATAATCGCAAAACTCTCTGCGATTCATTCCCATCTGCTCTCTTAACTCTTTTACTTCTTTTCCTCGACTCACACTATTCCTCCTTTTATACGCATTGCGTTATTTTATGATAGTAAAAAAACACAATACTGTCAAGCTTTTTTATCAAAAAATCCCCTTAAACGGATAAGACAATATCTCATTCCGCTTAAGGGGATTTGCTTTTTATCCGCCTAAATCAACTTAAATTTTTTAATATGCCGTTAAGATTTCCAGCAGTACTCCCATAATATCCCTGTCTATCTCCATCGCATTTAACTGAGAAATCAGAATCGGCAGTTCTCTCTATTTTAAAACCTCATTGTAAATATGTTCTTTTTCTTCATAAGACATCTCTGCTTGGTCCAGGAATTCAAAGATTTCCTTTTCAACCTGATTTTTTATCTGGTCTGTCATCGGCAGAATCGTACCCGCTTTTGCCAAAACCGGCAGTGTTTCTTTGTCTCTGTACACTGTAATATTTCCAAAGTAATATTCATTTCCATGGATATACGCCTGTTCTTCTTCCGGATATTCATAGTATAAAGGAAGTATCAAAGGTATATCTTCTTCATAGCTTCTATGATTCATGGTATACAAATAGGGAAGCATACGGTGCCGAAGCTGCAGGAATGTGGTCATAATGCGTTCCGTTTCCCTGCCAAATCTCCATGGTTCTTTGCTGTTAAAAGAACAATTGGTACTGTGCAGACGTATAACAGGGATAAATACGCCAAATTGTATTCAAAGGGTATAAGTTCCTCATCTTTATATCCAAACATATGGCCGTCAATATCATGAACGATATCTTGTGTCCGTGGTGCCACCTTCAATACCATGAGACCACTCACAGAATCCTGCTTTTTATAAACGTCTTTTATTTCCGAAAAATAGACACTAAACCATCTTGCAATACGGTTCTTGATTCGTGTGATTTCTTCCTGGGTTTGAAGCCGGGGATTAAAAAGACTTTGAATTTCCGCACAAATACCTGTTGGTATATATGGATATAAAAATCCGCCTTCATTTACCAGGGCCGCAATTGTTTTTGAATCCTTACGTCCATTTTTATTCGGATTGTTATCGTCCACAATGCTGAAAATGTTAAATTAATCATTTTCAGGATACAGCAAATCGAGGTAAGGTGTCTTTCTTTTATGCAAAATCACGAAATTGCTCATTTATAGTTTCTAAAATATAACATCATTAAAAGGGCACTTTTTGAAAGATTTCTCTCTCGAAAAGCGCCCTCAGCAATCCATTTTGTTGTCAAAATTAAAAGTTTTTTAATCTCTTAGTACAACTTTGCTCCTGCCGGAATCTTATCATCCACAATCAGAACATTCAGTCCTTCTCTTCCCTCTACCAGGTGAGTTGCAGAAATAATCATACCACAGGAATCGATACCCATCATCTTACGCGGCGGAAGGTTTGTAATAGCAATCAGCGTTTTGCCTACCAGTTCTTCCGGTTCATAATAATCATGGATACCTGACAGAATCACACGGTCTTCGCCGCTTCCGTCATCCAACACAAATTTCAGCAGTTTCTTGCTCTTCGGCACTGCCTCACATTCTTTTACTTTCACAGCTCTGAAATCAGATTTGCTGAAAGTTTCAAAATCCACCATATCCTCAAACAACGGCTCTACTTCTACGTTGGAAAAGTCAATCTCAACCTTAACCGGTGCAGCTTCTGCTACTGTTTCTGCAACCGCTTTTGCTGCAGGTGCAGTCTGTGCCGCATTGTTCGCCTCGTTCTTGGAAGCGCCCTGGGACTTCATTGTCGGGAAGGCCAGAACATCACGAATTGCTGCAGAATCTGTCAGTAACATAACCATTCTGTCGATACCGAAGCCGATACCGCCTGTAGGTGGCATACCGATTTCCAGTGCATGCAGAAAGTCTTCATCTGTGGTATTGGCTTCTTCATCACCCTGAGCCAACAGTTCTTCCTGTGCTTTAAATCTCTCTCTCTGGTCAATAGGGTCATTGAGTTCAGAGTAAGCGTTTGCCATTTCCCAGCCGTTCATAAAGAACTCAAATCTCTCTGTATATTCCGGATTTTCCGGTTTCTTCTTAGTCAGCGGAGAAATCTCGATTGGGTGGTCCATAACAAAGGTTGGCTGAATCAAATGCTCTTCTGCAAACTCTTCAAAGAACAGAGACAGAATATCGCCCTTTTTATGGCGTTCTTCGTACTCTACATGATGTTCCTTTGCCACAGCTCTGGCTTCTTTCAGTGTATGAATCTCGTTAAAGTCCACACCTGCATATTTCTTAACCGCGTCTACCATAGTGATACGTTCAAATGGCTTTCCTAAATCCATTTCCACGCCATTGTAGCTGATTTTTGTTGTGCCCAGAACTTCCTGCGCCACATGACGGTACAGATTTTCTGTCAAATCCATCATGCCATGGTAATCTGTGTAAGCCTGGTATAATTCCATTAAAGTAAATTCAGGATTGTGTCTGGTGTCCAGACCCTCGTTACGAAATACACGTCCGATTTCGTATACGCGCTCCATACCGCCTACAATAAGTCTCTTCAGATACAGCTCCAGAGAAATACGCAGCTTAAAGTCCTCATCCAACGCATTGAAATGTGTTTCAAAAGGACGCGCTGCCGCACCGCCGGCATTGGCTACCAGCATAGGGGTTTCCACTTCCAGGAATCCCTGTCCGTTTAAGTAGTGACGAATACTAGCAATAATTTTAGAACGTTTGATAAAAGTTTCCTTTACCTCTTCGTTCATAATCAAATCCACATATCTCTGACGGTAACGCAGGTCTGTGTTTGTAAGGCCGTGGAATTTTTCTGGAAGAGGATTTAAACTCTTGGAAAGCAGTGTCACTTCTGTGGCATGGATGGAAATTTCACCGGTTTTTGTCTTAAACACCTCACCCTTAATGCCTACAATGTCACCAATATCCATTTTTTTGAAGTCTTTATAGGAATCTTCCCCTATATTATCTCTTGCTACATAAGACTGAATTGCACCCTGTAAATCCTGAATACTGCAAAAAGAAGCTTTTCCCATAACACGCTTGGACATCATACGTCCTGCCAGGGAAACGCTCTTGCCTTCTAATTCTTCAAAGGCATTTTTCACTTCCATACTGTGATGAGTCACATCATACTTGGTAATCTGGAACGGGTCTCTTCCTTCCTCCTGAAGCTGGGACAGCTTCTCACGGCGTACCTTTAATAACTGGTTCAAGTCCTGTTCCTGTGCTTTCTTCTGCTGTTCTGCCACTTTGTACACACTCCTTACGTTTATTTGTCTGGTATCCTTAAATATTTCTTTCGATTTCAAGAACCTTGTATTCCATAGTGCCTGCCGGCATTTCTACGGAAACGGTTTCACCTTTCCTTGCACCGATAAGCGCCTTTCCAACCGGTGATTCATTGGAAATTTTACCCTCCAGGCTGTTGGCCTCTGTAGAGCCTACGATTTTAAACTCAATTTCTTCCTCAAATTCCACATCATAAACCTTTACTTTACAGCCAACACTGATTTTGTCCAGGTCTACTTCATCTTCTACTACAACTTCGGCATTTTTCAGAATTTTTTCGATTTCTTCAATTCTGGCCTCAATATCTCTCTGCTCATCTTTTGCTGCATCGTATTCTGCATTTTCAGATAAGTCACCCTGTTCTCTTGCCTCTTTGATTTTTTCTGCTACTTCTTTTCTCCGAACGACTTTTAAGTCATGTAATTCTTCTTCCAGTTTTGTCAGTCCCGCATACGTCAGTATTGTTTTCTTTTCTTCCATTTTAATTCTACACCCTTTCTCATATATTCATAATGGAATCCAGGGATTAAAAAAAGCCCTGTCCACATAAATACCGCTACTTAACAGTCATAATATTATAAATAATAGATATGCAGATGTCAAGCCAAATAGCCCTTTCTTCCTAAAATCAGGGGCAAAATTGGCAAAATCCCCATTTTTGAAAGTATTCTTCTACATCCGGCTCACCAGTTCCTCCAGCTGTGCATAGCTTTCCACTTCATTTACCTGCCTGCGCACAGAGGCAGAATGCGGCATTCCCGAAGTGTACCAGGCCACATGCTTGCGCATTTCCCGCATACCGGTATAAACGCCTTTATATTCCAGCTGCATTTTTGCATGACGCAGCATCATATCCTTTACCTCTTCCATGGATGGCGGCGGCAGAAGCTCTCCCGTCTCCTGATAATGGAGAATTCGGGAAAACAGCCAGGGGTTTCCCTGTACAGCCCTTCCTATCATAATACCGTCGCATCCTGTCTCCCTCACCAGAGCCTCCGCTTTTTGGGGAGAATCCACATCTCCGTTTCCAATGACCGGAATGGACACTGCTTCCTTCACCTGGCGGATAATATCCCAGTCCGCCTGCCCTGCATAGTACTGCTCCCTGGTTCTGCCGTGTACTGCAACAGCGGCTGCTCCCGCCTCTTCTGCAATTTTCGCAATTTCCACTGCATTGACAGCATCCTCTGTAAAACCTTTTCTTATCTTTACAGTTACAGGCTTCTCAATGGCGTGGGATACCTTGTATACAATTTCATGAACCAACTCCGGTTTTTTCATCAGAGCTGACCCCTCTCCGTTGTTTACTACCTTGGGCACCGGGCAGCCCATGTTAATGTCCAGAATATCAAAATTTCGGTGCTCAATCCGCTTGGCTATCTCTGCCATCAAATCCGGCTCTGAACCAAATATCTGCAAAGACACCGGCCTTTCTCTCTCCTCAATCTCCATAAGGCTTTCTGTATTTTTATTCTGAAAGTGTATGGCTTTTGCACTGACCATTTCCGTACAGATAAGCCCCGCACCCTGTTCCTTGCACAGCAAACGAAATGGCAGGTCCGTTACTCCTGCCATGGGCGCCAGTATCAGATTATTCTCAAGAGTTACCTTTCCTATCCTAAGTTTCATCTTAACCTCTGCTTTTCTTCGTTTTTTCGTAAATAATCCGCAGCCCTTCCAGAGTAAGCTGAGAATCATACACATCAATACAGTCTGTCTCGTCTGCAATAATTTTTCCCAAACCGCCTGTGGCTACTACCTTCATATTTTCAAGCCCGGATTCTTCCTTTACCTTTTTTACAATATATTCCACCTGTCCAATATAGCCATACACCAGACCTGCCTGCATACTGCTGATTGTTTCCTTTGCCAGAATGGATTTCGGCTTTTCAATGGCAATCTTAGGAAGCTTGGCCGCATCCTGCCATAAAGCTTTTGCACTGATTTCAATACCCGGAGACGTAATGCCCGCCTCAAAGCTGCCGTCCTCACCAATCAAATCATAGGTTGTGGCCGTTCCGAAATCCAGCACCAACACCGGACCGCCGTATCTTTCATACGCCGCCACTGCATCCACAATCCGGTCTGCCCCTACTTCCTTGGGATTCACGGCCGTAATGCGGATTCCCGTCTTACATCCCGGCCCTACATTTAAAGGTTTCCGGTCAAAGTATTTAATCACACTGCTGGTCAGGGAATGCATGACATCCGGCACTACAGAACTGATAATTACGTCCTCAATCTTGTCCTTTGCAATCCCTCTGTATTCCAGCATATTGCACATGAGAATTCCGTATTCATCAGAAGTCCGGCTCTGCCTGGTAGTCATACGGAAGGTTCCCAGCAATTCTTTTTTATCAAACACACCCAGCGTAATATGCGTATTTCCCACATCAATTACTAACAGCATATCCTATTCCTCAACCTCCTCTCCCAGGAAAAATACCCTGTAGTATAATTCCAGAGACTCCAGCAGTTCTTTCTTCTTATTCTGTAAATCCTTAATTTTCAGCACACTGCCGATTTCATCAAACATGGCGTCTGCTTCCAGGGACTCCACCTGAAACTGCAGATTTCCCTCCTCGTCAAACTCCAAAGTCAGAATCCCCCCGATTTCCTCTGTATACAGTACACACATAATATGCAGTTCGTCCTGTATGGACTGGGGAAGTGAGGCAAAATCCTCATTAAAATAATACTTCTGTTCATAGGCGCTTGCGCCGCACAGCACTACCTTATCCTTGTACATCTCATTCTCCCTTTACACATAGCTGTACAGCCCTCTCACGGAAACTTCTCCTGAGAGTACCTGCCGCACTGCTCCATTTTCGTCCTCCACCAGAAGTTCTCCCGCAGGCGTAATACCTCTGGCAATTCCTATGCTCTCTTTCTCTTTTTCCAGTATCCGCACCTGCCGGTCTTTATTCAGCAGAAGCCTTTCATATTCTTCCCTTAAAGACTGCAAATCCTGCTTTTCCAGAAAAAGTTCATAGTTTTTTTCAAATCTTTCCACGACTCCGGCCGTAATTTCTTCCCGGACAACCTCACATCCCAACTCAAGAGCCAGCGATGTGGCCTTATCCTGCAATTCTTCCGGAAATTCCCTCTGGTTCATATTTATACCCACACCAATGCTGACATATTCCGCTTTCTCTCCCCGAATTTTCATCTCTGTGAGAATCCCGCAGATTTTCTTTCCCGCTGCTACAACATCATTGGGCCATTTAATCCCCGCCGAAATCCCGGTTATATCCCGGACCGCCTGGGCTACAGAAAGTCCCATAACCAGAGTCAGGGACGAGGCTTTCACAGGTTCTACCGGCGGCTTCAAAAGCAAAAGCGTCATATAGACATTTTCACCTGCCGGAGAATTCCACACCCGCCCAAGGCGTCCTTTTCCTGCTGTCTGTTTATCGGCAAGGAAAAGGGCGCTCTTCAAATTTTCTCCAAGACAGAAATCCGCCTCTTCCTTTGCCCAGGTAAGCGTAGAATCCACACTGTTCCTCCAGAAAATTTTCTCTGCCATCCACTCTGTGTGAAGCACCCGTTCCATGCTTTCCTGTGTCATGACATTCACGCTCCTAAAGTGGCTGCCATAACAGCCTTAATGGTATGCATTCTGTTTTCCGCCTCATCAAAGACCACAGACTGAGGAGATTCAAACACTTCATCCGTAACTTCCATGTCGGTAATTCCAAACCGCTCTCCCATTTCTTTTCCGATAACGGTTTCCAAATCATGAAAAGCAGGCAGACAGTGAAGGAAAATCGCCTGTTCCCCTGCATTTTCCATAACCTGTTTTGTCACCTTATAAGGAGTCAGCTCCCGAATACGCTCTTCCCACACTTCATCCGGTTCTCCCATGGAAACCCATACGTCTGTGCAGATAACGTCTGCGTCCTTAGTCCCTGCCTCCACATCTTCGGTAAGCGTAATCGTCCCGCCGGATTTCTCTGCAAATCCTCTGCATTCCTGTACCAGTTTTTCATTAGGGAAATATTTTTTCGGCGCACAGGCTACAAAGTGCATGCCCATTTTGGAACAAAGTACCATCAGCGAATTTCCCATATTATAGCGGGCATCTCCCATATACACCAGCTTCACACCTTCCACTCGGCCCAAGTGCTCTTTAATGGTCAAAAGGTCTGCCAGCATCTGTGTAGGGTGGTATTCATTCGTCAGCCCATTCCATACCGGAACACCTGCATATTTTGCCAGTTCCTCCACGATTTCCTGTCCAAAGCCTCTGTACTCAATTCCATCGTAAATCCTGCCCAGAACTCTGGCAGTATCTTTAATGCTCTCCTTTTTTCCAATCTGGGAACTTTTAGGGTCCAAATATGTAGTGCCCATTCCCAAATCATGGGCTGCCGTCTCAAAAGAACAGCGTGTTCTTGTACTGTTTTTCTCAAAAATCAAAGCAATGTTCTTGCCTTTCAGCGTATCTGTAAGAACACCTTCTTTTTTCTTTTTCTTCAAATCCGCGGACAAATCCAGTAAATACTCAATTTCTTCCTTTGTAAAATCCTTCAGTGTCAAAAAGTTGCGTCCTTTTAAATCCATTTTAGGTCCCTCCCTGTATTTCTCTCTTTATAACATAAACCTTTTACAACAGTGTATCTCCGGATACAATCTGCATAAAAGGCGCTGCTCCCTGTCCTTTCAGCTTCTGCAGTTTCTCTTTTACCCTGTCCTGCAGTTCTTTTAAGGTGTAAATCTTATATTTGCGGATTCTGCACAGCCTGGCCGCCGCTTCCAGCATGGAAAGATATAATTCCCTGTAACTCCAGTCCTTGGGAAGCTTCAACTCCTCTGCAATTACCGGCAGAATAATCTCTGTCAGATTCCGTAGTCTCCTCTTTTCTCCCGTATCCAGCTTAAATTCCTCTGCCAGATACAGATAAATGTCACCGCTCAACTCTGTCAGTTGCTTTAAATAATAACACTCTTCTTCCTGTTCATCAATATAATATATTTTTCCTGCCAGTCCGTAAAGCATACGCATGGTGTCATAATACCCGCGCTCCATATTTCGTTTACTCATCTTTGGATTAAAATCCAGAATATTTCCCAGATTTACCCCCGGCGCTACCGTGTACACCGTGGTATCTTCCGGAATTTTCACCTTTTTCTCTCTCCCGATTCCAAAAATCCGTATGACAATGATATCCTTATATTCCCGCTGAATCAGAGAGCCCAGAGGCACATTGTTAATAGCGCCCCCGTCTATATAAGTCTTTCCGTGCAGCTTTTCGTTCTTAAAAATAGGAAACACATAGGCACTGGCCAGAAGATAATCTTTAATCAGCTCCGGCTCCGCCTCTTTGATATCAATGTCCAACTCCCGGAACTCATCCACGCTGAAGGTAAGCACATATAAATCTATGGGAGAATTCTGTATTTTTTCTTCATCTATACTCTGCGCTATAAGTTCTTTTAAAGGCGTAACGTCCAGTCCGCCTCCTGCAAGGCGCTCTGTCATGCCCCGCAGTTCCTCTCTGCTGATTTTCTTATGCTGAAAAACCTTCTCCACAACCTCATCGTCTACAGACATGATTTTGGAATAAGAAATGTTTTTCCACAGATTTTCCGCTGTCTCTATGTCTCCCATGCAGATAAGCGCACCATTAAGAGCCCCTACGCTGGTTCCCGCAATTCCCTTAATCTTTACTCCTGCCTCTTTTAAGGCTTTCCAGGCGCCGATCTGATAAGCACCCTTGGCGCCTCCGCCCTCCAGCACCAATCCATATTCTTTTGTAAGGTCTATTCTGGCTTCCATATCCTCACCTCACCGTTTTCATAAATACAGAAAAAGGCTGTTGCATCTCTGCAGCAGCCCCCTCGCTGATTTTATATTATTCCTTTTTTGCGTCCTTGGCAACTTCCACTAAAGAAGTAGCAAGCCCTGCAATTCCCTGAATATCCGAAGGAATGATAATCTTTGTTGCCTTGCCGTCTGCGGCCTGCGCAAAGGCTTCCAGGCTTTTCAGCGTCAATACGCTCTGGTCTGCTCCCGCCTCTTTAATAAAGCGGATACCATCTGCCTTGGCCTGCTGCACCTTCAAAATCGCTTCTGCCTGACCTTCTGCCTCTTTAATCATCTTCTCTTTTTCTGCTTCAGCACGAAGAATCGCAGCCTGTTTTTCTGCTTCTGCGTCCAGAATTGCAGATTCTTTCTTACCTTCGGCCACAAGAATGGTGGATTTCTTCTCACCTTCTGCTTTCAGAATGGCTTCACGGCGTTCACGCTCCGCCTTCATCTGTTTCTCCATGGCTTCCTGGATTGCAGCCGGAGGAATAATATTCTTTAATTCCACACGGTTTACCTTAATACCCCATGGGTCTGTAGCCACATCCAGAGACGCGCGCATTTTGGTATTGATAATTTCTCTGGATGTAAGAGTTGCATCCAGTTCCATATCACCGATGATATTACGCAGAGTAGTTGCTGTCAAATTCTCGATTGCCATAATAGGATTTTCCACACCGTAAGTAAACAGTCTTGGGTCTGTAATCTGGAAAAACACTACCGTGTCAATTCGCATGGTAACATTATCCTTTGTAATCACCGGCTGTGGCGCAAAATCCACAACCTGTTCCTTTAAATTCACCCGTTTTGCAATACGGTCTACAAAAGGCATTTTAATGTGAAGTCCCGTACCCCAGGTGTCCTTATACATTCCAAGACGTTCCACAATCAGCGCATGCGCCTGAGGAACAATACGGATACAGGATGCTGCAATCATCAATACAATGACAATAAAAATCACAAATACTACGATACCAAACATACTATTTATCCTCCTCTACAATAAGTTTTACACCTTCCACACCATAAACCCGGACAACCTTTCCTTCTTCAATCAGGCTGCCGTCCTTGGACCTTGCCGTCCATTCCATACCGTTTACGGTCACCCTTCCCATGGCTTTTAAATTGTCAATGCCCTGGGTTACAATGCCGCTTTTCCCCGGTATGCTGTCCACGTTTGTCTTTTCCACCCCTTTATTCATGTACTTGAGTGCCAGTGGCCTTGTAAACAACAGCAATACCACTGATACTATCAGAAAAAGAGTAATCTGCAGCCACAGCGGTCCTCCTGCCAGGGAAACCAGAAAAGCAATCAGTGCACCTCCGGCAAACCAGATAGTCGTCAGACCCAGTGTGGCGATTTCAATTACAAGAAGCACCGCCAGAACTGCAAGCCACAAAACCGATATTGGTATTCCTGCCATTCTCTCACCTTCTCCTTTATCAGTTCTCTACACCAGTAAAGTTTCTACTGATTTGTTACCTTATTATATCCTAATATTCTGAAAATAACAACGTTTTTTTTCGTTATCCAGGCAAAATTATTCCGGCTAAAAAATGATAAATAATTTCCAATATCCTGTCAGACTTCACTTTATCTAAAAGAAGAAGAATTTCTTCTTCGTAATTACATTCCAAGTTTCTGTCCTCCCCAAAACTCATTTTTGTATATTTTATACAATGCGCAATAAGTAAGATAATATATGAATTTCCATTTTTTGTCAATAGTATTCGTTGACATACAACATTTTTCGTACTATACTTATAAAAAATACGAGAAAGCAGGACATATTATGGGATTTGGCAAAAGAATCAAAGACAGGCGTGCAGAACTCCGCATGTCCAGCACCCAGCTGGCTGAAAAAATCGGCGTATCCAAGCAGACCATCAGCGGCTACGAACTGGAACGGACCTATCCGAATCCGGAAAAACTAAGCCGCATCATCACTGCACTGGACTGTGACGCAAATTATCTGTATCAGGATTTTATCAATATCGAAACACTCAGAAAAAACAGAAACGGTCTTACGGAAGAAGAATTTGAACTTATCCGCAAATACCGCCTCTTAAATGACCACGGCAAATTTGTGGTATCCCAACTGGCTGCCATTGAATATGACCGTATGTTAGACGGTCTGGAGCGTCGAAAAAAATCAGAGGAGCCGCTGTATTAACCAGCAGCTCCTCTTTCTGAATTTTAGTAAAATGTCTGATTTCCAATGGTAAGACCATTTCCGCTTCCCGCATGGAAGAAGAGGCGGTCTCCGATGGTATTGGCGCCTGCAAACACATCTCTTGCTGCATCATAGCAGTCCTGTCTGGCTCCCCGGCTTAAAACGGACGCCAGCTTTCCGGTGGATGCCGGTGTAAACTGTCCGCTCTGATAAATAACCTCGGACAGTGTATTGGGGAACTGGCTGCTGCGGATACGATTCATAATGACTGCTCCCACACCGATTTTTCCCTCGTAAGACTCTCCCCCAGCCTCACATTCAATAATGGCTGCCATTAAATCCAGATCTGCATCGGATACGGATACCGCCTGCTGACTGACAGGCGCTGCCGTCTCTGCTGCTGCCAGAGGCTCTGCCCCTACCAGTTCGCTGTCTCCGTATACAGATTCAAAAAGCTGCTGTGCCTCTTCCCCTGACACCAGCAAGTCCTCACGGATATATCCTGAAATCTCCCCTGATTCCACCTGAATCCATCCATTTTCTTCTCCCACAACAGAAACAACCGCTCCTGCCGGAAGCATTCCTACCCTTTCGGAATTTATATCAGCACTTTTACGGATATTGGCATATGTATTCACATCTGCCGCCGCTTTATCATTCCAGTCTATGGTTGCCGCCATGGCCGGAATAGTTGTCATAATTGTCATAACTCCCACTGTACCTGCACATGCCAAAAGTTTCTTTGTTCTTTCTTTCATTGAACTATAACCTCCTGATAAGTCTGTCGTTTCATATTTGTTACAGATTTATTAAGTTTTGTTACGAACTTATTCTACCAAGGTTACATTTATTTGTCAACCCGGTATTTTTTGTAACATTTTACAGGATTTGGTGGGACGAGGCATAAAAAATAGCGAATATGTCAAAATATTCGCTATTTTTTATATTTTATATTCAATTTATGTTTCTACGCTGTCTGCTGGCCTCATACATCAAAATTCCGGAAGCCATGGCAGCATTTAAAGATTCCACACTTCCCTCCATGGGAATACGGATAAGCGTATCTGCCTGAGCTGTCAGTTCATCGGTAAGTCCATTTCCTTCATTCCCTATAAAAAATGCCGTTCCTTTTTCATAGTTTTCTCTGTCATAGGTATGTTTGCCTTTTAAATGCGCCGCATAAGTTCTGATTTCTCGTTCCTTTAACAGAGGAAGTACCTCTTCTGCAATGGAATCCACATATAAAACCGGCATCCGATATATGGAACCCATAGTAGAACGAATCACCTTGGGATTATACACATCTACCGACGTCCTGCTGAGAATTACCCCGGTCACCCCTGCCCCCTCTCCGGTACGAATGATGGTCCCCAGATTTCCCGGGTCCTGCAAATCCTCCAGTATCATGAGAAGAGGAGTTCCTTTTGTCTTAAGAAGTCCTTCCAGCCTCCGGTTCTGCATACGGATCAGACATAAGACTCCCTGGGGTGTGACAGTGTCAGACAAGCTCTTAAATACTCTGTCTTCCACAATTTCTACCTTCTGTCCTCCGGGGCCGTCCAGACCCTTTTCGGCCAGCACTTCCCCACATTCTTCTTTTGCCGAAAAGGATTCTGATACATACACTTTCTCAATCCGCTCTGCCGGCGCTTCCCGAAACATCTTCACACCTTCTACGGCAAAAAGTCCTTCTTCCCGTCTGGTTTTTGCCTTCTTTAATATCTGCTGCACCTTTTTTATCTGTGCATTGGAACTGCTTGTAATCATATACTCTTCCTCTCCTGAAAGAAAAAGGGCGCACATCTGCACGCCCTTTTCCTTTTTATATTTACTGATTATTTTTGCTGTAGTTGTGGGACAGAGAATAACTCACCTCATACTGGTACTCGGAAATAGATTTCTTCATTGCCAGAGCTTCATTAATGTCCATATCAATGTACTCTCCGTCTCTATAGCAGATAACTCTCTTTGTCTTGCCTTCCAGAAGGATGTCCACAGCCTTTGCTCCCATGATAGATGCATATACACGGTCTTTGCAGGTAGGAGTTCCACCGCGCTGCATATGTCCCAGAATGGTTGCTCTTGTCTCAATACCGGTTGCAGCCTCAATACGCTTTGCCATGGCCTGAGAATGTCCAATACCTTCTGCATTGATAATAATATGATGTTTTTTACCTTTTTTACGGTTATCAATAATATTGTTGATGATTCTCTGCTCATCATAATCGTATTTTTCAGGAAGCAGGATATCCTCTGCACCATTGGCAATACCGCACCACAAGGCCAGGTATCCGGCATTTCTTCCCATAACTTCGATAATACTTACACGCTCATGAGAAGTGGAAGTATCACGAACCTTGTCAATAGCTTCCATTGCTGTATTTACAGCTGTATCAAATCCGATTGTATATTCTGTACAGGCAATATCCAGGTCAATGGTTCCCGGCACACCTACGGCATTAATTCCCAGATTTGCCAGTTTCTGAGCACCTGCAAAGGAACCGTCACCGCCGATAACAACAAGTCCGTCAATCCCGTGCTTTCTGCAAACCTCTGCTGCTCTTTTCTGACCTTCTTCTGTACGCATTTCTGCACAGCGGGCTGTATAGAGAACGGTACCGCCCCTCTGAATGGTATCGGAAACATCCACAGCCGTCATATCAATAATTTCTTCGTTAATGAGACCGCTGTATCCTTTTAAAATTCCTTTCATATTGATGCCGCGGCTCAAACCTCTTCTGACAACCGCACGGATTGCCGCATTCATTCCCGGCGCATCTCCACCACTTGTTAAAACACCTATTGTCTTTATTTCTTTATTCGCAGTCATCTTTCTCCTCCATCTCGCTGGCAGTTTTCTTATTTTCGTTTATTCGTTCAATCGAATCTTATTTTAATTCATTTTTCCCAGTTTTTCAATACTCTTTTCTACAACTTTTACATTGTCTTTCCCGTATTTTTCATACAGTCTGTCCAACAGTTCTTCGTTGATTTTTACCGTCTTAGAGGCCCCCAGACGTTTCACGGCTTTCGGTGATTTGATATACACCACCACCTGATCCTGACCGTCTGAATCACGAAGCAGTCCGTAAATCTCCTGCTCTTTTGCAAGAAATTCCTCCTTGCTGGCAAACTGCAGCCACAATTCTCTCGGTACTTCCTCAAAGGAAAAAATTTTTTCACAGATAAGTTTGCTTGCCTTATCGTCTTCTGCAGACACCCGGCCTTGAATAAACACCTTGTCATCTACATTCATAAACTGCACATTCTTCTCATAATCCCGTGGAAATACCACTACTTCCACGGTTCCCACCAGGTCTTCCAAGGTAAGGAATGCCATAACTTTGTTTGTCTTTGTATATTTAATGGTCTTGGCTATAATCATTCCGCCCACAATGGCTTTTGCCCCGTCTGTCACCCTGGGGGTCCCTGTCTCTTCATCCGGCTGAAAATCTGCAGTTACCGCAGAGATATTCTTTCTCCATTTTTCCTCATATTCTTCCAGAGGATGTCCGCTTACATAGATGCCCAGGACTTCTTTTTCAAAAGCCAGCTTTGCCTCCTTGGGATATTCCTCCACATCCGGCATGCGTATCTCATAGGCAACTTTCTCCTCTTCAGAAACCAGGTCGAACAGACTCATCTGCCCCGCCATAACATTTTTCTTTTCCTGTACCACAGCATCCAGAATCTGCACATAAACCATCATCTTCTGCCGTCTGTTTCCCGGAAGTTCATCAAAAGCTCCCGCCTTAATAAAGTTTTCAATTACCTTTTTGTTGACTTCCTTTCCCGCCATCCGTTCGATGAAATCCCGCAGGTTTTTAAAAACCCCTCTCTCCCTGCGCTCTTCTACAATAGACTCAATCACCTGACGGCCTACTCCTTTAATGGCAGACAGCCCATAGCGGATTCCACCGTTATCTACGGAAAATTCGCTGACTCCTTTATTGATGTCCGGAGGCAGAATGTCAATCTCCATTTTCCGGCTGGATAATATATATTCTGCCACTTTAGAAGGGTTATCAATCACGGAAGTCATAATTGCCGCCATAAATTCCACCGGAAAGTAATATTTCAGGTATGCCGTCTGGTAAGAAACCACTGCGTAGGCTGCTGCGTGGGATTTGTTAAAGGCATATTTGGCAAAATCAATCATTTCATCATAAATTTTGTTTCCGATTTCCTCGGAAATTCCCTTTTTGATACAACCCGGAACTCCTTCTTCCTCGTTTCCGTACACAAAGCTCTGCCGTTCTTTTTCCATAACTGCAGCTTTCTTCTTGCTCATAGCACGGCGCAAAAGGTCGCTTCGTCCCAAAGTATAGCCCCCCAGAGACTGCACAATCTGCATAACCTGTTCCTGGTACACAATACAGCCATAGGTAGCCTTTAAAATCGGTTCCAGTTCCGGACAGTCATAGGTGATACTTTCCGCATTGTTCTTTCCTTTGATATACTGAGGAATAAAATCCATGGGACCCGGACGGTACAGAGCAATCCCCGCAATAATATCTTCCAGATTCTGCGGCTTTAGTTCCTTCATGAAGTTTGTCATGCCGCTGCTTTCCACCTGGAACACACCATCCGTCTTTCCGGCGCCCAACATGGCGAATACTTTTTTATCGTCATAGTCTATATGGTCAATATCCAGTCTGATTCCCTTGTTTTTCTCTGCCAGTTTCACCGCATTCTGGATAACAGTCAGAGTCCGAAGGCCCAGGAAATCCATTTTCAGAAGTCCCAGTTCTTCCAACGTTGTCATGGTAAACTGTGTAACCAGGGAACCGTCGGAGGCTCTGGAAAGAGGCACATACTCATCCACAGACTTCTGGCTGATAACCACGCCTGCAGCATGCATAGAGGTGTGTCTGGGCAGTCCTTCCAGACGCCTGCTCATATCGATAAGCTTCCGCACCGTATCATCCGTATCATACAGTTCTTTTAATTCCGGATTCATTTTCAGCGCAAGGTCAATGGTGATATTCAGTTCCTTTGGTATCATTTTCGCAATGGAATCACACTGGTTGTAAGGCAAATCCATAACGCGTCCCACATCCCGGATAACACCTCTGGCCGCCATGGTACCGAAGGTTACAATCTGCACCACCCGGTCTTTTCCGTACTTTTGCACCACATAATCAATAACTTCCTGCCGTCTTTCAAAACAAAAATCCACATCTATATCCGGCATGGATACTCGCTCCGGATTCAGGAATCGTTCAAAGAGCAAATCATACTTAATCGGATCCAGTTTGGTGATACCCAGAGTATAGGAAACCAGACTTCCCGCAGCAGAACCACGCCCCGGTCCTACCATAATGTCATGGTCCCTGGCAAACTTAATAAAATCCCACACGATCAGAAAATAGTCCACATACCCCATTTTCTGAATAACGCCCAGTTCATAATTCAAACGTTCTTTTAAAGGTTCCAAATCCCCATCATATCTCTCTTCCAGTCCCTCAAAGCACAGCTTATTCAGGTATTCCCAGGAAGTATAAGATTCAGGCACATCAAATTTCGGCAGTTTCGTCACCCCAAATTCAATTTCCACCTGACACCGGTCTGCAATTTTCTGGGTATTTTCCAGCGCTTCCGGAATATAGGGAAACAGCTTTGCCATCTCTTCCGGAGATTTCACATAATACTGACCCCCCTCATATCGCATACGATCCTCGTCCTGCAGTCGTTTTCCCGTCTGCACACAGAGCAGAATGTCATGGGCCTCCACGTCTGTATCGTAGGTGTAGTGCACATCATTCGTTACAACTAAATCAATTCCCGTCTCCTGATGCATACGCAAAAGCTGCTGATTCACCGTCTGCTGCTGGGGAATCCCATGGTCCTGCATTTCCAGAAAAAAGTTCCCCTTTCCAAAAATATCCTGATACCGAAGCGCCGCCTTTTTCGCTTCCTCATATAATCCTCTGGTAAGATTTTTTGCAACTTCTCCTGCAAGACATGCACTTAATGCAATAATTCCTTCATGATATTCCTCCAGAAGTTCTATATCTACCCTGGGCTTATAATAAAATCCATCTATAAATGCCTTTGACACTATTTTCATCAAATTTTGATAACCCTGGTTGTTCTCCGCCAGAAGCACCAGATGATAATAGCGGTCTTCCGAATGACCTGTCTCTCTGTCAAAGCGGGAACCCGGAGCAACATACACCTCGCAGCCCAGAATAGGCTTAATCCCTGCGGCTTTTGCTGCCTTATAAAAATCAATGCAGCCAAACATGACTCCATGGTCTGTTATGGCCGCACTGTTCATTCCCAGTTCCTTCACTCTGGCTACATATTCATTTATCTTATTGGAACCGTCCAGAAGACTGTATTCCGTATGTACATGCAAATGAGCAAATTCCACTGTATCTCTCCTTTGATTAATCCTGCTTTTCCTTGCGAAGAAGAACATTAAACCAACGATTACTTTTGTCTGCCCTTACATCGCTTGTCTTCCAAATATCCAAAACTTTTATATTTGAAAAAGAATCCAAAAGGTCATTGAGTGCCTCTCTGTCATAATCATAGAAATACCTTCCGTTGTATCTGCCGTTTCTATCACCCTTGCGGACAGAAAAATACAGAATTCCATCTTCTTTCAGTGCTTTGAGAATCTTTTCCATGGCAGACTTTACTTCCTGCGGCGAAAAATGTCCCAAAATGGCACATGCCCAGATTCCATCAAACACATCATCAAATTCCATATCCTCCACTCTCAGATGAAGAACTTCCTTTCCTGTATGGATGCTGGCCAGTTCACACATTTTTTCTGATCCATCCATAGCAGTTACAACACAGCCTTCTTCCTCCAGACTTACTGTATCTCTTCCTGACCCGCAGCCTAAATCAAGGACATCGGCACTTTCCGGCAAAAGCTCAACAAAACGGGCAATCTGCTCCTCCATGCCAAAATCCACGGTTTCTTCATAATAAGGTACTGCGTACCGGTCATAATAATCTATCGAGTCCACTTATTTTCCTCCTTCTGGACATAAAATGAGCAATTTTCAAATACGCTCTCAGTATAGCATATTCTTTCCTTTTGGAAAAGCCTTACAGGGCATAAATTTTTCCGTTTTTTATTTCTATTTTTTTCTCTTTCAGAAGATGTCCCACGGCCCTTTTAAATGCATTTTTACTGAGCCCGAACTCCCTTTGAATGACTTCCGGTGACGCCTTATCATCAAAAGGCAGTTCTCCTTCAAACTCCTGAATGATTTCATACACACTTTCTGCATCTTCATGAAGCTGGATATATGCTTTTTGCTTTGCACTCAGTGTCAGCTTTCCGTCTTCTCTTACTGCGGTGACTCTACAGGTCAGCTCGTCTCCTACCTTATAATTTCCCTGCGCTTCCTGCTTTGGAATCAATGCGGAATATTTATAGTCCACTGCCACAAACACACCGAAATTATCACTGATTTCATATACCACACCAGTCACCGTATCTCCCTGTGCATAAGGCGAATCCGTCTGCAGATAATGGTAGACTTTCATCGTAGCGCACAGACGACTGCTCTTATCAATGTAAAGGGCCACAAGCACCTCTTCTCCCTCGTGCAGCTTCTTGGTCTGCTCTTTATATGGAAGAAACAGGTCCTTTTCCAGTCCCCAGTCCAGAAATGCACCGATACGGCTGGTCTGCGCCACTTTTAAGACTCCAATCTGTCCCAACAGAATTTTCGGCTCTCTTACAGTAGCAATCAGACGGTCAGAAGAATCCCTGTATATAAATACAGAAATCTTCTCTCCTTTCCTGGTGCCTTCGGGCACTTGTTTTTTAGGAAGAAGCACCGTATCTTTATCCTCTGCCTGCTCCCTTTCCCCCAGATACACACCAAAATCCACGATTTTCACAACTATCAGTTCCTGCTTTTTTCCTAATTCTATCATCTCAATCTCCTCTATTTTAACTCAACCACTGCATAGGCCTCCCCTGCAGTATTGTCCAGAACCACCGTATAAACACCATTTTCCTCATGCACACTGGGTACAATGATATCTCCCAGCTTTGCCTGGTTTTTATATTCCGCCCGCATTTGTTTCACCGTAAAATCTGCCGGAAGGTATTCCTGTGCCATAAGCACATACTGTCCGTTATTCACATGATGATTGGTATCCAGATGATGAGGCCTTACAGCAAAAGACGGGTATTCTTTACCGTTTATAGGCTTTTTTATCTTCCTCGGCGCATAGTCCATATCCAGCTTTTCTTCCAATCCGTATGCCTGCAGCTGTTTTTCGTCTATGGAAACCGGACGGCCTGTCTGCATATTAAGAAGGGTCCAATATGTATTGGCACGGGCAATCAGATTCCCTTCTGTATCTTCCATGGTAAAATTCCTGCTTCCCAAAAAATGCCGGAAATCATAAGCCCAGGTGGATACCTTTATATTTTCGCACAGTACAGGATAACGTTCAACCACAATCTGCCAGGCAGAAAGTACCCAGGCCTGGCTTTTAGCTCCCAAAAAGTCCATGCCTACCCCTGCCGCTTCTGACTGAAAAGTACTGCAGTCCTGAAAATAATTAATCATACCATTTAAAGTCAGATGTCTGTCTTCTCCGATTTCACTATACCGGACTCTGCTGTCAAAAGAATATTTCATTTTTCCAATCTCCCTTGATACAAAAACTGTTTTCCTGCATCTCTGCTTTGCTATACCGGGTATCTCTAAGCAGTTTTCCATATAACAAAAAATATCCCAGACATTTTGTCTGAGATATTCAAAGCTGGGCTACAAGGATTCGAACCTTGAAATGACGGAGTCAGAGTCCGTTGCCTTACCGTTTGGCGATAGCCCATTGTCTTGTGTTGTGCCTCACAACAAAATGTATTATATACGATTCTTTTCTAAAATGCAAGCCTTTTTTTCAAATTTTTTTTATTTTTTTATATACCCTTTTTTTCCAGTTCTATTTTCCTTTTCTCCTGCATAAAATATAGCCATTATGAAAGGCAGGTGTTCCGAATGTCTTATACATTACTTGTAAATAAATCCCATACGCTCTCCTCCTCGTATGTCCCGCCGTATCTTACAGAAGCCCGCATTCCTTTTCATGCTCCTGCACACCATGAGAAAACCCTCATGGAAAAAGCTGCTGCAAAATCCGCTGCAAAGCTTTTCCATCGGGCTGCCGCTGAAAACGTTACGCTCATGGGCATTTCCGGTTACCGCTCTTATAGACGACAGGAAGCCTTATACCGGAATGCCCTGCAAAGAGGCAGTACTGCTGTAGCGCCTCCCGGCACCAGCGAACACCAGACCGGACTGGCCCTGGACATCTCCTGCGCTTCTTTGAATTTTGAACTGGAAGAATCTTTTGCCGCCACAAAAGAAGGAAAATGGTTAAAATCCAATGCACCTTTATACGGTTTCATTCTCCGTTATCCCCGGCGGAAAGAACACATTACAGGATATCCCTGGGAACCCTGGCACATACGCTTTGTAGGGAAGACGCTTTCTCTTTATCTTTCCCTCACCGGGCTGACTTTGGAAGAATACCACGATATGCTCCCCGATTCTTCCCAAATCCGATAGAAAACTTTTTGTATTTGCCGGGAAACGTGGTATAATGGTTGCACAACGTGCAATCCAAGCCGATATTTCTATTACAAAGGAGTGCTGTCTATGAGAGCCTTAAATTTAACACTATTGACTGATTTATATGAACTTACCATGATGCAGGGATATTTCAAAAATCCCACAGACCAGATTGTGGTGTTCGACGCCTTTTACAGAAAGAATCCCTGCGGCGGCGGATATGCCATTGCTGCAGGATTGGAACAGATTATTGAATATATCCGCGACCTACACTTTTCCCCTGATGATATTGACTATTTAAAAGGACTGAACATCTTTGATTCCGATTTTTTGGAATATTTAAGAGGTTTTCATTTTACCGGAGACATTTATGCCATTCCTGAAGGAACGGTGGTCTTCCCAAGAGAGCCTCTCTTAAAAGTCGTTGCCCCCGTTATGGAAGCACAGCTGATAGAAACAGCTATCCTGAATCTGTTGAACCATCAGAGTTTAATTGCCACCAAGGCTTCCCGTGTTGTATATGCTGCAAAGGGTGACGGTGTAATGGAATTTGGTCTGCGCAGAGCCCAGGGACCAGATGCAGGACTGTACGGAGCCAGAGCAGCAGTTATCGGCGGCTGTGTGGGAACCTCCAACGTACTGACCGGACAGATGTTCCATGTACCTGTAAAGGGAACTCATGCGCACAGTTGGATTATGAGTTTCTCTGATGAATACACCGCATTTAAAGCCTATGCCAAATTATATCCCAATGCCTGTATTTTGCTGGTGGATACTTACGATGTTCTGAATTCCGGCGTGCCAAATGCCATCCGCGTATTTAAAGAAATGAAAGAAGCCGGACTTCCCATGAAGGGATATGGAATCCGCATTGACAGCGGTGATTTGGCTTATCTTTCCAAACAGGCTTATAAAATGCTTTTTGAAGCCGGTTTTGGTGACGCCATTATTTCCGCTTCCAGTGATTTGGACGAATATCTCATTGAAAGTCTGAAAGCCCAGGGTGCAAAAATCAACTCCTGGGGTGTAGGCACTAATCTGATTACCTGTAACGACAACCCTGCATTCGGTGGTGTGTACAAACTGGCAGCGATTAAAAATAAAGAGGATGCAGATTTTGTTCCCAAAATCAAGCTGTCTGAAAACGTAGAAAAAGTGACCAATCCTGGAAATAAGACTATCATGCGTATCTATGACAAAACCACAGGAAAAATCCGTGCAGATTTAATCTGTCTGGAAGATGAGATTTTCAATCCGGATGAAGATATGATTCTTTTTGACCCTATGGCCACCTGGAAAAAGACAAAACTCACCGGCGGCTCTTATATATTAAGAGAACTTCTGGTTCCCGTATTTAAGAAAGGAGAATGTGTCTACACATCCCCGTCTGTTATGGAAATCAAAGATATCTGTCAGAAAGAGCTGAACACTCTCTGGGACGAAACAAGACGTTTCACCAATCCTCAGGAAGTTTTCGTTGATTTGTCAGACAAACTCTATAAAATCAAATCCGAACTTTTAGAGGAAATGGGACAGGCATCCATTGAATCTTAAAAAGAAGCAGCAGACTTACGGGGCTTCCCAAAAGTCTGCTGTTTCTTTACTGCTCCATCTGTCTCCCCAGAAATCCCGCTGCTGTCTGCGCCAGTTTTTCTTCCGTCTCCGAAAATTTCCGTCCCCCTGCTTTTTCCAGTATCAACACCGCCCCTACGGCATCTCCGGCACAGGTAATGGTATAAATAACTTGGGCGCCGTATTCTCCTCTGTCATCTTCTACAATTTTCACAAAATCTTTCTCCGTAACACACAAATTTTTCCGGTCTGCAATGACTTCCTCCAGTTCCCTGTGCACCCTTTTCTCTGCAAATTCTCTGGCGCCGCTGCCAGCCGCCGCAATTACCTGGTCCCGGTCTGTAATGCAGGCCATACAACCTGCCGCCTGCGCCAGCGCTTCTGCATACTCTTTTGCAAAAGTTCCCAATTCACCAATAGGAGAATATTTTTTCAGAATAATCTCTCCCTCTCTGTCAGTAAAAATCTCTAACGGGTCGCTTTCCCGGATTCTCAGTGTTCTCCTGATTTCCTTGGGAATCACCACTCTTCCCAAATCATCTATGCGCCTTACAATTCCCGTTGCCTTCACATTCCTGTCCTCCAATTCCACATTTTATAAAGATTCCTATTCTGGTAAATCTAATCTTTGGAGTTATTATGTGGAAATATTCGGGAAATATGCAAAAAATTCACCTCATATCACCCTTGTTTCTATTCCACTTCCGGAAGCTGGGGCAGTTTCAAATTCCCCAGCACTGTCATCTGCTGTATGGTCAGTTCACGAAGCAGAGGCATGCGTTCTGCCTGGGATTTTCCCTGCTGAATCAAAATAGCATTATAACTTTCCATATTAGCTAAAATTAATAACTGGTGTATAGTTGCTTTATCCCGAATATTGGTCTTATCTTTGGGATGCTCTTCTCTCCATTGCTTTGCCGTCTTACCAAATAAGATGACATTCAGCAGGTCAGCTTCACTGGCATAGGTATAAGATATCTGAGCCGGGGTCAGCCTGGGGGGCAATAAATTTTCCCTAATAGCCTCTGTATGAACTTTGTAGTTCAGTTTTGCAAGTTCTCTGTTGAAATTCCAGTTTAATGAGAGACGGTTGTTTTCAGCATTCTTTAATCTTTGGTACTCTTCAATAATATAAAGTTTAAACTCCGGTGATATCCATGAAGCAAATTCAAACGCAATATCTCTGTGAGCATACGTTGCAGCATATCTTCCCGCCTTACTTACAATTCCTACTGCATTTGTAGTTCCTATCCACCTTTTTGGTGTAAGAACAAATCCATTAGAACCCGCCTCATTTTTAATCGCCTCGAATTCGAGGCAATTAAACTTAGGATTGTGCAACTTTTCCCATAAACCCAAAAAAGCAACTGTATTTTTTCCTCTGAGCCAATTTTGAATCACATATCCCGGATATTCGCCTTCTCTTTTCCTCGCTATATCCGTCAATGATATATAATCATTTTCAAAATCAAGTGTATAAATATTAATGTCAATCCCATTTGCATGAATCATCTCTTTAACGGTGTTCGTCTTCGCCATCTCCATGCTCCCTCCCTTTTACAAGCTCATCATACTTCAACTGATACGCCAATAATCTGGGAATATATTCTGGCGGAGTCCGTCTGGCCGCCTCCCAGTCTTCTAACGTTCTCACCGGAATCCCCGTATACTCCGAAAACTCCCTGCGGTTCATTCCTGTTTGTTCTCTTAAACTCCTGATGGTTTTTGCTGTATCCATAGTCCATCTCCTCGCATTGCGTTTTTCCTAAGTATAACACACTTCTCACGCATACGCAATGCGTGTTCAGAGAAATAATATAAAACATTGCAATTTCTGATATAGAAATTTCTGATAAATATAAAGATATACTTGATATTTTCGGGCAAACAGGTATATTTATGGTATACACATAGCAGGCACCATCTGCACAAAGGGAGACGTTTTTATGAATACAATAAGCATGAAACACCTCAGCCGCGATTACGGAGAGGGAAAAGGAATCTTCGACATATCTTTTCATGTAAAGCAGGGTGAAGTCTTTGGGTTTCTGGGGCCCAACGGCGCGGGCAAAACCATTTTAATGTCCAGCCATATATTTGAAGAAGTAGAGCGGACATGTGACCGTATCGGTATTATCCGGAAGGGAAAAATGGTTGCCGTGGATTCTGCTTCCGCGCTGCGGGAGCGACATATCTGCACCTATACTGTAACACTGGAAAGCGAAGCCGCAGCCCAGGCCTTTGCCAGGGATTTTAGCGGTATGCAAAACGGACGGCAAGTTACCGTAAAGCCCAGACAAAGTCTGGAAGAAATTTTTATGAATTATTATGGAGATGAGAAAAATGATGAATCTGACCTTATATAGACGGGAAATGAGAGGAAGTATCCGGCTGCTTCTGATTTTTGGCGCAGTGATGACTCTGTATATTTCCATTATCATCAGCATGTATGACCCTGAAATGATGAAAACCCTGGATAATTTTGCGGAAGTCATGCCGGATTTGATGGTCTCTGTAGGCATGAAAGCCCACGCTTCAAATCTGTTGGGTTTTATGGTGTCTTATCTCTATGGCTTTATTCTGCTGATTTTCCCAATGGTGTTCAGCATACTGCGGGGAAACGCCTTAATTGCCAGATATGTAGACAAAGGCTCTATGCTGTCCCTGGTTGCGGCACCGGTAAAGCGGCGCACCATTGCCTTTACACAAATGTCCGTACTCATAAGCGGTATTGTACTTCTTATTTTCTACAGTACCATTCTGGAACTGACTTGTGCTGCAGAGGGCTTTCCGGGAGAACTGGACATTCCCAAACTCCTCGCGCTCAATGGCGGGCTGCTCTGTCTGCATTTATTTATTGGCAGTATTTGTTTTCTTGCCTCCTGCCTTTTTTCCGACACCAAATACAGCCTTGCTTTAGGGGCTGGTGTCCCCGCATTGATGTATGTGCTGCAAATGCTTGCCAATGTAGGAGGAACCGCAGAAAAAGCCAAATATTTCACCTTCTTTACTTTATTCAATGCTGACGGCTTAATCGCAGGAAAAAGCAGCGCCGTCCTTGGAGTCGTAATACTATTGGCAGGGGCTGTACTGCTTTACACTCTTGGGATTCTGGCATTTAACAAAAAAGACCTGTATCTCTAAATCCAAAGAGGAGACTGCTCCATGAAATGGCAGGCAGCCTCCTCTTCGATTTTCCTCCGTATTCCTTTATTGCACACCAAGATTTTTCTGAAATTCTTGAATTTGTCTGGCTTCTTCCTCACTGCTGTAGGTTCCCTTCAGAAATTGCTTCAATATTTCCGGAAATGCTTCCCAGGATTCTCTCTCCTGATACACCAGCACAGGATAAAAAAGCGCTCCGGCTTCTTTTGCGGCCTTCAAATCTGCCGGTGAGTCGCCTATCATCAGCACATGTCCCGGCTCATACCCTTTCTGCACCAGTTTCTTTAAACACTCTGCTTTTCTTCCGGTTTCCTGGGATACCAATAAGTCTGTATACTGAATCAGCGACTGAGCCTCCCATTCTTTTCGGATTTCTGCCCCATTGGCAGCCGTCACGACCACTACGTCCGCATAACTTCTGATGGATTTCAGCGCTTCCCTCGCGCCGTCAAAAGGCTGTTTCTTTTTATCGGAAATCATGGCCATGGACTGATTAACAAGATTCGACCACTCCATAGCTTTTCTGATGCAACTGCTTCCCGTACGCTCAAAAGCCTCTTCCAGACTCTCGTCAGAATGTTCTCTGGTCGTCTGCACCCAGTAAATATATTCTGAAAGCCCTTCCACCCGGACATAGTTTTCATGAATCTCTGCAAGCACCTTGGCCAATCCCCGGAAACGATTCAGCCCCCTTGCCGGGCTAAACAGATTCACCTTTCTCCACAACCGGATAATTTCATCTCTGTACTCCTCCAGATTCCATACATGTACCAGACACGGCCCCAGGCAGCACATGTGCTTCACGTCCATGGTATCCAGCACACAGCCGTCAGAATCCACACAGATTAAAAAATCTTTTGTTTTTTCAAATTCTTTGATTGCTTCTTTCACTTCTTATCCCCCTGTTGCTCATGGTATTTCTTTGCTTTCTATTATACCCGCTTGCCCGGTCTGCCGCAAGAAAGAATCTTTTAAAATTCCGGGAATTCAGGAAACAGACTATTGGAAATCTGCCTTTCTGTGCTATAATAAGTGTGCTTTTATTTTACTGACAGAAAGGGGTTTTTATACTTATGACAACGTACAATTTTGACACTTGTATTGACCGTACGAATACTACATCAATCAAGCATGCTTTCAAAGAAAAATACCATGTTCCTCAGGATGTTCTGCCTCTTTGGGTAGCAGATATGGATTTCCGCTCTCCCGACGAAGTTTGCCAGGCTGTAGAAAAGGCCGGGGCTTTCGGTATTTTCGGATATTCCAGTCCAAAGGAGGACTACTACCATGCCGTAATAGACTGGATGACGAAAAGGCACCACTGGACGCCAAAAAAAGAATGGCTCGTGTGCACACCCGGTGTTGTCTGCGCTATTTCCATTGCTATCAAAGCTCTGACCAAGCCAGAGGATTCTGTTATGATTATGCAGCCGGTTTACCACCCTTTCAAAAATGCGGTAGTCCGCAACGGACGAAAACTGGTTGAAAATCCGCTGGCACTGGGGGAAGACCACCGTTTTTATATGGATTTCGACAAAATCGAAGAACAGTTTGCAAAAGAACAGGTGAAGCTGTTGATTCTCTGCACTCCGCACAATCCAGGCGGACGCGTCTGGACAAAGGACGAACTGGAGCGTCTCATTGCTCTTTGTCTGAAATACAAGGTAAAAGTTGTGGCAGATGAAATTCACCATGATTTTGTATTTCCAGGACACGAACATGCAGAATTTGCGCCTTTAAATAAAGAAATGCAGGAAAATTGTATTGTCTGCACAGCTCCCAGCAAGACCTTCAACATTGCCGGACTGGGATTGTCCAATATCTTCATTCCCAATTCAGGCTTGCGGACAGCTTTCCAGGAAGAAATGGACAGCGCCGGACTGGACATCATCAATCTGGTGTCCATGGAAGCCTGCAAGGCAGCCTATGCTTACGGCGCAGACTGGCTGGAGCAGCTTTTAGTTTACATAAAAGGAAACGCGGACTATGTACAGAACTTTCTTGCCGTCAACCTTCCCCAGATTGCCATGATGCCTCTGGACGGCACTTACCTGGCCTGGTTGGATTTCTCCGCGCTTGGCATGACACAGGAAGAACTGAACGATTTCCTTCTGAACAAAGCCAAAATCTGGCTGAACAGCGGCGAAATTTTCGGTATAAACGGCGAGGGGCATATGCGGCTGAATATCGGCTGTCCAAGAAGTGTGCTGAAACAGGCAATGGAACAGTTGAAAGCTGCACTGGATAACCGCTGATATCTTTTTCATGCAGACAGGGATGTGACAGAAAACAAACAGCTTAACTTTTTCTGATATGCTGGTTCCATCACATCCCTGCTTTATTTATTTGTTTCTTTTCATTTCTACTTATACGCCTTCATATATTCCCCATGCGCTTCTATGAGTTCGTCGCACATACGGATAATATCCTGAATATTCAGTTCCGCCCCTGTATGCGGGTCCATCATGGCCGCCTGATAGATTTTCTGCCTGTCCTTTGTCACCGCTGCTTCGATGGTCAGAAGCTGTGGACTGATATTGGAGCTGTTCATAGCTGCCAGCTGGGTAGGAAGTTTCCCTACCTTCACCGGGTGCACGCCTGTGCCGTCAATATAGCATGGAACTTCCACACAGGCGTCTGCCGGAAGATTGTCAATATATCCGTTGTTCAGTACATTTCCGCCAATTTTATATGGCTTGTCTGTGACAACTGCCTCCATAATATAAGAAGCATATTCATGGCTTCTCTCATGGGTAATCTTACCGTCTCTTAAAATATCTTCGCGTTCCTTTTCCCAGCCTTCAATCTGATTCACGCAGCGCCTTGGATACTCGTCCAGAGGAATATTAAATTCTTCAATCATTTCCGGATATTTGGACTTAATAAAGAACGGATTGTACTCTGCATTATGCTCGCTGGACTCTGTACAGTAATATCCCAGATGACGGATATATTCATAACGCACCATATCCTCATGCTTTTCACTGCTGTTCTTTTGGGCCGCGCGTTTTTTTATTTCAGGATACAAATCATTTCCGTCTTTGTCCCGGATTTCCAACAGCCATGCCATGTGGTTAATACCTGCAATCAATTCCTGCCGGCCCTCCAGCTTATCCTTCATATCCAGCCCTTCCAACAGCTTTTCTGAGCACACCTGCACACTATGACAGAGCCCTACCGTTCTGATTTTTGTGTATCTCTGCATATAACCTGTAAGCATAGCCATAGGATTGGAATAGTTCAAAAACAGGGTGTCGGGGCAAACCTCCTCCATATCTCTTGCAAATTCTTCCAACACAGGAATGGTGCGGAGAGCCCGCATAATGCCTCCGATTCCCAGTGTATCGGCAATAGTCTGTCTCAAACCGTATTTCTTGGGAATTTCAAAATCCGTAATAGTACAGGGGTCGTATCCGCCCACCTGAATGGCATTTACCACAAAATCCGCATTCCGCAGAGCCTCTTTTCTGTTTTCCGCGCCCAAATACGTCTTAATCACTGCCCGGTCTTCGTTTACATTGTGATTAATGGCGCTCAAAATAATCCGGGAATCCTCCAGCCTCTTTTCATCAATGTCATACAAAGCAATTTCGCTCTCCCGAAGCGCCGGCGTACACATACAATCCCCCAGTACATTTCTTGCAAAAACCGTGCTCCCTGCACCCATAAATGTAATTTTTACCATAATACCCATCTCCTTTTCTCGTTATAACTTTTCTGTGATAGAATAACCTTTGTCTTTCAAAATTACCAGTTCGCTTTTCTCTTCCCGGTACATGCGGGGGCTTTTCCCACAATGTTTTTTGAAAACCTTGGAAAATGCAAGCTGGTCTGTATACCCCACTGCACCGGCTACTGCATTAATGGACAAATCCGTCTTTTTCAGCAAAGATTTGGCCTTATCCATACGCAGGTTTACCAGAAATTCCTGAGGAGAGCAGCCTGTCGTTTTCTTAAAACTGCTGGTGAGATAACTTCTGTTGACCCCGATAAAATCTGCTAAATCTCCGATTTTTACCGACTCATTGTAATGATGCTTGATGTACTCCATAGCGTGCTTGACGTATACAGAACCAGGGTATGGATGATTTGCAGAAATACCCCCTCCCGCGAAATTCTGCCGGTAGTCGTCCATCAGTACGGAAAAGCATAAAAACAGCATGGCATTCCTTTTTAACTCATCTCCGTAAGTAAGCTGATGCGCTTCCAACATCTGGTCAATATACCCACCTACCTCTTTGACACAGTGAACTTTTCTGACAGGACTTCTCTGAGAAAACCCAGCGCCGCTCATGCACTCATCTGCTTTAATCCCTACAAACCCCACCCACATATAACACCAGGGGTCCTCCCGGTCTGCCTCATACCACGCTTCCACCCCCGGCGGAATAAAGAACGCATCTCCAGCCTGCAGTTCATATACCCTCTTATTCATTTCCAGTTTTCCCTTGCCCTTCTTTATAATATGAAGAACATACGCTTCTCTTTTATTTGGCCCAAAACGATAACCCGGGTTACAGTATTCCCATCCGCAGTATGTCACACACAAATCTACAGAATCTTTCTGCAAATCCTCCAGACATTTATACCTGGCATGACTGGTAAATCCCACTGTACGGCTCAAATCCTCCACTCCTTTACCTCAGGCTCTACCGCTCTGCCTCCTGCAGAACAAACAGCAGTGACGCAAAGTCTCCGCCGTTTTTATTCAGACGTTCTCTGTCTATTGGAATTCCCGCATACATCAATTCGTCTCCGTAAGCCTGATATACTTTTTCTTCACATTTTATCTCATATAGCATATCTTTGTCCAATCCCTCAAGCCTGAACCGCAGCCAGGAAGCGTTGACCTTATTTAACCTCTGATAAAATGCGGCAATTGCCTGCTTTTTATCCTGGGAAACCACCATCCATGCCGTTTCATTTCCTTTAAACGGGCTCAACAGCCGATAAAAATCTCCATCCACCTGTATCAGTTTCCGGTACTTCTTCATAAAAGCTACCTGCTCTTTTACCTGCTTCAATTCTTCTTCACTTAGAAGGTTTAAGTCCAATTCATAGCCAAAGGTTCCAAAATATGCCATATTAGCCCTGGTAGACAATGGTGTGCTGCGGAACATCTGGTGATTGGGCACTGCTGATACATGAGAACCCATGCTGACCAGAGGATACACATAAGAAGTTCCATACTGAATTTTGGCCCTTTCCGAAGCGTCTGTGTCATCACTGGTCCAGGTCTGGGGCGCAAAAAACAGCATAGCCGGGTCAAAACGGGCGCCGCCGCTTGCACAGGATTCAAAGAGAATCTCCGGAAATTCCTGTGTCAGTCTGGTGTACAAATCATACACACCCAAAATATACCGGTGCATGACTTTTCCCTGCTCATCTGCCGCCGCACCTCTGCTGTACGGTTCGGTCATATAACGGTTCATATCCCATTTTATATAGGAAATCCGAGATTCCCGAATCACTTTTGAAATCATTTCATAAATGTAATCCACTACCTCTTTCCTGGAAAAGTCCAGTACATGCTGGTGTCTTCCATGAGACTCAAACCTGCCCGGCACTCCAATAATCCAATCGGGATGTGCCCGGTATAAATCACTGTCCTTATTCACCATTTCAAGTTCTACCCAAAGACCAAACTTTAATCCCAGAGCCTCCACTTTTCGGGACAATCCTGCAATGCCGTCCGGCAGTTTTTCCAGATTCACCACCCAGTCTCCCAGACCTCTGTAATCATCATTTCTGGTTCCAAACCAGCCATCATCCAGAACAAACAGTTCCACGCCTGCTTCCTTTGCCTTTGCAGCAATATCCAGAATTTTCTCCTCTGTAAAATCAAAATAAGTTGCCTCCCAGTTGTTCAACAAAATGGGACGGGGCTGTTCTTTCCAGTTTCCCCTCATAAGATTTCTTCTGTACAATCTGTGGTATACCTGGCTCATTTTATTCAGACCTTTGTCACTGTATACCAGCACGGCCTCCGGCGTCTGGAAGGTTTCGCCTTTTTCCAGCTTCCAGCTAAAGCCTTCCGGATGGATTCCCAGCATTACCCTGGTCATATCAAAGGTGGAAACCTCGGTCTGAGCCAGGAAGTTGCCGCTGTATACCAGACTGAAGCCATAGACCTCTCCCTGCTGCTCTGTGGCATCCGGCCTTTTCAGTGCCAGAAACGGATTGTGCTCTGCGCCGCAGCCGGTTCCGTTAATCCCCTGTATCGCCTGGATTCCCATTTCCAGCTTCCGCTCTTTCACATAACGCTCTCTCGCCCACGCTCCGGAAAGCTGCACCATCTCAAAATCCATATCCTGAAATTCCACACTCATACTCATGACTTTTTCCAGAGTAATCGGTTCTTCTCCCTTATGGCAAACTGCTGCATGTCTGGTAATTACCGGATATTCCTCAAAAATTGTATAGGTCAGTACCAAATCTGTATGCATCATCTGGTCATGCAGGTGAAGTTCCAGCGTACATGCTTCCTCATCACTGTTTGTATAAACCGCAGGAAGAGGAGTAATTGCTTTTTTACCATGATACATCTCATGAGATACATAAGTGAAATTTACCACCTTGCTGCCGCTTTCCTGTTTCACCGTAAAAGCAGGACTTCTGTAATCCCCTGTGCCGTATACCGGATATTCCTGCTTCGTGCACTGCATGTTCAACACACCCGGTTCCGGAATGCACACCGAAGTCAGCGGACGGGACATTTCTTCATGAAGATGCGTGAAATCCTCCCGGTCCCGGATGGCCTTTCCGTAATACAGATTTTCCAGCTGCCCGTTCTCCATAATACGGATTATATAGCTGACTTCTTTATTATAAAGATGAAATGTTTTTGTTTCCTGGTGAAATAAAATCCCCATATTTGAAATCCTCCTTTTAAAAAGGCCGGCGCTTACTTTTTTGCGCCAGCCCATTCTGTGTTTGCTGTGTTTTTATAATTTACCACCGCTGGTAGCAATACCTTCGATAAATTGTTTCTGGAAAATCACATAAATAATAATCATAGGAACGCAGGCAATCAGAGAAGCTGCCATTAATTCCGGGAACTTGGAACTATACTGTCCCTGCATTTTCGCAAGTGCGGAGGACAATACCAGCATATCCTTATCTGTATTGACAATCATAGGCCACATCAAATCTTTAAACGCAAACACTGCTGTGAAGATTCCCAGCGCCACCATACTGGAACGTGTCAGAGGCGCCATAATGTACAGGAATGTCTGACCGATATTACAGCCGTCCAGTCTGGCCGCTTCCTCCAAATCATTTGGAAGTCCCATATATCCCTGGCGAAGAAGGAACGTACCAAATGCAGTAACCATACCCGGAAATACCAGGGCAAAAATTGTGTTCAGCATACCCATTTTGCTGACCATCAAATACTGAGGAATAATGAAAATCTGTACCGGAACCATCATCTGAATCAATACCAGTGAAAAGCAGAAATTCTTCCCCTTAAAGTTCAGCCGTCCGAAAGCATATCCCGCCATAGTCGCTGTCACAACCGCGCATACTACACGGAAGAAAATCAACAGCAGTGTATTTTTATACAAAAGCAGGAAATTCATGTTATTGACAACCGCCTTAAACGCATCTGTTCTCCACACCTTCGGAAAAATTACAAAGGGGTCTACAGAGGTTGCTTCCGTAACAGACTTAAATGCCGTCAGTATCATCCACAAAAACGGAACCAGCATCGTGATTGACACCAGAATCAGGACAATATGTATGACAGCCGTAACGACTTTCTTTTTTGTTTCCATGCTATCCATTCTGCTCCCCCCTTAATTATAAAATACCCATTTTTTCTGTCCAATCATCTGGAATGCAGTAATAATCATCGTAATTACAAGAAGCACCACAACAATCGTTGCCCCGTATCCCATGTTCTTATTGATAAATGCATATTTATAGAACAGGTATACCAAAGACTGCGTTTTTTCCAGAGCCGGGTTACTCTTATCCATAACCATATAAATCAGGTCAAATACCTGCAGAGAACCAATGACACGGGTCACCAGTACAAAGAAAATGGTGGGGGACAGTAGCGGCACGGTAATGTGGAAAAAACTCTTAATTCCCGTTGCTCCGTCCAGTTCCGCCGCTTCATAATAGTCATGAGGAATTTCCTGCAGTCCTGACAGGAACAGCACCATATTATAGCCCAGAATAGACCAGACACCGATAACTGCAATAGAATACACTGCTATCTTCGGGTCTGAAACCCATTTTACGTTCAAATGAAAAATGTTGTTTAAAAGTCCGAAATCGGAGTTAAACAGCCATCTCCATACCATAGCAACTGCTGCCGGAGCTGCAACCATGGGAAGAAAGATAATGGTTCTGTATACGGAACGACCCTTCATCTTGCGGTTGAGAAGCACAGCCAGCACCAGTGCAAGAATAATCGAAAACGGTACTTCTATAATTGCATACTTAAAGGTATTCAGCAGAGCCTGCCATATTTCTGCATCTCCAAAAACCTTTGTATAATTTTCAAATCCAATAAAAATATTTCCCTTACCAAAATCTCCCGTCTTGAAAAAGCTCTGGTACACGGTCTGGAAGATAGGGATAATATTCAGAATAATCAATCCAATTATGGTCGGGAGAATAAACAGCCACCCCCACAAAAATTCACTTCTGCGTCTGCCCGTGTGTGCGGATTTTCCTTTTTTTGCCACGCAAATCACTCCTTTTTAACATAGGGCTGCCGCATATGAGTGCGACAGCCCTGGTTTGTCTATCATCTGCTTAAAATTTTACGCCGAAGCTTAATTTCCTTCTTCTGCCAGTTTTTCGTTCATCTGGTCAGCCATTTCCTTACAAGCCTCTTCCATGGTCTTTTCACCTGTATAAACGCTCTTTAAAATTTCATTGTCTTCGTTTTCCCAGGTTACTGTTGTCTTGGAATACGGTCTGATTTCCATATCATCCATCATGTTTAAGTATGCCTGAAGATTAAAGTCAGCAGATTTTGCCCATGCATCAGAAGTTCCTTTGTATGCAGACATGGTAACACCAAGCTCTGCCTGTTTTTTCTGTGCCTCTTCAGAACCCAGATATTCCAACAGCTTCCATGCTTCTTCTGTATGCTCACCATTTGCAGCTGCTGCCCATCCAAGTCCGTTGTATACAGAAGCTCTTCTGCCTGTTTCCGCATTTTTCGGAAGTTCTACCAGGTCACAGTTTGCAGCTGTATATTCATTATCTCTGTAAGCGGCAACCATCCAGGAGCCCTGGAGAACCATGGCTACTTTTCCGGACTGGAAGAGCACATCTTCGCCGTTCTCAGACATTGTTTCAATAGAAGGCATTACACCGTCTTTAATCCAGCCTTCCAGAGTCTTCATAGCTTCAATCGTTTTCGGGTCATCCCAGCCTGATTTTGTCTTATCCTCGTTGATAATATATCCGCCGTTATCATATACCAGATTGTAATATCCAGCCTGGTTGTTATCGTTTCTCACCGCAAGACCGTATTGGCTGCCGTCATCCTTTGTCAGCTTCTTGGCTGCTTCGGATACGTCATCCCATGTCCAGTCAGCTGTCGGATAGGCCAGACCCGCTTCGTCAAACATGGTTTTGTTATACCACAATGCAATAGTATCTACATCCTTAGGCACTGCATAATATTTGTCATCATAGGTATACAGTCCCCAGATATCTTCCGGATAGTTTTCCGGGTCAATTTTATCGCTTTCTGCAATCTTATCAGTCAAATCCAGAAGCATGTCATTAGACATGTATCTTTCACTTTCATTGGAGTGCATCCAGAATACGTCCGGAAGAGAACCGCCCTGTGCACCTGCTTCCAGCATGGTCCAATACTCGTCCCATTTTACAACAGTAAGTTTTGTCTTAATGCCTGTCTCTTCTGTAAAATCTGCCAGAATCTCCTTCAGGCCCGGCTCCTGATTTGTATCCCAGATAGAAACAGATAATTCACCGCCGTCGGATTCACCGCTGTCACCGGAATCTTCTTTCTTTGTCTCCCCGGATGAGCCGCTGTCACCGCCGCAGGCTGCCATGGAGAATACCATTGCACTTGCCAACACCAATGCCATCACTTTCTTAAACTTCATACTTTCTTCCTCCTTTAATGATTTTTCGTCATATTACCAACTTTTTATCTCTTGTTGGCTGATATGGTTATTATAATTGCACATGGAATTATGTTAAATGGATATATGTTCTGCATATATGGAAAAATGTTATTTATTTGTGCATATTGCGTAATTTTTTGTCATCTTTTTCCTTTTCATGCGTCTTTTTCCCAGTATATTTTCTTTTTTCCTTTTTTAATAACCGTTTTTCTTTATCTCCTTCATCATTTTCCCCTATACTTTTGTATTCATTGCAACTTTTCTTCCATTTTTCCATAAATACCTTCTCATTTTTCCATATTTTTCTTTCTGCCCGCTCTTCCTTTTACTTTTACAGGAGATTTTCTTTGCATTTCCCACGGATTAATGCTAGAATACCTCATAGAATTTATGGCTTTTGCCGGAAAGGACCGCTTATGAATTTACTGAACGAAGAAAATCCCGTCCATATTTTTCTCAACAAAATCGGAGATATTATCATTGCCAATCTGCTGTTTATCCTGTGTTGTATTCCCGTTATCACCATAGGGCCTGCTCTCACAGCCCTTTACCACTGCATGATCCGCACAGTAAAAGGAAACAACAACGGGACGGTCAAAACGTTTTTTCGGGCTTTTAAGGAAAACTTTATCCAGTCCCTGGTTGTCTGGCTCTGTCTTCTGGCAGGCGCGCTGATATTGGTTTTAAATATAAACTTTCTGCAAAGCAGCGCCAGCCCGGCAGCAAACGTACTTTTTTATGTTTCACTGGGAATTGCAGGACTTCTCGTTCTCTTTTTCCTGTACATTTTTCCGGTCATCGCCGCCTTTGCCAACACAACTCTGAATCTGGTGAAAAATGCTTTCGTCTTTGCCTTTATGCATTTCCCCTCCACTCTGGCCATTGCGGTGCTTTCCATTTTGCCTATGTATATGACTTATCAGGATTTGAAACTAATGCCCCTGTATGCCTGCTGCTGGTTTTTCTTCGGATTTGGGCTGACTGCTTACATCAATTCCCTTTTGTTTTACCGAATGTTTAAGCCATTTCTGGAAAAGGAGGATTCTCATGGAGTTTGAAAAAATCAGTTCTCCCTCTCTTCGGGAACTTTTTGTACAACAATTAGAACAGATGATTTTATCGGGAAAACTGCCTGTAGGAGAAAAGCTGCCCCCGGAACGGCAGCTGGCCCAGGAAATGCAGGTCAGCCGCGCTGTGGTAAACGGCGGCATTTCTGATTTGGAAAAGAAAGGATTTCTGGTGGTGAAGCCGCGAAGCGGCACTTATGTGGCAGATTACAGGAGAAACGGCACAGTAGAAACCCTGCTGGCTATTATGAACTATAACGGCGGGCGTCTGCGGGAAGAAGAGGTACGCTCAATTCTGGAAGTCCGCATTGCCCTGGACACTCTGGCTGCAACCTTGTGCGCAGAGCGTATCACAGACGAAGAAATTGCCTCTCTGGGGGAAATCGTAGAACGTCTGGGCGCTGCTCAGACTATCGACCAGGCCGTGCGCGCTGCCTATGACTTCCAGCACGAATTTGCCCTGCTCTCCGGAAACACCCTGATTCCCCTGATTTTCTGCTCCTTCAAAGTAGCGGTGACTTCCCTGTGGGAACGCTTCTGTATTCTGTACGGCATACCTGCTCTATACGAAAACACCTATAACCTCTGGACTTTTCTAAAAAACCGGGACCTAAACGGCGCTGTTTCCTGGATAGACAAATCCGTAAGAGAAAGCATTGACGGAAACAGAAAGATTTACTACGAATAACAAAATCGAACTTAACGCAACAGGCTATCACATGCAGAAGCAATGCGACAGCCTGTTGTTTTGTATTTTTTATCAGCACCCACTGATTTCCTTTATTAAAAATTCATTTCCCTGCTGCAGGTATGTGTGCTCGCTGCCGCAGAAAGGGCAAATCTTGCCGTGCTCTACCGTGGGATACGTTTTTTCACAATCCTCACAGTAAGTCACTGCCGGAATCTGTTCTACCACAAGAGCACTGTCTTTTAATATTTCGCTCCTCTTCTCCACGGCCCATTTCCAGCAGTTCCGGAGATAGGATTCCACCACACCGGAAACCTCTCCAATCTGAAGAGTGACCGCCTCTATTTCTGTAAGCCGGTTCTCTTTCGCCGCTTCCTCCACAGTTTTTATTACATGGAAAACAACTCCAAGTTCATGCATGATTTCTTCCTCTGTCTTATTTCTTTTTGGAGAACTTAATCTTAATAGCCTGCTTTGCCCCGTATGGAAGAATGTATTTCAGCTTGTCTTCACTCTTTCTCATAGTGCTGCACTCCGGATTTTCCCGGTACAGGTGAATAGCGTCAAATTCGCACTTTGTAGTACAGATGCCGCAGCCGATACATTTGTTTTCATCTACTACGGAAGCGCCGCAGCCCAGACATCTGGCCGTCTCTTTTTTCACCTGTTCTTCGGTAAAGCTCTGCCTTGCTTCCCGGAAAGAAGTTTTCCGGTCAATATTCTTATCATATCCCGGAGTCTGACGGCTGGAATTGTCGTACTCTTCCACCAGAACATCCTGCTTATCAAGTTCCACAAACTGTCTGCGGTTTCGTCCGATAGTCAGACTGCTGTGAGGCTGCACAAAGCGGTGAATGGACACGGCGCCTTCCTTTCCTGCTGCAATGGCATCAATGGCAAATTTCGGTCCTGTATACACATCTCCGCCCACAAAAACATCCGGCTGCGCGGTCTGATACGTCACAGCGTCTGCCACTGCACCGTTTCCTCTTCCCAGTTCCACTTTCTCATTTTTTAACAAATCGCCCCAGAGAATACTCTGGCCTACGCTCATAAACACATGGTCACATTCCACGGTCATGGTTTCACTTTCGTCATACCTGGGGTTAAAGCGGCCGTCCGGATCTTTTACGGATACACATTTTTTGAACACAATACCCTTCACTTTGCCGTCCTCTGTGAGAATTTCCTTTGGTCCCCATCCACAGTGAATGGATACCTTTTCTTCCTCTGCTTCCTGAATTTCTTCTTCGGATGCAGGCATCATCTCCCGACTCTCCAGACAGTACATGGAAACGCCGTCTGCACCGCAGCGCATACTGGTTCTTGCCACATCAATGGCTACGTTTCCGCCACCTACAACTACCGTTTTGCCGGAAACCGCATAGGTATTATCTTCGCCTGCAGCCCGCAGGAAATCCACCGCTGTCATCACTCCGTCTGCATTCTGTCCCGGTATACCCGGCAGCCTTCCGCCCTGACAGCCAATAGCAATGTAAAATGCCTGATACCCCTGTGCGCGAAGTTCGTCCAGAGTAATATCCCTTCCCACTTCTACACCGGTTCTGATTTCTACGCCCATTTCTTTGATAATATCAATTTCTGCCTGCACCACGTCTTTTTCCAGCTTGAAAGAAGGAATTCCATAGACCAGCATGCCGCCGGCTTTCTGATTCTTCTCAAAAACGGTAGGCTTATAACCTTTTTCAGCCAAATAGAACGCACAGGATAATCCTGCCGGACCGCCTCCGATAATAGCGATTTTTTCCGAAAATTCTCCTTTCAAAGAAGGCACGACTTTCTTCGGTATGTATCTGGTCTCTGCCTTTAAATCCTGTTCCGCAATAAAACGCTTCACTTCATCAATAGCAACAGCCTCGTCAATGGTTCCTCTGGTACATGCGTCTTCACATCTGCGGTTGCAGATACGTCCGCACACTGCCGGGAATGGATTTTCCTTCTTAATCAGTGCCAGCGCGTCTGTATATCTTCCCTGTGCCGCCATTTTCAGATATCCCTGAATGGCAATATGCGCAGGACAGGCGGTTTTGCACGGCGCGGTTCCGGTGTCATAGCAGTTGATACGGTTTTTGTCCCGATAGTCTTCTGTCCACATATGGGGTCCCCAGGGAACCTGGGAAGGAAGTGGCTGCTTTGGATATTCTACTTTACTGCCGTCCTTTTTACACAACTTCTGCCCCAGTTTCACTGCGCCTGCCGGACAGTATTCCACACAACGTCCGCAGGCCACGCAGTTTTCTGTTTTCACATGGGCCACATAAGCGGAACGAGACATATTCGGCGTATTGAAAAGCTGGGAAGTACGCAGAGCATAACACACGTTTACATTACAGTTGCAGATAGCGAAAATCTTATTTTCTCCGTCAATGTTGGTAATCTGGTGTACAAATCCGTTTTCCTCTGCCACTTTCAGAATGTCCATAACTTCCTCTCTGGTAATGTAGCGTCCTCCTTTATTGGTTTCCACCACATAATCTGCCATATCTCCCACAGCAATGCACCAGCCTTCCGGGTCGTCTGCACAGCCCTCGTCAAAGGTTTTGCGGGAACGGCGGCAGGAACAGGGACTTGCCGCATATTTACCCTCGTATTTGTCCAGCCAGTGAGAAATATGTTCCACAGACACAGACTGGTTTTCCATCTGAATTGCTTTTTCCACAGGAATAACGTGCATGCCGATACCCGCTCCGCCGGGAGGCACCATATGGGTGACTTTTTCCAGAGGCACACGGCTCATACGCTCAAAGAACCGTCCCATCTCCGGATGTTCCCGCAAAATATCCTCGTTCATGTTTGCAAATTCTGCACTGCCCGGCACAAACATAGGAAGCACATACTGCTTTTCGTGCCTGGGATTTTCCCAGTTGTATTCAATGACACCGTTAACTGCCAGTTTCTGCAGCATATCTTCCAGATATGTCTTATCTTTTCCGGTGATTTTTACCATATCTTCAAGAGTTCTGGGTTTGCGTTTTCCCATTTTTAAGGCAATTTCTGCCATTTCGTCCGTACACAAAGCGGAAAGCCCGATATATTCCGGGGATTCCTTTGTGATTTTCTCAATACCAAGTACAACAGGAGCTCTGTCTGTAATCATTTTTGCCAGTTTGGCAACAGGCTCCCGAAACGGTTCTTCCGGGTGCGGATTAGGAAACAGGGAATCTGCCATAGTTCAATCTCCTTCTTCATATCGTTTTTATTCTTTCTCTGCTCTTGCCATAGCAAGTTTGAAATCTCTCTGGTCTGTAAAAATTTCGTTTGTGTAAGGGTTCTTTTTCTGCTCTTTGGCCCGTTTGATAACCACAGCAAGACAAATCACATTTGCCGCCAGCGCCAGAATCGCAATGACCCCCTGCATAGTTGGATTCACTGCTGTCGGGCGGACCGCTGCGTCCATAACGCCATCCTTATACAGCACCGGAAGCACCGCAAATTTCCCCTGCTCCTGGAACAATGGGAACACCTGGGCAAACATACACCACAGCGCCAGTGTGTTGGCACGATTCTGAATCCAGCCCCCCTTATTCCACAGCATAGCCGCAAAAGTCGGCGCCAAAAGCAGGGCTACACCGCAATACCAGGTGTGTGTGGGCAGATTGTTATAGGTATAGGCAAAATTCCAGATGTCATAAGCAACAATAAAGCACCAGGTCATATCCGGCCACAGCATATCGTGTTTCTTTTTGGAAACGTAAATTCCCATCCAGCCAGTCATACAGAAAATATTGAGAATTCCCGCAATACCATTGACCCAGTTCCACCAGCCGCCGTAAAGCCATACATTTTCAGAGGAAAGCCACCAGCGGTCCCCCTGAGAAGCCAAAGCCATGGCGCCGCGGACACCGGATTCAAAATCACTGCCTACAGCAATGAGAATATTAATTGCTACAATTGCAAAAGGGAACACCTTAAACCATTCTTTTTTTCCGATTCCCCAGCGATACTTTAACATCATAAAACCAATACAGCCTGCCGTTGCCGCATAGAGTTTGGCATAGTGGAACCAGCCGTTCATATGTACATAAGTGTCATTGTTCAGTGCCCATTCGGCGCCGTTTGCTGCGCCAACCTGAATAGCAATAAAATAAACCGTCAGCGCTGCCGGAAGAATCAGGAAACAGAAAATTCCTCCCACCTTGGAACGGCGCGCGATTTCATTGACTAAAATCAGACATACAAATACCATGAGCCAGCCAAAAAGCTGCCAGCCCGCATTTTCTCCGTAAATTTGAAACAACATTTGTCTTACCCTCTTTCTTTTTCTATTACTTCTTTATCCTTTTGCTTTTTACTGTCCCTTTGTCCAGTCCGCTGTTTCCCGGCGCAGCCAGTCTGTCCATTCGTCAAAGCCTTCCCCGGTCTTTGCCGAAATCGGAATTACCCTTGCCTTTGGATTTCGCTTCTGAATATACGCCCTGCATTTTTCCATATCAAAATCAAAATAGGGCAGCACATCTGTTTTGTTAATCAAAACTACATCACACACGGAAAACATCAGGGGATATTTCAGTGGTTTATCATGTCCCTCCGGCACAGACAGAATCATGGCATTTTTACATGCGCCTGTATCGAATTCTGCCGGACATACCAGGTTGCCCACATTCTCCAGCACCACCAAATCCAAATCTTGTGTACCGAATTCCAGAAGTCCCTGCCGGGTCATATCCGCGTCCAGATGGCACATACCCCCGGTATGAATCTGGATAGCCTTTGCCCCGGTTTCCAAAATGCTCTGCGCATCCACATCTGAATCAATATCTGCCTCCATAACACCGATTTGCATTTCCTCCTTCAGCATGGAAATCGTTCGCTTTAGCGTACTGGTTTTCCCTGCCCCCGGAGACGACATCAGATTCAGCAGAAAAGTTTTCTGCTCTCTGAGCGTTTCCCGAAGTCTGGCCGCGTCTGCAGCATTGTCCTCAAAGATACTTCTCTTGACTTCAATTACCTTAAACTCTTTCATTCTTTCACCTCACCTTCCAATCTGGTTATACCAGAAGATTGTTATTATTTTATCATTATATATTCTGCTTGTGTTTTTGTCAATCTTTCCGCTTATTTTGGGTGATTTAATCGGTGTTTAAGCGTATTTATAAAAAATTTGGGATTTCTTTGACATTTGGTATCTGGTATATCCAATTCCAAAACAGAAGATGTACAAAAAACAGCCCCTTCCGGGAAACAAGCATTTCTCCTTCGCCTGTTCACCCGGAAAGGGCCTTTACATGAAGTGTCTTTTCAGTTTTATAAAACGATAAATGCACAGGAACCTGGCGCTACTTCCAGCATTCCCTCTGCCTTTACCGGGTCCATAGCCGGAACTTCATTGTTCTCGCCCAGTACCAGCGGAGTTCCGTTTAAGGTCATAACGGAAGCTCTCATATTGCCGCCTTCCCCGGCCAGCATGTAAACTTCCGCTTCTTTTGGAAGTTCTACCTGTGTTGCTTCTTCCAGACTGTTGTTGATAACCAGATATACCAGCCCTTCTTTTCCGTCCTTGCGGCTGTGTGCATATACATGAGCACCGTAGCGTACCGGTTCTTTTGTATCAAATACAGTCGCTCCCATCAGACGATTCCAAAGGAGTACGGCAAAGTAATTTGGTCTTGGATCAAAAACTTCTCTTGCAAGAAAACCGTAGTCACTGCTTGCCAGTGTATTGTGGAAAATCACACCGTTTGTAATGGTGGAAAATCCAGCCAGTTCGTTCAGAGTTCTCATAACATCCAGGTAAGTAGATGCCCAGGTATCCCCGCCGCCGCCAGCGTCTCCGGATTCTGTTACCCACATCTCAGCGTCCGGTACATACTTGTCACGCAGAGGTACATAAGTGCGGGCAAATTCCATAGCGGTTGCCAGATACTCCTCACTGTTGGCCTCAGATGCGTCCCAGTGTGCGCTTGGCATTACGGATGCAAGGCGCTCAGATACTCCGTTGTAATAATGGTAGCTGAATACGTCCAGTGGTACTTTTGTACCTTCCATTAAATCTGCACAGTCACAGGTTTCTTCTGCAATCTGCTCTACGCCGCCTGCGGTTTTGTCACTGCTGCCTTTTCCGAACTGAATGTTATCTCCGCCAGTGGTGCTTGGTCCCACACAAATACATTCCGGATAATTTTCTTTCAGCCATGCAAAGAATAAATCCTGGTCTCTTCTGTAATCTGCCGGTGTGTATCCCTTCGGGAATCCTGTATCCGCCATCATGTTCGGCTCATTTGCAAACTCTGCCGCGTCAATAGGCACACCATATTCTTTGCTCAGTCCAAACAGTTTCTCTGCTTCCACCGGTGTCCATGGCTCGTCTGCACTGTGCAGTCCCGGACAGTTGGCAACAGACACAATCAGTTTTGCACCGATTTCTTTTACAAAATCCAGAACACCAATCCACTGTTCTTTTGTCAGCACATTTAAGTATCCTTCCGGAACTTTTCCGTTGGTGGTTCCGTCAAAATCATAATATGTTTTTGTTGCCCAGGTGCCGGACACACGCACCCATACCGGTCCCAGTTCCTTTGCCAGTTTGCGCAGTTTTTCGTCATACAGATTGATCGGCGCATATACCTGCATCAAATCCCGGTACATCGCTGCAATTCCCTCTGTGGTAGGTTCTACATAAAACTCCTCTGTACCTGCAATCTGTCCCGGTGTGTAGGCTTTCCAGAAGGTTCCTCCTGTTACCTCTGCAAATTCTACATTATAGCTCATTAACATGGGGTTCATCTGGCGAAGGGCCTGCAGTCCGCCAACTTCCAATTTGATTCTTTCTGCCATTTTACATACTCCTTTCGCAAATTCTCTTCCATATAAAATTTCACATCTATGTTCTTTATTCTAAGTACTTTTCCATTTTTCTGTTAGGATTTTTTTTATTTATTTCCATACAATTTTTATATACTCTTGCATTTTGTTAAAAATCATACCATAATATAAAAAAATTTTCCTATGGAGGAGTCTTATGTTCTACGAAGCAGAATTCACTTTTTTGAAAAATCTTTTGGAAAATCTGTACATACACTTCACCATTCTGGAAGCACCTGCAAATGGTATACCAGACACTCTGCCCATTTTCGACTTAGGGCTTCGCTGTCTGATTTATAACGAGAAGGATTATACCCGTTTTCTCACACCTGCTCTGCAGCGTCTTAATACACCTAACACCATTTTCCGTATCCAGGACGAATATATGTGCAGCTATATCTGTCTGCAGCTGCCGGACATACAGGATGGTCTTCTTTACCTGCTTATCGGGCCTTATGTAAACCGCAGACTAAATCGACAGACCTTGTTGAATTTTGCAGAAGAGTTAAATCTCTCTCCTAAACAATTCACACAAATAAACAAGTACTATTCCGATTTGCCATTTTTAACGGACGAAGAAACACTGTTTGCGATTACAACTGCCTTTGGCAAAAAAATCTGGGGCAGCACAGAAAATTTTTCTGTAGAGTATATAGAAAACGCTCTGTCTGAACGTGTTGTTCCGGTAACTTCGGATTCAAATTTTCAGGAACCGGAAGAAGCCTTTCTCAGTATGCAGGTTCTGGAAAAACGTTATGCCTCTGAAAACCATCTGATTCATATGGTTTCCCAGGGTCTTATTCACAACGCAGAGACAGCGCTTTCCAGCAACAATTTTCTCCTGTTGGAGCAGCGGCTGGCTGATCCGGTGCGCAATATTAAAAATTACTGTATTATTCTGAACACACTTTTGAGAAAAGGTGCGGAGCAGGGAGACGTTCATCCCCTGCACATTGATAATCTTTCTTCCAAATTTGCCCGGGAAATCGAACAGATTACTTCTCCCCAAGGCGGTCAGGCTCTGCAAAAGGAAATGGTTCACAAATACTGCCTGCTTGTGAAAAATCATTCTATGAAAGGTTTTTCTCTCCTTGTACAAAAAGTTCTTACTCGAATTGATTCTGATTTAACCGCAGATTTGACGCTGAAAACACAGGCCAGATTTCTCAATGTGAATGCCAGCTATCTTTCTACCCTGTTTAAGAAAGAAACGGGTATGACACTTACAGATTACGTCAACAAGAAAAGAGTAGAACATGCTGTATTTCTTCTGAATTCTACCTCCATACAGATTCAAAATATCGCGCAATACTGCGGCATTGCAGATGTGAATTATTTTACCAGAATTTTTAAGAAATATATGAAAAAAACACCGAAAGAATACCGACTGGAACTGGCGCAGGCCAATCGAAAGCGCTAAGTATCCATTTCCCTTGACTTCTTCCCGGAAGATATGCAAAATAAAGATATAAATAATGATCTGCACTGGACAAACGACTGAAATAAATAACCGGAGGAAAACCCATGACTGGATTATGCCGAAAAGAATATCTGGAACTGATACCGCCTACAGAAGATGATTCCCGTTCTGCACAAGTACGCATTTTTGATGCACTCGCCAAACTGAAGGAACCTATACAGTTTTCCGTAAAATCTCTGCGTCAGCTTTCTGCAATCTGCCAAACGGCCGACTGGAAAATCACCGTCTCTTTAAGCTGGGACGGCTCCCGATGGCTTATTACAAATCTGGAAGCCGGAGATACCACTTCAGTACTCTATGGACTGGCTGTGGATTTAGGCAGTACCACCGTTGTACTGCAGTTGGTCGATTGCCATACCGGAAAGCTTCTGACTCAGGAAAGCGTACGAAATCACCAGCGGGATAAAGGGCTGGAAATTTTGTCCCGGATATTTTATACCAAAGACCGCCCGGATCACCTGGAAGAACTGCGGCAGCTGACTTTAAAAAGTATTCTGGAGGGCATGGAAACTATTAAAAACCGCACAAATATAGACGTATACCAGTGTGGTGCCATGGTAATTTCCGGAAATAATGCCATGATTCATTTTCTCACAGGCTTAGACCCTCTTCCCATTTTTGCCTCTCCCTATGCAGTATGGGCGGACCAGCTTGGATTCTGTCCTGCTTCCGATTTGGAACTCCCCCTCTCCTGTCCCGTATATGTGGTTCCTGCCAGAGCCAATTATCTGGGCGGCGATATTATCAGCGGTCTTATGGATGTCGATATTCAGGAAAAAGAGGGAATTCAGGCATTCTTTGATGTGGGAACAAACGGAGAGCTGGTGATTGGTAATCGGGACTTTCTCCTCTGCGGTGCAGGAGCCGCCGGACCTGCCCTGGAAGGCGAAGCCGTACGCACAGGTATGCGGGCAGCTAAAGGCGCCGTAACCCAGGTGCGTCTAAATCACGGAGAATTCTCTTTAACTGTCCTGGGCAATGTCCCGCCTGCCGGAATCTGCGGCTCCGGAATTGTAGATTTACTCGCAGAATTATATCTCAATGGCTGGGTAGATAACAGAGGAAAACTGATGCCGGAAATGTCAGATAAAATTGTCTGGCAACCCGACGAAGAGGAATATGCGGTGTGCTATGGACCAAAACTCTGGTTCTATGAAACGGATATTCAAGAGTTTTTGAAAGCAAAAGCCGCTGCCAGCACTATGGTACAAATCCTGCTGCAGCAAATAGGCTTAACTGTAGACGATGTGGAAAATTTCTATATGGCAGGGGCCTTTGGAATTCACATCCATAAAGAATCCGCAGTCGCTATCGGTATGTATCCCGATATTCCCCCGGAACGTATCCATCAGGCAGGAAACACGTCTCTAAACGGTGCCGTCAAACTGCTTCTGAACCGAAGCCTGATAGAAAAAATTCCAGACCTTTTGTCCAGGATGACGTATGTGCAGTTCGGTGCGGTAGAGAACTTTCTGCACGAAATGGTAGCCGCCACAGCTATTCCTCATACCAATTTAGAAGCTTATCCCACAATAGAAGCCGCCCGAAAGCTGCGCATGACTGAGAATGCAGCGGCGAAAACTTCGGACTAACTCTATATACAAAAATTAAAAAGAAGGACTGTCGTCCCCATACCTTTTTTGTATGAAAACAGCAGTCCTTCTTTAAATAATTAATGATGTTTTTTCTTTTTTATCGTCAGCGTAAGAATAACACCCCCTGCTATGGCTACGGCCATAACCCACATTCCCGTTTGCATTTCATCTGCAGTTTTTACTCCTTTGGAAGGTTTATTATTACTTCCCGAAGAATTGGACGGTTTTGTAATTGGATTTTTTTCAGTATTTTTCTTAATTTTAACAACAGCTTCTCCGTGCTTATTTTTGTCTGATTTTGCAATTGCCTTTACTCTAATTTCCTGTGCAGTTTCTGTTTTACTGACTGTCAAAACTCCTTCCTGATTTATTTTTGTTTCTCTGCTCTTGTTTCCGGATAACTCCCAAGTAACATCCTTAGTCACTTCTCCTTTGCTTACAATTTCAACAGTAAATGCCTTAGTCTCTCCTGCCTTAACCTCTGCTTCACCCGGAACAACTTTTACTTCTAAAATTTCTCCTGGCTGAGGATTAGGATTCTCTTTTGCTTTTACTGTAATCTTTTGTTTTACCGTCTTCGTTACTCCGTTTTCCGTATAGGATATTTCTATTTCTTTGTCGGTTGTTTTCAATGGTTCTTTGCTGTAGATAATAGATTCTGTCACATCTTTTTCTGTTCCGTCACTGTATTTTGCCGTTATCTGCATTCCTTTCGCGTCAAAAACTTCCCCTTCCATATACTCTGTCTTTTTCGGAGTCTTTGTGACTTCTATTTCGTCCAGTGTTACTTCGGGCTTCGGATTTTCCTTTACCGTAATCTTTTGTTTTACTGTCTTCGTTACTCCGTTTTCCGTATAGGATATTTCTATTTCTTTGTCGGTTGTTTTCAATGGTTCTTTGCTGTAGATAATAGATTCTGTCACATCTTTTTCTGTTCCGTCACTGTATTTTGCCGTTATCTGCATTCCTTTCGCGTCAAAAACTTCCCCTTCCATATACTCTGTCTTTTTCGGAGTCTTTGTGACTTCTATTTCGTCCAGCAATACTTCCAGCTCTGGAATGTCCGCTCCTTTTTCCTGAAGAAATGTTACTTTTGCTAACTGAATATCTGTATTCTGGACTTTCGTAATTTCTCCATTCTCCTGTGTATATTCTGCGCCTTCGTAATCCGGAAACTCAATTTTCACATAATTTGTTCCCTCCGGAAGTCCGTAAGCATCAAAAGTATGCCTTGCATAAGAAGGATTTGGTTCTGGAAAATTATCTACTATCTTAACATTCCCAAATTCGGTCCACTCATTTCCGTCAGCAGAGGTGTAAATCTTAAAGTCCACTTCACTACCCTCCCTTAAAGAGGAACGCATAGATTTCCCTTTAAGGTCGCCAACAGAAGACGGGAATTTCACACCCTTTATTGTCTGATAATAAGCGGTCAGATGTACATCTTTCACCTCCGGTATATGATAAACCAAAAACTGCTCTTTTGCTCCTTGTTTTACAATAACCCGGCTATCTTCATACCTCGGCTGGCCTCCATAGTAAAAGTTATCTTTATTTTCATAAGTTTCTTTACCGTCAGATAACTCCTCTAAGCCGTCTGTATAAAATTCCGGTGCAATATAATAATCTGTATTTTTTCCGTCAACAATACTTTCCAGGTCATCAAAACGTACAACCGGCTGATCTGCTGTCTGATATACTCTTACCCAGTCTACCAGATAATCACTGTCCTGTTTTGTTTCCTGCTTCGTATAATCTACAGATCCAACCCATCCATCTCCTACCTGCGTTTCCAGAATTGCAAACATCGGACGAGTATGCATTCCATCACGCCCGTCACTCTTTGCAGTTGTAGTGCTGTGTACCTGTTTGCCATCTATAAAGAATTTAATAATTTCCGGACTCCACTCTACTTCAAAAACATGAAAATCCTGACACCATGCTTCATAATTCTTTGTCGAAATACCATCTGAGCCTTTATCTTTATCTAAAATACCAAAGTGATTCGTAGTCCACGCATCCCATGCATCCTGTCCAAGATATTCCAGAACATCGATTTCGTCATGTCCTGTTTCATCCTGGGAAAGCATCCAAATGGCCGGCCAAATACCTTGAGAATCGTTGGGTTTCACACGAACGGCCATACGCCCAAACTGGAAAGAAAACTTATTTTTTGATTCAATACGTCCGGAAGACCAGGTAACATGATTTTTTAACGTCTGATCTTGATATTGATCCCACCCTACTGCTTCAATTAACTGCTCTGTTGTTTCATAATTTTTAGAATTAATTGCTAAATAACTGTTTTCTCCATCTTTTTTAATACTTACCGCTTTTCTGTTATAGATAGCTCCATGGTTTGCCATTCCGTCAATAATATTCCATTTGGATTCATCCACAACATCTCCATTAAATTCATCGGACCAAACCAGCGTATCATATTGAGATTCCGGTTCTACATATTCCGGTTTGGATTCATCAAAATTTTTTCCTGTTGCCCAGATTTCAATTTCTGAATATTTTGCAGGACTGCTGCTGTCCTTATTTACTGTAAATCGGACATATTTTCCCAGTTTTCCTTCGCCTAAATCTATCACTGTCATATCCGGACTTTGAGTCCAATTTTCTTTATAAAATACCACTTCTCCTTCATTCGTTGGTGATGAAGAAACGGACACTTTTACAGATTGATAACTTCCCTCTTCCAGTTTAAACTTAATTTCTTTCATAAAATAGCTGTTTCTATATTCAAATTGCAGCCACCGGTTTCCAAGGCTATTATGAACTGCATAATTTTTATCTACCTGTCCATCTGTAATAGCTTCGATATTTGTTGGTGTCAGCCCTCGAACATACGGAATTTTTCCAGCTGCAATGTTTTTCGCTTCTTCCTCCGGCGGTGGTGTCGGAAGTTCAGATTTTGGAATAGAAGCAATGACCTCGATTTCATTAAACAAAATACCATTGCTATATCCTTTCCAGGAACTGTTCGTATTTTGAATATAATGACCTTTTCCCCAGATACGAATATATTGTGCCTTTACCGGACTTTCCAGAACGATAGACTGCGGAGCCCCTTTATTAGATGCCATTTCTTCATAATCGTTTTCCTCATAAACAACTACACTATCTGAAAAATCCGCTGTAGAAGCCAACTCTACTTTTACATTTTTAAATGTAGACACTGCTGCCGGATAGGTGTTTCGATATAAATCTATCTTTTTTACATCTCGCTCTTTTCCAAAATCATACTGCAAATACACAGAATCCCATCCTGAATAACCATTATCATTTCCTCCGGCTTCTGTACCCGCAATAATTTTTGTATTATTAGAATCATCATCACTGCCCGCTTTCATACCATCTGTGGCACTGGATGGGTTCTGTATCAGTACCTGCGGTACCGTAGGTCCCCCCACTACAATTTTATGTGTACTGTTTGTAGTTGGCTGTAATCCTAACATAATATTTGCATCTACCAGTTCCTCTCCCGGTTCCGGTTCTGGTTCCGGTTCCGGCTCCGGCTCTGTCATCGGCACAACAGCGCTTACCTCAATCTCATTAAACAACACACCATTACTGTATCCCTTCCAGTCACTGTTCGTGTTCTGTATATAATGGCCTCTTCCCCATACTCGCAGATATCTTCCCTCTGTTCCTTCAGGCAACACCACCGTCTGAGCCTGTCCTTTTGTATCTACACTTTCCTCAACATCTGCTGTTTCATATACGACATAACTGTCTGTAAATTCTTCATTGGATGCAATTTCTACTTTTACTTCTTTAAAAGTTGATATTGCATTATCATAAGTGTTACGATACAGGGAAATTTCTTTAAGTTCATAAATTTCCCCAAAATCGTATTGCAGATATACCGGCTGCCACTGAGAATACCCATTATCTTCAGTATCCGGCCTCTCTTCTCCAGCAACAATTTTCGTATTATTGCCGTCCTCATTGCTTCCCGATTTGTTGCCATCTGTAGCAGCAAGAGGATTTATGATTTCCCCCGCATTTGTTTTGGGCTCAAGCCCTTCCATAACATTTCTTGTTTCTGTTTCTGCTTTTACCGTAACAGGAAACATGTCCCCAAGGCAAAGCACCAATGCCAAAAACATAGCAAGTTTTTTGGTTAATTTTGCTTTCTTGCTCATAAAATTGCTCCTCTCTTTTTCTTTTTCGCCGTTAATCACAAACAAACTGTGATTTTCTTCTACATAGTATACACATTAACATATACCTTTTCTTTCTCACATGTTATTTTGTATTGTTTTTATATCTTTTTGTTATTTCTTTCACCCACTTTGCCGTTCTATTACTATAATCGCAGAACTACCCGGATAAAAAATGCGGGATATCCGGCAATCATTTCCGGATATCCCGCGTCTTCTATTCTTTTATTTTTCTATCTTTTCCAGAACTAACAAACCCTTTTCACTATTCAAACTCCATTCTTCCCCATTACTTTCCAGAATTCTGTCCTCCAGTTTCCACATTCCCCGCGGAAGCTGCACCATTCGGGACGTCACTCCTTTTTGCATCACCGGAGCCACCAACAATTTATCCCCTATCATAAACTGATTCATGGTCTTTTCCATGCCCTGTCCCGGAAATACATATTCCATATGACGCACTACAGGCTCTCCTGTTTCATAAGCATACTGAACAGTTTCTAAAAGAACAGGCAGATATTTCTCCCGTACCTTCATGGCTGCCAGTACCTTTTCATAATCTTCTTTCCCCAACAATCTCCACGGTGCCGCAGAAAACTGCATGACCGGCATCAGCGCAGCAATTTCGCAATATCTGGCAAACAATTCCGCGTCAAAACATTCCCCGCTGTTTTCCTGAAAACTGAGATATTCGCCGCCGCCAATCATGTCCGGACTGCCAAAAGGATGGCCGGTAAGTCCCTGAAGCAGCATACCAGGCATTAAACCGCCTATACCACGCTCATCCCAGGTATGATGTTTATCACACAGCCGCTGCATAAGAGAATATCCCCCCGTCTTAAAGCAAACCCGAAGTTCATTAAAGGCATACTGCTCTCCGAAAGCCGCCCACAACCTTGAAAGTTCATCTGTATTTGCTTTTTTATAAAGCCGGTCTCCCTCTGTATAGTAATAAGAGTCTCCTGCATCGAACTTAAAACCATCAATTCCCATCTCCTGCAGGACATCCAACTGTCCTTTCAGCCACTCCAGCGCTTTGGGATTGGTTAAATCCAGTGCTGCCGAATAGCCATTCCACCATTCCAGAATTCTTGGCTTGCCTTCCGGTGTCTCTATTAACAAATGCTTATCTCTGGTCTCCCGGTATTCTACGGTATCAGGAGTAATAAAAGGACAAATCCAGACCATGACCTGAAAGCCCATTTTATGAAGCTCTTCTATCATCTTCCTGGCTTCCGGAAAATTATCTTTCCGAAACTGCCACTTTCCGTAATAAGGGGACCAGCCGTCATCAATCATTAAAATTCCCGTCGGCAGCCCATGCTCCAAAATTCCTCTGGCATACTCCAGAATCCTGTTCTGCTCCTGATAAAAAGTCATTTCTATCCAGGTGTTGTAAACAGGAGCTTCAAAGAATCTTTTAGAAAGCCGGATTTCATGAAAAGGAAAATGCTGTTTCATAGCTTCCAGATACGCCCCTCTTAAAGAATCATATCCCTCCTTTAAAAGGATTTCACAGTCCCCTTCTGCTTGAATCATTCCTTTGTGAAACTGAATTTGAAAGCCTTTCTCACTCCATATATATCTTCCCTTTGTGGAAAGAAACAGCGGCATTATCTGATTGGCTGTGGGATTTTCTCTGAAATCCCATTCCACGGAATCTTCCTCTCCAATCGGTTGTTTATAGCTTTCATACACTGCACCGCCATACCAAAATTCATTTCTCAAAAACTTTGTCTGCATACGGACGCTCCTATTCACACACCAACAGATGGATTTGTACAGCCTGATAATCATCGCCCATAACCGGAATGGGATAACCTCCATTCATCAGTGCTGCGCCTGAGAATTTCTCCTGACTTCCCTCAACCTGATACATCATGTCTGCTTCCAAACCTCTTGCATATACCGTATTCAGTATAGGATTTGCCTTTGTTCTAAGCACTACCACATTCAGCAAAGCTTCCTTTTTATCTGCTGAAACGAATTCCCATGCCACAAACGGTGATTTCCTGCCGTCATCTGTAAGACGATAATAATCTCCATTCTGAATCAGGTCATAATATTTTTTAAATGCTTCAATCTGTTCTTTCACTGTCTGTTTATCTTCTTCTGACAGCTTTGTGATATCCAGTTCATAACCAAAGGTTCCTGACATAGCCACCACTCCCCTGGTTTTCATGGACACACTGCGTCCTGTCTGATGGTTCGGGCATACCGACACATGAGCGCCCATGGTGGAAACCGGATACGCAAAAGAAGTACCATACTGTATTTCCAGACGTTCCACTGCATCCGTATCATCACTGCACCAAATCTGCGGATGATAATACATCATACCCGCATCGAATCTTCCGCCTCCGCCACTGCAGCCTTCAAACAGCACATTGGGAAATCTCTGTGTAATTTTTTCCAGAAAATCATACAGACCCAGGATAAAGCGGTGGAACACTTCTCCCTGACGTTCTGCAGGCAAAAGCGCAGACCATACGTCTGTCAAATGTCGGTTTGCATCCCATTTTACATACTCAATATCAGAGCTTTCCAGAATTTCACACATTCTGTCAAAGATATAAGTTCTCACATCTTCCCTTGAAAAATCCAGAACAAGCTGCTGTCTTCCTCTGGTTGGAGCTCTTCCCGGAATCTTCAAAGCCCAGTCCGGATGTGCCCGGTATAAATCACTGTCCTCGGAAATCATTTCCGGCTCAAACCAGATACCGAATTTCAATCCGATTTCATTTACTCCGTCTACCAGGTCTTTCAGCTTTCCTCCCAGTTTCTTTTCATTGACAAACCAGTCCCCCAGTCCGCTGACGTCATCCTCTCTCTTGCCAAACCAGCCGTCATCCATAACCAGCATTTCAATGCCCAGTTTTTTTGCTTCTCTGGCAATATCCAGGAGTTTTTCTGTATTAAAGTCGAAATAAGTAGCTTCCCAGTTGTTAATCAGAATCGGACGACGTGCTGTCTTATATTTTCCTCTGCATATATGGTAACGAATAGCTTTATGATAATTCCGGGACAGTGTTCCAAGTCCTTCTGAAGAAAAACTAAGCATAACCTCCGGTGCAGTAAAGGATTCCTGGGGCTGAAGTTCAAACTGAAACTGCGCGTCATGGATTCCCATCGTCATACGGGTACAGTCTGCCTGTGTTACCTCTGCCTCTGCCGCAAAGTTTCCGCTGTATACAAAAGAAGCGCCGTAACAATTTCCATGGTCTTCCCCCGCATCATGCGCACATAATACCACAAAAGGATTGTGCTGATGACTGGAAAATCCTCTTCTGCTGCCCACACTCTGGATGCCATGATGAAGAGGTGTCCGCTCCATAATTCTTTCCATAGCGTGTCGTCCATAGAAATGTACAAAATCCATATCTTTGTTGTTAAAATCCAGGCACATAGAGTAAGCTCTCAAAAGATTTACCTTATCCTCGCCTTTATTCACAATTTTGCAGGCTCTTGTAATCACATCCAGGTTTTCAAACACACCGTAATACAAAATCACTTCCAGTTTTTTGTATACGTCCTGCAGCACCACTTCCAACGTCTGCACATTCTCTTCTCCCTGGTACATGGCAGGCAGTCCTTCCAGCCCATACTTCCCTTCTTTTATCTCATGGGAAACATATTTTAAATCCGTCACCTGACTGCCGTCTGCATAAGCCACCCGCAGACAGTCATTTCTGAAATCTCCGGTCCCGTAAGAAGGATATTCCAAAAGCTGCGTATCCAGCGAATATCCCTTATCCGTAATTCCATCGGGATTTCCGGAAAATCCCCTGTCAATACATCTGGCCAGGTAAGACATATCCGAATCCCCCACATAAGGTCCATAATATGTATGAATAAGAAAATCTCTGTCTACCTTCATCTGATAAGTAGAATGTTTGGTGTGAAGAGAAAATATCTGATTATTACAACTGATTGCCATTTTTCTGCCTCCTTTTAAATCAGGTCAAAATGTTTCATTGCCCTGTAGATTCCATCTTCCCTGATGGGTGTTGTTACATAAGAACAGATGTCTTTTACTGCCTGTTCGGCGTTTCCCATAGCCACACTGTTTGGCACAGCCTCCAGCATAGCCCTGTCGTTTTCACTGTCTCCGAACACATAACAGTTTTCCTTTTTCCCGCCCAGATAATCACAGATAAACTGAATTCCTGTTGCCTTTGAATAATCTTTCTGCACCACTTCATACATATGATGAAGCCTGTCTATGCAGACAAAATGCCGGGACAAATATTCCAGAAGGGCCTGCCGGGTCTCCTTTTCTTTCAGGATAATCAGCAGCTTATCGTACACCAGACTGTCGCTTGCCAACACTTCCTCAATATCTCTTCCTTCTATCTGGAAAGTGCTTCGCGCCACTTCCTCCCATTTTTCCAGTTCAGGCATTTCCCTGTCCATATAAATGGCATCAGAAGCCTCATAAAAAACCGGCACATGATGGCTTCGCACTTCCTTTGCCACTTCTTTACAAAGCGAATTGGAAAGTCTGGCTGCCAAAAGTTCCTCTCCCCGGAGAAAAATATGGGTTCCGCAGCCACAAATATATCCGTCAAACCCCATATTCAGCAATTCCTTAGGGAGACTCTTTTTTGTCCTTCCTGTGTTGATAAACAGAAGATGACCTCTCTTATGTGCCAGATGCAGTGCTTCTCTTGTACTGTCCGGCATTTTTCCGTCTTCTTCTGTTATAAGTGTCCCGTCTATATCAAAAAACAACATTTTTGTATCCATCTGCTTTTCTCCTTTTCGTGTTTTCTGCTTTCATTATAGTCCTCTTTTAAAAACACCGTCAATGTGCAAACGGAATTCTGTCATTGCTGTTCTCTCCTGTTTATTATATAATTTCATAGAAAATGTTGCTATGTGATTTTGTATCTAAAAATTGTTGATTTGTTGCATAAAGGAGTCAAAAATGGAACAAGATATAACCCCGGAACAGGCTTATCTGTCCGTATATTTTTGTGGAAAAGAAAACTGCGAGCCCGGTCATTCCTTTGGCCCTGCTGTCCGCCCTCACTATCTGCTTCATGTAGTTTTAGACGGCAAAGGTTTTTACCGAAAGAACGGTGTGACTTATTCCCTGCACAAGGGCGACGCTTTTCTGATTCCTCCCATGGAATCCACCTATTACGAAGCGGACCAGGAAGACCCCTGGACCTATGCCTGGGTAGGCTTTGACGGAAAAAACTGTAAACAGACACTGCGCCAGACCGTTTTTTTTCATTCCTTTGTCTTTTTAAACAGTGTCCCGGAAAAAACAGCCCAGATTTGTGACGCTATGGCCTTTCTGCTGCAGTCCTTCCAAAATTCCCACGGAAATCAGCTTCAGCTTACAGGAAGTCTGCTTCTTCTGCTTTCTCATATGCGAAATACCGTTGACGGGAAACGGGAGGAATTCACACACCGATACTTTCAAAAAGCCCAGGAATACATTGAAAACAACTATTCGTATGATATCAAAATTTCTGATATTGCCCGTCATGTGGGCATTGACCGCACTTACTTATACAGGATTTTTATGGAAGAAGAACAGCTTTCCCCCAAGCAGTACCTGATGCAGCACCGCATACGAATCGCCACACAAATGCTGTCCTCTGCTTCCTATACCATTACAGAAATTGCATTTTCCTGCGGATTTAAAGATTCTCCCTCTTTTTGTAACCATTTCAAAAAACAGGTGGGAATCTCACCTCGCAAATTTCGCCAGGACTTTTTAAAATAGATAGAAACAGAGCTTCCGAAAATCCACATTTCGCATTTTCAGAAGCCCTGTTATCCACATTTTTATTTTGTTTTACACATGAATTGGCATTACAAAGAAGTACATTACAATAAAATGACAAATGCTGCCGCCCATGACAAATAAATGAAAAATTTCATGAGAACCAAAATTTTTATGTTTAGAATTAAACAAAGGTAATTTCAGCGCATAGATAATTCCGCCCACGGTATAAATAATTCCCCCTGCCAAAAGCCAACCGAATCCCGCCGGGGAAAGGGACTGTACAATGGGAATAAAAGCAAATACACACAGCCATCCCATACCAATATAAATCACAGAAGAAAACCATTTCGGACAGGTAATCCAGCAAGCCTTAACAACAATTCCGATGAATGCAACCGTCCACACTGCTGCACAGAGCATAATCCCTGTTTTTCCCTGCAGAACAATCAGGCACACCGGCGTGTAACTTCCTGCAATCAAAATAAAAATCATCATGTGGTCCATTTTCCGCAGCCTCCGGTTCACCTTCTCCGTAGAATCTACGGTATGGTAAATGGTGCTGGCCGCATACAAAAGTATCATACTCAATATGAAAATACTCATGGCAATCATATGAATATGGTCCGGCTCTCTGGCCGCCTTTATAAGCAGCGGCAGCGCTGCCAGCAAGGCCATAACACAGCCTATAAAATGGGTAATGGCACTTCCCGGTTCTTTAATTTTAAATTTTCTGCTGCGTTCTGTACTGATTTTCATACTCTCCACTCCTTTGCTTCTGAATTGTCAATCTGCTCTCTTATGTTAGTATATTCAAAACTTTGGTTCTTAACACTATTTATAGATATCTATATTTCATTATGTAGTTTTCAAAACTACTTATTGATATTTAGTATACTACACCTTTTTTTAAGAAATTGCAATACAGAATCTTTGAAACACAAAATAATTTATTATTTTTTTCTTTTTTATACTTGACTTTTTTTATCAAGTATGCTAAATTGATTACAGTAACAATTACTATTATTAATCAGTCAGCTTTCACTGGCAGAAAGGAGAACTTTATGGCTGCTTTAAAATACAGCCGGCAGCGGGAATGTATCAGAGCATTTATACAGAGCTGTCAGGACCACCCTACCGCAGACACTGTGTATGCAGGAATCAAAGCCGAATTTCCAAATATCAGCCTTGGTACCGTATACCGGAATCTTTCACTTCTGGTAGAACTCGGTGAAATTGCAAAGATTTCCACAGGCGACGGCCCGGACCGTTTTGACTGTAATACAAAACCCCACAGCCACTTTATCTGCACTCATTGTCATTGTATTCAGGACATAGAGCTTGCTGATATAGACTGTATAAAAGAACAGGCCGCCCGGAATTTTGACGGAACGATTACTGCACACACCACTACTTTCTATGGCATTTGCAGACACTGTGCAGAAACAAAAAAGTTCAAAAAAAGTAGTTGACAATTTTACTCAAGTATGTTAAATTAAAATAGTAATCATTACTATTATCAATAAAAAACCTGGCATAAGCCAGATTTAATAACAAACAAAATTTCAATAAGAAAAGGAGATTATCATTATGAAAAAATTTGTATGCAGCGTATGTGGTTATGTTTATGAAGGTGAAACAGCTCCTGAAAAATGTCCAGTTTGCGGCGTAGGCGCAGAAAAATTTGTAGAACAGTCTGCAGAAAGAAGCTGGGCTGCTGAGCACGTTGTAGGTGTTGCACAGGGCGTTAGCGAAGACATCTTAGCTGATTTAAGAGCAAACTTCGAAGGTGAATGTTCTGAAGTTGGTATGTACCTGGCTATGGCAAGAGTTGCTCACAGAGAAGGATATCCTGAAATCGGTTTATACTGGGAAAAAGCTGCTTATGAAGAAGCAGAACATGCTGCTAAATTCGCTGAATTATTAGGCGAAGTTGTTACAGACAGCACAAAGAAAAACCTGGAAATGCGTGTAGAAGCAGAAAACGGCGCTACAGCTGGTAAATTCGACCTGGCTAAACGTGCAAAAGCTGCGAACCTTGATGCTATCCATGATACTGTTCATGAAATGGCAAGAGACGAAGCTCGTCACGGAAAAGCATTTGAAGGTCTGTTAAAGAGATACTTCGGCTAATCAGACGGCTGGCAAAATAAGAAATAGAAACATCTAGAGACTCGGGTATTTATCCGGGTCTTCTTTTATCATTCTCTCATAAAAAAGAACTGTCGCATTAAATAGCAGAAAATCTTTATACATTTTCCATATTATTTAATGCGACAGCCTCAATCTTAACCGTATTTATTTTTACACAATTCCCCTCTTTGCCCAGACAAATCCATGTCCCGGCACCTGCACATCTTTCATTTCCATCTTCTCCCCTGTCATCAGGTTTCGGTACTCTCCGTCCTCCTGCATCCATGCTGTTCTGTCCTGGCTGCTGAAATTAAAGATTCCAAAGAATTTCTCCCCATCCCTTTCCCTCATGATACAGAGAATGGAATCATCATGCACGTCATAAGTATACACACTGGCTTTTGTATCAAACACAGCTTCCTGTCTGCGAAGTTTTTCCAGCCTGTTCAGTCCCATGAAAATCTTTCCTTCCACAGTATCTGCATGACCTCTCTTTGCTGCCAGATCCCAGTGAAACGCTCCCCTGTGAAGATAACGGGAATCCTCCCGCTTCAACGGATTGCCCTTATAGCTGTAATCATTCACCTGTCCGATTTCATCCCCGCTGTAGAGCATAGGAATTCCGGACTGGGTAAACATATAAGCGTGAAGCATCAAATCAAGCCCCACGGCCTTTTCCATTTTTTCCTCATCCTGCTCAAAGCCTGCGCTTTCCACACCGCACATAGACGCTGTAGTGCCGCAGAATCTGGCATCCTGAGTTACCGGATCATCATTGTAAAGCTCGCCCCGGCTGACACTGCCTTCATATTTTCCGGTGAAGAAATCATTCAAGTATCTCTTATGAGAAACCTCTTCCATCCCCCACCATTTCAGGGTATCAAAGTCCAGTCCCCATCCAATATCGTCATGGCACCGCAGATAATTCAAAAATGTATATTCCTTTGGCAGCGTATTCACCACATCCATCTGCTGTTTCAGCAGCCGGATATCCTGGGTGGCCAGGCTGTGCCAAGTCGTCGCCATGGTCGTCACATTGTAAAGCATATGACACTCCGGCTTCTCCACCGTTCCAAAATAAGGCACCACCTTTTCCGGCTCCATTACCACTTCGCCCAGCAGAATCACGCTTGGGCACACAATTTCGCCAATCATCCGCATCATTCTTACAATGGTATGTACTCTCGGAAGATTCCTGCAGGAAGTTCCCAGTTCTTTCCAGATATAAGGCACTGCGTCAATACGGATAATATCAATTCCCTGATTGGCAAGATAGAGAAAATTATACATCATTTCATTAAATACCCTGGGATTTTTGTAATTCAAATCCCACTGATAAGGATAAAAGGTGGTCAGTACATAATGCTGCAGTTCCGGCAGGTAAGTAAAATTACCCGGAGCAGTGGTTGGAAATACCTGAGGCACCGTCTCCTCGTATTTCCCGGGTATATCATAGCTGTCATAGAAGAAATAACGGCTCATATACTCTCCGTCGCCCTGTCTCGCCTTCTTGGCCCATTCATGGTCCTCGGAAGTGTGATTCATGACAAAGTCCATGCACACATTCATATCCTTCCGGTGGCACTTGTCTGTCAGTGCCGCCAAATCCTCCATGGTACCAAGCTCCGGTTTCACCTTTCTGAAATCCGCCACCGCATAACCGCCGTCCGAGCGGCCTTCCGGAGAATCCAGAAAGGGCATGAGATGTATGCAGTTTACATTACAAGACTTCAGATAATCCAGTTTTTCCTGTACGCCCTTCAAATTTCCTGCAAAATTATCAAGATAGAGCATCATGCCCAACATATCGTTTTTCTTAAACCAGTCCGGATTTTCCTCTCTCTTTTTATCCCGGTTTTTCAGACTTGCCTTTCTCGCCTGATAATATTCATACATTTGAGAAGTCAGCTCTCCGAACATTTCCTCATTTCCGTATAATTCCATGTAAAGCCATCTCAGTTCATCCTGATGCTTTGCCATTCTTTCCTGAAAAACACTGTCACTTTTTTTCATTCTCATCATCCCACCCTGCTAAAATCTTCTCTATCGGTCCTGTCAGTTCCCTCTGAAGATTGTATACCACATTGCTGATGACATATTCGCCGTTATTTACGAAAATCTCTATGAGATTTTTATCCACAACAATATCCAGCCCATAGCTGCCTTTTAACTGCGGAGTGCTGCTTACCATCCGGTAATTTTTCCTGTTTCCAAACACTCTGCTTCTGTCCGCCTTTACACAATCCTCTTCCACATAAATCCTGTATCCGCCTATATCCAGCACATCTCCTTCTTTCAGAGTTGTCTGCAGCCGGAAAGGCCGGTCATAATCTACATCTTTTCTGTTCTGTACTTCTTTCGACAGATACTTGTCTGCCTCCGTATGCATACGGAAATAAATATGTCCGTTCTGTACCTCCATCATTCTGGGCGTACACATCATACCGTTCCAGGTACCTCTCTCGCTGTCCTCTTTTACCGCCTCCGGCATACGCAGCCATGCCACCATAACCCGTCTTCCGTCTTTGTCCACATTGGTCTGTGGAGCATACAAGTCCAGTCCGTAATCCACAAACTGATATTCCTTTGGCAGTGACAATCCACATTCCCCTTCCCGGAAATCCACAAGTGTGCATATAGAATGATGTACATATTCCAAACCGTCTTCCAGAATATTCATGGGAGACCCCTGGAAAACATACTGTCCCTGGATTTCAAAAAGATCCGGACATTCCAGAATCGTTCCAAAATTCTCATGGCTGTACTGACTGACATATTCCCAGTTTACACCGTCCGCGCTCTTATAAAACAACACACGTCCTTTTTTCCCGGATATTGTGCTTCCCAGAATCATATAATACATATCCCCGTATTTCCATACCTTTGGGTCTCTGGTATGCGTGGCGTCTGCAATGCTTTCATCCCTGACAACCGGGATTATCTGCTTCTTCGCCCCCATGTTGTCAAAAGCAAATCCATCCTCTGAAACCAACATAGCCTGACTAGTCTCAAAAGCATCCCCTTTTGCGTGATGAATATCCTCATCCTCCGTTTCCAGATATTTTACCGCAGAATAATACAGGTACATTTTCCCATCCTTTTCCAGCGCGCTCCCTGAAAAAATTCCGTTTCTGTCATAATCCTTTGTGGGATACAGCGCCACACCCAGGTGATTCCAGTGCAGCAAATCCTCGCTTACTGCATGGCCCCAGTGCATGGTGCCCCACTCCGGCGCATAGGGGAAATACTGGTAAAACAAATGATATTTTCCTTTGTAGTAAATAAATCCATTTGGGTCATTGATCCAGTTTCCCGGTGCTCTTAAATGTAACGTGTCTTTTATCATAACCAGATACTCCCTTTCCTTAAATCCGTTCCAATCTTATTTTACCGCTCCAGCTACCACGCCGCTGATAATCTGTTTCTGCAGTACCACATACAGAATCAGAATCGGGATAACACAAAGCAGCAGTCCTGCCATAATCGTTCCGTAATCTGCAGAATAAGTGCCGTAGAAACTGTAAGTGGACAGCGGCAGTGTCAAAAGCTTCTTGTCTGTCAATACCAGAGACGGCAGAAGGAAATCGTTCCAGAATGCCAGAGAGTTCAGGATTGCCATCGTAGAAATAATAGGTTTCAGCAATGGAAATACAATCTTAAAGAAAGTCTGCGCGCGGGTACAGCCGTCAATATAAGCCGCTTCTTCCAAAGCAACCGGCATGCTGCCCTTGATAAATCCATGGAACATAAAGACCGACATAGCCATGGAAAATCCGGTATGCATAAAAATCAGGGTGATTCTGTGGTTTAAGATATTCAAAGTACCGCCGTAAATACTTACCAGAGGAATCATGATGGCCTGAAAAGGAATAATCATGGACGCTACCATTAAGGAAAACGTCAGCTTTGATATCTTATTGTTATGGCGAACAATGTAGTAAGCCAGCATGGAAGCAAATAAAGTAACCAGTAAAGTTGCACTGACCGTTACAATCAGGGAATTTCCGAAAGCACGTGGGAAATCCATCTGGGTAAAGGCTTTTACAAAGTTGTCAAAAGACAGACCTTTGATGGTAAACAGCCAGGAAAACGGGCTTTTGATAATATCTCTCTTCTGCTTCAGGGAGTTGATAACTACCATTACAAATGGAAACATATAAGCCACAAATAATATAAGCAGCACTGCCATGGAAAGAATATTTGTTATTTTTTTCTTGGTTCCGCCAATCTTTGTCTCATTCATTATGCTTCAACCTCCCTCTTCTTTGTGAAGTATACCTGCAGGCCACTGATGCAGGCTACAATAACAAACAGGATAAATGCCTCTGCCTGTCCTACGCCGAACTGTCTGGAAGTAAACGCCTTTTCATACACATGCATAGCTGCCATTTCGGTTGTTCCGTAAGGCGCACCTGCGGTCAGAGAAAGGTTTACATCGTATACCATAAATGCTCTTGACAAGGTCAGGAACAGACAAATGGTAATGGAAGACATCATCAGCGGCATGATAATGTTTTTCAGCTTTACCCAGCCGGATGCCCCGTCAATGCTGGCTGCTTCCATAACATCCTCGCTCAGTCCCATAAATCCTGCCACATAAATCAGAATCATGTAACCGGAAAGCTGCCATACCGATACTACCACCAAGGCCAGAAAAGCTTTGTTTGGTTCAGACAGCCAGGAAACTTCAAAGAAAGACCAGCCTGTGCTCTCTCCGATATTTACAAAAACTCTGGAAAATACAAACTGCCAGATATATCCCAGGACAATACCGCCGATTAAGTTCGGGGTAAAAAATCCTGCACGGAAGAAATTCTGTCCCTTAATGCCTCTGGTTAAGAGATATGCAATGGCAAAAGCCAGTACATTTACCAGAACCACAACGGCAATCACATACTTAAAGGTCAGTACCAGGGAACTCCAGAACTGTGCGTCCTTCATAACCCCTGCAAAATTTTCCAGTCCTATGAAATTCTTTACCTTAGACACACCGTTCCAGTCTGTCAGAGTCAGATATACACCATATAAAAAAGGTACAATCACTACTGCAAAGAAGCAAAACATGCCGGGTAGTGCAAACATGCAGAAGTCTTTTTTCTTATTATTTGATTTCATTCGCTCCGCCTTCTTTCTATCTTCTATTTCTGGTCAGCCCAGTATTTGTCTATAGATTTGATTAATTCCTCTCTGTCACTTCTGCCCGCCAGATATTTCTGCATGGCTGCTCCCAGTACAGACCAATGATCGTTTGGCACAATCGCAGATGCATTGAAGGTTTTGCCGTCATGTGCCTTCTGGTAAATATCTCTGCTCAACGGATCCGCCGGCTCGTACGGATTGTTCTGGAATGGTGGAATCAGGCTGCTGGTTTTTACAATCATCTGCTGTCCGATTTCACTGTATACAATCCAGTTCAGGAATTCTTTTGCCGCCGCCTGTTCCTTCTCACTGGCAATCTGTCCGTCTATCATCACCTGCTTGGAAGGAGATGCCTGAATCTTGGAATTTACAAAGTCATTTTTGTCGTTATTCATGAAATATGGAAGAAATCCGTATTCGTCCGTTTCCTCTGCTCCCGCTTCTTCCAGATTCGGCCATGCCCAGTTTCCGTTGAACCAGAAAGCAGTCTTTCCATCTGCCAAATCTATGGCCATTTCGTCATAATCCGCCCCCAGAGGGTCAGCTTTTGCCACATTGTACTCCTTCAGCACATCAAACATATCTAAAAACTGGCTCATACGGTTATATTTTGTAAGGTCCAGGCTGCCATCCTTAATCTCTTCAATCACCTTCTGTGCTCCCGCTGAGGTTCCGTCCTCTGTCTCATAAATATACTGAAGCTGGTGAGCGCCCAAAGACCAGTCCTCCTTCGCCATGGAAACCGGACGTTCCATCCCTGCGTCCGCCAGTTCTTTCAGCAATGCTTTAAAGTCATCTAAGGTCGTAATGGAATCCGGGTCAAATTCTCTTCCCAGTGTTTTCTCAATCACTGATTTGTTGTAAATAATACCTCTTCCTTCAATACAGAGAGGAAAGCTGTATACCTTTCCATTGACTTTTGTCACATAATCCTCCGCTTCGGAAATCCACTTTTCAGATGACAAATCCAAAGCTTTTTCCTCTGCCAGGGCAATGACATCTGTGGTATCCAGAATTGCCATTGTAGGCGGTGTTCCGGAGTTATACATACTTACCACCTTGGTATAAGGGGAATCTCCGTCTGTCACAGGCATAACCTCAATATGTACCCCGGCCTTTTCTTCAAACTGCGCCGCCATCTTTTCCAGCGCTGTCTGAATTTCCGCTTTGGAGTTCAGAAGAGTAATCTTGGTTCCATCCAATGAAGAATCATACTGGAAGGTGTCTGTAGAAGTATCAATAGGCACCTCCTTCTGTGTTTCGTTGGGGTCGTCCGGGTCACTGGCAAAACCAAAGGTACATCCTGTCAGTGTCGCTGCCCCCAGCACTGCGGCAAGTGCTGATGCCATCACTCTTGTCACGACTTTTTTCTTCATGATTTATTCCTCCTGTATCTTATGTAGTCGGGATTCTCCCGCTTTTTCATGCCTTTTTCAGCCGTCATATAACCGGTAAAGTAACCGGTTACTTTTGTAATTTCATACTAGCATAGAAACCTCTCTCCGTCAACGTCTTTGTGCAGTTTTTCCCCTTTTTGAAAAAACTTTGTAAAAACTGTACGATTTGCCCAAGGATTATTTGGAGACATTTTACAAAACCGGTTACTTAACCGATTCTTCCTTGTTCTTCTCCCGGACTTCTGCTATACTGTTTTTCAACGACAAATGAGTAAAGAGGCGCTTATGAAACAGAAAAAAAACGTAACTTTTGATGATATTGCAAAATATACCAACTTTTCCAAGACAACCATTTCCCGGTATTTCAACAATCCGGATTCTCTTACTTTGGAAAATCAGGAAATCATTTCAAAAGCACTGGTAGATTTAGATTATAAAGAAAACAAAGTAGCACGGATTCTCGCCAACGGACAGACCGAATTTATCGGTATTATTGTCCCCAATCTGCATAATCACTACTATTCGGAAATGCTGAATCAGATTCTGCAGACCTACGAACGTTTCGGCTATAAATTCCTTGTATTTATCGGAAATGAACATGCAGACACTGAACGGCGGTATATTCAGGAACTGATGTCCTATAAAATCGAGGGTCTGATAATCTTAAGCTTTACCATCCCCTCAAAAGAACTGGCTGATCTTCACGTTCCCATTGTCACCATTGAACGGGAAGACAAGTATGTGTGCAGTGTCAATACGGACAATTACATGGGCGGTGTGCAGGCCACCAGCCTTCTGGCCGAGCACGGCTGTGATGTGCTCATACACATCAATACACCCACTCCACCGGAAATTCCGGCCTACGGACGTATTAAAGGCTTTCAGGATATCTGCCGGGAAAAGAATCTGAAACATAAAATTATTTATAAAGATTTGGGGAATACCTATGAATCCATGCGGAAAACTTTAAGCGAAGTGTTAGACCAGTTGGAACGAGACTATCCCCATCAGAAAAAGGGCCTGTTTATTTCCAGTGATACCCACGCCAATGTATTTTTAAATCTTCTGATTCAGAGATATGGCACCATGCCCAAAGACTATTACCTTGTAGGCTTTGACGACTCTCCCATCTCTACAGAAGCTGTCCTTCCCATTAGCACCGTTGGACAGCACATTGATAAAATTGCTTTTGAAGCTGTCCGTCTTCTGGTGGAACAGATGGATGAACGGAAGAAAAGAAATCCGGTTCTTTTGGAGGAACCTATTCATAAGGTCATTACTCCTTATTTAATCCGGCGTGAAACAACAGAAAGGGATTCCTAAGAATCCCTTTCCAGTACTTCCAATGTATATTCGTGCAGCGTTTCCCTCCGAAAGTCATCCATTCGCAGCATACGGGAATAGATAATATCCACCATAACCAGTATGGGAAACTGGGGAGAAATGGCTTTGCCCTTTTCCAGATTGGCCTTTACGGCAAAAAGCATAATTTCATCACAAAAGTTCTGAAACTTTTTCTCAATATGGGAAGTCATAAGAATCACTGCCGCCCCGCACTTCTTTGCCGACTGCAAAGAATGTATCACAGCTTCTGTCCTGCCGCTGACACTGATTCCGATAGCCGCACATTCCCCATCCAAAAGCACCGAGTTCATTTTCATAATATCCACATCTGTAATGGCCTCAATGGTGACGCCGATACGCATAAAACGTAGCTTCATCTCCAGGGCAGCCAGCCCGGAACTTCCCTTTCCATACACATAAATCCGCTTTTTCTCAGAAATAATGTCCACAATCCGCCCAATCTGGTTCTCATCCATCAGCGAATAACTCTTGTTTAAAAGCTCCTGATAATCGTTGAGTACCATCTTAATCTGGTCGCTTGCAGGCTTGCGGCTCACAACCGTCCCTCCCTGCTCATAGCAGAAAATAAACTCCCGATACCCCTTATATCCGCATTTCTTTGCAAACCGTGACAGAGATGCTTCTGAAACAAACAGCCTTTTGGATACATTTTTTGACGACAAATCTAGTTTCTCTTCATTGTGAATAAAGAAATCCGCTATCGTCTTTTCCAGCGGTGTAAAATTTTCATAAATGGCCTCAATGTGAGGAACGATATTTTTTTCGTATTCTTCCATACTGCCTCCCTGTTTTCTTCTGCAAAGATTTTTGACTAATGCCTTTCTTTAAAATGGCAGAACGCTCCCAGCATACCTGCCTGATTCTGGTTCCTGGCAAATTCCAGACGGGTGTTCTGTGCCACAGAAGGTATCAGATACTTGTCCAGGCTCTTTCGGAGTCTATCCTTCAAATACTCTTTTTGAGCCATAATACCGCCGCCTAATACCACAACTTCAGGATTTACCACATAGCAGATATTGGAAATTCCCATTCCCAGTACCTCACACATTTCCTCAATGGCACGAATACAGTCCATATCCCCCTTTTTTGCATGTTCAAACACATATTTTCCATCAATGCTTTCCGGGGCTATGCGCTTGTACTCTGCCGTTTTCTTCACCAGAATACTGCTGGCGCCCATATCCTGAAACGCTCCTCCCGGCAGGTGCATATAGCCCACCTCGCAGCCGCTTCCGGAAAAACCATGGAACACCTTGCCGTCTATGAGAATGGCCCCTCCGATGCCGGTCCCCACAGTCAGGCAGACACTGATTTTACTGCCCTTTGAGGCACCGCTAAAATGCTCCGCCAGTCCTGCACAGTTTACGTCATTTTCCACCTCACAAGGCAGATGAAACCGCTCCTCCAATGTCTTTTTAATTTCTGTTCCCGTATAATGGGGAATCAGAGGCGCTGCATAAGTAATACGCCCCTTTTCACAGTCTACCATTCCCGCTGTGGACACACAGATACCCTCCGGTTTATATGTATTCAAAAACTCTTCCACAATGGCTTCTGCTTTCTTCATAATCCCCGGGCCGCCGTGCTTCTGGGCTTCCGTCGGCATTTCTCCTGTGGTAAGAAAGGTTCCGTCTTCCCTAATCATGCCGTATTTTATGGACGTACCGCCAATATCAATACAGATATATGTCTTCATGTGCCAACTCCTTACAGCTTATTTTATCTTAATCTTAAAAATTGCCTTCTTAATGGTCACCGGCTCTTTCACCTGTACAGCCGTTCTGTGTGCATCTTTTGGATAACACAGCAGGAAATCCCCTTCTGTCAGCACTACATGGCTGTTTGATTCTCCCTCCAAAGGCAGAAAATCATCTTTTTCCACAAACTCCTTTTGCTCCATATTGTCAATAAAATTTACATCAATCTGCTCCGGACCTCTGAGCATAAAATGCAAATCCAGATACTGACGGTGTGCTTCCCAGAATCTTTCCTCCGGTGTCGTTGTCTTATATTCTACAATATTTACAAACAGGTTGTCACCTTCAATTTCATGACTACCCTTTTCAAAAGCCAGCAAATCATGTTCTTTTGCATACGCAAAACATTTTAAAACTTCTTCTTCCAGATAACCGTAATCCTTTAAATCTCTGACATTTCCAAATACCATAATCCTGTTCTCCTTTTTTATCCGCGGTCAAAAATCCGCAAATCCATACTCAGCCCGGACTGTGAAATCCGGGCTGAATCCTTCCTGTATCAAATTCCTTTTATCAGTTTTTGTAAATAGTTGTAAACTCTGCAGGCTTTGATGTATCGCCTTTTACCTTTCTCCAGATAATACTTGCCGGTATACCTACTACTAAGGATACTGCAATAGAGATAATGGAGTAAGACCAAATAGATACCTTATCTGCCGGTACAAAGTATTTGATGTAAACCATAACTCCGGAAGCTGCAATAAAGGCCAGTGTTGCGCCAAAGGTATTTGCCACCTTGGTAAATGCACCCAGAATAAATGTACCGATAAGAATACCCAGTACCAGACCCATAAATCCGTTGAACCATTCGTAAGCAGATTTTACTCCACCGTTTGCCAGTACCATAGCAACTACGATAGAGAAAATACCTACAATCAGGGATACCCACTGTCCAATCTTTGTCTGCTTTTCAAAGCTGAGTTTCTTCTTAGACAGACGTTCCTGAATATCCAGTGTCCAGCTGGATGCTACAGAGTTCAGACCTGTAGACAATGTAGACTGTGCAGCTGCGTAAATGGCTGCCAGTAAAAGTCCTGTAATACCCACCGGAAGTTCAAATGCAATCCATGACGCAAAAATCTGGTCCTGCTGCGCTGCCGGCGGAAGCTGATTTCCCTGTACCTGGTAAAATACATACAAACCGGTACCAATCAGATAGAATACGGTTGCAATAAAGATAGAAAGCGCACCGTTTGCCAACATCATCTTATTTAATTTCTTTGTATCTGTTGTAGTTGTAAAACGCTGTACAATATCCTGACTGGATACATAAGAACCCATAGTGTTAAATCCTGCACCTACAATTAACAGGAATACACTGTCTTTCAAAATGTTCGCATCGAAAATCGGCTGATTTTCTGCCAGGAACTTGTGGTTTGCTGTAAACTCGTGGAAAATAGCTCCGATTCCTCCGTCAATATTGGAAATGAGGAAAATCAAACCAAAAGTTACACCAATCAGCAGTACAGAGCCCTGAATAAAGTCTGTCCACAATACGGATTTTAAACCGCCTGTATAGGAGTAAATAATAGCAATTACACCCATGATGATAATTAAAATGTTTACATTCACTCCCATGAGTTTAGAAAGTACCATACATGGCAGGTACATAATAATGGACATACGTCCAATCTGATATACAATAAACATAACGGCGCCCAGAACACGAAGTCCCTTGCTGTTGAAACGCAGTTCCAGATAATGATAAGCAGTATCAATATCCAGCTTGCTGTAAATCGGCAGGAAGAACCGAATCGTAATCGGAATTGCCAGCAGCATACCAAGCTGTGCAAACCACATAATCCAGGTTCCTGCATAAGAGTTTCCTGCCAGTGACAGGAAGGAAATCGGACTCAACAGCGTTGCAAAAATGGAAACAGAAGTTACCCACCACGGTACAGTGCCGTCTCCTTTGAAATATTCTTTTCCCTTCATTTCCTTCTTCGCGAAATGAAGTCCGGCAAACAATACTGCTGCCAGGTAAACAATTAAAATGACTAAGTCAATCACTGTAAATCCCTGCATGAATTTTCTCCCTCTTTAAACTTTTGTCTTTTAAATATCTTACAGATATTTTGCCTTGGCAGCCTTTACCATATCGGCTGCTTCCCTTGCAATCGCTTTATCTGCTTCCTGGAGATTTTCCAGCGGAAGACGAACACCGCCTAAATCCAGATTTTCGTTGATACGAAGAATTTCTTTTGCTACTGCATACATATTTGCATGGCTGGAGCACATTTTGTAGATAATTTCATTGATATCATACTGTAATTCTGTTGCTTTTTCTCTTTCACCAGCAGCAATCAGATCATTTAATTTCAGGAATAATTCCGGCATTACACCGTATGTTCCGCCGATACCTCCGTCAGCACCAATAGCACGTCCTGCCACAAACTGCTCGTCCGGACCATTAAATACCACAAATTCTCCTTTTGCAGCTTTTCCTGCTGCCTTGAACATCTGAATATCCTGTGTAGGCATGGAGGAATTCTTTACAGCTACCACTCTTGGGTTCTTCATCATTTCCGCAAACAGGCTCATAGTCAGAGCAGTTCCTGCCAACTGCGGAATATTGTAGATAACAAAGTCTGTATTCGGAGCAGCTGCGCTGATGGCATTCCAGTATGCAGCAATGGAATATTCCGGCAGGCGGAAATAAATAGGCGGAATAGACGCAATTGCATCAACCCCTACGCTTTCAGAATGTTTGGCCAGTTCCACACTGTCTTTTGTATTGTTGCATGCGACATGGTTGATAACTGTCAGTTTACCTTTTGCCACTGCCATTACATTTTCAATGATAATTTTACGTTCTTCTACTCCCTGGTAAATACATTCCCCTGAAGAACCGTTCACATAAACGCCCTTTACACCTTTGTCAATGAAATACTGTGTCAACGCACGCACACGCTCCGGACTTACATTTCCTTCCTCATCATAGCAGGCATAAAAAGCCGGAATAATTCCTTTGTACTTATCTAAGTTTCCCATGTTCTTTTCCTCCTTGACATTTTGTCTTTAAACTTTAAATTAACTTTCTGCTTTTGCCATTTCCTCTGTAAAAGACTTTGTGATTAACTGCGGACGGGTGATAATGGAGCCTACCACCACGCTGTAGCAGCCAAGTTCTACCACACGCCTTGCTTTTTCGGGGGTATTGATATTTCCTTCAGCAATTACATGATGTTTTACATTTTTCAGAATTGTGCGGATAATCTCAAAATCATTTTCCTCAATTCTGTCTCCCTTACTGTGTTCTGTATAACCCACAAGGGTTGTTCCTATAAAGTCAAAACCAAGCTCGTCTGCATGAAGTGCCTCTTCTACGGTAGAGCAATCAGCCATCAACAACTGATTCGGGTATTTTTCTCGAATGTCGTGATAAAATTCATCCAGTGTTACACCTCCCGGACGCAGTTCAATGGTGGCGTCAATGGCGATAATTTCCGGTTTGACTTCCATCAATTCATCTACTTCCTTCATGGTCGGTGTAATGTACACCTTGCTGTCTTCGTAATCACGCTTCACAATGCCAATCACCGGAAGATCCACGTTCTTTTTAATCTCCTCAATATCTTCCTTTGTGTTGGCACGGATTCCCATAGCGCCTCCTTCTTTCGCCGCTCTTGCCATTCTTCCCATAATAAAAGAGGAATGCAGCGGTTCATGTGGAAGTGCCTGACAGGATACGATTAAATGTCCCCTGAGCTGCTCTAATTTCTGTTCCATAATGCTCTCCTTTCTGCTTGCGCTTTTCTGGAACTTAGTATAACACCTCTGAAACGTTTTTCAATATTTTATAAAATTTTGAAACACTTTTCATACCATTTGTCATTTTATCCAATTTAACACTTTTTTTAAGCTGTATTTTTTAATAATCTGCACAGCACTTGAAAGTTCTTTCACTTTTTTAAGTATTCATTGAATTAATTTCTTTCAGGAATTATAATGGAAACAAACGAATTTTACATTTAAACCAAATAGAAGGAGAAGGTATCATGATTATTAAAAACGGCCTGGTCTTCCAGGAGGACGGAACTTTCCGTCAACAAGATTTATATGTAGAAAACGGCAAAATTGCCGCATCCGAAGCAGAAATAACAGATAAAACAGAAGTAGACGCTTCCGGTTTGAAAGTCATTCCCGGTCTGGTAGATGTACACAGCCACGGCGCTTTTGGCCATGATTTTTGCGACGCAGACCCCGAAGGCTTAAAAGTAATATTGCAGTATGAAAAGGAACACGGCGTTACCTCTTACTGTCCCACCTCTATGACTCTTGCAAAAGAAAAACTGCTTGATATTTTTGCAACTGCTGCTAAAATAGACGAAAGCCCGGAACTGTCCCGCATTATCGGCGTCAATATGGAAGGACCGCTGATTGATATTAAAAAGAAAGGCGCTCAGGCCGGTGATTATATCCGTGTTCCGGATGCTTCCTTTTTCCGTAAGTGCAACGAAGCGTCCGGAAATCAGATAAAACTTGTCACTCTTGCCCCAAATGTGGATAATGCCTTTGAATTTATTGAGGAAGTGAAAGACGAAGTTATGGTTTCCATTGGACATACCACAGCTAACTACGATTGTGCGAAAAAAGCTATGGACTTGGGTGCAAAACATGTCACTCATCTGTACAATGCCATGCCTCCTTTCGCCCACAGAGACCCGGGGGTTGTAGGGGCTGCCTGTGATACGCCGGACTGTATGGTAGAACTTATCTGTGATGGATTCCACATTCATCCGTCAACTATCCGCACGACTTTTAAAATGTTCGGTGAAGAAAGAGTTGTCCTTATCAGTGATTCCATGATGGCCACTGGCATGCCAAACGGCAAATATGAACTGGGAGGACAGGAAGTCACTATGAAAGACCATTTTGCCGCACTGGCTGACGGTACCTTGGCAGGCTCGGCTACCAATCTTTTCGACTGTATGAAAAATGCTATGAAGTTTGGTATTTCCGAGGCTGCTGCAATCTTTGCCGCAACCAGAAATCCTGCAAAAAGCATTGGAGTATACGATAAAGTCGGTTCTCTTACACCGGGAAAATTTGCGGATATGGTGCTGGTTGATGAAAATTATGAGATTAAACAGGTGATTTAAAAGAATACACGGATTATACTCCCCTTTATAACGAATAGAGCAAAAGAAGAAGTTGCGTTATGTTCCACACACAAACTTCTTCTTTTGTTTTTTTTACTCAGATAAAGAATCGTCTAAATCTTGTAAAATCTCCTCAATAACCTCTTCCGGCAATCCCAATCCTTCTGCGATTTCTGCCCTACTTTTTCCTCTTTGTACATGATTCTGTATCAATTCACAGAGCATATTTCTTCTCCCCTTTGCAAGTCCTTCCCTATTCCCTTCTTCCCAGGCCTCTTCCCTCTCCTGCCTCATATGCTTTTCCTGGTCATACTCAAATATACTCATGTTCTTTGCCTCCGCTCGATTCTTCTCCAGAAATTCTTTCAGTATCCCTTCCCGCACATCTTTGTTCCACCTCTCTGCATTTGTTCCTGTTTTCTGTGAATAAAAGCATTGAGATTTTCCTTTGATATGCTGTCAGATTTTCAGACACGGCAGAACGCCGCAATAGACCTATTAGAATATTGGAAATATATAATGCTTTGAGGATATTGTAGCACAGCTTCTTCCTGATTGCTACCATTTTTCCACGATTTTTATAAACTCTGTTTTTCACTTTTTTCCCACATTTGAAATTGTTCTATCAGCGCTGTCTTCTTACTTCTGCTCAATTTTTTGATACCTGCTTCCCTGCTCATGGCCTCTTGCTTCGTAGGAAATTCTTCATAATACACCAGTTCCACCGGAAGCCGCACTTTCGTATATTTTGCCCCTTTTCCTGCATTATGGCAGGCAATTCTTTTTTCCAGACAGTTTGTCCATCCCGTATAAAATGTTCCATCACTACATTTTACAATATATGTATAATTCAACTTGCCTCTTCCCTTCTGCTTTTCTGTAAAACTATGTAGCGGACGCCTCATCTGCTCCGCAAAGCCAAACAGGACGCCCTCTATATAAAGCTGCCGATTAAGAAGTATTTCAACCATACTTGAGGCTGTGCCTCTCAAAATAAAGACTGTAGGAATATAAATCGGCTGCGAATTATCTTTCGCATACTTTATTATACTCTCCCGGGTGGTATTTGTGAATGATTTCTGCCCCAAAAGACAGCCAATCTCCCAATTGGCTGTCTTCCATTCACGGCAAATATTCCATTGGATCCAAAGGTACTCCGTCCTTGCTGAGTGCAAAGTAAAGATTTGCGCCTTCTTTCGTATAATATTTCGTAGGCTCATTAATATATCCGAGAGCTGCTCCCGCTGTCACATATTCTTCTGCCTGAAACGGCACATCTTTCAACTGTCCATATACAGCCTGATAGCCATTTCCCATATCTACTGTCACCGTTGTGCCCGTTTCCTCATTTTCCGTCACAGATACAATTTTTCCGTTGGCCACTGCTGCCACCGGAGAACCTACCTCAGCTGAAATTGCTACAGCCGGATTCAGTTTATACACATTTAAAGTAGGAAAATACACCGTATTGTCCATATTATAATCCAACACAACCTGTCCGTTTACCGGCCACTCCATAAGGGAGCTTTCCGTAAAGTTCACATCCGGCGCTGCTGCCACTCCGGCCTGGTTCTGTGCCTCTGCTGCCGCATCCTCTGCTGCCTGTACTTCTGTATCAGCAATTTCCTCTTCCGGTGTTTTCTCTTCTTCCACTGCTTTTGTTCCTTCTACATCAGAAGTATTTGCATCTTCCGTTTCCTCTTCTTCCCTCTCTTCTGTCTTTATTGCCTCGTCAACAGAATCCTTCTCGTCCTCTTTAACAAATTCTTTCTCATTCGGCGTGCTCTTACTCCCGGACTGATACACAGCCACACAGGTAACTACCAGTGTCAGTGCCAATAACCCTCCCAGGGCTGCACGAATTTTCCCTTTTTTACTCATATTCTTCACCTCTGCCTATAATTGGAACACTTCTGCCCCTTTTCTTGATTTCAATTATAGGATTGCCGGAATATGAAAACTTATACATACAAAACCATAGCTTTCCCCACGCTTTCATGATAAAATATTTTTATCACTATTTGTTCATATCCAAAGGAGATTTCTATGAAACCGTTAATCAGCTTTGCGAAAAAGCGTTTTGGGCGGAAACACCACCTGAAAAAATTCTTCATGGGATACAGTTTCATGATTGTTTTTTTATTCCTTTTCGCCATTTTCCTTTTATGGAAATTCAACGCCGCTTACACTTCACTGATTACAGAAGATAAAAAAGAACTGCTTGTGAACAAAGCACAGGAAAGTGCCTTTTACATCAAAAACTTTTACCTGACACGGGTAAACGGTCTGCAGAACCTGGCAGATTCTTTCCCGGATTCTTTTTCAACCACAGATTCTGCCTCTTTAGAAAAACTGTATACGGCTAACTCCATGGATTTGTTTGACCATATGGGCATAGCCGATGTGAACGGAAACGCCATAGACAGCGAAGACCGCCATTTGAATATTTCTGAACGGGACTATTTTATACAGGCACTCTCCGGTCAGATTGCAGTTTCAGAAGTCATAGATTCTATGGCAGAACCCGGCATTCAGGTACAGATAATGGCAGCTCCCGTTCGCACGAAAGACAACACGATTGCCGGTATTGTATACGGCATAACCGATAAAGACTCCATTTCTGCAATTTTAAATACCGCAGATAACATGGACGCTTACCTGCAGATTGTAGATTCCAACGGTAACTACATCACCAGCCACAAAAATTCCAACGCTGTGATGAATAACAAAAATGTGTGGAAAGAAATGGAAAACTATACCTTTCTCAAAAGCAGTCGCCAGGAAATTATGGAAAATATACAGAATAACAAAAGTGGTTATTTTGAATTTTCCGTTGACGGAGACATCCGGTTGTCCTACTATGTTCCTCTGGACATCAATAACTGGCATTTATACTCAACCATACGACAGACACCGATTCTTACAGAAAGCCGCAAGGTACAAAATATGGTAAACCAGATGTTTTTCTGGATTTCCGCCCTTCTGGCCCTCATATTGGTACTGGTTCTCTGCATGCAGGAAAGAATAAGAGCCAGAATCCTGTTTGAACACGACGAAGCTATAAAAAATGAACACATGCTGCGAATTGCCATTGAATATTCCAAAACCATGGTGTTTGAATACAAGGCCAGAGAAGACATTCTGAATATGCATGGTTCTCTTCCCGATTCCAACCTGCATCCCTGCCGGATAGAAAATGCACTGGAAACACTGGGGACCTCAGGAATTATGAAGGACTCCTCCCTAAAAGACTTCCACCAACTGATTCAGGAAGTAAAAGACCAGGGATTCAGCAGAAAAATCATGAAATTTCATCTGAAAAACGGAGATTTCTGGTTTCGGGTAATTGCCAAACAAACAGATTCTGCCTATGACACGGAGCAGCGAACCGTAGGACTTCTGGAGGATGTGACGGAAAACATGATACAGAAACAGGAAATTCAGCTGCAGAACCAGCTGCAAAAGGCTTTGTTTGAAAAAGCCAGGAGCAGCGCCAAATTCCAGTTGAAAAAGAATCAGATTCTGGAAATCAACCAGGAAAAACTTTCGGAATTTCTGTCCTTTGAAAGCTACAAAGAAAAATATATCTTTCCATTTGTGTCCGAAGACTATCTGGAAATCATGCGTCATTTTCTGCACCGGGAATACCTGGCAGAAGAACTAAACACCGCAAACAGAAAAATTCGGACAGAATTTCTGTTCATACAGGACACACAGCTTCTTTGGACTTCCTGCGAAGTCTATAAACTGGAATTAAACAAGGCCCAGGACACCTATCTTCTGTTATTAAATGACATTGATACAGAAAAACGGCAGGAACTGGAGCTCAGGGAAAGGGCAGAGCGTGACGGCCTCACCGGACTTTACAATGCCAGAACAGCCAAAATGAAAATCAATCAGCTGCTGGCGGACAAAACCGCTCCCGAAAACGGGCTCTTTCTCATTCTGGATTTGGATAATTTCAAGCAGATTAACGATACCTTCGGACATCTTTACGGTGACCGGATTTTAAACGATACCGCACAGATTCTTCAGAAACATTTTCGCAAAACTGATATCATTGCCCGGCTTGGCGGTGATGAGTTTACCGCATATCTGCCAGGCGCGCACAATTTCGAGCATATGGCTCCTATTTTCGATCATTTAGTTATGCAGCTTCACCGAACCTGTGAAGAAAACGGCAAAAAGGTAACGATTTCCGCTTCCATTGGCATTGCCTCTGTACCGGAACACGGAACCTGCTTCGAACAGCTTTATTTCCAGGCAGACCATGCTCTGTATCAGGTAAAAGAAACGCAGAAAAACGGTTGGAAAGCACAACCATAATATACATACGGAGGTTCTCACATATGAAAAAATACTTTTTCTTTCTTTTTATGGCAGTCCTGCTGCTTTTTGACGGATTTGTCCTGATTCACTTTTATCAGACCACAGCCGCTCCCCGCTCCTACTACATCTGTTTCTGGGCAGCCCTGGCCATCACCCTGCTCTTTGTACTGTACTGGATTTTCCTGCGAAACAGACTGAAAAGTGCTGTAAAGCATTACATTCCATTTGTATGCAGTCTGGCTGTCCTGCTGCTCAGCGGGCTTTCCCTTTACAGCGGAATCCGAGATTTTGCAGCAAAATCCAACCCACGGCAGACAACCCTCACGCAAATACAGTTTTTCAAAAATAAGCACACCCTGTTTGGTATTTCTCTGGGATATACTTATTCCATGGAAGGTATTGATTTAAATGAGAAGACTGTGCGGGTAGCTGTTACAGAAAAAGAATTTGACACATATTCCTACTTTCAGCCAGAGGGAAGTCTGGACACGGACAGCAGAGAAATCAGTTATAAATACTCCGAAGACTCCAAATTCATTGTCCAATATCTGCCTGTATCCAAAAAAGCTGTATCTGTGCTGGAAACCACGCCCTCTCCGCTGGCCTACCAAAGTAATGATTCCGATGAACTTCATGCAGAAATCACCTCTATTTTAGATAGCTGCACCATAGAAGCCAAAGTCACCAGTAACGGCAGCTACGACGGTTTCCATATGAAAAAAGGAGACACGGTCACCATCAAAAGTGACATGACAATTTTGTATCCCTACAATGTACAGGAATTTTACGAATTTAAAGAAGGAGACTCCATTTACTGCAATGTCGAAAGCATTGAAGACGGCGATACGCCTGTTGTACACACCTCTGTTCTGAACCTGGAGACAGATAATAAAAAGTAAATCTGCATTCAAAAAACCGGTAACGCACCTCAAAACGCCTTACCGGTTTTTTTATACCATGAAATCTCGAGTTCCGGAAAAAAATACAGCAGAATTTCTCTGTAACTCTTCCCCTCCAGTGCCATTTGCTGCGCCGTATACTGGCTCATTCCCAATCCGTGTCCCGCACCTTTGCACAGAAACCGTACTTCTTCCTCTGTTTTCTGTATGGTAAAACAGGAAGACGGCAGTTGAAGCAATTCTCTCACCTTTTCCCCCTGGAAGACCTGATTTCCAATCTGTACTTCCATGGCATATCCTGCCCCGTCCGCAGACTTCACTTCCACGGTTCCCTCCCCCATCTGAAATCCCGGATACACACTCTTTAACTGTTTCTCCAGTTCCTTCTGTGAAAAGTAACAGCCCTCTACATACAGAGGACTGTCTATATCTTTGGCGGTTTCCACAGATGGTATGTAAGAAAATGCTTCTCCCAGAACTTCCTTTCCCTCTCTGGTTTTTCCCCCACTTAACGCATGATACGGCAGTTCCCGGACCTCCCCGTCTTTTTCCAATATCTGACCTTCTGTCTCCCGGGCTGCCTTTTGAAAAATCTCATATTTTTTCAGCATTTTACTGTCCATTTGTTGCTTTTTTATATACCTGGCAGCTTCCTGTATCATTTCTTCCTGCTTGTCTGGATTGGCATACAGGTTTGTTCTGGCCAGAACGACCTGAGCTCGAATTGCTTCTTGTTCATATGCCCAGGAAATTTGGGATGCCGCCACAGATGCCGTATAAGCCTCTATATCCGGCTTTTTGCTTAAAGGGCATGCCGTCCGCCCCAGAAGTACCACAGTAAGCATCCAGGGCAGTACAGGAAACAGCACTGCCATTAAAATACACGAGTCCTTTTCTCTGCTCATACTATGACAAACTCCTGTATTTTCCTCACTGTTATCCTATGCCTGCCCTGTCATGTCCTATCCCTTTTTTACTACAAATGCCGGTATGGGAGGGTTATTTTCCCGGTTATAATAATGGTTTACAATTACAATATACTTCCGACTGTCCAACTTTCTCAGAAAGTCCAGTATCTGGTTCTTTTCCTCAAATCCCGTATCCCCTCCGCTGTAAATACAAAGCGCCATAACACCGCCCGGTTTCAGCAGACGCATTCCTGTTTCCACTGCCTGTACACTGGTGTCTGCCTTTGTGGCCAGTTCATGGTCCCCTCCCGGAAGATATCCGAAATTAAAATAAATGCCGTCCACAGAATCCGGCTTCACATACTGTTCCATCTGGGTATGGCTGTCCAAAATCAATTCTGCCTTTGCCAAAAGCCCATGCTTTTCCAGCCGCTCTTTTGTAGCTTTTAAAGCCTGCTCCTGAATATCAAAAGCCCATACTTTGCCAGTCTCTCCTGCCATTTCACACAAAAACTGTGTATCATAGCCATTTCCCATGGTAGCGTCAATATAAACACCGCCCGGTGTGACCTGAAGCTTAAATAATTCATGACTCCATGCTGTAATCTGATATGATTTCATGTCTATTGCTCACTTGCTTCCAGTGCCTGTTCCAGGTCTGCCAAAATGTCATCAATATGCTCAATTCCTACAGACAGGCGAATCATTCCCGGAGACACGCCTGCTGCCACAAGCTGTTCGTCATTTAACTGTCTGTGCGTATGGCTGGCCGGATGCAGTACACTGGTTTTGGCATCTGCCACATGAGTGACAATAGACGCCAGCTTCAGGCTGTCCATAAATTTTACCGCTGCCTCTCTGCCTGCTTTTAATTCAAAGGAAATGACACCGCAGGTCCCCTTTGGCATGTATTTCTGTGCCAGTTCATAATATTTGTCTCCCGGAAGTCCCGGATAATTCACCTTGCCAACCAGCGGATGTGCTTCCAGATATTCTGCTGTTTTCTGGGCATTGTAGCAATGTCTTTCCACTCTTAATACCAGAGATTCCAGTCCCAGATTCAAAATAAAACAGTTCATTGGAGAAGGAATAGAACCCAAATCTCTCATAAGCTGGGCATTAATTTTTGTAATATACGCCGCTTTTCCAAACTGTTTTGTATATACAACGCCATGGTAAGATTCATCCGGCTGTGTCAGTCCGGGGAATTTTTCTGCATGGGCTTCCCAGTCAAAGTTTCCGCTGTCTACAATAGCGCCGCCTACCTGCGCTGCATGCCCATCCATATATTTTGTGGTAGAGTGTGTCACAATATCCGCTCCCCATTGAAACGGATGACAGTTCACCGGTGTTGCAAACGTATTATCCACAATCAGAGGAACACCGTGGCTGTGTGCCAGATTTGCCATTTTTTCAATATCCAGCACCACCAGAGACGGATTGGCAATCGTTTCGGCAACCACAGCTTTGGTGTTTGGACGAAAGGCCTTGTCTAACTCTTCTGCCGGTGCATCCACATCTACAAAAGTACATTCGATTCCCATCTTCTTTGCTGTAACACCCAACACATTCAAAGTCCCGCCATAAATCGCAGACGCGCAGATAACATGGTCTCCGGCTTCGCAGATGTTAAATACAGCATAGAAGTTCGCTGCCTGTCCGGAAGACGTCAGCACAGCCGCTACGCCGCCTTCCAAATCTGCAATCTTTGCCGCAACCAAATCATTGGTCGGATTCTGACAGCGGGTATAAAAATATCCGTTATCTTTTAAATCAAACAATCTGCCCATTTCCTCTGTGGTATCGTACTTAAACGTAGTACTCTGGTAAATAGGCATCATTCTGGGCTCACCCTTTTTCGGTTTCCAGCCAGACTGGATACATTTTGTCTCAATATGATATTCTCTGTTCATTTTTCCTCTCCTGCTCTTAAAATTTTATTTTACTATGAGTTTCTGCCCCAGCATCACCATAGCCAGACAAATTCCCACACTAAGCACCATATAAACTGCTGCAGTTCCTGTTTTCCCCTGCTTCATCAGAGAAGAGCTCTCCAAAGCAAAGGTAGAAAACGTTGTAAAACCTCCGCAGACTCCGGTTTTTAAAAACAATACCAGATGACTGTCTCCCCATCCGTTCTTTGCTGCTGCCGCCGTCACAAGGCCTATGACAAAAGCCCCTATAGCATTGATGCACAAAGTTATCCAGGGAAATCCCGACTTATCCTGCAAAGGAATCATCCCCATCAGATATCTGCAAATCGCTCCTGCAAACCCGCCGATTCCTACAAATAAACAATTCAGCATGTTTTTCGCCTCTTATCTTCTGTAATATTTCTGTCCTATCAGGATAATTCCCACAAAGAGCGCAATCCCAACTCCCAGAATCACCAGCGTTACCTCCTGGCTTATCTGAAATTTCACAGACATTCCCACCAGTGCCAGCATATCCAGTCCGATAACACAGACAGCCCCGCCGATAGTTGCCATAAATTTTCTTTCATTCTCCGGTGATACCCCGCTTCCAAATCTCTCCCTAATCATGGAAGACTTTCCTTTCAAGGCCAGAAAAATCCCTCCTGCCAGAATCAGAATACCCAGAGCCATCATAATTTTTTCACTTGAATTCATATTGCCCTCCCTTTGTCTCTTTATAATTTTTATAGAATTTTCTAAATACAATCGCAAACCATATAGGAAGCACCGTTCCCTTCAATACGCAGGAAATACTCAATGCCCACCATACTCCGTTGAGTCCCAGGGCGGTTGCGGAAAGCAGTATAGCTGTAGGAATTCGCAGGGTGTTAAATACAATTCCCGTCACAGAAGGCGGAACCGTCCTTCCCATACCTTGAAATGCCCCGGTTGCAGCGCCCTCCAGGCACATAAAAATTTCACAAATTCCTATAATTCTAAGATAATCTACTCCCATAGGAATAACCTCTTCTTCCGTAATGAATATACGAAAGAAAAATTCGGGAAATACCAGCAACAAAAAGCTGGTAATTGCACCCCAGACCGCCATAATTATCATGGACGTATGATAGCCTTTCCGAATTCTCTCTACTTTGCCTGCCCCATAGTTCTGGGCAATAAATGCGTTGACTGCCGTAGAAAAGCCACCTGCCATCATCCAGGAAATGGATTCTATCTGACTTCCTACCTTCTGCACGGCAACAGCCGCATCTCCCCAGCCTGCAATCAGACGGGCAATTACCATGGAAATTGCAGAAAACAGGGAATCCTGAATGGCCGGAGGAAATCCGATTTTTACCATTTCTCTAATGTATTCCTTTTTTGTTCTCACAAATAAATGCAGATTCGCAAAAATAACCGGCTCCTGCCATACCGCCCGCAAGTACAGGATAAACACAATGACCTGGGCCAGTACCGTGGCAATAGCCGCCCCGGCCACTTCCATACACGGAATCGGTCCCACTCCAAATATCAATACCGGATCCAGTACCAGGTTAATCAAAAGCCCTATGGTCGTGACCCGAAATGTCGTAACTGTATTTCCCATAGCTGCCAGAATTCCTCCCAATACCTGGTCCAGGAAGGAAAATACTACCAGACCGCATACAATCATCAAATACACTCTGGCGTCCCACACAACTTTCGGACTGTTCAACTGAAAAAAGGCAATCAACTGTCTGTTCAAAAGCACACTGATAATGCCGTACAAAATTCCCAGAAACGCCCCCATCCGCAGCGCACCTCTGGCATATTCAGCCGCTGTTTCCCTGTCTCCTGCTCCCAGTTTATGCCCTACCGCCACCTGACCGCCGATTCTGGGTACCGTAGTCACACCATTCGCCAGCCACATAAACATGCCTGCCGCGCCCACTGCTGCTACCGCACCGCTGCCCAGCCGGCCAATCCATATCATGTCCACCAGATTATACCCCATCTGTATGAAAGAAGTCCCCATAATAGGAAACGCCAGTCTGGCTAAGGTTCCTGCTATGGGGCCATTTAACAAATCTATTTTCTTTTTCATAATTGCTCCATTTTCCCTAAAAACTACACTATTAAAACCTCTTTTTATATAGTTTATCAGACTGTCAACACTTGTGTAAACACTTATTTTCAAATCCTCTTCTTTTCTTTGTTTCCCACCTGTGGTAATCTTATCTTAAAGTATTTTTTGAAGGAGTTTAACGCTATGAAAGAAAAAATTTATACTATCCCTCTCATGGACGCATTTCGCGCACAGGACGAATGTCCTTTCTGTTTTATTGAACGAAATCTGGAACAGCATGCCATGGATTTTGTCCTTGGTTCCGGCGCTTCCTACATGGAAGACGATGTCCGTGCAGAGACAGACAAAATAGGCTTTTGCCGAACCCATTATAAAAAAATGTTCGACTACGGCAACCGTCTGGGAACAGGCCTGATTCTCACCACACATTTCAAAAAGAAAAACGAAGAACTGAAACAGCAGATAAAAATGTATTCTCCTGCCAAAGCCTCTGTCCTGGGGCATTTTAAGAAAACAAAGGTAGATGCGGAAAATCCCCGTACAAACATCGGCGCCTGGGTAAAGGAGCAAACCGCATCCTGTTACATCTGTGACTATTATAAAAATACCTACAACCGCTACCTGGATACGTTCTTTGAGCTCTACCGGAAAAGCCCGGAATTTCAGGAACTCTTAAAAAACAGCAAAGGCTTTTGTATCCCTCACTTTGCAGATTTGGTGGAAACCGGAGACACACTGCCGTCTGACAAAGAAAAGCAATCCTTTTATGGATACCTCTTCCCCCTTATGGAACATAATCTCCAACGCGTAACCGAAGACCTGGAATGGTTCTGTGACAAATTCGATTATAAAAACAAAGACGCAGACTGGAAAAACTCCAGAGACGCCATTCAGCGCGGTATGCAGAAGGCTGCCGGCGGTTATCCTGCCGATCCGGTCTATAAAGCAGAAAAATAAGAAAATCAAAAGCATTTATAAAAAAAGAATAAATCAGAAATTGTCTTTTTCATTTTTCTTTTAGTTTTTTGTCATAAATTGTCCTTATTTACATAGTATAGTATTACTTGTAAAAGCCAATAAGACTTTTTTCAAAATCTTTTTCTTTTCATATTACTGGCAATGAGTTGCCAGTAACTCCTTCTTTTTTATGAAATAAAACAGGAGCAGGAATCTATCCCCCTCGGATTCCTGCTCCTGTTCTTTTTCTGCTATTTTTTCTTATAAACACATCCCCATTTTTTTCTTTTATTAACATTTCTTTTAGGATTTCATCACAGTTTTATCACATTTACCCTGTATAGTATTACTTGTAAAAGCTGATAAGACTTTTTCAAAAATCTTTTTCTTTTTCATATGCCGGTATGAAAACCGGCTCTCCTTCTTTTTTAATATTTATAATATTAAAAAAGAGACCAGAATCAACCTTCCCCCCTCATTGATTCTGGTTTCTTTTTTATTTCTTTTCCTTTCCGTATTTATACCCTCTTTTCTGATTCGTGCATAGTATAGAATTGTAACCATTCATATTCCAAAAAGAAAGGAGTCCATTATGGAAAACAAAGAAAGCAAGACCTGTTATCCCAAACAGCACAATCACGAAATTACGGGAAGTACCCGCATCTCTGGATGTTGTGAGTATGCCCACAATCATAGATTTGCAACCGTCTCAGGCGACGCCATTCCCTGTGATGGAAGTCACGTTCACGAAGTAAAATTTACTACTGATTCCTGTAACGGACATCACCACGAATTTTGCGGTACAACGGGCAAGGCCATTGACGTGGGATGTGGAAAGCATGTCCACCTCTTAAAAGGCTGTACCACCTACGACGCCAACCACAAACACGAATTTATTGTCTCCACAGACATTGAAAATCCTGTTTGTGAATAACACAAGGCCTGGGGCTGCCCAAAACGAATGTTTTGTACGGCAGCCATAAAGGGCTGAATATCGACCATGCGATGGATTCCCTTGCTAATATCCTCACAATACAGTTCTCTTTCTGTTTTTTTGTGGATAACTCCACATATTTTAACATCTTATGTGGAAACTCCTAGACATTTCTATAAGGATTCTCTCAGTTTTCTGTTCCATTCTATTCAGCAAAAAAAGAAGCCCAAACCCTCATAATAAGGATTTGAGCTGTTTTCATTTAGTGAAGCATCGGGGATTCGAACCCCGGACAACTTGATTAAAAGTCAAGTGCTCTACCGACTGAGCTAATGCTCCATGGAAAATGCCCAGAGCCGGAATCGAACCAGCGACACGAGGATTTTCAGTCCTCTGCTCTACCAACTGAGCTATCTGGGCATAGTAGCGGGGACAGGATTTGAACCTGTGACCTTCGGGTTATGAGCCCGACGAGCTTCCAGACTGCTCCACCCCGCGATAATATCTAAGCCGATGATCGGACTCGAACCGATAACCTGCTGATTACAAATCAGCTGCTCTGCCAATTGAGCCACATCGGCGTGATGTGGTATTCAATTTTAAATGGGCGATGGTGGATTCGAACCACCGAAGGCGTTGCCAGCAGATTTACAGTCTGTCCCCTTTGGCCACTCGGGAAATCGCCCTTATTTTATTTTAAGAATAAATGGGACCTATAGGGCTCGAACCTATGACCCTCTGCTTGTAAGGCAGATGCTCTCCCAGCTGAGCTAAGATCCCATAAATCTTGTCGCTTTCTTTCGAAAGCAAACGACCCAGAAGAGACTCGAACTCTCGACCTCCGCCGTGACAGGGCGGCGCTCTAACCAACTGAGCCACTGGGCCATTCTTGAAGATATGTATCTTCAAAACCGCATACACAAAACCAAACCAATTCCAACTTACCGTTTCACTTAGCTTTCTAAGCTATTAGGTCAAGCCCTCGACCGATTAGTAGCAGTCAGCTCCATACATTG
>OASZ01000135.1_pt1 | contig 106794 bp, 88 predicted proteins | sample 1501241 | NCBI WGS metagenome assembly OASZ01 (sample SAMEA2579926, study PRJEB22360) | human gut metagenome | biome: human gut; feature: human-associated habitat; material: faeces | place: Denmark | collected 2008/2010 | reverse complement strand
GGAAAAGGGTGCTCTGAATTTCTGGAAAGCATGCACTATTGCATTGGAATACTCACGTACGTGCATATGGACGAGAATGTACCACATATGCATTTTACATTTGTTCCGATAGTAAAAGATAAAAATGGCGGCTTAAAAGTATGTGCAAAAGAAGCGCTTGCTGACTGTTATGGAGCTAAATTCCAGATAGCACTTCAGGATTACGTGTCTGAGCGGATGGGTAAAGAGCTGAATATGGTCAAGAAAGATACTGTTGACTATGAAAGAAACGTAAAAGAATTAAAAAAGAAAACCTTAAACGAAAGATGCGCTTATTTGGCAAGACAGATTTCAAGGTCTGAAGAAGAACTTGCGAGAAAGGAAAGAGTACTGAAGACGCTTGAGAAATCAGAAAAAGCAAAAGAAAATATTGATAATATAAAGACCTCTACCTCAAACGGTTACACGATTATAAGTAACGCCGACTGGCTGCAGGTAAAACCGTTGATTAAATCAATCGCTGCAATGAAAACAGAGCGTGCTGAGCTGATAAAAATGCTGAAAGAATTTGAAAATACTAACACCGCCAAGGAGAACCAAGACCTGCGCTCCCAGGCTGAACAGCTTGCGAAGGAAAACCAGGTGTTGGAAAATGAGCTGGAAAAAGTGAAACAGTTTATGGAAGAGACAGAGGTTGGAAGCGGGCTGACTGTCATGGATTTATATACGATGAACAGGGAAGCTGAAAAAGAAAAAGTGAGACAAGACAACCGGGATTTTTCCGGATATTATGCAGACCGTGAATGAATAAAGAAAGCATACCAAAATTTTTCGGTGCGTTTTCTCTTTGCAAAAGTTCAGCATATTGTAGGAAAATATAAAAAAGAAAGGAAGAGAATTATCACAATGGCGCGTAAAACCGCGGCCAATCTAAATACGAATCACTTAAATTTGCGTATTTAGTTGTCCGTCGGATGTAAGCGCCGGTTTTATTTTCTTTAAAAAATCCGCAAAATTTTCATCTGTTTGATAAAATTTGGCATATTAAATATGTAGATAAAGATATGAAAGGAGGTATATGATATGCGTACATTTAAAATGATAATCGACCCTACAAAAAATAAGAAAGATGCTGCGTTCTGTCAGTACTTTAAGACAAATACCGCAGATTCCAAATGTATGTATAATACTGCCAATTTTTATATCCGTAATACAATGACTGGTTTAAAAAAATCTCCGGAGGAGCGTACGCACCTGGAAATCGAAGTGCTGCATTACGTATTTACCGGCATTCAGAAAGCCAATGAAGTTATTGGCCAAAAGAATATGAAAAAGAAATTTACAGAGCTGAAACTTGCCGAAGTAGGCGGTATGAATTCTGCAGTCATAGCTTTTTCTATTGTAAGCCAGGAGCCGTTCCAGTATCCAACTGAGGAAAAATGGTTCTTATCATACGGGACGCTTGATGCCATATTTAAGTTTACAGACAATCCTGTATACAGACGCATGAACAGTCAGGTCAACCAGAATGCAATACGCAAGGCAGTTGCTGCATGGCAGGGATATTTTGAGTCTTTAAAGGCATACAGGAAGAATCCGGCAGGTTTTACCGGAAAGCCAAAAATTCCCGGATACAAGCAAGATGAGGAATATATTGCATGGTTTTCAAAGCAGGTAGCGAAGCTGAAAGAAGAAGATGGCAGATGCTATATTCAATTTATAAACAATCCTGACAGATTTGGAATCGGAAAAGCATCTTTGTATGATGATTTAAAATACGTCAAGACTGAAGTAAAACCCATGTATGGAAAATACTATATTCTCATCACATTCGATGACAAGATTGCCGAAGCAGAAGTTCCTGAAAATCCGAAGCGAATCCTTGGTCTTGACCCTGGAGTAAACAATTTTCTTGGTGTCGCAAACAATTTCGGTGGTGCCCCGTTTGTGATGAATGGCCGTGCGGTAAAGTCTGCAAATCAGAGATTTAACAAGAAGCGCGCAAAGCTTATATCTTCTGTTACAAAAGGCAGTGACAGTAAATCTTCTGTAAAATACAGTAAACAGCTGAACATTTTAAGCCAGAGGAGAGAGTCATTCCTGCGTGATTACTTCTATAAATGTGCATGGTATATCTGCAGGTATGCAAAAGCTGCAGATGTTGATGTGATAGTGATGGGGCATAATGACGGCCAGAAACAGGAAATCGACCTTGCAGACAACGTAAATCAGAATTTTGTGTCCATTCCATACACAAAATTTATCACGATTTTAAAGGCGGTTGCCTCAAAATGCGGGATTGCTGTAGTAATCAGGGAAGAAAGTTATACATCACAGGCGAGCCTTCTTGATATGGACGATATACCAACATATAAGAAAGGCGAGAATAAGAAGTATGCGTTTTCTGGAAAGAGGATTCATCGCGGCCTTTACAGGTCAAAGAACGGGACTATTTTGAACGCGGATATCAACGGAGCCGCAAACATCCTCCGTAAAGAATACCCGAACGCGTTTGACGGTATTAAAGATTTTACATATTTGTGTGTCACTACTATCTCTATTGGTTACAAAGATTTATATAGAAATGCAAAGGTCTGCGCTGGCAGACCAAAGCCATATAAATACCATAAATCAGGCAGATGCACAGTTGTCAGACATATGGAACGCAGTCATAAAAAATGTGAATACTGCAAGCTCTGGGGAAAAGGAAAGTTTGTCTGGAGGCCAGATAAAAATAAACAGGATGCACAGCAGGGAAAGCTGCGTAGATATAAAAAAGGTAATCCCCGTAACAGGGGATAGAGGGATAGTGTTAGTCCTGCGAGGCGAATTTGGCCTCGCGAAGAAGCCGCGGTCAACCTCTGGTTGCCCGTCGGTCAATCACGATGAAGAACATCTGAGAGAAATTCTAAAACTTACACAGAGTGCTTTTGATACAACGGCAGCGGCGTATATTTTGGAAAAATTAAAAGAAACTGAAAAAAATATCAATTATGAAGTGTAAAAAAGAAAGCCAGATAAATCTGGCTTTCTTTTGCCGTTTCGTGAATTATAAGATTTCGCTGAATTCGCATTCGTTGTCTGTAATTGCAGTTATTGAAGCTGCAAAGCAGTTTGCAGGACTTAAATAGTTTTCAATACATTTTGGGCAGCATTAGCTGCCTTTTTTCGCTGTGGCTATATTTTTTTTTGCAAAAATTCAGCATATTGTAAATATACAAAAAAGGAGGAAAAAATATTGGAAAATGGTGTTGAGATTATTGGTACGATAATTACTGATGTGGATAGAAATGCTGAAAAGATAGTACTCCCTAAATATGTTGAGGGTACATTATGGAATATGTCACTTTGCAATATCAAATGTATTGAAGTTGAGGATGTAAACGTCCTGCGGCTGTTTACCGGCCTTCCGGAAAAACTGATTGTAAAAAATACTGACCGGTTTATGGTTGATGAGAATTTTTTCATCCGTCCGGGTATGAAATATATTGAAATATGTGAAGAAAATGAATTTTATAAAACAATTGACGGTATTGTATATACAAAAGACGGAAAAACTCTGCTTAAATGCCCGAGAAACCATCCTGGAAAAGTAGTAGTCCCTGATGGAGTTGAAGTGATTGCAGAGAGTGCTTTTGAAGATACATCCATTACGGATATTGTTCTTCCGGATTCATTGCGGAAAATTGAAAGAAGGGCGTTTTTTGACTGCTCTAAGTTAAAATCAGTAGATTTTGGACACGGTCTTGAAAGCCTTGGAGATATGTCACATGATTCCAAAACCTTTGAATCATGTTTTTCACTGCGCGAATTAAAGCTTCCTCCGCAAATGAAGACGATTGGCCGCGGGGTGTTTAAAAACTGCGGCATAGAAAAGCTTGAGCTGAATGAAGGACTTGAAGATATCGGAAGTAATGCCTTTCTGTACTGTAAAAATATTAAAGAGGTAACGCTTCCCGATTCGTTGAAATCTCTTGGAGAAAATAACTTTTTAAATGCTGAAATCGTGCATACAAAGCATGTATTAAAAAATCTTGTCAGGGCGGTATCTGATGTAACGTTTAATGATTACAACAATGTATGTACGGTTGCCCTTGATGTTGACGGAAAGCTGATTTATCTGCCAAGACATCTGGCTATCGAATATGTGCCGGAAGTGCAGGATGTTATTGAACAGAAAAAAGACTGGTATTACGGAATGTTGTTTGCTATGTCCCCCGACATCAATTCGAAAAATGAAACGGCAATTTGTGCCTATATGAACGGAGACCATAACCGAATTCTTGATGAATATGTAAAAAGCCGGGCTGACTGGATTGCGAAGTACCTGGTTGATGTAAATAAAACAGAAAGGCTTGTTAAGTTTTTGAAGACCGGCCTGGTAAGTGAGATGATGGCGAAATATCTGATTGAAGAATATAACAAGCGACCTGTTTTAAGCAGTGATGATGTGATAGCAAAAGCATATCTGCTGCATGTAATCGGAGAATCGGAACAGGAAAAGGATATCGAAAGCGATTTGGAGTTGTAGTTTTTCAATTTGGCGAAATCCGGCATACTGTAAGAAACCAAAAAAAGAAAGGGGAATAATTATGTATAGTCAAATTGAACATGATAAAGCAATATTCTATTTTGATATTTTACGTGATATGTGCTGTGATATTGATATCCAGGAAGATGCTGACTGTCTGGTTCTTGGAAATGAAGAAGAAAAGTGCTCTTATAAGTTATCTGATGTTAATAAAGTGTTTCCACAAGTGAAAACATTATACATTGGGCCTAACGTAATTGATATCGTCATACGGAACGCAATGTTTCCTAACGTTGAAAAAGTAATATCTGACAATCCAATGTTTGCTTCCGGAAATATGCTGGTGAAACACCATATCTTATTGAATGCTTTTTATCAAACGGATGATGCGGTCATAGACCTCAAAGATGTATTCCTTATTAAAGCTTTTGCCTTTAATGGATGCAGAGCAAAAAAGTTTATTAATACAGCAGATATCAAAGTCTGCAGTGAGAAAGCTTTTGCCGGCTCGGCTTTGTTGAAAGATAATCCGCAGCCAATAATAACAGCCGGAAGTATTCTTGTTAAAATAGCAGAAGACGCTGACGAAATAGAAATTCCGGAATATATAACGATGGTTATGCCGGATATTCATTTTCGTAAGATACGTAAATTGTGTCTTCCGGGCCTGACACATCCAGTTACCACAACTGTAAGAATGGATGATGCCCCACCTGTAATAGCATTTAAAAATTCTTGTGAATTGCATGATTTCTGTATGACCTTTAAAACCTGCAAGGAGTTTGAAATTATCGGAGATGGCGCGTATAAAAGTGTTGACGGAATCATATATAGTGCAGATATGTCAATACTTGTAAAGTGCCCAGCCGGAAGAGAAGGAAAAATCGTAATTCCCGATGGTGTTGTTGAGATTGCACCGGGAGCTTTCAGTAACAGCTGTATTCAGGAAGTCGTTTTCCCTGATTCACTGCGAAAGCTCGGGATGTCAGCCTTTTCTTTCTGTAAGAGACTTGAACGTGTTGATTTTGGGCGCGGGCTTAAAGAGATTGGAGATTATGACAACAACAACTGTTTTCGTGGATGTTCTAAAATTACTTCTCTTGACATTCCTGAACAGGTTACGTTTATTTCGCCATTTGCATTCCAAAAATGTCAGCAGCTTAAAACACTTATCCTGCATGAAGGCATTGAATGTATAGAAGACAGCGCTTTTGCAGACAGTAAAATTGAAACGGTTGAGTTTCCGGCGTCATTAAAATGTATCGGGACGTATGCCTTTTTGGATACAAGCCAGGTAGTATTAAATTCAATCCCGGCTGGACTGGTGAGCTCCATTTCTTATAATAATGTCATTAATACTTGCACTACAAAACATTATACAGAACTTATATTTAAGTCCGATGATTTCCATGCATTCCTGCCAAAATCAATCTCATGGAACCCTTTTGAAGAATACGATTCTAACCCGGGAAAGGTAAAAGACACTGCTCTATGTCGATTGGCGAATGAACCTTCATATGAATATGATACCGCTTTTGCTGAGTACAGATACAACAAAAACCAAAAAATAAAAGAGTATTTAAAAAAGAATTCAAAAGAAATTATCCAATGGCTGATTGACCTAAGCGATGAAAAAAGATTGATATACTTTTTGCAGTCCGGATTAGTAGACAAAAATGACGTAGGACAAATAGTTGATGAAATCCTGAACAGTAATTTGGAAAACAAGTCAGTAATAGCTGCTTATGCCCTCAACGGGCAAAAAACGGAACAAAAAGAAGAAAATATTGCATTTGCGCTATAGCCTAATCCCGGCAGTTAAACCTGCCTGGACTTTGTTTTTTCGATATGGAAATTCAGCATATTGTTTTTGTAAATCTAAAAAATATTTAAAAAGAAAGGAAGAAAAAAAAGATGGACAAATACATAAAATATGATGCACAGCCTGGTGTTGTACTCTACATTGAAAGTAAAGGTAGTAATAGAGAGTGCTGCTATGACTTAGACATTAAAGATGACGTTACGGAACTGTATCTGATGGTATTTGATTTTTGTCTGGATGACAATAAAAAACAGTTTAAAAATGTCTCTAAAATTGTAATCCTTGATACATGCGGTGATTTGTGTTTACCAAATCAGATGTTTCCAAATGTGAAAGAAGTTATATCTTGTAATAACCATTATACCGTAAAGCAAAATAAACTGCTTCTCAACAATTTTAGCCGCAGTCTTATTAATGTTTTTGGCTGGAATACATCCGATGCGATAGATATGCGCGGAATTGAAGTGATTGAAGACGGAGCATTTTGTGGATGTCAAAGCCGCGTTCTTGAAAACTGTGATACAGATTACATTAAATGTAAAGAGCATGCTTTTGACGGGTCATATTTTTCAGAACAGCCATTTAACAATGGCGTTAAAATGGCCGGCTGTATTGTTATTGCTTTAGATAAAACAGCCGATAATGTCGTGATACCAGAGGAAACCAGGTGTATGGCTCATGGTCTTGATTTTAGCCAAATTAAAAAAATGACATTAAAGACATCTACATTCTGCTGCGATTATGATGGAAATCTGCCTGAAACACTTATTATTGATGGATGCAATGATATAGACAGTGGCGAAATTAAGGATATAACAGGATATGGTGTTAAGCATATTGAAGTTATCAATAATAAGAACTTTGTGACACTTGATGATATTGTGTATAATAAAACTAAGACGACAGTAGTTGCGTGCCTGGCTGAAAAAACAGGTATGGTTGAACTTCCTGAAGGAGTCACTAAGATTGAGCGTGAAGCGTTCAATTACTGCAAAATTAATTCTGTAAAATTTCCGTCAACATTGAGACTGATTAGTGATAATGCCTTTGCAGATTGTGAAAACCTGAAAACAATTGATTTTGGATGTGGGTTGACGCATGTCGGCTCTTCAGTGTCATGGTATACATTTGCATCTTCAGGTCTTGAAAAGATTAGTTTTCCAAGGCAGGTAAAAAGCATTGGAAGAGGTGCATTTTACGAGAGCCAGCTTAAAGAAATCACATTGAACGAAGGCCTTGAAATAATAGAAGAAGACAGCTTTATGATGTGTTTAGGTCTGAAAAGCATATCAATCCCTAAAACTGTATCCACAATCGGAAGATGCGCCTTATCATATGTAAAAAATGTATATGCAGAACATTTTACAGAAGATATGCTTACTGCCATAATCCTACCACCTGCTGTAAGAAGTAGCCAGTCGTTTACAGTATTGACGATTGACGCTCGAGAGGATGTTGGAATATGTAAAACGTTTTATGTGCCAAAACATTTAAAACATAAGCATATCAATACAGTAAAATGTGCGATATTTGATTTTCTTGCAGGCAAAAATGACATTACTAATCGTTTTTATATGTACTCTTCAAGCATGGATGAAAAGCAGGATACTGCACTTGCAATATATAAAGACTGCAAAGATGAACAGGCAAAAGAATATGTAAAAAAATATGCTGTAAGTATGCTTGAAAGATACATAGAAACAGAGCGTTATGATGATTTTATTGATTTCATCAATCTTGATATCTTATCTTCCGCAAGGTTAAAAAGTATTTTACAGATAACAGAAGATGCTCCAGTATTGGCAGCATGTGTTCTGGATAAACTAAAAACTAAAGATAACAGTAAAAAATTTGTCATCTGAAGAAATCATGCCGGCATTTAATGCCGGCTTTTTCTTGTTGCCGAAATTCGGCATATTGTATGTATAATTCTGGCAGCTACCAATTACTGCCTGTTAAAAGAAAGGAGAAAAAATGAACGAATATGTCAGATATGAAAATATGCGATACGAGATGGCAGAATGTGCCGAAGTTGTAAGACGAGCTCTTGGCCTAACAGTGCCAGTATCTATCAAAGATTTAATGTCCGCGATGGATAAAATCGGAATACAATGTGTTTCGGATAGCAATCTTAATACCGATACTGAAATCAGGGTTCTTCCAGAAAACAACCCAGACTACGCGTTTCAGGTTGCATACAATGCAAAAATCAACGAAAGAAATCTGATTTTTTGCCTGGCTTCGGCAATGGGTGATATCCTGCTTCATCGGATTGATTTTTCGAAATAAGCGTGTTCAGTCTGTTTTTGCAGCCGCAGATATTCTGCGGCATTTTTTGTATGTAAAAGATATCCTGCATATTGTGTATGTAAAATACAAAGAAAGGAAGAAAGAAAATGTTAAATGAAATCAAAACCCAAGGTGGTAAAGTTACATTATACACTGAAAGGCCAAAAAGCAAATATTCATATACGTTAATTTGTACTGATATTGATGTGGATGATGACGTGCAGACTCTTACACTTATTTCAAATTCACATGAAATAGAAGCTGATTACGTGATGTATGACTTCAGGTCTGTTAAAAAGCAGTTTCCAAATGTTGAGACTTTAGTCATTACAGAAATGGTGATTGATGTTTACGTCAGTAATATGATGTTTCCTAATCTTAAACAGGTGGTATCAAAGAATAAAACGCATCTTTCTGGTGGCATGCTGGCTCGCAAATGCAATGACGGACAAGCCATCCTGCAAAATGTTTTCTGCCATAGTAAAGATTATGTGATTGATATGGCCGGCATAACGAAAATTGAAGATTATGCGTTTGATGGCTGCCAATCTGAAAACATTATCAATACAGGTGATATTACCAGCTGCAGCAAAAAATCATTTTATGGATATCCAGTATTATTCAATGAGCAAAAATACGTGAATGGTGTTTTTACAATTAATAACAGAATCCTGGTTGCTGTTAATGATGACAGTGTTGTTGAAATACCGCGTGATATAAATGTTGCGGTGGATAATCTCTCATTTGGTGAAGATGATAATAAAGAAGTAATTATTTATGATATAAACCAGCTCAGATATATTCCAGGCATAAAAGGCAAATTGACAATAAAAGATACATCGTATCTTACTTTTCTCCAAATGCAGGATATTTTAAATTATGCTTGTAGAGTAAAGGAATTAAATATTGTAGATAATCCATTTTACTGCACTGTAAATAATGCCGTTTTTACAAAAGACAAAAAAGTATTAGTATATTTTCAGAACAATATAAAGGGAAGATATGAAATCCCGGAAGGTACTGAGACTATATGGGATAATGCATTTTATGGAGCGTCATTAAGCTCTGTTAAGCTTCCAGAATCATTATGCTATATACATGCTAATGCTTTTTGTGAATGCAAGTTATCAGCAGTTGAATTTAACCATACAATGACACATTTTGAACAATGCTGTGGTAATGGCATATTCTCATCGTGTGGAACTTTTTCAGAGCTTGAAATTCCTGGATATGTGAAAGGTTTATCTAAGAATATGTTCAGTAATTCCAAGATAAACAAACTTGTTTTAAACGAAGGGCTTGAATCCATAGAAAGCGGTGCACTTTCTGGATATCCAGCACATGAAATTACATTGCCGAAATCATTAAAATATGTTGGTAATTACAATTTCTCTCAGGCAACAGTAATACATGTAACAGGAAAAAGAGTTCCCTATGGTTTATTGAAGGCAGTTACGTCTACATATTCACATCGTAAGGCTGACGGTGAAATAATCATAACCTTAATCGTGAATGGCAAGACATATTATCTTCCGCGTCACATGCCTTCTAAATTGGCGGCGCGTCTTGATGAACTGTTTTCCTTTTACGACGTAGTTCCGGAAGATGAGATTGATGGTCTGTTTCAGAAAGATGGCATGAATGCCATCGATAAAAGTTTACGGCAGGATATGATGATATGTTTGTATGACATCACAAAAAAGGATTGCTATAAACAACTATTGAAAAATGCCAAAAAGAGCATTGTCAAGCGTCTGTTTGAAAATGGTGATGAAAAGCAGCTGATACGTTTTTTCAGTTTTGGATTTTTTGCATCAAAAAGTCTTGATAACTTTATCAAGCTTGCAAGTGAAAAAGAGATGGTGGTGCTTGTATCATATCTGCTTGAAGAACAGAAGAAAAAATCCCCTAAAAAATCAACAAAATTTAATATTTAAACACGCGCCCGGCATATCCTGCCGGGCTTTTTTGTGTTACGGGAAGTTTTGCATATTAGATTTGTAACACAAACAAAGAAAGAACAAAGAAAGGAAATGAAAATTATGAAAAAACTGAACGATTTTGGACAGAAGATTGGCGGAGCAAAAAAAGATATATGGGCAATTTTTAAAGAGGCAACAGAGGATGAACAGAGCAAGATGGCAAGAAAAGCTGCCCTCTGGAAACATCCTAAATATGAAGCTCTTGAAAAACAGGGTATCCCGCGTGAAGTTCTCTTCTGGAGAGACCAGATGCGTGATGCAGTTGCACCTAAGCCAGTTAAAAACATTGGGATTGAGGAATATATGTCCTTTGTCCTTGATGTCAAGTCAGATGCGGAAGAGTGCAGGACTCTTGATGACATCAAGAAGTTCTATAAAGGTTCAGACAGCGAGATTCCCGGAATCTTTAAGTATCTGGAAAAGGCTTCTGATGACCCGAAAGACAAGCATTGGAAGTATGCCAGCAGCATCGCAAAGCAGCTTCTTGACGGTAATACGGTATTAAGATATGTGTATCATATTGACCGTATCAAGAAGGATAGCGACGCATCCATGTTCATGGCTACCCTTGACGAAAAGGAGAGCAAAAAGTATGAAATCATCAAATGTACTGCTGAAAACATGTGCAGCGAAAAATTTGATGATAAGCGTTTCAAAAATGTTATTACACTTCCGAATAGTATTGTAACATTCTTTGATACAGCAAACTATACTTCACTTCTTGCTGAATCGGATGAGAATGCCGTATACGTTCCGATGTACAACAAAAAGACCCGTATCGGCGTTGCACTGTCAGAGCTTGAGGCAAAAAATATTATTGCCAAAGATAAATCCAAAAGATTATCTGAAAAAGAAGATGCAAAGAAAGAAACATTTTTGCCGCCGCATCTTTCAGTTATTGAGAGAACCGGCAGCAGCTATAACTTCTTCAAGTTTTCTGATGGCGGAGTACTGATGGCAAGATATGGACTGCGTGGAGGAGAATTTGGCAATTATACTACTTCAAAAGACCGTATTGGCTCTATAAATATGGCTTATGACGCTTTTGAAGACCTGTATAAGGCTGTATGTATTTCTCCAAAAGATATTAGTCTTGGAGGTGGATTGGCAATTGCTTTCGGAGCACGTGGACGCGGTAACGCTATGGCGCATTATGAACTGGACAAAAATGTCATCAACATGACTAAAAAGCGTGGTGCTGGCTCTCTGGCTCATGAATGGGGTCATGCAATGGACGCGTATATCGCAGAGCAATTCGGTGTGCATGGATTTGCATCTGCTAACCTGTCAAAGATGCCAGAATCTGTTAAAAAGCTGGTTAAAGCATTCAAAGAGCAGGACGGAAAGGAGACATTTTTCTATGAGTCATCAAAGTTCTTTGATGGTGAATACAAAAAAGCCGGTAACGGTTACTGGTCATCTGCTCATGAGATGTTTGCCCGTGCTTTTGCATGCTATGTCAAAGATAAGCTGGATGGCAGACGCTCAGATTATCTCGTAGGACATGCTGAATGTGCAGTTTCCGGCGTGATGGTCGCTTATCCGCGAAAGGATGAGAGGAAATTTATCAATCAGTGCTTTGATGAGTTTTTTACAGATATGATTGAGAAGGGTATCTTATCAAAATATGAACCTGAAGCAAAGAAAGAAACTGATAATATTGAAGAAGTCAATATTGAAGACTTACTTTTTGAAGGCCAGGGCGGTCAGATGATGTTTTTCTAAATAGCAAAGAGAAGTGGTGATAACATCACCGCTTCTTTTTTTTGCAAAAAAAATCCCGGCAGATTTCTGCCGGGGAAAGTTAAATGATAAAATCAGAAGCATCGTTACAGTCTGCCAGTGCATTTAATGCTGCTGCCGTAAGAACCGTATCATTCTGTTCTTGTGCAAATTTCAGCAGTTCGTGAAGCTCTTGCTGTGTAAATATTTTCATTGATAAAAGCTCTATCGTCAGTTCGTTATTTTGCATGTTGAGGCAATGCTTTAGGATTGAATTTGACATAATCTGTAAAAGCTTTCTCAGTCCGTTTTTGTGAGTATGCTTATACAGCGTTAAGATAGACCTTATTGAAAGTTCGGGGTCATTGATATTTTTACATAAATCTACCAGATAGTCATCAGGCAGTGTCTTAAAGGTGCTTAGGAGGTAATCAAGCTTATTTGCCTGCCAGGTGCTGATATATCTTGTGAAATACAGCTTTTTTGCCTGCCCGTCCTGCATCATATTCAATACAAAAATGACATCTTCGTTGTTAATCTTAATTGCCTCTATACGTTTACTGTATGATTGTGTGCTTTTTGCAATATCTACAATCAGTCCTACAGGGACATCGCCGCAGATGTTGAAAACTTTTACGCCATGAAAGTTATCTGGCGCTATCATCTTTAATGATGCCGGAAGCGTTATGGTGTCAACTGTGACGTTTCTGAATGAATTACGCCCGATATACCGGAGGCCTTCATGTAATACCACGGATTCCAGATTGACGTTATGGAACATATTTTCACATGTTGCAGTAACGCATGATGGAATTTCTATATGCTTTAAGCCAGTACAATTCTGAAAGATTCCGAAAGCACCAAATTCCCCATAATCAGTAATGCCGTTTCCAAGCTTAACCTCTGTCAGCATTTCGCATCCATAAAAAGCATAAGAGCCGATGCCGCTAACTGTGTCTGGAATTGTTATGGACGTTATGTGACATCCTGAAAATGCATATGACCCGATAGTCTCTGTTTTGCATGGTATAGTATACCTGTCTTTATTTTGTGGACAATATAGCAATATTTTTTCGTCTGCAGTAAATATAGCGCCATCAATTGATTTGAGGAATTTGTTTTCTTTTGTGATATTGATGTTTTTTGCATTTATGTTGCCGAAATACTGTGATATATTTGGCGTTTCTAATGCATGCTTGTCATTGATACTTATTGTATCAATATCATATTTTTCAAGATACCATTTGAATTTCGCCAGACAGTCAAAAGAATCAAAACTTACCTCTTTAATACTGCCTGGAAACTCACATGCCGAATAAATATCAATATCATTAGGAATATTAAGCTTAGTCAGTCCTGGCTTTATTGATACGATTACTTTTCCGAATTTTATTGTACCGTCAGCATATTCTTCATCATTAAACAGAAACTTGCAATCTTTAAATGCATTTTCTTCACATCCCCAGACATCATCAGAATTGATGACTTTTGAAATATGGCATCCTGAAAATGCACCATTGCAAATGTATTTGACATTACGCAAATCAACTGTTTCTCCACGCTTTATGCAAAAGGCGTTCATTAGATATCCTGGTTCATCACTTTGTGCGATGAGCATAGGAACATCGTTAATGTATCGCTTATTATTGGAAATGATATGATTTACATTTGGAAACATACGGTTGTCTATATGTATGGCTCCGATATCATCTTCAATGATAAGCGTTTTTACATCGGGGAATGTCTGTTCTATACCTTTGAGCCTATATACAAGACCATGTGTAAGGTGATTACATATACTGATATTCTGCCATAAATAGCTTTGAGATTTTGCTTGATGCACGATATCCTTCAAGGATTCCGGAGACAAAAACGTAAAAGTATCAGTTCCTGGTTCAATATCAATGTACTCACATTTTCCATGTGTTGAAATATAATAGCTTGCTCGTTCTGTTTTTATTTCTACCATTTAAAAACTCCTTTCGTGTTTATTGTTTGCAAAAATAATATGCTGAATTTTGGATATGCTTGGTATTGGTCTGAGTGCCAATTTTTTCTGTATGGAAACACAAAAAAATCCGTAAAAAAATATCGTTTCTGCAGAAATTCAGCATATTAAATATGCCAGAGGAAATAAGGCCTCTGAGAATTTAAAAATAAGGAGACAATAATTATATTATGTTAACAATTGATGAAATTAGACAGGGATTAAAAGATAATGGATATATTCCAAATGATGATATCTGCTATGCAGTATTCGCTGCATTATCATTAAATAAGCCAGTTCTGATTGAAGGAGACCCTGGTGTCGGTAAAACTTCATTGGCAATTGCCGTTGCAAAAATGCTTGGTCTGCCGTTCCTGCGTCTGCAGATGTATGACGGGCTTACAAAAGATGATATTTTATACGATTACGATTATCAGCGTCAGCTGCTGACATTGGAAGCTGTAAAACCAAAAATCAATGAAGAGATTAAAGACCTTAACGTAAATGCAGCAATCAAAAAAGTGTCCGGGGATGTTGATTTTTACGGAGAAGAATTCCTGATTCCACGTCCAGTCCTGCAGACGATTAACGGTACCGGAAGGAAACTGCTTTTGATTGATGAGATTGATAAATCATCAGAAGAAACTGAATATATGCTGTATGAATACCTTGAGCGGTATGGTATCAATATTCCACAGCTTGGAGCAGTAGACTGTCCGGAAGGCCAGGAGCCAATCGTTTTTCTCACATCAAACGGATACCGTGAACTGTCCGGTGCTATGCGCAGACGATGTGGGTATCTGTATATTCCAAAGAAAACCCGTGAGGAAATCATCGAAATCCTGAAAAATAATGCCAAAGTAAATGACAAAGTGGCTGCCGGTATTGCATCCTGTATCGTATCATTACAGGAGGAAAGCCTCAAGCATCCGGTGTCTATCTCCGAAGCGGTAGACTGGGCAAACTTTTTAAGGAATGACGCAAATAAGGTAAAAGTAATGAATTCCATTGGTCTGCTCGCAAAAGACAGACGTGATATGGGTATTATCAGAAAGACTGTCGAATCCTATGCGGGAGTGATTGCTGGATAAGGAGGGCTTGTGATGGCAAGAAGATGCGAATCATGCCCTATGCTTGACCGATGCGATGAAATAACAACCGGCGTGTGCTTGATGGAAGATATTGATGAGACTATGCCGGCGGGAGACACCGCCGGTAGCGCTGGTGACGATTCTTCATACCTGTATGAATTTATTTTTGAGGCATGCGAATATTTCAGCAGCCTTGGCTATATCTGTAATTCGTCTGAAATTTTTTCCGTCATCAGCGATATGCATGGCGGACAGATGGATGTAAAAAAGCTGCTTTCGGCAATGGTAACACACAGCTATAAGGAAGCATTGATGTTTAATAAGGTCTATGAAGAATTCGTTGAAAGGTATTATCACAGACATCGCGAAGAGAGAAATGCGAAAAATGAGCATGAAAAAAACAAACAAAAAATAAATGAAAAACTGCAGCGGCTGACCGGGCGTCAGAAAGAACTGATTGAGCAGCGGGAAGCCGGTCAGAAAGAATCAAAAGAAGTGAAAAAAGCACAACAGACTGAAGAGCTACAGAAAAGTATTAAAAACCTTGACGAGTGCCTGGAAGGGCAGCAGCACCTTAAAAACCTCGTGGAGACAGTGAAAAGCGGAATAAAACCGGAGCAGAGCCAGCTTATGAAGGAAGTGAAAGCTGCTTCCATGAAAGCCTGCATGAAGCCAAATAGTAGTGAATTGATGGAAGCCATCAGGGAACGCGGAAAACAGCTGAAGGCAATTAAGGATGATGCGAAGAGTCTGAACAGCCAGATTGCACAGACCGAAAACGACATAAAGACAATGCAGAAAAAAATGGAAGAGGAAGACAGAAAATTCCAGAACCGAATGAATGAGATAGTGAAGGAACAGTCTCTTTCACACCGTGCAGAATTCAATAAAGCTCTTGCCAGAAATGCAGTCCGGTCAAAACACGTCGGAGATATGGTTCTTGAAAAGAACTTTTCAAAAATGACAGATGCGGAGAAGCGGCAGATTGCAGATTATATCAAAGACAACGCAAGAAAATTCAGGACAAAAATGTCAAGAAAAATACGTGCAAATAAGGCGTCCAGGATTGACATTCCGGCTACAATCAAGAAAAGCTGCCAGACAGGAGGTGTTCCGTTAAGGCTTATCCATCAGAAGCCGGTAAGACAGAAATCAAATCTGATACTGATTCTTGATGTGTCAGGCTCCTGCAAGAATGCGTCTGAAATGATGCTGGTGTTTATGCATGCGATGAAAGAAGCTTTCCCTGGCGGCTGTAAGACTTATGCTTTTACAAACAGGCTGTATGATATATCAAAGTTTTTTGACACTGACAACCCGAATGAAACCGTTAAGTCTGTGTTGGATGCAATCCCGCGTTCCGGGGCGTATTCTAACTATGAAGTCCCGTTCAAGACGTTTTACAACGAACATATGAGTGAGGTAACCGGTGATTCTTACATTTATTTCATCGGTGACGCGAGAAACAATAAAAACGCCAGCGGTGAGGACTACGTGAAGGCGATTGCGAGAAAGGCGAAAAAGGCTTTCTGGCTGAATACTGAAGAGGTTGACAAGTGGAATTACGGAGATTCAATCATGGGAGTGTATGCGAAATATATGACAAAGGTGGCGCAGACGGTTACGCCGGCTGAACTGCTTGGATTTTTGGAGATGTGAAGAAAAAAGTGATATGGAGTACAAAAGAAGAGACGGAGATGTCCTGATACGGAAGGTGCTTTTTGATGAGTGCCCGATGTGCGATAAAACGCATGAGGTGGAAGAGTGGGAGCGTATAGATACAGCTATGGTCCAAGGACAGAAGGTGTCATATACGGAAAAAATATTCTTTTGCCAGAATGCGTCCGATGATATGAATATGTTTGTTAATGGCGGCATGCTTAACGAAAATCTTACACGATGCCGTAACGCATATCGTATACAAAACGGTCTGCTTACATCAAAAGAGATTGCCGGCATCAGGGAGGAGTATGGCCTAACATCGGAAGAGTTTTCTAAAATTCTTGGATTCAAAGAAGACAGGATTAAGCGTCTGGAAGCTAAAGTAATTCAGGACAAAGAAACAGACCAGTTAATCAGACGATTCCATACCGATAAAGATTTTGCTGCTGACCTTGTACAAAAAAGTGTTAATGCGTTGCCGGAAGGAAAGTCAGAAGAGGTGCTGAAAAAATTGAAAAAATAATTGATGAGAAACACACGCAAACATGCCGCAGGATACCCTGCGGCTTTTGTGTAGTCAGCAAAACCATTCTTTCTTTCCTTTAAAAATCCCGCATACTAATTACAAAAGCAAAAAGAAAGGAGCAAAAAAATGCCAAAAACAGATAACGAAGATTTCAAAACAACATATCGGCCGCCGTATCCTGTAGATGCATCGGCATGTGCTAAGATACTGAATAAGTACTATGATGTCAAAAAGGATGACGAAATCGTAGACGTTGTAACGCTGACCGAGCCATACAATGTAATCAAAAGTTACGCATTCGATAGTTGCCATGTTAAAGAACTGACCCTTCCAGATACCGTGGCACGACTGAACCATTTTGCTTTCGCAGACTGTAAAACGCTTAAAAAAATTACTCTCGGGAAAGGGATAGAAAAATGCGGAGAAGACTTAACTTTCCGGTCAAACGTACAGGAGATTGTTTGGACAAAGCCGATTGGCGAAGATGTAGACGAAACATTGTCGTCATTACTGTATGGGTTAATCCAAGAAGAATCCACGATATTCTACCGGACAGACGAAATTCAGTTAAGCAAAGGGAAAATATTTCTCCAGACAGGAGAAGCACAGCAAACATTCCTGCTGACATACAACGGCAGAAGCATAAGACTCCCAAAATGTATCAATAATTATATCAATATGTTTGTCATCCAGAATATGGTGCACGCAGCTCTCGCCAGCGATACAGATGAGATAAGCCGGTTTCTGTCATACCGCCTCATTTTTGGAACGCTGCAGGATTTTCAGAACAAAGCGAACGTAGCATTGGAGCTGTACCTCCTGGAATGCTCGTCAGATGCGAAAAAATACCTTCAAAACAATGCGGTAAAAATCGCAAAAGCGTTTGCGGAAGGCGGAGATGATGTTGCCTTATCAAAATTTGTGGCTCTCGGCCTGATGGACGCAGAAGCGCTGCTGCAGACGCTGCCAATCGCTCAGGAGAAGGAGCTGCCGACGTCCACAGCATACCTGCTGGAAGAGATGCGGAAATACAGTTTAAGGCTTCCTGATGCTTTGGAAATCTAAAAAAGAAGCAAAAAATGCTTCTTTTTTTTCTTTTTGGAAGATTTTTTCGATATACTAGATGTGTAAGAAAAAACTAAAAAAAATGGAAATTAAAAAGAGAAAAAAGGAAGAAAGAAATGCTAAAAATCACTGAATCTGCTAATGTTGCACATTACGTCGGCTGCGACTGGGTTGAGAATTCCGCTATAGATTTTGCAGCGATATTTTTTCGTTCTACCATCAATTCCCGCATATTAATCACAAATACAAAAAAGAAAGGAGCAAAAAAGTGATAAAAGAACTCAAAAACAACGGCTGCAGATTCATGTGTAACTGCAAGGCCAGTGGTTTGTCGGTGTTTGATATGGATGTTGAGGATAATGTGGAAAAGATTGAATTTTCTGGGATTGAAGAAATTGCCATCGGGAAAAAGTCGGAAAAGTCGTTTCCAAATGTGACAACAATTATTATTGGAGGAGAGATAGAGTATATTTCAATTCCAAATGAGATGTTTCCCAATGTGAAAAATGTAATATCATACAATAGATGTTTTCTTAATTCTAATATGTTACTAATGAAGGAATATGGAAAATCTTTGGAAGATGATGGAACAAGAATGGAAACAATCTGGCTTCTTAACACATTTTGCAAGCAGCCTGATGAGGTGATTGACTTAAAATCTGTCGAATACATTGATAAATATGCATTTTCTGGCTGCCAGTCAACAAAAATCATTAACGATGACAGTGTGAGAGTGACGATGCCATTGGCATTCAGCAATGCGCCATTTTGGAATGAAGAACCTGTTGGCGGTGTATATATGGCCGGCAGAATGGTGATTGGTTTTGATGATGCTGCAAAAGAACTAGTGATTCCAAAAGATGCAATATATCTGAACGGAGCATTAATTGTTAAAATGTGTAAAGAATGCAGCAAAATTGTCGTTAAAAACAGTGGCCTGTTTTTCCAGCATGCATTTTCTTCATATGACGCACCAAAAAATCTCGTTATTGATGATGAAGTGGCGCTAAAAGAGAACCATTTTTGCAGTTATATCAAAAATTGCGATAACCTGCAGAATATAGAAGTTACTGCAAAGAGTAAGAAATACACGACTTATGATGGCGTTTTGTATGATAAAACCGGAAATACCTTACTTGCCTGCCCGAAAAAAAGAAGAGGGGCTGTTAAAATTAAGAATGGAACGCAAACGATTACAGATAATGCTTTTTATGGCTCCTCAATTGAGGAGATAGAAATGCCTGATTCTGTTAAAAACCTGAAAAAAGGTGCGTTCTGTAATTGCCAGAAACTGCAAAAAGTCAATCTTAGCAATTCACTGAAAATAATCCCAAACTCTTGCTTTGATTTCTGTGTTTCGCTACATGAGATAAAAATTCCTGACAGCGTTGAAATAATTGAGAAATATGCGTTTTTTAATGCCGAATTGACGAATGTTGATTTTGGAAAAAGCATCAGGGTTATCCAATATGGCGCATTTAAAAACACTAGCCTGAAAAAGCTTCGGCTGCCAGCATCAATTGAAAAACTTGATGAAATTGGACCATTTCCGGTCACTGATGTGTACCTGGAAACACCTTATATTCCTGAAGGTATCTGTAAAGCAATTACGGAAACTCTGGCATCTGTCAACATTTTGAGAGCTTTCTATTCTCCAGACTATGTAGTACGGCCGTATGTAACAGTACATATGCCGGGTCAGACAGTATATTTTCCATCATATATGCTTTCATATATAGAAAGCCAGGTCAACGATTTTGTTAACGATTACAATAGTTTTCCAGAAAATATGTTCTATTATTCCCCCGATGATATAATAATGAGATGCAAAATCGCAATGGCTGAATGCAAAAACCTCAACTCCAATACTGCCAAGAATTTTTTGCGTAACAATATCATCAGCTGCGTAAAATCATTTGTAAAAATTAAAGACGAGCCTGAATTGGTAGATTTGCTTCAACTGAATCTTATAGAAACTGCTGACGAATTCGCCGAAATTCTGCAGATGATTCCAGAAAGTATGACATCTGCAAAGGCTTATTTACTGAATATTTCTAAAAATCTCAATCTCGTTGATTTCTCGTGCTAATCGCCTTTTAAGCACCGCTCCACTTCGGAGCGGTGCTTTTTTGTGCTTTTTTGCTTATATTTTTTTTATGTAAGGAAGAGTATATATTGCAGATATATCTCTGGCCTTTCAAGAAATAAGTGGTAATTCTCGGTAATTGAATTGCCGAGATGAAAACGCCTAGGCATACAAACAAATAAAAATATCGTTTACGACTTATTGATTTCTCTGCGTTTTGGCGTAGAGAAATTTTTATTTTCATCATTTTTTTTCGCAAAAAATCATCTCCTTCTTGATTTTTTCAGCATATTAACTATGTAAGAAAAAAGCAGGAGGTTTTTGATATGGCAAAGAAAAAGTCCATACGGGTTGATTTTGTGAAATCTTGTATTACATATAACAAACTGAATAAAATTGCCATATCAGGCATTGAAAATATCTGTAAGCGACTGAACCTTGACAGCATCTATAATGTCATTAACGGCAGGTTTGCAATCCCTTCTAAGAGACCATCAGGTAAGAAGTCTTCTTCAAAGCGCGTTGTAAAATGTGATACTGTATTTGTGGCTTACAGATTTTGTGGCCATCCAACAGAAGAACAGGCGTCAGACTTAAACCAGAATATTGGCGCTTCACGTTTTATGTGGAACCGCATGCTCTCAGATTATAAATTGATGTGGAAAATGTACGGCATTTCAATGCCTATGACTCCGGCTGATTACAAAGATGTATCCGGTCTGGAATGGCTTAATGACAGGGATTCCCTGGCACTGGCAAATGTTCAGTTAAATCTTGAAAAGGCAAGAAGTGACTATTTTGCCGGTGAAAGAGGCGCTCCTAAACGTAAGAAAAAGCATCAGTGCAAGGATTCTTATACGACAAACCGCGTCGGAAAAAATATCCGCATTGAGGATGGCGGTCTTCGTCTTCCAAAGATTAACGGTTTGATAGAGCTTTCCATGCACAGACCAATTAAACCAAACGGCACGCTGAAAAGCGTTACGGTTATACACGAGCCAGACGGGAAATGGTATTTTTCAATCCTAATTGAATATCCAGCCGAAGAAGTTGAATTATCAGACGGATTACAGAAGTTTTTTGCTTCCGGTGATATCAATGCGATTTCCGGAATCGGGCTTGATATGTCAGTACCTTTCCTGTATATAGATTCATCAGGAAATAAGCCGTCTTATGAATTAAACGGAAGAGAAATAAAATTTGTTAAGCAATATCGTAAACTCGAAAAACGCATTGCCAAAGAGCAGCGTAGACGCTCTCATATGGCTAAGGATTCTAACAATTACAACAAGCAGAGCGAGAAAATCGCCAGGCTGCATGCGAAAGCCAAGCATCGCAGGGAAGATTTTCTTCATCAGATTGCAGTAAGACTGGTTAGAACTTACGACGTGATTGCGATTGAAGACCTCGATATTGCAGCAATGAAGAAGGCTCTCAGCCTTGGAAAATCCGTGTCCGATGTCGGATGGGGAAGATTCACGGCAATCCTGGAGGAACTCTGCCTGAAATACGGAAAGATTCTTGTACGTGTCAGCAGGTGGTATCCTTCCTCTAAGACATGCCATCATTGCGGTTACAAAAACGATGATTTGCAGTTATCTGAGAGGATTTATGTTTGCCCGGTATGCGGGAATATTATGCCCCGTGACAAAAACGCAGCCATCAATATCCTTGAAGAAGGACTAAGAATCTTGAAAGAGAATATATTTAGACCATCAGTAGAGGGATATTCTAAGCCCGCTCTGATTACTACGATTGCATAAAATGCAGTCTTTTGGTAACACGATAACTTTACCGGTGGAACACTGGAGTAGCCTGTCGAGCTACGGGGTCACGTTTACAGACGTGGCATAATATGTCACCCGGATAGGCAGGAAAAGAGAGAGCCTGCGGGCTCGAAGCCTGTGTCTTTAGGCTGGCTTCTTCGGAAGCCTGTTTCTTTAGATGCGGGTAGTTCACTATCCGGGAACGAGCGCGAAGCGCGAACCGATAAAAGCCTATTTTTATTATGCCTGCGGGTGCATTTCCAGAATGCCCGCAGGCATTCGTATTTTCTTGCATATTTTCAGCCCGTCCAGCTCCAACAAAAATATGAAAAAAATGTGAAAAAACGTCAAAAAAATTTTTTATTTTGCATATTAATCTTGATGGAAAAAAGCCATCTGCTAAACAGGAAGCCATAGGCTGAAAATATGCCAGCCTGATATGGCTCCGATTAAGCGAATGTGACATATAACCTAATGCATCTGGCGTATAAAAGGTTGAAGGAAACTGCACGAAGCCTTCTGTTGGGCTTTGGCTTTGCCTTTTGCTGGTTCGCAGGGCTTTTGCCTGATATAGTACGGAAGAGAAATCTTCCTGGTTTCCATGTAGCCTTTCCTCCAGGCTTAAATCCAAGTGTAAATAATAAAAAATAGGAGGTAAAAAGATGCAAAATTTAAAGGTTAAAATGTTGTCTGTCGCAATAGCGGCTTTAACTGCTGCAACTCCGATATTGTCTTCATATGTGGCATATGCAAGTGATATTACGGTAAATGATGATGGAACAGTAACACAGATTTCTACATCAACAGATGAAAAGACAGACGAAACTAAGTTCCTCTTCGTCAATCTGAAAACGGCCGGAGGCAAGGTTGTGATTAATGAAGGCGAAGACAGTGAACAGACTGTCCGGCTGGAAAAGCAAATGGACAGGTTACATATTGATGTATACGATAAAGATAACGTTATGATATCCTCAGAAAATGCGATAGATAATGGTTATACTTACGTATATGAAGCAAAAGCCGATGATGCTGTTAATGTGAAGGCATATGCAGATGACGGCTACGTAGTAAAGTTGTATGAATTAACTGACGATTCTTCTGGTACTGAAATCACTGAGGACGTTGGATTTGATGCAGGAAACAAAGTAGAGGCTTTTAAATATCCGGTGTTTATGGAATATGATAAGACCGTAAAGATTAGATTTGAGAAGAAAGGGTCTGCTGAAGATATTGCGGAAGATTTGAGCGTTAATGATGAGACTGATGAAGCCGGGAAAGAAGTAAATGCGAAAGCTGAAGAAGCCGCTGGTAATAAAGAAGAAATCAAGGTAGAAGCAGATGTAGATAAGCCAGAAAATTCAGAAGCTGAAGATGTAAAGGCTGATGAAGAGGCTGCAACCAAAGTAAGAGATGATAAAAAAGCCGAAGATGCTGATGCCCCAGAGAAATCTGAAGACCTCAAGGATATTGACAGTAACGACAAACAGAATGTATCTGAAGAGATAGCTGTTGACAATGATTTGACGGTGAATACTGATGACAATAAAAAAGATAACGAAGAATCAGATATTACTGTTAATGATAGCAGCATCACCAAAGATATTGATGAAAATGCTGGTGAAGAGCCAGATGAGAAGTCAAGTGAAGACATCATGAATAATGATGGAGATTCAGAAGACGCCAAAGATGCAGATTCTGATAATTCAGACGAGAATTTCGTTTCAGATGAGGCTTCAGACAGTGCAGATAAAGACACCACAATTAATGACGCAGAGACAGAAGAAACAGAAAAGGCTGAAGAGGCTGACAGTCACACAGATAATACTGAAGATAAGATAGAAAATGACAAACAGGATACTGAACAGTCATATGATATATCAAATCTTGACAACACAAGCTTTGCTTCTGCCAGACTTGTAGTAATCTCTGATAATGCGGAAAGTGTTTCTACTGATAGCAAGTACATAATTGCAAATTATCAGAATATTTATCTGATTCAATATGAGACTGTTGAAGATGCAATGAAGGCATATGTGAAATATACGGATGCCGGATTAGCAGCTGAACCTGATGCGATAATTTCCGCTGCAAGTGATGAATTGTTAGCAGATGAATGTAATCAAACATCTATGAGTGAGGACACAAATCCTATAAATTTCATATACGAAGAAAATGAGTCCACTATTATTGATAGTAATACAAAATTAATTGCATTGATAGATACTGGAGCTTCGGATAATGATAATATTACAAATAGGGTTTCTGTTATCGACAAATCATTTGAAGGAAATGGTCATGGCAACGAAATGGTAAAATCTATTTTAGAGCAAAATCCGAATGCAAATATATTATCAATACGAGCTATTGATAATAATGGTCATGGCAATATCTCTGGAATAATTGCAGCTATGGAATATGCGTTAAATCAAGGCGCTGAAATCATAAACTTATCCATATCATCAAGAACAACTATGTTGAATAGCGTGTTGGAATCTGAAATTAAGAAAGCTGTTAATGCCGGTGCATCTGTAATTGCCGCAGCTGGAAATGACGGAGCCGATGTTAAAGATTATATGCCAGGTTCAGTAAATGAAGCTATTGTAGTTGGCGCATGTAATGAAAGCGGTGAAAGATTAAGCTCCTCAAACTATGGATATACAGTAGACTATAATGTTGTTGCAGACTCTACATCTCAAGCAGCTGCAAAATATAGCGGTTATATTTCCTCACATGATTATATTGATTTAAATAGTGGCTTAATTTTTAGTCCAGATTATAGTGAAATGGTGTCTGATAATGATAAAAAACAGTTACGAGCATATTATATGCTTTACGACCAAACAAGACCAGACCCTGATGAACATACAAAATATGTATTTTCAACATTTAACATTTATTATCCTATTGAACAGACCTTGAATGATATGATGCTCTTCAAGATTAATCCAAATGCATCAAGATATGATTATAATGCAAATGGAATTACAATAGATGTGGATATCAACAGAGGAGCTCCGGAAGGATATCAGCATCCGATTACAGATGAGTGTATATATGATGAAAAAACCGGATATTTAAGTATTCCTGAACAATATAAAGAAGAAGACATCACTGTAACAATCTGGCAATCAAGAGAAGATGCATTTTATAAAGATTTTATACCTGATGAAGTAAAACCACAAGAAGACCAAACGGGAATGATGACGATTGCTCGATTTGCAAATGATTTCCCATATGGATACATCAACCCATCTTATGCATATAAAGGATGTAATGCTAATGTAAAATTAAAAGGTGACCCAAATTCTGTTAAAGTAGGTGACTTATGGACTGGTTCAGCAACTACAATGTATATTGGAGATACAGATTGGGGAGCTCAAGTCCCATATGGATGGGTTGCTGGTTCTGAAGCCTACGGAAAAGAATGGAGATGGGGACAGATTTTTAATATAACCTCATGTCAGAATAAGATGTTTGTTAATATTGGTGGAGCAGGAGAATACGGAAAAAGTTCTAAAAATTGGTTATGGGGTGGATGTATTAGTGATATAGATAATGCTTTCGAGGGTCCGCCTTTAGTAGGTTCTATTTATGTTGAATGTATTGCAAAATCTGGCAATAATGCAACATTTTACTTACATGCGTCATGTCATGGTCCGCAAGGCCAAGCAGCACAAACAATGGTTTCAACATTTACAGCCATTATCACACCAGATGAAACAGAATTTACTATTCATAAAAGATTTGTAAGCCCTCAGCTTACACAGCAAACGAGCAGGGTTGGTGATTTAGTTACAAAATTTGGAATTTATACAAATAAAAATTGCCCTGAAGGTCAGGAAGTAAAAATCATTAATATTAATGGTGGCAAATCTTCTAAAGCTGTAGGTAAAACAACCTTGAAAGCTGGAATCTATTATGTTAAAGAACTTAAAAGAATTTCCGGAACAATAGAAAACGGTAAAATATATGGTCCAATAAAAATCAAGAAGGGTGATAAACCAAAAGATTTATCTGATTTTATTAAAGATTCGGACAGAGATGAGATGTCAATGGATGAAAACGGATATGTATTGAACGTGCCATTCCGTTTCACCGGAGAGCTATTAACGAAATTAAAGGGTGATACATTAAAACCATTAGAAGGAGCTGTGTTTAAAGTAAACTACAGTGAAGGAACTGGCAGTGATTATAAACGCAAAAGAACCTGGTACTTTGTTACAGATAAAAATGGAAAAATAAAATATGACCGCAAGCATTTGGCAGACAATGATGCAAGGTTTAAAGGTAAAGTGCCTGCATCAGATGAAATGTTCACAACTGCTGCTGACATCAATAAGACAGCTTTACCTGTCTGTGAATTACATATTAAAGAATACCTGGCTCCAGATGGATATAATAAAGACAGTAAAGTGCATGTAATAGTAATTAAAGCTCTTAGGGATAACAATCAAAAGTTTACCGATAAGAATGCCGTTGCTGACAATACACCAACAATCGAAGACCCGGTAGCTGGAGATAAGTGGAGAATTCGAGTCCAGGCAAAGAAAATTGACGAAAATGGAAAGGGATTGACTGGAGCGAAATTTGATATATACGATAGCGAAGACTGTTCCGGAAAACCTTTAGCAACTATCACGTCAAAAGATGATGGAACTACGAATATTGAAACGATAGATAACATTCCACAAACAACTGAAACATATGAAGTATGGTGTAAGGAAGTCCAGGCTCCTCCAGGATATGCAATATTAGAAATCCCAGTTAAATTAACGTTTAAACTTGCAGATTTCAAAAAGCTCAGTGTAGAGGACCAGAAAAAAAGAGAATTAAAAATCTTTGGCCTGACAGATGGTGGCAAAGGTATTGTAAATGAAAAAGGATGGCAGGTCAGAATTCAAACTAAAAAAATCAATCGTGACAAAACGCCTTTAGCTGGTGCTGTATTTACTATTTACTCAGATGAGGCATGTAAAGATGCTGATGCAATTACAACCATTACATCTGGTGACGATGGAATGACAGATATAGCAAAAATCCTTATTCCTAATTCAGAACAAGAGAAAACTTTTTATTGCAAAGAGACAAAAGCTCCACAAGGTAAAATTATAAAGGAAACCGTCTTCCCTTTAACATTTAAAAAAGCTGATTATACAGCCCCTGACGGTGAACTAAAAACATTTGGTCCAAAAGAAGGAATTATAAATGATGAAGGATGGAAAGTGCGTGTAAATGCAAAAAAAGTTGATGGAGACAAAAAAGGACTTGCAGGAGCAAAGTTTACAGTATATGACAATGAATCTCTAAGTAATGAAAGTATACTTGGAGTCCTGGAATCATCTGCTGATGGCACTACAAATGAATTATCACTTGGCTTTAATATGAATATTACTGAAGTGACATTATATTGTCAAGAAACAACGCCCCCTGACGGTTATATTGGAACAGATGAGATTTTCAAAGTAACCTTCAAAAAAGCCGATTACGATAAATTGAAGGTACAAGACGCAAACACAAAAGGTGAGTTGAAAACGTTTAGCACGGGAATTGTGAATGTATCAGTTACTCCTACCCCTACTATTAGTGTTACTCCGACTCCACCAACTCCACCAAGCGGTGGACTGTATGTCAAAAAGACGTCAAAGGCACCTAAGGATATTATGGATTTGAAGAGTTATACTCTTGCAAATGCAGAATACAGAGTAACATCAAGCAGGGCTGGAGATATGGGAATACTGACAACAGATGAGTCTGGATACTCAAACGTACTGTCTCTTCCAGATAATAGCATTCCGCATCATCTGGATGCAGTATACGATATTCATGGCAATCTGATACAGGAGGCGAAAGACTGGATTGAGAAAGTCCAGACGACATACTATATCACAGAAATAAAAGCGCCAAATTATCATTCCGTATATGCGGGTACGAAGTCACAATCTGTTGTCATGCCTGATGATGCAGGACAGACATTTGAAATTCCATTCGAAAATGAACCGATTTTCTGTGATGGAAAACTGGATATTGAAAAGCTGGGTGTTAAAGGTGAGGTAGTCGTTGGCGCCGTCTTTAAAGTGGAATACTTTGATGCTGATGGTCCAAATGAAAGTGACCTTGTCAGAACGTGGTATTTGAAATCAGATACGCAAGGACATGTCAGAATGGACGAAGCTCATCTTGATAAAAACAATCAAAGTGATGACTTCTTTAAGTATGATGGAAATATAGTAATCCCAATTGGAGGATATCTCCAGATAACAGAGGTTGACGCTCCGGCAGAATATGTAGTAGAAACAGAGCCTGTAGGTATTGCAACAACAAAAGATGCAGACTTTAAGCTTACATACGATAATGCAAAAGCATGGTATGAAGAACTTGAACGATGCCGTGTAAATTTGAAAAAATATGAAGCAGACGGAAAAACTCCAATAGCCGGTGTTGAGTTTGAGATAAAGTTTCTAAAGCAAGCGATAGTCCCTACATCAAAAATGCATCCAAACTTCAAGAGACTATTAAAAGAAGGGGAATCTACAATACGGCATACTGATGAAAACGGTGATGTTTTCTTTGATAATCTCGACCAAGGCATTTATCAGATTACAGAAATAAAAACCCTTGATGGAAATTCGTTGTTAAAAGAACCTATCATTGTAACACTGCCGATGACAATGACCGAAGATGAAGCTAATGAATATGGTAATGTTAACTACGAAACAGCAAAAGAAGATATCAATTATTCTGGCAAATGGTATTTTTATGAATGCTTATACGAAATCACCAATAACGCAGTATTTAAAATGCCGATGACTGGTGATGATGGTAAGTGGAAGTATGGATTTATCGGACTTGGAATTGTTATGGCGATAAGTGCTGGGTTTGTGATTTGTAATGTTAGAACTCAAAAAGCAAGAAAGCGAAAAAAATAAACAAATAAGTAATAAAACAAGAACTGCCTATTCAGGTGGTTCTTGTTTTATTACTTTTGGTAAAATATTTATCAGTTTTTAGTCCATGTTGCTGTTATTTCTTCCGAACAGGTAAGTCTTAATCCAGTCATAATTCTACCATACCGAAACCATCCGGTAAATGTATATCCATCTCTGACAGGTGTTGGAACGTCTCTGCTAAATTCAAGTGCCGTTCCATGATAAAAATACATATCATATACAGTAGCGTTATTCAATGTTGGAAAATATCCGCCATTTGCATCAATTGTCAGCTTTTCTTTTTCGCCATAAGCGGTAAAAACCTGCACGCAATAATATGAAGAACCAGATTTATATACTCCAACCCCGAGATGAGTGGAATATGTATTTAATAATGCGACACGATGCCCTGGGCTATTCATCCAGCCTTCAATTACGCTTTGCGGAGAATTATATCCAGCCGCAATATTTTCTCCTCCTTTATCATCCGGAATTCCATACTCACTTAAGATAGATGTACTATCTGTCCCATCCGGTCTCGTATGTGAAAACTTTATGGAAATCTCTTTTGCCCTCTGCATAGCGGCTCTATTTAAGTCGTTATTAGTCTGTACTAGCGGCTCTCCATGTTTTGCTCTTTCAACATTCGTTAATCTAAAAATCTCAGCTGCGAATTGTTCTTCCGTAAATGTTGGAGCTGGTGTGATATCAGGTTTATCATCGTCATCGCCTGATGGTACGTAAACTTTAACACCATTTGTGTCGTATTTGCCCGCTTTTCCTGACTTGGAATATGCCTTTACGGTATAGATGTTATCCTGTCCTTCAAAAGGATATTTGTCTGTACAGTTTAATCCTGAAACGGTGTCAAGAGATAACCATTTTGTGTTATCCTTATTTCTTACATATACTTCATATTGGTCAGCACCGCCAGCCTTAAACCATGAAATTGTAACAGAACCATTAGAATTTAATTTAGCTTCATTTAGCTTTACAGTTTGAGGAATTGTATTTGTTGTCAATCCCTTTTTGTTGTACGCTCCAGACTTCTTTGTTTTCTTATTATAGGCTTTAACTGTATATGTGTATTTATATCCTGTGTCTATTGGATATTTTTTGGAAGAAGTATGCGTATAACTGGATTTTGCACTATCCAGCGTCTTTATTTTAATCCACTTCTTACTACCAGCCTCTTTGTAGTATACGATATAGTTTGTAGCCCCAGAAGCCTTTTTCCACTTGATATTAATTTTGTTATAATCAGTGGCTTTTATGCTTGACAACTTTACCGTTCCAGGTTTCTTGGCTGCCGCCTGCGTTCGCATCTGCAAAGCCTGCGGGATGCAGATGAGCGCTGCAATCATGAACGCGAACAGCGCATATAAATATTTACGTTTCTTATACATATATTTACCCTCCTTAAGTTTTATTTCTTATGTATTTATTATACTATATTTTTATATAGCATTCAAATGTATAAGCTGTAAATAATATGCTGAATTTTTAAGGAAATAATTCGTAAAAAAATCCCGCAGCGTTAATCGTTGCGGGAAGATAGTTTAATTTTGGCTGATTTTTAAAGGCTCTTTTCCTGGTAGTAAGCCCGTTCCAAATCTTGTTCTTTGTGTGCTGAAGTCTTTGTCGTCAGCAAGACATTCAGAAACGTATGTCTCGTAGTCGATATATTTTCCTTCAAATATACGTTTCTTTTCGTCCTGCTCCTCGCAGACCTTTCCAAATGTACCGAGAACGTATTTGAAGAAATCCTCATTTAATGGTTTTGTGAAATCACATTTGTATTCCATGTAATACGCTTCCTCAGGACTGCCAATAGGCCAGAATTTAAAAAACAGTTGCATATAACCGATAATATCAGTTTTGTTGTTAATCATTTTTTTGCTCCTTTCTTTTTTTGTAAATGATTTACATTTTTAATATGCCGGAAAACGTATGGATAAAAAATACCGGCAGATATTTTTTTTGATTTTTTTTTCTAATTTTTTTCTAAATTTGTCACGTCTTTATATTTTTTCAGCATATTAATTTCAGATGAATCTTACGGCGAGAGCCGTCATAATAGGAGGATAAAATAAATGACAAATTTAGATGCATTCGTCGTTTCTGGAAATGACGACGAAATCAAAAAACTTAAAGCACTGATAGAAAAACGGCAGCTTTCCAATAAAGACTTAGCTCTTATGCTAAGAACGGTGAAAGCGAGAGAGGAGAGTAAGTAATGATTACATTCAACGACATTAAGATATCAGATGAGAAAAGCACAGTATATATTCCCCGCAGGCTGAGAGATTGCTTCTGTGATTTTTTAAAAAATAAATGTCCAAACGTGCAGTACGATACCGTTTCTCGATGGGAGATTCCGGGAAGTGATTTTGAACCAACGCGCAATGATTTTTACAGTAAACACTCAGGAATGTTTGCTGGCACGGAGTATGAAGATTACCCGCGAGGAATGTATGTTGGTTTTGTTTCCAATATTGACGCTGAATATTTACTGGACAAACTGAAATTGTTTTATGGAAGCAATAAAGACGAAGAAGTAAAAAAATGGGAAAAGGAAACAGAACCCAAAATGAGAATAATTAAAGAGTCTGAGGATAAGTCTGATTACACAATTTTCGGCCTGGATTCAAGAAAATTTGAAATCGTTGGCGGGTATGAGGATGCCGTAGAACTAAGAAAACTGATGGATAAAAAGCATATGGACCACGACGAAATAGAACTTATTGTTGGATGTTTAAAACTGAAATAACTGATGCTTCCGTTTCTAAAAGCTTTTTGTATAGCTGCCGGTTTTGGCATATTGTATACGAAAACTGAAACAAGAAAGGAAGTATTATTATGATTAAGACATTACGAATTGGAAACTATGATATCGTATTTTCAGGCCGAATTGGAGAAAAATGCAAGACTTATGATATTGTTAACATTGTCAGATATGATGAGAGAAGGAAACCAATTGGCAAGAGAAGCCTGCTTTTTAAACGCGAGCCCGGATTTGTAACACCTGGATTTGCTACATATGCGGAAGTCCGTAAGTTCTGGAATTACCCGGATAATGCAAAGCTGGAAGTCCGTGTAAAACAAACTTATGATGTTGTAGAAATGTAAGACTGAATCCTGCTGCAGTGCGGCAGGATTTTTTGTTTGCGAAATTTCAGCATATTATCTTTATAAATATATAAAGAAAGGAAGAAAAGAAATGGCAAAATTATATTTTAGATACGGAGCAATGGGCAGCTCTAAAACAGCAAATGCATTGATGGTGGCTTATAACTACCGTGAGAGAGGTAAGCTTCCTTTGCTCGCAAAACCCAAAATTGATACAAGGGAAATCGGTGTAATGCATTCAAGAATCGGGCTGGAACAGCCATGCATTGCTGTAGAAGACTTGGTTGTGATGCCTGATGATGATTTGAAGAAATATGACTGCTTTATCATTGACGAGGCGCAGTTCTGTAAGAAGTCGGATATTGAATTTTTCATCCATCTTGTGGATGACCTTGAAATTCCGGTTATCTGTTATGGCCTGCGCGCTGATTTTCAGCAAAACCTGTTTGAGGGCAGTAAATGGCTACTTGCATGGGCTGACAAGATTGAGGAAATCAAGACTGTTTGCTGGTGTGGAAAAGGCGCACGCTGCAACGCAAGAATTGACGCAAAAGGCAGAATCATCAGAGACGGAGAGCAGGTAATGGTTGGTGCAAATGAAAGTTATATCTCTCTTTGCAGAAAGCATTTCAATCAGGGTAAAACGAAAAAATAGCCAAAACAAAAACCGCAGAAGATTATCTCCTGCGGATTTTTTTTTACGACGAAATAGGCAATTAAGATTTTTTAGATTTTTTCTTGGGTTTATCAAAAAAGGCTTTTTCTGCTTTTTTAAGAAATTTTTTCATTTTTTTGTTGTTCTGCTGCTTTGCGTGATTTATCAAAGCAATAAACATTTTTCCGTAGAAATCATCAGGCATCTCGTTTGACTTAAGCTGATTACACTTGAAACAACAGCACTGCAGGTTATCGTAATCATATGTTCCTCCTTTTGAAATTGGAATGATATGGTCAATCGTGAATTCGTTCAATGGAATAAACTCTCCGCAGATACCGCATCTGCCTTTATCCCTTATATAGATTTCGCTTCGTTCTTTGCTTGTAAAGCATCGCCTGGGTGTTTTTGTAATCGGCTGAATCATTGGATGCACTGGTTGTGTTGGCTGCACTGCTGCCGGATGTGTTACTGCTGGCTGTACTGACTGCACTGCTGCCTGTTGCTGTGCGGCCGTCGGCGTTTCCGGTGCCTGCTGCACTGACTCTGCGGCCGCTGTCGTTGTTTCTACTGGCTGCGCTGGAATCACAATAGCCGGTGCTGCCGGTTCTTTTGTCTGAAAAGACTCTATCTGTGTTATCTGGAAGCCTTTTAGTTTTTTAGTGCATTTTTTTAATAGCTCTTTTGCCTCTGCATTTGTAAGCTCTGACGCAAGCCTGATGTCTGTTATCAAATCACTTCTTTTTGTTTTTGTGTCAAAATGTACAAACTCTTTCGTCGTTTGTTTGTATAAAATACACATGTTTCTGCTCCTTTCTTCAATATTCACGTCTTTAATATGCCGGATTGCAAAATGGGTGAAAAAAATTGCCAAAAAATATAACGCCTCCTTCAAAATTCGGCATATTGTACGTAAGAGAAAAATTGGAGGTAGAAATATGTCGTATAAAGTTTTTGTAATATTATTGTGTCTTGGCATAACAATTGTACTGGCAGGAATTACACTCGTATGCAGTATGAATCAGGAAAAAATCGGATTTAAAGTACTGCTGATTGGTGGTGTAATGGCAGGAGCTGGACTGGTTGGCATTGTATACTTGTTGTTCGGTATTGTTACGGCTATTATTGCTGGTCTGGCCTGTGTTCTGTATGCAATTGTAATGGTATTAACATCCTGAGAAAGAGAGGCTTAAAAAAGTGAAAAAATTAATCACAACCCTTTACAATAATTCGGTTATCAGATATGTATTTTTTGGAGGATGCACTACACTTGTTAATCTTGCAAGTTTCTACCTGCTGCGGCGTGCAGATGTGGAAATTAATATTGCAAATTTGATTTCAATTATCCTTGCAATACTGTTTGCATATGCTGTAAACTCACGCTTCGTATTCCAGGCAAAACCGTCAAATATGAAAGAAGAATTTCAGGCGTTCGGTAAGTTTGTCGGAGCCCGGGCACTTACTATGGTGATAGAGCTTGGCGGTGTCTGGCTGTTTGTAGAACAGATGGATATGAATGATATGCTTGGAAAATTTATAACACAGTTCGTGGTGTTGGTGCTAAACTACATATTCAGCAAATTTTTCGTATTTGCCAAGAAGAAATAAGGCTTTTGCCTTATTTTTTTGTGTGTTGATTTTTCTAGCATATTAAAAAAGAAGCAAAATAAACTTTAAAAATATAATGAAAGGAATTATGTGTTATGAAAAAATTAGAGAAAGAAGAGCTTTTAAAGGTAATCGGAATTTTAGCCGAGGCAGAAGGATATGGCCTGCTGACTATGAATAAATACGGCAGTAATCCTTCTTCAATCGCCGTATTGTGTGGTGAAACCGGTGTTGAATATGCACCGGTTGATATGGATGCAGTCGTCGGCGAATATACAGCTGGCAAAATGGATATTGCTGACATATACAAATCATTGAAAAATGAATTGCCGGCAGACCTCCAGCTGAAGTTCCCGGAAAGACAGGTGAGAGAATATCAGCAGCCGCAGCCGCAGCAGCAGACACAGTACCGTCAGCCAGTAAAACCTACCGGTCCGGTATGTGTAGAGATTAGCGATGCTGATATCGAAAAACTTCTTGAACATCCGGAAGCCGCAGCTCCTGTACGTTCTGCGAATCAATCCGTCCAGGCTCTTGAGGATGAGCTGGATAAGGAAATCCAGAAAAGCGAGGAAGCTTTACGCGGGCCAAAAGCAGATAAGCCTGCAAACCCGCTTCCAGTTGTCACAAAAGAGCCTGTAGATTTATCTCTTGACGACGAGCCGGAAGCCAAGGTGGAAAACAACCTGAAAGAAACTCCTGTAGATTCCTCTCCGGCGCCTGCAGAAGACGCAGTGTCTCAGGCAACATCAGAGGAAGTGCCAAAAAAGTTGGAAATCCCAGAATCGCCAAAGTCAAGCTTAAAAGACGTGATGTCATTAATGCTTGGAAATCAAAACAGTGGGGTTCCGGAAAAACCAGAAGAAGATTTTGATTTGTAACATCGATACAATAACGGATGCATATGTGTCCGTTATTTTTTTTGTTCAAAAATTTAGCATATTGTATATGTAAAGAAACCGGACTGTCCGGTAAATTCCAGAAAGGGAGAAAAATATGGCAAAAAAAACAACAAAATCTGAACATGACATGCAGTTGGTGAAACCATCAACGCAGCCGATTATAAATCAAAAAACACAGCAAAAACAAAAGAAAAAACAGCCGGCTGTAGATGAAAAGAATCTTCAGAAGACAAAAATTCAAAAATACACAGAAGAAATAAAAAGTATTGAAAAAAGTATAATCCTGCCAAAGAAATCTATCTTCAGTGGTGCAGAGTTAAAAATGACGATTAAAAAACAAAAGAAAAATAAAATCGTCAGGGTTGTTTCAATACGACCGATATTGAAAGATGAATCGTTTGGAAAGGTTGTACCAATATCACATGAATACAATGAGGGCGTTTCTATTGATACAATAAAGAAAAGCGCCTTGAGTGCTTTAAATAAGCCGTCCTATGATATTGAACTGGGAACAGGCAAGAAAAAAGAGCTGTCAGACAAGGTGATTGAAATGGTAAAGTCAAGCCCTGATGTGGTAGATGACCTGGATTTTACAGTCCTCTTTGACTGGCCGTTTAAGGGATATTTCTGGCTTAATTATTCTATAGCATACATAAACTCGGTGCGGCATGACATATCAGATGCGGTTATTGATAAAGACGGAAACATGAAATTTACGTTTTATCAGAATATTTTTGAATTACCAAAAAATGGAGAAGTAAAATACACTAAAAAAGAAGATTACAAAAAAATCGTTGAATTTATAAACAAGAATTCTGCTGCGTTAAAAAGATGCATAGAGCTGGCAAAGAAGATTGAGTGCGACGGAGCCTGCCTTAAAATGAACGTCAGCACAACGGGGTTTTATGCTGTATTAAAATTTCAGAAGCAGCAGTACAAAAAGCATATGTCAAATGTCGTTGATTTTGACGCCCTTGAAGCCTGGGTTGACGTTATGACTGACGATTATAAAAAGTTTGAGGCTGAACTGAGAGAAAGAATAGAGGACAGGTTTAGGAAATTAAAAATATACGGCAGCATGCTTCATCTGGTAATCTTGAAAATGATTGCCGAAAGAGAAGGTAAAGAATGGCCTGAACAATACCTTTGGATTGAAGACAATATCTCGGAGGAGATTGATAAAGTGCAAAATAAGGTGGTCGTTCCTATGCTTTCACAAAAAGAAATAGAAGCTGCCGTTGAAGACATGGTTTCCTGCGGACTGCTTGTAAAAAAGCATAAGAAGATGTTTGCTGTAAAAGGTGAGCCATTCCTACCAAAAGCCAAAAATATTGAATTGATGGTCACAGATGACTATATGATTTTTGCTGAAATGATTTACCGTGATTATGGATGGATAAAAGGCGGTAATGTTGTTGACGTTTTACGAAAAGATATCTCTGAATATAATGATTTTGATTGGTTTGCCTGGGCGATAAGCGGCATGAATATGAAAGAGGATACCGCCGAATCTGATTATCTGCCGCTGCTAGAGCATAGATGTATTGTATTATCGTTTGATGAAGCAAATGAGATTGGAGCGTTTCTGGTCTGCCGGTCTGACGTATGGAAAGATTATGCATTGACAATGATGGAGATTGCCGAAGATTACGGTGAAAAATGGTATTGGAAGATGGTATCTGAATGTATCGGGGATGCAAAGAAGATTGGTAATATACACGAGAGCTATATGTTGTCGCATGGAGACAGAAGGATGCTTGTATATAAAATGAAGAAGAAAGACGCGCAGACTGAAGATTTGAGTGTAGGTTTTGATGATAACGCCAAAAAGAAGGTATGTAGCCAACCGGATGATATAGATTTTGATGATTACGCTTAAGTTAGCGTTAAGCTGATTTGGTAATGATGAGCCTGGCAAGGCCAGCAAAAAGGGCAGCTTACGCTGCCCTTAAAATATGATAATTGTTTTATTTTTTATGTTTTTTTGTTTGCGATTAATTGTTGTGAACCTTACATGACTTAAGTCACGTGTTTCAAGTAATGTGTCATGCCCCCTCTACCTTTTTAATCGGTAAAGCGCCCTGTCTCTGAATACGGTTTAAGCTTAGTTAGTATATCCCGGAAAATACAGAATCTCTGAATCTGACGAAACAGAGACCCACACGAAAACTAAAACATAGACAGGTGGGCTAATACATTTCTATGCTGCAGAAAGCTCTTTTACAAGCGCCCGCAGTGTCGATAATGTACAGGAGGTTCTACGCCCAGCGTCAGGAACTTTTGCCTTTACGCGGGACTCTTCCGTCGCCGGAAGAGATTTAAGGAGTTCACGGATAAAATATCTGGCGCCGATATTGTAGCTGGCGCTCAGGTCGCAGTTATACTGCTTGCCTGTCGTGAACGTTGCAAGTGCATGGTTATTATCATCTCTGGTAACACTTCCGCTTTCATCAAAAGCAAGAGCACTTGTTTTCCATGCACAGATTGTTGCAATCCTTATGCCGAGGAGATGCGCCTTTTGCTCTACCTTCTCACGGATGATTCCGTGATTCCACATAGACAGTCTCTGCGCCTTGCTGCCTCGCTTCTTGCACCTCTTGAAGTCCAGATGCTCCATTACAATAGCATCTACGGAATGCTGGGATGCAAATTCTACGATTGCCGCTGATATTTTCTTTGCACGGTCTTTATTTAAGCGCTTTACGTAAGCCCAAAGGCCTCTGGTGCTTTTTGGCCCGTACTTGGACTGCTTACGGCGTGTTCTGTTCATAGCATGAATCATCCGGTCTTTGTCACTTGTAAAATCGATAAACTTTCTTACAAGGATAGTTCCATCTGCTTTCATTATGCTGCATACTGCGTCCGTATTGATTCCAAGGTCTACTGCACAAATAATCTGTTCTGCAATAGGTGTATCGCTTAAAATTACGGTTTCCGTAAAAGAAAATCTCAGATAGTATTTGTTATGTATTTTTTCTAAAGTAGGGGCGCTTTTGTCTTCACAGGCTCCCCAGTATTTATTTATATAATTAATATCAGTTTTTCTTAATCTGACAGGAATCCACACCCAGTCGTTATTCTGATATAACTTTAACCATCTGATATTGCTGTCGCCTGGATTCATGCATTTTGGATATTTGACATTTTTAGGTGCGTCTTCCTTGTACATGTTTTTATTGTAGAATACTGGCATTGCATGCCTGTCCATCTGTAATATTGGAGCATTTCCATTCTTTCCATTATCCTCCCAGTTCTTATAATTACTGTGATAGCTGCTTACAGCACCGATTGCTTCAGCAATAACTGCTCTTTTGAGATATGATGGAAATTTATAGAATTCAGACCCCTTGATATCAAATGGATATTTAGGATTTGGGTTGTTCTTGGTTGGATGGATTAATTTCTCTACATAGTGGTCTTTTTCTTTTGTGCCACCAAGAACCGAAATATTTCTCCACTCTTTATTACATACATCGATAACGAAGGCAAGTGCCTTGCGATAAATCTGCACTGTGTTTTTCATATCTGTATTTGATAAAATTTCTACTTGATAGCTTGAAGTGATTTTCATACAAGGCACCTCCTTTTATAAAAATTTGTCTTTAAATTTCTTATACATCTAATATGCCGAAAAAATAAAAAAGGGGACGATTTTTTTGCGAAAAAATTTAATATAAATAAAAAAATTCCTCTGTGCCAAAACGCAGAGAAATAAAAAGTCGTGATAACTCGCCGTTGCCGGCTCGTTACCAGAGCAAGCATAAACGATATTTTTATGTACTTAAAAAGCAGAGCCGTCTAACTCATGACTGAAGTCACAAGGATGCGACGGCAAATTTCTCAACATCTAATATTTTCTGGATTTCTTCAGGCGTTGTATCGAATATATTTGCTACATCCTGAATGGTTCCTCCAAGCTGTAGAATTACATGTATTGTTTTCTTGATATTGTCTTCGCGTTCTTCTTCATGCCCTTCTTTGCGGCCTTCTTCGACCCACTTTGGCTTTGCGTGTGCTACAATGTCATCATATTCTTTTTTCATTATTTTTAATTTCCTCCTTATTGTTTTTGAAATTTTATCAAACATAAAGGAAGAATACTCCTTCCTCTATAGGAAGAGAGATGAATCCAATTGTTTTTCAAATACATAAAAAAAATCGCATTGCGACTTTTAAATTCACGCTAATCGGCGTGATTTTTTTTGTAAAAAAATCCGCATAAAATTACTCCTTTTCGAAAAAATTCGGCATATTAGATATGTACAGATAAAAAAGGAGGTGACTACATGCAGACAGCAGTAGAAGTGCATATGGCACAGAAATACCGTGTCAGTGATAAGAACGATAAAGAAATATTTGACTTTTTAAAACAGAATTTTGGATGCAATCGCAAAGTATATAATCTGTGTGTAGACAGCCTTTACGCACAGCTGGAAAAAGCTGGATATCAGGAAGGAGATGATATCCCTGGCGTTAAATTTCCAAAAATTACAGACCTGAAGAAAGAATTTGAGTATCTGAAAAAAGCAGACGCCCAGGGACTTTCAAACTCAATCATGGATTTTAAAAGCGCATGGGAGAAGTATATCACAAAATGTGACCATACAACTTATACAAAACGAGCTATCAGAAGAAGTGAATCCGGAACCGAACCTCTGTCATTCAGAGGTCTTAAGGGTATGCCTAAGTTTCACGCAAAGGTAAGGGGATATAATTCATACCGCACTGTAGCTCAGTATCCAAGCGAGTCAAATAACTTGAAAAATGCAACTGTAAGGCTTACCGGTGATGTTTTGTATGTACCTAAAATGAAGAAAGGAATAAAACTGATTATCCATCGAAACCTTCCAGAAAATGCGCATATCTGTAATGTTACATTAAGTCTTGATACTGATGGCCATTTCTACGCGAGCATTGCTTTCAGTTATGTGATGCAGATGGAGATGGATTTGCGAAACCTTGCCATAACCGGCGGAACGCTTCCAGAAAATCTTACATTTCTTGGATTAGATTACTCTCAGAATGATTTTTATATAGATAGTGATGGTAAGAAAGCCAATTACCCGCACTATTACAGAAAATCAGAAGAGAAGCTCGGTAAGCTTCAGACACGTTTGGCAAAAAAGCAAAAGGGAAGCAGTAACTATAAAAAGCTGCAGGCTAAGATTCAGAAGCTCCACGCTAAGATTAAAAATCAGCGTAATGATTTTCTACAGCAGGAAAGCACTAGGCTTGTCAGAAAATATGATGTGATTGCCGTTGAAGACATTGACCTCAGGGCAATGGGTGGAGCATTGAAACTTGGCAAAAATCTGCATGATAACGGTTTTGGAATGTTTAGAACTATGCTTGCGTATAAACTTGAGCAAAAAGGTTCATGCCTTGTCAAAGTTGACCGATGGTTTGCTTCCACTAAAACCTGCAGCCATTGCGGACACGTTCAGAAAGTCGGTCTTGATGAACGCACATATGTTTGTGAAGAATGCGGATTCACTATTGACAGAGACTGGAATGCTGCAATCAACATCAGAGAAGAAGGAAAACGTATCTTCTTGAATTATTTCAAGACACTAATTGAAGAAAAACAGGCTGCGGCCTGATTACCTATATATCGAACCCAACCGGTGGAACACCGGGGCTTGCCTGTGATACATTGATAATTTGCCTGCTTTGCAGCAGGGCTCATTACCAGACTTCGAACGTAATTCTACGTTCTTCGTTGGCAGGAAAAAAGATGGTCTTTGATAACTCCCCGGCTTCGCCGGAGTCGTTACCAGACTTCGTTGACCAGAAGTCCCCACTTCAGTGCGAGCAAGTGGCGGGTAGTTCACTTACTTGATTGCCGATAGGTTTACCATTATAAAAATGCTAAATTGGATTTTATATAAAAGCCCGAACCCACGAGTCTTTTGCTCGCAAAAATCCGCAAAAAATTTGCCAGTTTTGCTACACTGATATATAGTAAAAATATCCACAAGAATCCACAAAATCCACAAAAAAGGAGGCAAAAACAATGACCAATTTGCCGCAGGTTCCAAAGCTGCCGTATATTTCAGGAAAAACATTGTTTGAGGATGACGAGAAAGCGAAAGAGTGGTTCACAATATTACAAAAACGCAAAGCTGTATTGTGTAAGCTTGTAAGAAATACGACAGCATCAATGTATGCAAGAAACGAACTGACAGAGAATGAAGAACTAAAAGAATTTGTAATTGTATCGCCATGTACGGATGGCGTGCACAAGTATCAATTGACAAAGTTTGATAAATACGGCCCGGTGTATGATGTGAGAAGAGATGATGAAGCTGAGATTGTGAAAGAGATTCCTAATTCGTATGGTGTTGTGGATGTGGTTGAATAAGAAAAGCGAGCCTTCGGCTCGCTTTTCTTATTTTTTCGCAATAAAAAACTTATTTGTTGTTTTTCCCGCATATTAAGTAAAAGGAGGTTGATATTTATGCCAAAATCACGACCGGCTACATGGCTGGAAAAAGAGATGATGCTGAATCTTATTAAAAAAAGCGGCAAAAAACTTGACGTTGACTTGGATAAATGTGATTATATTCGCAGTTCGGCCGGGAATCTTGTCTGTATGTTTGAAGACCAGCCGGTGTTCTACGTAACAAAAGGATGCCGTCTTGCAATGCCGCCGCGGCCAAAGAAAATAAAAACAAGCCTGCGAAACAAAAACTTAAAAAAGCTGGCAAAAAAGGATGCAAAAAAGAAAGCAGCACATGAAAAACAGGTTGAAAAACAAAGAGAAAAGATGGCGCAGATTGCAGAGCAGGGGAAGGAAGAGATTGACAGAAGCCTTTTTGAGACGGTGCAGGACAGAGAGAAACGCATGAGATGGGTGAAAGTAATAGACGAAGAGGCTGAAAAGGTAAACTGTGGCGAAATGAAGTTTGATATTTTTCCGGTGTTTGAAGACAGCCTCGGCTCAGTCAGAATGCGTATTGTCGTACAGCCAAAAATGGATAAAAAAATAGGGGAAATAATGCCGAAGCAAATTCCCCCGCAAAACTGGACTGACGATATGGTCAGGGAGAGAATTGAGAGGGTTACACAAAGTGACGCCTTTGAAATCAGGCTTAATAAAGATGTTGAATATAATCTGCGTGCGAGCGTGCTGAATTATATTAAAAATAACCAGGCTTTGGCAATTGACACGGCATTGATTTCACTGATGCCGCATGCTGAGTTTTTCAAGTTTGTAAGACATATACAGAAAAACGGATACATATTAAAACCTGTAGAGCTGCAGAAACCGATGATACTCCCGGCAAGTGGTATGGTCAGATTTTACATTTACGATGTTATGTTTACGGTAAGCCCTGATGGCAGCGTAATTCTTATGAAAAAGGCTGCATCATTTGAGAACGCTGTCACTTTTGCAAATGCTCACAAAAATGATTTGAAGGCATGTATGCGTGTTGCCGAAGAACTGAATAAAAACGAATCTGTCAGCTGCTCTCCACATCTTGCATTTCAGCTTGATGCGGTGGCAAGGACTCTTGATGCAAAGCTCGTGTTTGATGATGGAATTGACACACATGAAGAGGTATTTAAAGAAGCAGACATCAGAGCAAGCAAAGTCATACAATGGGCGCAGGCGGCTATTGACGGTCATGCTGCAGAGGTAAAAAAACACAAGGCTGATGAGACAGAGCGGCTGTACGGCATCCCGCTTTATGGAAATCTGCTTGCGTTATATGTATTAAAATTAATCAGAAAAAATGATGGAAAAATAACAGCAAAAGCCGTGGCAAGGGATTTACGGCAGAAAGATAAAAAGATAAACGGTATTCTTGAATCCGGCAAGTTTGGCCTGATTAGGGCAGAAGAGATACTTGATATTGTCGATGAGTTGCAGGAATATGGCTTAGTTAAGACCGGAAAGATTGGCCATGAGATAGTGCTTAATATTACAGATGACGGAAGGGAATTTGCAAGGCTAAGGTATAGAAAAACCCGGATGAAAAGTCTTGACTTTAAAGATTACACAGACGCTGACTGGGCGGAGTTTGTTGCAAAAAACGAAGGAGTAAGGACAGCAGAAGAGATGCTGTTGCTTGAACATCGAGCTGTATTGATTCTGTATCCGGAAGAAGTAAAAGAGTATTTAAAAACAGCTTCAGATGAATGGAAGATGTATGTGGATATGATGCGTGATTTCGCATCTGGACATGAGAGGGAATATTGGGATATGGTGCATGAGATGATATCTGGTGATGAAGAAGACGATAAAGAGAGCAAGGAATGAAGTCTCCTCCCCTATGCGGTGCATTGCTCCTATAAAGGTGGTATCTAAAACGGAGCAAAGCTCCGAAAAATACCTCCAGGAGTTACCGGTAAAAGGTTTTGTTCTTGAAGCCGTGCCACTTTCGTCTTTCGAACATAAGGCAAATGAGTCATATGCTGACCGTGCAAACAAAGGACTGTTCACCAAGCCCCCTATCCATTGGCAAATGATGCCTAAGGAATACTTTGGTTTATGCTTTGCTTTTAAAGCGCGTGCATAAAGACGCATTATTTAACTATGCGGCAGGTCTGTAAGAACAGCCAGCAGTATCAGCGGAAACAAAAATCCAGTTGTTGTGCTGCTTATATTTCTTGTGTGAATCTGCAGGATTCAGCATGGCAAACCCAATGCTTTCCGGTGTTGCAAGAAAGTGAAAGCCTGATGCGTCTTTCCATGCATCCGGAATTGCCTTTCTGAGGATGTTTGCCGCTCCATTGCAATCTGCGTTGATGCAGTATCCTTCTTTGCATAAATATAATCCGCGTTCAATACGTCGTCCGGAAAATACCGGGCGGCATTTTTCTTTTCCATAAACAGGCATATAATCAGACGCAGTAATATCTGCTTTTGAAGTATAACTCTCTTCCTGTTCGATGACATCTATTCCTGCACGAAGTGCTTTATATTCTATCATCTGGCGAAGCTGGAAATGTGGAACAGACACGAAGTTCTGGTTGTTCCTTCTGCCAATACTTGATTTCTGTTTCCAGAGCTTGTTGACGCCAATCACAAGAATCCCGATGCGATGTTTAACACAGTATCTGATAATCTCAGTGCTGATTTTATGCATCTGGTCTTTTATGAAGCAGCTGTGTTTACGTGAAAGTGCAAGCAGGTATTTTGATTCTGCATGCATTTTCGAATGTCTTTGCGTGATTAACGAAACTGCCTTTGCCTTTTTCTTGGCGAAAAACTGATTTGATGACAGCACTGCACCGCCCTTGTATATTACAGATGAATTATCTGTACATGCTATAGCTGCGATGTTGTCTGTTCCAAAGTCAAGCCCTGCCATATAAGGCATATCAGGATAAAATGGTGGAGCCATATCCTCAATCACAAAGGTCATTATATATTTATCGTAATAAGGCTTAAACGTCATCATACGTAAATTTGACTTATGGTCAATATAATTAACCGGGACTCGTTCTTTTTTCTTAAAACCTGGAAGCTTTAATTCATTGCCTGTAATACATCCATTTTTATCAATAACCGGATAAATCACGGCATCCTGATTTGTAACTGTAAAAGTCTTACGGATTGATTTGCAGTATCCAGGCATTTTAGGCTTCCCGGTGTAATTGGATGGGTTTTTCTTATATTCCTTTAAACTGTCAAGCCATGTTTTAAAATCATGCACCGCATCTTTCAAAACCTGCTGTGCGGTCTGCATTGGAAGCCCGGCAAAGAAATCAGGATTGTCTGTAGCCCTCATGATTTTGTCAAGTGCAGCATATGAGAGGACATGGCGTGGCTTAAAGCTTTTATATACGGTTTCTGTCTGTTTTAATTCATCAAACACAAGCTGTTCCAAATCTGTCCGTTTTGTTTTATTCCATCCTGTAAAGACCTGGCGGATTCGAAAAAGGGCAGCATTATACAGATTTTTAGCAAGAGCAGAATTGTCTTCAGCAAATGTAAAAATCTGTTCAAATGATTCTTTTGATATCACCATCGGAATTGCATTTAACATAATGGATGTCCTCCTTTCAAATCCTTTATCTTTATGGTATAATTATACTATAAAAACAAATGGGTGTCAAATCATAAAGGAGGATACATATATGTATAAAAAGAAATCTGGACAGCCTTATTACACAAACAGGCATAGCTGTTTTTTATTACAATATCACATGGTGCTTGTTACAAAATATAGGAAACCGGTGTTAGATGGAAAGGTAAAAGATTTGGTATACACTACCATACAAGACATATTTAAGGAAAAGGGTCTTGTAATATTAGAAATAAACGGAGACCGCGACCATGTCCATATATTATTTGAAGCAGACCCGTATACAACACCGGGTGAATTAGTCAACATTATAAAAACAAAAACAAGTCGTTTTGCAAGAAAATATTATGGGGACACGTTACTTAAGAATCATTATTGGAAACCATTATTTTGGAGCGATAGTTACTTTATATCAACCGTGAGTGAAAACAGCTTACAAGTAGTTCAGGAATATATTAAAAATCAATAAAATCTAGCTACCAACACAGTTTTTATGATGAGCCATCAAAAAAAAGGTTTTCACCCACGCCCATGCGGTATAATAAATCTAAGTAATATCATATCCTATGGACGTGGTACTCTGCCATATTTGATAGAGAATGATAGTATTGTTTGCTGAAGCCATTGGCGGAAGGGTGCTTGTATAAGAAGCTGAGGTATGCGCGTTCTGCTGGCCGCAGTATTTTGCATATTGTATATGTAAAAATATACAAAAAAAAGAGAGGTGCATTAAAATGATGAGTCTAAGTAAAGAAAGAAAAGAACGAAGGCTACAGTCTTATGACGGTATGACGATGACAAGGCGTGGATACAATGCGGCATTGTGTGGCCTGCTGCTGTATGGCATTGCAGCTAACTTTATCATCTGTAAGTATTTTACGGATGCAGTAGAGGCGTTAAATCCGACAGCTTTCCTGATTGGGTATCTGGTCTGTGCAATTATCGGATGCCTTATGTCAGGCCTTTCGCATAATCCGGTTATCAGCTTCATTGGCTACAACTTAGTTGTGTTGCCCTGCGGTATGTCTATTTCTATCGCTATTGAAGCATATGGAGGACTGGATTCTGAAATAGTAGTGGAAGCATTTATGATTACGTTGTGCATTACTGCGGCGATGACGCTTTTTGCAATCATATGCCCGCAATTTTGCAGTAAGTTAGGAGGCATTTTGTTTGCTTCGTTAATTGGGCTGATTCTTGCCCGATTGGTGATGCTGATTTTTGGAATGTACAGCATTGCTGCTGCATGGATTGGCGCCGTAATCTTCAGTTTATATATCGCTTATGATGTATGGCGTTCGCAGCGATATCCGTTGACATTGGATAACGCGATAGACAGCGCTCTTGACATCTATTTGGATATTATCAACCTGTTTCTTGAGCTTCTTGAAATCCTTGGAAGATACAAAGATGATGACTGATTTTATTGCAGCCGGCTTTCAGCCGGCTGCCTTTTTTGACCACATCAAAATTCGGCATATTAAAAATGTAATAAATAATATATAAGCAAGAAAGGAAGTAAAAACTATGGAAGTAAAAGTCAAAGTTGAAAAAACATTACATACTGATAATGACAAAACATTTTACGAAGATGAGGATATCGCCTTCGAGATGGTAAAAACCGGTGATAAGTATATCGGCAGGATTAAAAAAATCAAGAAAAAATCAATTATTATTGATGATATCATGATTAACCGTGAACCGGCGAATATAGAGTCGATGAAGGTTAAGCTTGACGATATCAAACCGTACAGCTGTCAGTATGTATCAGTGGACTGATTCCTCTCTGCTGTCTGCAAAGTTTGCAGGCGGCTTTTTTCTTCAGGACAAATATTAGCTGAAAATCAGCATATGCTCGCAGTTTCGCATGTACTTAAAAAAATACAAAAAAAAATATCCCAAAATTTTTCTTTTTTTTAAATTATTTAGCATATTAATATTGCTGATAGAAAATCAGCAAAAAAATATTATAAAAAAAGAGGTAAAAAAATCATGAAAAATAAAATCGCCGCAGTCGTTCTGGCTGCATCTATGTTTGGCACAGCAGTAATGCCAGCAGCAAATGTATTCGCTGCAGAAGCTGCAGAAACAGAGGAGACAACAACTGAAGCAACCGAAGAGGCAGCTGATGAAGCTGCTGATGAGACAGCAGAAGAAGCTGACGCAGAAGCTGAAACAGAAGAAGATGCTGATGCTTCCGAAGAAGAGGCAGAAGAGCCGGCAAAGGATATCGTCATGAAAGACGACGCTGCAGAAGCAGACTTTGACGGAGTATGGAAATTATCAGGCTTAAGAGTATTCGGTGAAGCCCTGAATGCTGATGACTATGGAATGGATTCTTCCTTCCTTACAATCAAAGATGGTAAACTTGATATCTATGCTGCATCAGAATATGGCCAGTCAACAGATATCCCTGGCTTTGAAATGGCTTTTGAAGATGGAAAATATGTGATTGCTATGGATGAGGATTTCGCAAACAAGCTGAAAGACCCGGAAGAAGAAGCTCTCGGTGACAGTCTCTTAGATACTGATGAACTTGAATCCAAAGTTAAAGAACTGACCGCAGGCAACAACTCTAAGCTTGAGCTGCAGCTGACAGAAGACGGACAGCTTGCAGTTACATGCGCTGTTGATGTTCAGAATGATTATCTGACATTCTCAACAAAAGCAATCCAGGTTCTGGCAGACAAGAGCTCTGAGGAAGACCTTGACGCAGCAAAGAAAGCTGCTGAGGAAGCTAATGCAAGTAATGACACAGAAGCCACAACAGAAGCTGAAGATGCTGATGCTGATGCTGACACTGACGCTGAAAGCTTAGGCGATGTTTCCATCGCTGACGAAGATGCTGAAAACGTAGACGTGGATGTAGCAGCAGACGCTGAGTAATTTTAAAAAAATAAACCTTGCCTTTTGCAGGGTTTATTTTTTTGCCCGGAAAAATCCGCAAAAATAACCTCTTCTGCAAAAGTTTCGGCATATTGTATATAAAACCTGAAAGGAGAAAAAATAATGGCAAAAACAAAACGAAAAATAAATAAGCAGTCTGTTATGCAGAAACAGCAATGGAAATATATGCGAAGGCGGTACCCGTTCCTTGTGCCGGTTAGGCATTGGTATACAGGAATGAAAATGACAAAAAAAGAGATAAAAAAAACTCCGCCGATTTTAAGTCTTGAAAGCCGCGATATCCCTGATGGCTGGGTGAACAGGTTTGGGCATGAACTGTGTGAAGAACTCCGGGCTGAATTGATTAGATGCGGATGCCTGAACAGTGCCTTTGTCATGATGGCGAAAGAGAAGTTTGGTGAATTAAGGCTGTGTTTAGCCGGTACTCCGAAAGAATGTAAAGCAGACGACATTATAGATAAATACAGTGAGATTTCAAGACATGTATGCGCCAGATGTGGAAAGATGGATACGCCGATGATAAATTATGGTGGCTGGTATATTCCTTACTGTAAAGAATGTTATGAATATAATCAGTCATTTAAAGACGGTTGGTCAATGAGCGATATCACATATGAAGAATCGGTGATTTCTATAAAAGACGAAATGACGCCGAGAAAACTGACATGGATAATGGCCGACGACAAGCGGCATGAAATAGATATCTCTGATACTGTAGATAAGCTTCGCGAAAAACATATCAATAAGCATACCGATATTTTGCCGCATTACAGAAAGGGGGATAAATAAATGCCCGCTATTGCATTTTTAGTTGTCAGCTTTTTGTGTGGCTTTGAAATCACAAAACGTATGAAAGTAAATATCTGTGGGCAAATCGCAGCAGGTATTGGCAGTGGTTATCTGATGTCCGGATGGATTACAAAACGTATGAAAGTAAATATCTGGGGGCGAATCGCAGCAGGCATTGGCATTGGTTATCTGATATCCGGATGGATTACATATATCGTATCATACTTTTCAAAAGTAGTACTTGGATTGACGCATCCTAAAGTATACGGAAATATAGCTTCAATTGCAGTTATGCTGCTGATTGCATTCCTGCTTATCGCAAAAGATAAAACAAAAACATCTTTGAATACTACCAAAAAGGAATCTGCATTTTTTATCGTACTTTTTGTGTTTATTTTATGGACGATGTTTTATGTGTTCCATGTAACAACAGAAAACGGAAAAGAGCTGATAAAATCAGGTGTCACTATTTTCAGCGATTTTGCACCTCATACAGCGATGATTCGGTCGTTTTCGCTGCATGATAACTTCCCGACACAGTATCCGCATTACGGAGGGGCAGATGTAAAATATCATTTCATGTTTCAGTTTCTGGCCGGAAACCTTGAATATTTAGGGCTTAGGATTGACTGGGCTTTCAACTGGATTTCTGCCACTTCACTTTGGAGCTTCCTGGTGCTTTTGTATTTTATTGCAAAAAAGGTAACCGGATATGCTGCAGCCGGCGTAATTACGGTTTTCATGTTCTTCTGCCGAAGCAGCTTTGCAGCCCTTGATAAGATTGTAAACACCCTTGCTGACGGCAGATGGTCTGATTTTTTTAGTAATTCACAGTTTATCGGGTATACGAATCATGAGGACTGGGGGCTCTGGAATTACAACGTATTTTTAAATCAGAGGCATCTTGGCTTCGGGCTTTTAATTTCGGCAATCGCAATCATGTATTTCATAGACCGTCTTGAATGGCTTGATGATATAGAAGTAAACGGTGAGGGACGACTCTCACGCTTGAAATCCAGATGTATGATAGTCGGCAAACATATTGTAGCATCAAAAGATGCCTGGACAATTTCCCCCGGCTGGAAAACGGCAGCAGTAGTTGGTCTTATGCTTGGGGCATTGTCATTCTGGAATGGGGCAGTAGTAGTGGCAACACTTCTGATTCTGTTTGGTTTTGCGGTTTGGTCTGACCATAAGCTTGATTATGCCGTTACAGCAGTGATAACTTTGATTCTGACATTTATTCAGACAAATTTCTTTATGGATAAGAGCGTCGGGCAGAGTATAGGCGTGACTTACCAGTTTGGATTTTTGGCTGATGAACTGACAATGCCTGGTGTTATCACATACCTTATAAAACTTGCCGGTATTTATTTTATCGGGGTTGTAGTTCTGATGTTGGTCTTAAGACCGAGCTTTAAGGCTATGATTTTTTCATTCATCCTCCCGGTAATTTTTGCTTTTACTGTATCTATGACACCAGACATTGCGGTCAATCATAAATACATTATTATTGCAACAATCTTTTTGAATATCTTTTTTGCGTATGCAATTGTAAGGCTTTGGAAGGACTGGCGCGGAATATTGACAAAATGCATTGCTGTAATTTTAATTGTCCTGCTTACCGTTACCGGGGCTTATGATTTATTGACCATTTATAATTCCGATAAGAATGCTGTTGGTATTGACCTTGACAGCAAGCTGACAGGATGGCTGAAAGACAATGTAAAAGAGACCGACCTTGTGCTGACAGGTGAAGATTCAATGAGTGAGACCACCTTTGCCGGGATTATGCTCTACAACGGCTGGCCATATTACGCCTGGTCTGCCGGATATGATACTGAAACAAGAGCCCATAATGCAATTACGGTTTATGGCTCTGACAGTAAAGAAGAAGTTGAGAACATTGTAAAATGTGAGGGTATTACCTATATTGTATATACCGACGGTATGACTTATGAAGATAATCCGTGTAGTGATAAGGTTATCAAACAGCTTTACGACTGCGTATTTGAGGACGGAAGCATAAAGATATACAAAACATTCTAAAAAAAAGTAAAAAAACAATGGCAAAAACGTTATTTTTTTTAAAATATTTAGCATATTGTATATGTCTGAGAAATCAGATGATAATATATGCATCTATGAGCCCTCCTAAGAATCAGCCCCGCACCAGGTTTTGCTTGGCGTGGGGCTGATTTGCTGTATAGTTTTTCGCAAAAAATTGCGTTTTTTAAAAAAAATTCGGCATAATAGAAATAGAAAAATACAAAAGGAGAGCAAAAAAAATGTCAAACAAAATTTCAAAAAAAACAACATCTGCCACGATTACAAAAGAGGAGCTTATAAAAGTCATACTGATTTTTGCAGCATGCGTACTTGCCGCGGCCAGCCTGCCGTACATGATGCTGGGGAAAAATGATGGTACAATATTCCTGCAGTGGGAGATATATTTATTGCTTATGACGGTAATGTCAATACCTTTATCGCAGGTATTATTTAGGCAATGCCAAAGCCTGCTTCCTTTCGGAAAAACGCTTGGCATCGTACTTCCTGGGTTTGTGATGTGGGTGCTTGGTGTAGTTTTTAAGGTTCCGTTTACAAATATGACCGGAATCGGTGTTCTTATTGCATACGCCGTTTTTAATGTTGCGATATACAAAGCAACAAATAAAGGGCAGGAAATATGCTTTAAAATGGTCACTGATGGGCTTAAAAAGTATGCAAAATATGAAATCATCTTTTATATCATCTTCTTATTTTGGGTATATCTGATTGGTTTTAACCCGTCAGCTTATGGAACAGAAAAGTTTATGGACTATGGCTTTTTGCAGAAAATGCTGGTTTCATCAAAGCTTCCTCCCGATGACGTATGGTTTGCCGGAAAGCCTATTAATTACTATTACGGTGGACAGTATTATGCAGCATTTATCGCAAAAACAATGATTGGCGGTATCTCAAAAGCAGAGTATTCGTATAATATGATGCGTGCTGTAATTCCGGCACTTATGTTTATGGGTGTGTTTGCATTAGTTGAACAAATGCTTACAGATAGAAAGGCAATGATACCGGCAACGGCAGCATCAGGCAATATGTATAGTAATAAGAGGAATTATAAAATCAATTTCTTTGCTGTTTTATCAGCTTGTGTAGCAGTTTTTGCGGGCAATGCTCATTATATCGTATACGGAATCCTAAAGCCTTTGTTTAATGTAAGCGGGGAGCCGTCCGGATATTGGTTCCCGGATGCAACAAGATATATCGGTTATAACCCGGAAGTAAAAAACGACCAGACGATACATGAATTTCCATGTTATTCATTCGTTCTTGGTGACCTCCATGCTCATATGATAAATATTATGTTTGTGGTGCTTGTTATCGCATTACTGTACAGCTTTCTGAAACTGAGAAAAGAAAGCAGTGTTACAGTAAAAACGTTATGGAAACTTCCTCAACTGTTTGTAATTGGTATTGTATGGGGGTTGTTTAACTGGACTAACTATTGGGATTTTATTATATATATTGTAGTAATCACATTAACTATTTTCGCATCCAATATCATTTCTGAAGAGAAGTGGAAAAAGATAATCGTATATTCTGCTTTACAGACCGTTATGGTCGTAGTGATTGGGATAATTGCCGTAATGCCTTTCACAATGAATTTCCAGAGTGTATTTAAAGGAGTAGGCATCGCAGAACATCATTCAGCATTTTATCAGCTGTGTATCCTTTGGGGTATTCCGGTATTTATGGTAATTATTTTTTCCTGTGCCTTTATTGCGAAGATAGTTTCAGACAGCAAGAAAGAAGGGTTTAAGACAGCACGGTGTGAAATCCTGCCGGCAAATATATTTGCTTTTATATTAGGATGCAGCGCAATAGGACTTGTCATCATTCCTGAACTGGTATATGTAATTGATATTTATGAAGCAACACATGCCAGGGCAAATACAATGTTTAAGCTTACATATCAGTCATTTATAATGTTTAGTGTTTGCTGCGGATATATGCTTTATGTATTATCAGAAAATAAGAAAAAAGCAGTTAAAGCAATTACATGGATACTTGTTTCATTAAATGTCCTGATGTTTGGTTACTTCTTCAATGCCGCGAATTCCTGGTTCGGAACATGGACTGACGCTTCAACACGAAAGTGCACCAGTGCATTGGTTTATCTTAACGAAGAGGATTTTTCCAAAGAAAAAGAAGCCCTGCTGTGGTTGAAGGAATATTCAGAGAATAATGAAATAGATGGAGCTATTGCAGAAGCGCCGGGGGACAGTTATACCGCATATGAAAGAGCATCAGTTATTTCAGGTATATCAACACCTGCCGGATGGAAGGTTCATGAATGGTTATGGCGAGACAGCCTTGACGGTATCTCAGCAAGAATCAGTGATATTGATTATCTTTACAGCACGTCAACTGATACAGAAGAAGTAAAGAAGATTATAAAAAAATACAATATAGAATATATCTTCTTCGGAACCAGAGAACTTGAAAAATATGGAACAGCAGTAAAAGAAGACGTAAAAAAACTTGGTGATGTAATTTATGAAGACGACGGAGCCTTTATTGTGAAAGTTAAATAGGCATGCAGCCGGGAGATTTCCTCTCGGCTGTTTTTCTTTCTAACCGTTAGAAAAATCCTCAAAACAGGAACAGTGTTGGAAAATTTCTGCATATTGTAATAAGCACACAAAAAAGGGGGTCAAAAAAATGTCAAAAGAAAAAGAGAAAGCATGCGATACTCCAGAAGAACTGGATATGCTTTTCAGAAAAAACCGTATCTATATGCTGGATTTCGAACACCGGACAAGAAAAATGTACGCGTATGCCTATGCAGCAGCCGCATCAGAAGACGATATAAAAAGAGTGGAAGAGAGACTTATAGAGCTGCAACTAAGAAAAGACATTGAAGAATGCCAGGAAAAAGGGCTTGACGAAAAACTTAAAATCCTGCAGGGGCTGTATGATATGTGGTTTTGAGGTGCAAAAAAAAGACATGTGTGATTGAGGCACATGTCTTTTTGCATACCGACAAAAAAAAGAGTGTATAATAGTGTAATAGTTTCGTTTTTTTTGTGAATAATGTGAATGATTTGGCTTGCCGGTATACTGAAACTACTTAAAGCAGGCGGTGAAAGAAAAGAAACGGAATCCTCCTTTTCTGAAATTTTTGTAACAAATTTGTAACGTTGCCTGCTTTAAGCTTTTCTACCCTCCTTTCTTAATAAATTCCCAATAGCAATATGCAAGAAAAAACCGCAGATAAAATCCGCGGTTATATTTTCACGCTAAGGAGCGCGCATGTTATTCTGTTTTTCATAAAACAGACAGAAAAGTTTAGTATAAAATTTCCGGAATCTTTACCCCTAAATCTTCAAGAAAATCATTATATTAAGCCTTTCTTATTATTTTTTTTATTTTTTTTTGTTTAATTAAGTTTTTTATAAGTAATATGAAAAAATAAATATTACTAAATAAATCCTGAATTAAACACCATCCCACAGCGTCTGCGGGGGTTTGGCGAAAATTTCATCCGCAAGCTCCTTTCTTAATTATTAGATACAAATATAGTATGCCAGAAAAAAATACGGATAAAAAACGAAAAACAAAAAAATAATAAAAAAAGAAAAAGCAGCGGCGAAAGCCGCTGCAAAAAAAAACTCAAATGAGGTCTGCGAGGCAAGGGATTGCCGTAATCGCAGCCAATGCGACAAACATTAATGCGAGGCTGACGATGCCAAAATGTTCTTCACGGTCATCATCATAGTAATCATCGCTGTCGTCAACATCAAGATATTCTAAGATATCCGCGTTGTCGTCCATCAGGTTCATCTTGTTCAGCATCTTGTCCAGAAACAGTCTGTTGAAGTCTGTTCTTCTATCAAGCTCTTCAAGCTCCTCTTTGATTACTGAAAAACCTTCTTTAATACTTTCAATAAAGTTTGTCATATAAATTTCCCCTTTCGTTTATAAGTTTTTTTGTGACAATAACAATATGCCGGATTTTTTCACAATAAAAAAAGAAGCCGACAAAAATTTGCCGGCTAAACTTTTTTTGAATGAGAATGGAAGCTGCTTGCAGCATCATCCTAAAAGGATGATTGCCGCAGACATTGCTGCCCAGAGTGCTGTGGCCACAACAGCAGCCTTCAGCATTGTTACGACCCCTAATGGAGAGGATTCGCATTCCTCTTCCTCTGGGTCTGGGTCATTCAGCATGACCCTTTTGAGAAGCCACTGACTCACGTCAGTTCTTCTGTTGAGCTCCTCCAATTCCTCTTTTACTACTGTATGCAGGCAGCGTGCCTGCCAAATTACTTTTCTCATCCTTTTCCCCTTTCTTTTTTGCTGTTGAAACAGCAAAAATAAAAAATAAAAATAAATTTTTTAAGCACAAATAATATGCTGGAATTTTTGCTGCATAAAATCGCAAGGCCAAAAAGGGCTAAGGCGTCAGCTTGTCAGACTTTCAGATGCAAAAGAAAAACCGCAAAATTGTATCTAAAAAAATACAATATATTGTTTTTTATGGACTCTTTTTTCTCGCATATTAAATTTGTAAATAAGTTTTGCTCTTATTTTTTGAGCATTACAAAAATAAAAAAAACAAAGAAAAGGAGAACTAAAATGAACATTAAAGAAGCTAAAAACGAGGTTATGAAAGCAGTTAAAATTTATCTGGAGAAAGACGAGCATGGTGAGTACAGAGTACCTGTAGTTCGTCAGCGTCCACTGTTTCTGCAGGGTGCGCCAGGACTTGGCAAGACTGCCATCATGGAGCAGGTTGCTTCAGAGCTTGATATTGCTCTGGTATCTTACTCAATGACACATCACACCCGTCAGAGTGCGATTGGCCTGCCATTCCTGAAAGAAGTAACTTATGGTGGAAAAACTTACACTAAGTCCGAGTACACTATGAGTGAAATCATTGCATCTGTTTATGATGTAATTGAGAAGACAGGAAAGAAAGAGGGAATTCTGTTCCTCGATGAGATTAACTGCGTATCAGAAACTTTGGCGCCAGCGATGCTGCTTTTCCTGCAGTATAAGAGATTCGGAAACCTTTCCGTTCCTGAAGGCTGGGTAGTAGTTACAGCAGGTAACCCGCCGCAGTACAACAAGTCTGTTAAGGACTTTGACGTGGCTACTCAGGACCGTCTGAAAATGGTTGAAATTGAGCCGGAACTGAAATGCTGGAAAGAATATGCATATAATGCAGGAATCCATCCAGCGATTACCGCGTTTCTGGAGACCAACAACAAATACTTCTATGATATCAAATCCACAGTAAACGGTAAGGAATACATTACTGCACGTGGATGGGAAGACTTAAGCACTGAGATTCAGGCTTATGAAAGAAATAATTTCCCTGTCGATGAAGATTTGATTATGCAGTACATTACCAATAAGGAATGTGCTCGTAAGTTTGCTGTTTATTATGACCTGTTCAAGAAATATCGTGTTGATTATGCAATCACCGATATCCTTGCAGGAAGCATCAGTGAAGGAGCCGTAAACAAGGCTGCGAAAGCGCAGTTTGACGAGCGCCTGTCCATTATTTCCATGATTATGGAAGCTATCGGTACATCTGCAAAGGTTGTAACAACCGATGACGCTGCAATGCGTGAGGTTGTAACAAATCTCCGTCGGCTTAAAAAAGCTGTCGGAAGCTCCGATGCCATCTATCAGATGCTGCAGGGCAGAATTGACGAAGTCAAGGACAAGATGGAGAAAGAAAAACAGGCAAACGCACTGTCAGGCCAGAAGAAAGCCGTATACAACACCGAAATCAGAATGTATGAAAAATACAAAAAAGAGATTGATGAAAAAGGTGTATTCGGCAGCGGCAATGCTGAGCAGTTTGCGGTTGTTAGAGCTGCATTCCAGGCAGACGTTAAATCTCATACTGCTCGTCAGAATAAAACTGATAAGCAGATGGATAATGCGTTTACATTCATTTCCAAGGCATGGGGTGATGATAACCAGGAGATGACTCTGTTTGTCGCAGAACTTACAGTTAATAGAAATATTGCTGAGTTCATTGCAACAAATAAGAACAAGAGTTACTTCCAGCACAACAGCTCTATGCTGGTATATGACCAGGACAAGAATCTTAAAGAAGAGATTCAGGACGTTCTTGCGTCTGCATAACTTGCTTTTTGTTAACCCGGGATTTTTTATCCCGGGCTTTTTTGTTGTCTTAAAAATCCCGCATATTAAAGAATGAAACAAAAAAGTATCAAACAAGAAAGGAAGCAAAAAAAATGAATAATGTAATTAGTAACCCAAACCCGGAGCTCGGAAAGTATCAGCAGCTTGCTGAAAAATGCATGAAACTTGTAAAAAACAAGCTGTATTTTAAGCATAAGGCTTTAAGCCCTGCTATTTACAGAATGCCGATTAACTACGTCGACCCGGGAATCGGAATCTTCGGAACTGATGCAAATCAGGTTTATGCAGACCCAATGGATGTAATTTCAAGGTATAAAAATTCGCCTGAAAGATTAATCCGTTCATACCTGCATATGCTGTTTCACTGCATTTATCTGCATCCATTCCAGACGCAGCTGAATATTGACAATGGCGTATGGAATATTGCATTAGATATCTGCTGTGAAAATGCAGTAATGCGATTAAACCCGGAAGCAATTGACGGTGACGTAGAACGTCAGCAGATTATTGCCGGTATTAAAGGCAAAGTCAAGATGTTCATCCCTGAGCTCGTTTATAATGAATTGATGCAGAATCAGAGTAATTATAATTTCTTTGATTTAACTGCATTGTTCCATATGGATGACCACGTATGGCTGAATCCTCCTCAGAGCGGAAAAGGTAACAATAACGATGAGGACGATGACGACAATCCTTACCAGAATCCAAACGCGCAGAGTCAGCAGGGTGACGGAGATGATGACCAGAACCAGCAGAATCAGCAGGGCGATGGCAACGGTAATTGCGAAGACGGCCAGGATGAAAACCAGCAGGGCGGAGATGGAAACGGTAATAATAACAATAAAAACCGAAATAACCAGAACCGACAGAATCAGCAGAACAGCCAGGGAAACAATAATCAGGATAAGAGGAAAGAGTGGAGCGATGTCTCAAGGCAGGTTGCCGCAGACATGTCTTCTTTCAATAAAGGCGATGGAGCCGGTGACCTGATGCAGGAGATTGATTTCCTGACAGAAGATAAGATGGAATATGACGAATTCCTTCGTGCTTTTTCTGTAACTGAAGAAGTTATGAAAATCAACGAGGACGAATTTGATTATATGTCTTACGTGTACGGCTTGACTGGCCTGCCTGATTCAACTGGACAGAAGACTATCGATAAACAGGTTCTTCTGATTGAGCCGCTGGAATACAAAGAAGACAAAGTTATTAAAGACTTTGTCATCGCTATTGATACATCAGGTTCTTGCTCCGGAGAACTGGTTAAAAGGTTCCTGAATAAAACTTATTCTATCCTGAAAGAGACAGAGAGTTTTTCTTCAAGGGTAAATATCCATATCGTTCAGTGTGATGCACGTATCCAGAATGATACTAAAATCACAAATATGGAAGAGATGGAAGACTTCATGAAGAATATGAAGCTGTATGGCTTTGGCGGTACCGACTTCAGACCTGTATTTGAGTATGTTGATACCCTTATCAAAAATAAGGAGTTTGACAATCTCTGCGGTCTTATCTATTTTACAGATGGATATGGTACATACCCAACTATGCCTACACCATATAAGACAGCGTTTGCATTCCTGGAGGATTACGACCATAAGGCTGTTCCACCGTGGGCAATGTCTGTATACTGGAAGGATGATGAGTTTGTGACTTCTGAAGACTGATTATTCGTAAATATTAAGGCCGGCAATTAAATTTGCCGGTTTTTTCTTTTTTGCTGAAAATTTTGCATATTAAATACGAACAAAAACAATGAAAGGAGAGAAGACTATGGATAGAGAAACGGCAAAAAATATAATTTCTTCAAGTCTTCCGCAGTATTTAGCACAGAAAGGGATAAATTTAGGAAGACCTTTCCTGTGTTTAAATCCAGAACACGTAGACCATTCACCAAGCATGAGCTATGACAGACGGCGAAACCGCTGCCATTGTTTCAGCTGTGGTATAGACGCTGATATTTTTGATATTATTCAGTGGGATTACAATACATCAGGTTTTGCAGAGGCATTTGACATTGCCTGCGACCTTTTTGGCCTTGACATTGAAAAAAGAGAGCGAAAAGAAAAGCCAAAAATCAAGCCTGCAAAAGAAATAAGATATACTAAAAATGCAGATGTGAAAAGAGCAGAACCTGAGGTATGTGATAAGGTGTATAACACATTAAAAAAATTATCACAACTTACTGAAAAAGACAAAAAATATCTGTCTGAAATCAGAGGGTTATCAGAGAAGAGGATAAAAAAGGACTATTTCAGGCTTATCATTGATGACAATGAACGCCAGAAGATGACTGATAAGATTGAAAAGCTTACTGGCTATTCAAAAGATGTTATCAAATATGTCCCCGGCTTCTTTGTACGAAAGGATACTGGTAAACTTGATTACTGCAATGAAGCAGGCATTGGTATTTTAATACGTAATGCTGAAGGTCTTGCAACCGCTGTTCAAATCAGGCGGGATACGGCAGAAAAAAAGAAGAGATATTGCTGGTTCACTTCTATTTTTGCAGTTGACAGCCCGGCTTGCGACGGCGGCAGCACTCCAGGAGCGCAAAAAGATATCATGATTCCTGATAACCCTAAAAAATGTCTTTGTATTACTGAAGGACGTTTTAAGTCAGAAATGCTGGCTGCAAATGGGAATATGGTGATATCTATTCAGGGGGTATCGTCATGGAAAGGTATTGATGAAATTATCCTTAAAATGAGAGAGGAGCATAACATCGAAAGTATTTTTATGATGTTTGATTCCGATATCATGGGAAACCGTCAGGTATTCAATTCAATATCCGCCATGACAATAATGCTTGCCAATAAAATCCCGGATTTAAAAATCAGATTTGCTGTCTGGGGAATTAAATATGGCAAAGGTGTTGATGATTGTGTTCTTGCCGGAAATATAAAACATGTGAAATATGTTGATGCAGCACAGTTTATATCTGTATGCAACAATACATTTGATATGCTGTTAAAAAAATACAATGTGGCATCGTTTAAGAAAATGAAGAGTGAAGACAGAAAAGAATTCTCAAAAATCCTTCAAAAAGAAAATGAGAGAGCATTGTTAAGCAGCAAGACAAAATCAAACCCAAAAGAAGCAGCGTAGTTTTAAGCAGAAGGCGAAGCCTTCTGCTTTTTGGATATTTTACATATTAAAAAAGTACTTGGCTGTGCACAGAGCAGCTTAAAAAAATCTGTGGAGTCTCCGTTAAGATGATATCGATGCGGTAACACGTATGATATGGCGCTATCATATCCGGTATGGAGAAAACTACGGCCAGATTTGCCGTCATCGTCGGGCGGGAGGTTTCCGCCTGTGTCTGGCGAAAGTGAACACGAGTTCATTTTTAATCTGGTGATACCTCACCGGCCTTGTCGTATTCGGCACCAAAATAAATATGATAACTTGCCGGCTTGTTACATGCGAGCGTAGCTCGCGGTATCATGCTATACGCTACCGCGTCTAATTTGGACGGTAAAGCAAGCATCCAGCGGCAATTCTTGGGAAGCGAAAAACTTCCTTTTTTCTTTTTGCAAATTCCTGCATATTAAAAGCGAATCCAAAAAAACAACCATCAAGAAAGGAGCAAAAAAAATATGACAAAGATGTCAGAATACAAAGTTGTATTTGTTGTATATGCAACCATACAGGATATGTATGACAACACGGGATGCATCGTGTATAGTGGAACAACACATGCATATGGTGGATATTCATTGAATAACGCCAAAGTTTCTTTGGCAATCTGCGCAAGGTCTCCAAGAGATGCTTATAATCATGGTTTACAGATGATTGAAGAAGGAAATGTCAATTTCGGTAAAGCCAATGTAGAGACATGGGGATTGGAATACGTAACAGATGGATACCATTCATGGTCTTCTAGCGACCTCAGGTAAATAAATTACCGAGATGAAATCGTGAGACCTTCTCGGCAAATGATTTTAAGAAAGGAGCCAAAAGATATGGCAAAAAAAATGACAAAAGAGTTGTACGAAAAACTTAGTATGGCAGGAAAAGTACTTTGTGAATATTGCGAAAACGATGAATGCTCATGCTGCCAGGTGACGCGCCTGATTGATGATGCATACATTGAAGCAGTAGAGGAGGGGATTGTAGATGATGCCTGAAAAATACGAAGTTGCTTTTGTAGTGTATGCTGATATTCCGGAAAAGGACTCCAATATTGGAGATTTGGAATGCAATGGAACACTGAAAAGCTACAACTGCTATTCTTTAAGGGATGCAAGAATGTATTTCACAATTTCTGCTGAAACCCCTGAAGAAGCATACAAAAAAGGGATTGAAAAGATGCAGTCCGGAAATGCTGATTTCGGGGAAGCAGTGGTGGAAGACTGGTACTTGGAGCACGTTTCATATGGCGACAAATACTGGTACAAGGAAGACCTTGCACTTTGATTGCTTGACTTGCAGGCGGCAAATTTGCCGCCTGCTTTTTTTGTAAAAAAAATCGATAAAAAATTCTTTTTTCTGGAAAATTAAGCATATTGTATATGTAACTAAAAAAGCTTCGGAAAGAAGGAGAAAAAATGGTAAAAAAGAAAATCTTGCCATGGCTTTCTGTATCAGCATTAATTTTTGCATTGCCGGTCAATGCCGCTGAAAATAATACTTTTATGGCAAATACGCCTGATATGTATACAGCTGAAAAATATATAGAAAAACGAGAGAAAAAATATGAGGTAATGTCGGTAACATCAGCGTGCGTAATTGCGGCAGGAATGTATGCTAAATACAGAACCAGAAAAACAGATTTTTGCTAAATATCTAACAGGAGGAAAAAATAATGAAAAAAAATAACAAGCTGCTTGCCTTTATCTGTGCAGCAGCAACAGCGGCATCAGGACTTACACTTAGTATGCCATATAATGTATTTGCAGATGCAACAAAGGTAGTTTCTATTGGTAATGACCTGACAGATGCCCAGAAGAAAACAATGCTTAAATATTTTGGCATTGAAGGTGACCAGAGCGTTCAGCGAATAAACGTAACTAACAAAGATGAAATTTCTCATCTTTCCAGTTATATTCCACTTGAACAGATTGGCACAAGAACAGTAAGCTGCGCTTACATCAAACCAACTGAATCTGGCGGAATCAGGGTAAGAACGGCAAACCTGCAGTATGTAACTGCAAATATGATTGCTTCTACTCTCGCAGACCTTGGCATTAAGAATTGCGAAGTTGTATCTGCCTGCCCGTTCCAGGTGTCTGGAACCGGTGCATTGACCGGAATCATCATGGCGTATGAAACAGCAACCGGTGAAACAATTGACCAGGCAAAAAAAGATATTGCAACCCAGGAAGTTGTTGTGACAAAAGACCTGGCAAAAGATATCGGAAATGTTCAGGCTGAATATGTTATAAATCAGGCAAAGGTTGATGCTATTAATGGCGATATGAAGGACAAGGAGCAGATTCAGGAGAATGTCACTAATATTGTTAACAATAACAATATCAACATTTCAAATGACCAGATTGAAAACATTACAAATCTGACCCAGAATATCGTAAATGAAAATTACGATAATTCATACACAGAAAATATCACTGAAATCAATAACAACATCAAGCAGGAGATTGATGCATCAGATGACATTGATATTGCCGTAGATATTGAAGACACCAATACAGACGATGACGAGGAGCTGGTTCCGGATGACAGCATTACAGAAAATCTTGACGACAGCCTGCTCGGTGATAATGTAATTGCTTCTTCAACTGATGATGCTTCCTTGATTGTTGATACCGCAGAAAGCAGCGAAAGCACTGAAGAAGACACCGAAAGTGAAGCTGGAACTGTGGAGGATACAGACGAGACAGATGGCGATACAAGTGATGATACTGATATTGCTGATAACGCAGACACCACAGATATCGAAAATGACGAAAGCGAAACGGCACCGAATGGTGATGTGTCAGAGCCGGAAGAAACTGGCGATAATGAAGATGATGAAAGCACCGAAAGTGAAACTTCAGAAGGCAGCAAAACAACAGATACTGATGCAAATACAGATACTGACGAGGACTCTGATACAGAAACCGAAACAGACACAGATGCTGAAGCTGATGGAGACGCATCCGACGATGCTGAAAAGACCTGCGATAGCGTTGAGGACGGAAAAGACCTTGATGATATCGTGATTCCAGAAGATGGCTTATCATATTTTGGATACGATATAAACGCCATCAAAGATGCTTCTGATGAAAATACAGCTAAAAGATTTTTACAGCTTGAAAACAATATGAAAGAGGCATTTCCGTTCTCATTAGGCAATTATGCAGATTGTCTGCTGAACCAGGGGAAATTGTTAGACAGTGAGACAGGAGAGCCGTTAGAAAATGTAGATGAATCAAAGCTGATGTCTCATATCACGAAGTATATTCTCGCTACATATGAAAATTACATCCTGACACGTCCGACGGAAAGTCTGCAGAGCGAATTTGACGATACTATCAAATCTGAAATTGATGAGGGCTCCATCCAGCCTGAAGACGAAGAGAAGGTAAGGGAGATTATTTCACATGCGAGAACACCTATCGCAAAGCCAGCAGAGGCTACTGATAACTCTGCATCTGATGAGACAGCGACAGATGATGAAGCCGTATCACTTGAGGATATACTTGGCTAAAAATATATTAAAAAGAAGCGAAAAAATTTCGCTTCTTTTTTTTCGTAAAAAAAGCACAAAAATAAAAAATTTCTGCATATTGTCTGTATGAAATATTTGTAGAAACGGAGTAACAGTAAGAATAACCATGACCAGAGAAGAAGCAGGCAAAAGAGGGCGTGAGATAGCGGCAAGAGCAAGAGCTCAGAAGCGCGAATATTATACAGATGGAAATACGGTAAGACATGTAAAACCTCAAAGCAGAGTCGCCAATCCATATATAAGTAAAGATAGAAATAAAGATAAATATAACAGCAGAAGCGAAATGCGACAGCCAGAAAGGAACACATCTGCGAGAAAACGCATTGATTTCCAGATAGAAAAACATCGTATAGAGGAAAGAAAAAAGCAGCAAAAAATAGAACAACAAAGACAGCAAAAAGAAAGACGGAGAGAGAAGCAGCAGGCAAAAGAGCAGGCTTTTATCGATAGAGAACGGCAACAGAAGGCGAACAGAAAGCGTACTTCAGCGGCTACAATAAGCAGGAACAGACAGAACGCTACACAGATGCAGCGTGGCTTCGTAGTGTTTCTTATGATTGCGTCAATCGCCGTATTGTTTTCATGCATTCATTACCTGCAGCTGAAATCAGAGCTGACTTACAAAATGCAGACAGTAGCCAACCTGGAATCCGAGCTTGAGGAGCTGAGAAATTATAATGACGCTTATGAGAACGAAGTACTTAACAGTGTAGACCTTGAAGAGATAAAGCAGAAAGCCATAGGCAAGCTTGGGATGAAGTATCCGGATGCGGAGCACGTGCAAGAGTATGACGCTAACAGTAAGGGATATATGAGACAATACCAGATTGTAGGAGAAGAAAAATAAATGTATAGGTATAGTAAGACATAGTTTGGAAAAGACGGCAGATGATTCTGCCGTCTTTTTGTTGTTTCGGTAAAATGCATATGTATATAGGTCGTATTTATGTTTTGGATAGTGAAGGGGTATGATGTGAATAAATATATGGAGAAAAGCCAAGAATTATTTTTGGTAATCTTGCTTTACCAGAAGAAGATTTTGGGATTAAGTTTTCCAAATAAACAAAAAAATAAAAATTTTATTAGGACTTAAAAAAGTAAGAGTTTTACTTCTATGTTTTGTTTTATAGATTTAATCCCTTTTGCTCTTTTCTTATTATCCCTGTTAAAATTATCTTATCTATTATAACCTTTGCTTTTTTATTCTTTGGTCTGACTCTGTTTTGATGGTTATGGCCTTTTGGCTTTGTGTGTACTGATTTTGTTGTTTTGCCCTGTGTTCGGCTGGTTTGCCCGTTTTGTCCCTTATGTTCGGCTTTGTGTGGTCTGATTTTGCCGCTTTGCCTTGTGGTTGGCTTAATTCTGTCGTTTTGGCCTTGTATGGTCTGGTGTTACTGTTTTGCCTTGATGCAGTCTAATGTTGTGGCTTTATTGTCTGGTATGGTCTGAATTTGCCTGTGGTTCTGTCTGCTTAGCCTTATTCTTACTGAAAATCCTTATCTTTGGTGTATCCATTTTTATCTTTTTTTATACTTTTTACCCCCTTTTACCACTTTTTACACCCTTTTCATACCTTTTTATACCTTTTAACACCTTTTCGCACCCCTTTTTCTCTTTTTTTTCTTCTCCGGTCGGATGTATGCTCCCTATCTGCCGTTTTGAAGGAAGCGGGAAAAATGGGCGAAAAAAATATGTGTATGCCTGCGGCGGAGTAAATGTGTACCTTTTTGCCGTGTTGTTGTGGTCGCGCTGGTGGCTTGGATTTGCTGCGTTATATACTTAATTCTGCTGCCCATTTCTGCCTGCTGCCGGCAAATTTGCGGGGTGGGAGAGTAGTGACTGGGCCGTTGGAAGTACTGCTGCCGGCTGGAAATGTGGTTTCGGGTGTATATATAGTGTATGCACTTTTTGAATATAAAAAATGGATATTTAGTGTATATATAGTGTATGCATTTTTTTTACTTTCTGCCTGCTGGTTTGCCTGCTGGGGTTTGCGTGTGGCAAAAAATGTACGCATATAAACATATGCATCTCTGCTGCCGACATTCTGCCGGCAGCTTTTTTGTGTATACGTTAAGCTATGCATATCGCTTCAAATTTTGCATATGTAAACATATGCATTTTGTTCTTTTTTTTGTGTATGTAAACATATACATTTTGTTTTCTTTTTTGTACATATAAACATACATACTTCTCCTGCTGCCCGCATGGATTGCCGCCCGCAGGGCTGCCAGCAGAAAAAATATGCAAATAAACCTGCACAAAACTTCCTGAAATCCGCACACATAAACCAGCCACTGCACTTTCTTAAAATACATACATAAACATATGCACGCATATCGCCAGCTTTGTTTGCGGTATGTAACTTTACATATACATTTTTTTCTTTTTTGTATATACATAAAGATATGCACAAAAGAATTGTCCTTTTTTGTGTTTGTAAAGATACACAAAAAAAGAGGAAAAAATAAGCATATAAAACATATACACTTTTCGCCCTTTCTCCCGCATTTTCTTTCCCGCCCTGCCGCCTTCGGCGGCAGGGCTCGCCTCTCGGCAAAGTTCCACCCGGGAAACCACCCCGCCCCCTGGGGCGCCCATTTCTTTTTCTCCCTTATCTTTTCTCGCGTAGTATACATATCTTTCTCCCTCAATTCATCCCATCCTGTCCCTCTACCTTTCCTTCCGTCGCCCGTTCGCTCCCGGAAGGCCATCTCACCCCCGTGGATTCTTTTGCCGATATTTTTTTTCTTTTTGCTGCTGCCGGAAGTGGCTGGATGGGATGGGAAAAATTGGCGGCAGGGGAGAAAAAACGAATGGCCGGCGAGCGGTTGGATAATAAGGAAAGAAATTGGAGCGAGGAGGGTAAAAAAGTAAAACAAAAAGAAAGACAAAAAAGAAAAGGAGAAGCAAAGATAAAAACTAAGAAGAAAAACAAAGAGAAAAAATAAAGAAGGCAAAGATAAAAGTAAAACAAAAATAAAAATAAAAAAACAAAGAAACAAAGATAAGAGCAAAAATAAAAAGAAAGAAAAAGCAAAAAGAAAGAGCAAAGAAAAAACAAGAATAAAAAATCAGAAGAAAAATAAATAGAAAAAAGCAAAAAGAAAAAAGCAAAAATAAAAGCAAAAAGAAAAAAAGAAAAAACAAAAATAAGAACAAAAGTAAAAAGAAAAATGAAGGCGTCGCGGCGAAGCCGCGGCGCCAGGGAGATGGAAAAGAAGAGAGAAAAGAGAGAAGCAGAAAAAAATAAAAAAAGAAAGAAAAAAGAAACGCGGGCTCCTCGCCCGCACCATCGGCAGCCTTGCAGGCTGCACCCGCGCGCGAAACTACGTTTCGCGTTTGGCCTGCGGGTTGGAGAAGCGGCAGCAGGACGGAAGAAGTGGAGGGAATTGGGAAAGTGGTGGGATGAGATTGGAGTTGGAGGTACGAAAAGATGAAGGCCGGGAGGATGTTGGACGCAATATAGAAAATGGAAAAATGGAAAAAGGAAGATGAGTTGAATGATGCGGAGTGATGTCTGGAAAGATGACGGAGATGCGGCGGGAAGATGTTTGGGAAAGATTGTTATTGGTGGATTTTGGAAGAATGGTGGGGAGCGATACTTGGTGGGAAGATGATGCTTTGTGGATATTAAAAAAGTGGTAGGAAGGAATGTAAGGCGTCGGCCGGCCAAGCCGGGAGGAAGGGAGTTGGCTTGCTGAGGATTGTGGGCCGGTATGAGAAGAAGGGCGGCGGGAGATGTTGGCCGGCTGGCGCCGGAATGAAATGAGTTGTCTTGTTGGAGGTTGTAATAGGATTTGCAGCGGGAGGGTATTGGCCGGCCAAGCCGGAAACGATGGTTTTGGATGCTGCCAAATATGCACCTCGTGTTTTCGCGTCTGGAAAACCGAAGCTGCAAAAAAGCATTTGGCGATTGACGGGTTGGCCGCTGTGGCTGGTGAATGGAAATGGAAGATGTTGGCCGGCTGGCGCCGAAAAAGAATGTGCTGACGGTCTGGAAGCGTGGGGTTCTGGGCTGCTGACCGGCCAAGACGGAAACAAAGATGCCGCCTGCTGGAAAATGTGCACTTCGTATTTTCGTGCCTGAAAAATTCGCGCTTGCTTTTTTTTGTTTGCCGGCTGAATTTTATTTTGCTGTTTTCGGCAGCAGGTGCGGAATTCCCTGGAAAGACCAGACATAAGAGATAAAAAAATCAGGAAAAATTTTGCTCCAATGGAGAAAAATCCGGCATACTATATATATAAGAAATGAGGAGGATTTCAGGTGGACGATTATTTAAAAACAGATATGACGGAATTTGGGTTAATGTTAAAGAGTATCAATCCGTCCGTAGAATGGATTGCGATTCCGCCGGAGGTAAAATGGGTTGATGCCGGCTGCTCGATGAATCAGCTTAGCGCCCTGAAATATGTTGAAGTGCAGGATGTTTATGTTCTGCTTTCCATCATGTATCCGCCTAAGAAGGTTGTGATTACTGACAGCTCGCAGTTTTGGAACGTAGAAGTCCTTGTGGCGCTCGGGAGGGAAGGTCTTCATGAGATAGAAATAAGAAATAATAAATATTACACCAGCGAAGATGGCATCGTATACACAAAGGACAAAAAGAAACTGCTTAAATGTCCGTCTGAAAGAACGGGACATATCGTAATCCCTGATGGTGTCCAGGAGATTGGGAGGCGGGCGTTCGCCAATTCCAAAGTTGAATCCATAACGTTTCCTGATTCCCTGCGAAAGATTGGATACGAAGCTTTCGTGCATTGCATCAAGCTTAACCAAATTGATTTTGGGAGTGGAATAAAAGAAATTGGAAAAACTGCGTTTGAGTGGTGTTCTGCGCTGACTGTCCTGAAGCTCCCTCAGCAGATAAAAAAGATATGTGAGTATGCGTTTAAAAACTGTATTAATCTGAAAAAAGTGATTCTTAATGATGGCTTAAAGATGATTGACTGCGGTGCGTTTGATACTCATTCCTCAAATATGGAAAGCGTGAAACTGCCGAAAAGCCTTAAACATCTCGGGCCTGATAACTTCGACACAGCAAAAAGTATCATCATTGACGAGATTCCAAAGAAGGCGTTTGTGAAACAGCTGGTGGAAAACTGCACTCTTTCAGGCGTGGAAGCATTGAATCGAATGACAGGTTCTTCAATACATGCTACAAAACTGGAGATTGCCGGAAAGACTGTGTATCTTCCATGTGTAGTTTCAGACAAGAAGGCGATGTCAAACCTCTTAATACATCCTGAAAGATATGGCGAATCATACGCCCTCGGGGTTGGTTCCTTTGCGTGCGATGCTGCCGTATTGTCATATATGGCTGGATATGAAGAGCCAAAAGAGTATATAATACAAAACGATATCAGAGTTGCTGACCGGCTGATAGATACTGAGCGCTATGAAGAAATCATCAAGTGCCTTCCGTTGTTTCAGGACTGCACCGTCAAGCTCGTTGCTGCAATGACACAGAGTTCAGACAATGCGATACTGCGAGCGTATCTTTTGGGGTATATGAAAGAAGATAAAACAGATTTCGATATCTGACCAGATTTTGCATATTGTACATATCGGCAATAAGCCCGAAATACATATGCCAGCAAGGAAATGAGGAGGTTTTTGTATGGAATGGGGAATAAATAAAGAAGGTTGCAGAAAAAGAGGAGAGCGAGATATGGCTTTGCTCAGACTTGCTGCGATGAGAAAAAGTGATTTTTCGAAGACTTGGGTAGGAAGACAAAGGCTTCAAAAAGAAATACAAGAATACAGAAAAAAATATATGTAAATGTACTGATTGTTGGAGCTGTAATTCTGTTGTATATTTGTATAAACGGTAAGTTTCAAATCGAGAAAGGTATTAATATGAGACATATATTAGAGTTGTGGAATGGATATTGTAATCTTATTTTTTACGTTAAGGGTAACTTGTTTTATTTAAACGAGCAGTTGTCAGACAAGACGTATATTATGCATGGTACGTTAAGTGCGTGCTTGTCGTGGTTAATGACTGGAGCTGGAGCAGTCAGATATCTCAATAAGTATACGGAAGACCCTGTCAACGTCGTATTATCAGGCAGGGATGTATTGTTTCTGATTAATCGTGGTTCTAGTCCGTCATACAATTCGGTATATACTGCTCAAAATTTTTCAGCACTTGATTTTTGCAAGGACGTTTTGGAAATATTCAGAGAAAATCCAAAAGGATGGAGCGAATATACGAAAGGCTCTAACAGAACGGCAGAGGAGATAGAGACAGAACTGACCAGATTGGCTGATGAAATAGAAGAACTGCTGAATGATATCTAACCATATTTTGCATATTGCATATATCGGCAATAAACCCGAAATACATATGCCGGCAGAGCCGGCGAGGAGATACAAAAATGAGTGAAAAAGAATTTAAAAATAATCGCCCGAAATCTGACGAGAAAGATTTGGAAGGCCTGGTGCAAAATTTTTCGCAGAAGGTAGAACCGGCAACAAAAAAAGTTAAAAAAACAGTTGGGAAAATTGAGCGCCAGGGAATGCATGCAGCTGAACATTATATGGGAGACGATTATACAATGCGTGGAGCTATGGTTCTGGCTACATGCGGTATGGCAGTTAACAATGCCATTGAAAAGCATATGCGCATTGAGAACAGCGTGAAGGGTGTTATAAACGACGCCAAGGAGCTCAAGTTCCAGGACGACGTAAAAGAAGTGCAAAAAATGATGAAAGGTTTTGTTAAAGATGGAGACCCTGGAATAGACGAGCTGCTGAACAAAACCGATAAATACGGTGCAGACGTTATTGCTCAGGCATACGTTAATGTAGCCAAAGAAATCGGAAAAGAAGACGTATGGCAGATGACTCAGATTGATGAAGCCTTCAACTTCGAGCATCCGGTATTTGAAAGGGAATTTGATTTCATCCGGAGCCGTGACCCGGAGGCCGATGCAGCCCTGGATTTTCTGGATATGGAAATGGGAAGAGAAAGATAAGAAAAAGCCTTAAAAATAGTAATATTTTTAAGGCTTTTGTAATGTCGACAAAACGTTTCAGATATTCATATCTTCAGCTTCATTAAGGCTTTCGTCTGGGTAAAACTTATTGGCGCTCGATAATACATACGCTATCATCTCGGTGTTGTCCTCCTTTAAGGCATGCTGGTAAAGATAATAAAGCGTTTCGAATGACACAATTCCAAGACTCATCATTTCACATATCATCTTCTCAGTCTGCTTGTCTTTTTCACGGTCAGGCAGTCTGAACGTCCGACGGTTCAAATACCTGTCTATGACTGAGTCACCAAAGCTTGCAAACTCGTTCAAAACTCGGTTGTTTTTTGGACTATCCCTGTACAGCCGGCTAAGAATATCATATTTCACCGTTGAAATGTCAAGGTACTCAATTACGAAATCCGGATTCGTCCTGTACATCATGCCGCTGTCACAGAATTTCCGTACTGCATCAATGAATGACTGAAATGCCCAGACCTTCGGAAAATAATAAGTATTATGCCCTTTATCGTGGATTGTTACAACGGCTTCTTTCGGTTTACCATTATAATTTTTGTAACTAAACGTTACGCCTTGTATAAGACCGCTTGGATTATTGACGGAGCGGTCAATGTAAACATTATCCGCCGAAGATATAGCCGCTTTCCCTATCTCATATAATGTAGTCGGAAGATGTATTGTTTTGATGCCAGTATCATAAAACGCATATGGGGCGATATATTCAAGGCCTTCTGGAAGATTGACATGCTGCAGGCTACTACAGTCATAAAACGCATTTGGCCCTATTGACTTCACCTGCTCCGTAATGATGATTTCTTCAAGCTTGCGGCATAACCTGAATATACCTGGGCTATTCTCACTTCCAATATGTCTGATACCTTTACCAAAATCCACAAACTGTAATTCATTCATGTCCAAAAAGGCTGATTCAAATATCATCTTTAAAGAATCAGGAAGATACAGCTTTTTTATACCTGTATTGTGAGCAAATGCCTTTGGCGATATGTATTTGACGCCGTCTGGTATGTACATTTCTCCGTTTTCATCGCCAGTATGACAGATTGGACAGTAAATAAGTGTTTCCCCGTCTTTTGTATACAGTACTCCGTCAATATCTTTGTAATACTGATTTGTCTGAGCTACTGTAATTTTTTTGAGGGCGGAAAATCTTCTCTGCGAATCAGTGAACAATGAAAAGAGAAAGAACTCGTCAATCTCCTTGTCAAAATTCAGAAAAATTTCTGTTGCCCTTATTTCAGCACATGTTGTGTTTGAGACAAGACTTGCAATAGAGTGGGTGTCGTGGAATTCAAGACGCCCGGTAAACTGGCATTCGTCAAGCGAAAGCCCTGAATCCTTCAGGCAGATAAGCTTTGTCTGGATATTTTCTTTTGACATTTTTTTATGTTCCTTTCTTTTTGATTTTTTTCATATATAGTATGCTGAATTTAAAAGCGTGAAGAAATGCCTGCTTTTTGTTAAGGTGAACAAAATGCATAATAAAAATATACAAAAAAATAAGCGGTCATGAGAAATAATATGACGACCGCGAGTAGGATAAAGATATGACAAAGAAGGAAATAATAGACAAAGTTTATGATGATTATCTGAGAGATTATGAAAATTGGGGCTCAGGCGGAACAAACATGGATTCCGTAGAAAAAGCTTGTAAGTCTAAATTTGAAAAAAATGGAATTGAGTATAGCCTTTATGATATTAAAAGAGAATTAGAGAACAAGAGTGATTACAATATTGTAAATGCATATGTTAAAGAATATACTGATACCAAGGAGGATATAAACTATTCTGATATAGAAGGCTTTATTGTTCAATACAAACAGGGGCTTGATGCAGGTAATATTGAGTATAAAGATGCTGAATTTGAACGCGTTGCAGAAGTCTTTAAAATGTATGAAGGATATGGGCGCAAAACCGATGACAAAGAAGCTAAAGATGCAATTGATAGCTTAAAGAAAGATGTTAACTTGTATCTGTCTGAAACTTCATCAGATAAAGAAAGCGTACAAAATGCATATAAGGCAATCAATGCTTATGTTTATGGAGATTCTTCGTTTGATAATCTTTCTGAGCAGGTCAAATGTATTGACCCAGCTGATATAAAAGAGGCATTCAGCAAATTAATTAAAGATAATTATTATCTGCAATCAAGACTATCAAGGGTTGAAAATCCAAATAGAAATGATGGCAGTATTATACTCGACAACAGGTATATGAATCCTGATATACGAAACAATCTTAATAATGTATATGATAAATGTCTCAAAAACAATATAGAAGAACTCGGTAAAGAATCAAAAGAAATCCAGATGGTAATAAAAATGCATTCAATTATTGAAGATTACGATAAGGCATACAGAGACATGAATGATTATCTTGAAGGAAAAACCACAAAACTTAACGAAGGCAAAAATATGAACCAATATGCCGTAGCGAAAGCTTTTGAAAATGTAATGATAAGTCATGTAAATCATGATGGAGACATTAAGATTACAGACAAACATGTAGACATAGGTAAAAACTACGATATACCAAGAACAAATTCGTTTCCAGAGAACGATTATCAGCTTACTGATGCCTTGCGAGAGGTTCGTGAAAGAGTTGCGGATAGCCTTGCAAAAGATTTTTCAGACGATAAGGAGACTCAGGAACAGTTTAAAGAAATGTATTCCAGCCTTCATGGCTCTTGGTCAGTACGACAGGGTGACCCGCATGAACGCGACAGTCTGGATGACCGTTATTCCGTATTCAGGGACGACGAAATGAAAGAAGCAAACAAAGCTGCAGCAGATGCCTTTCTTAAAGTCATGAAATGTGAAAATGTACAAAAATTACTTGCTGATATTAAAGAAGGAGATATGAAGCATAATCTGGATGTTATGATGCGTAGCCCGGATTGTAATTTCTATGACTTGATTAACGCTTATGAAATGAGCGGAGCAAGAGAGCAAATCGGTAATATGGTCACAGAGGCATGCAAAAATGCAGGCGACCCAAATCATGTACAGCCTGAAGAAGTTGGCCTCACAGCAGATGAAATCCGTGATATTACCAAAATAGAGGAAATCATAGATACAGAAGAAGAGCTTGCCAGTACATTTGATGTAATAAATGATTATATGCAAGGAGATATCACTGTTGATGAAATGAAAGAGATTCTTAATGATGAATGCCAGCCGGAATTTATCGCGAATGCTTTTGCAGATATGTTAAACGAAAATAGCCGCTATTGTGAAAATACTTTATATGACGATGTAGAGCAGAAGCTGAAAAATATTTACAAAGAATGTGATTTTGACAGCCCTGAATTTAAGGAAGCTTTCGATAATGTATCTTTTTATCACCTGAGTGATTTTGTACAAATCAGAAATGAATCAAGGGCTGATAATGAATTCCAGAAATGGATGTCAGACCCAGAACGTAAATCTGTTGCTGATTTAAGAGAAGCGATTTATGACAGCGCTGACCATCGGGCCGATAGAGATAATGTCACATCCTTGATTGGCCAAGCCATAAAACATGCACCGGCAGAAATGATATCCGACAAACAGACAACACAGAAGTTTGCTGATGTTACTGCAGAATACTCAATACCTTTAAGTAAGATTTCAAGTTTCGATGAAGTTAAGGAAAACAATCCTGAAATAGCAAATAAATTTGAAGAAAGTTACAAAGATAATTTAAAAGAAAGCCTGGCAGAAGAAATTGCAGTCAACGCAAAATGGGATGTACCTTATGTGTTTGATGACATTAGAAGAGATATCGAAAATCTGTATCATGAAATAAACGAAAATGATAAAGCCGATATTATTGTTTCTGCTGCAAACATCCTTGAAAATAAACGTCTGACTGGTGAAGCCGATATGTCAAAGAAAGATGTATCGCTGTCTCTTGCCAATGCATGTGTAGCGATAGGATTTACGGAAGACAGGAGCGTTGATGCCATTGATAAAGCAGTTGAAAAGAATCCGCAGGTAAAAGATATAACAGACGATATGATGAAGACCGCGGTATTCAAAGATATGGTTATGGATTATGTTGAAGACTTCAAGGGATTCATTTCAGATATTGAAAACACAATAGACCAGCTTGACAAATCAACAGTGGAAAAAGTGATAGATGATGTTTCTGGCAGAATGATAAATGCTTACGGAGATAAAAAAGAAAGACTCGAAGAAGTCCAAAAAGCAGCAGATGAATACGTTAAGGGCGACAAAATGGACCTCAATCAGGACGAGATAAGTTATGATGATGATGACGACCATGATGACCATTAATATAAAACATGGAAACCCTGGATGACAAAAAACATCCGGGATTTTCATGTTTTATGTTTAACTTCGCACGCGGGGAAATCCAAAGGCTTGTGGCAGGAATATAAACGGCATTCTTTTTGCTTGACAAACATATAGATTAAAAATAATATATGTATTAAGTAAACGAATTGTACACAAAGCTTTATCCCAAAGTTCTTGCGGCATACGGATGTTGATAGAATGCAATCATTGGCCCCTAAGGCTTGCCTCCGGGAGTAGCCAGAAACAGCCAGAACCCTAGGAGGTAACCTTCTAGGATTCTTTTTAAAATCCCGTTTTTTTGCTGCCCGAAATTCCGCATATTAAATACAGAAAAATAAAAAGAAAGGAAAATAAAAAATGGATATGATAAAAAAAGAAATCCAAAAAGGAGTAGTACTCTATGTTGGTTCTGCAATAGGCATGAAAGACAATAAAATCGCAGTAGATATTGATGTTGCGGATGATATTAAAGAAGTAGAAGTTTGGTATAATTTTAAAATGTTCGATACCAACAAAAGTTTTCCAAATGTAGAAAAATTAATCATCAAAGAACATGTTAATGATATCAGCATTCCGAACAGCTTATTTCCAAATGTAAAATACGTTGACTCAGAAAGTGATGCTTTTTTGTCAGGAAAATATCTGGTAGGGACGTTTTACAGAAGCAATATGTTGCTTAATGCTTTTTGTCAAAAACCAGGAGAAATAATCGACCTGACAAGAATTGACGGGATTGCTAATTTTGCATTTTCTGGGTGCAAAGCCGACGAAATGGCGGTATGTGATTCTATAACATCTTTTCATCAGGTTAGTGCAAACGCTTTTGTAGACTCCGCTTTCAGCGCTAAGCCGTTTGTTAACGGATTAAAACTTGCCGGAGCTCTTGTTCTTGAGGTTGATAAGACAGCAGAGAGTATAGAATTGCCGGATACACCATACAACTATGTTTTTTTGGAAACGGCCGATATGTCGCATGTTAAAAAACTGACAGTCCATCACCCGGATGCCAGCAATAAGTTATGTTTCAAGAATGATGTTCCTGAAACAATAGTCCTGAAAACCGATAAAGAACTTGACTTTTCTGATATTGCAGTTTTGGCGCATCATAGTACCTCAAAAGGATGTCTGCAAAATTTCTCAATAATTCATCCACATTTTGAAGAAATTGATGGAGTTGTGTATACGAAAGATAGAAAAACTCTTGTTGCTTGCTCTATGTCCAAGAAACATGTTAAAGTTTTGGATGGAACAGAGGTGATATCTATAAATGCATTTACCCAGTGTAAGATTGAAGAAGTCATCTTTCCTGCCTCGCTGAAAATTATCGATGAAATGGCGTTTACGGATTGTGAAATGTTGAAAAGTGTTAAGTTTGGAAATGGATTAAAAGCCATCGGCAGGTCTGCTTTTGCCTGGTGTCGTAGTCTCAAGCATGTTGCCCTTCCATCTTCGCTGGAGCATATTAGTAGATGTGCATTTTTTGGTTCTGGACTTAAAGATATCAATTTAAATGAAGGATTAAAGTCATTTGAAGCGGAGGCTTTCAGTTATACACAAATCAAAGAATTGTATATTCCTTCTTCGGTAGAGAGGATGAACTACGACAGTATTACTGCAAATATCAAAAAACTTAGATTTTCTACAATACCCAAAAACCTGTTATCATCTTTTTCAATTTCAATGCAGTCTTTTGAATATAATACATTGGAAGAGGCTTGTGTTGTTATGGAATGTAACAAAAAACATCTGTATATGCCAAGGAGTATTGCCTTAGACACATCTTGTTTAGTTGACGAGATAGAAGAAAAAATAAGACATTATTTCTTCGATATCAATGTTTCAAATGTGTCTCTGCTGGAATATAGCGCTACAAACACATGCCGCGATGCGGTTGCGGTTGCGGAATTCTGTGATTTTGGAAACGAAGATGCCAAAAAACACATCAAAAAACACATTGGCAGAATATTGCCTATGCTTCTTGATGAGAAAAACGAAGAATGTATATCAACGCTCATCATGGCAAATATAATACCTGACGATACTCTGGAAGAGCTGCGTGAAACTGCAAATCAGAAAAACATGTTAACGGTACAGGCATACCTTTTGGAGCACATGGATAACAAAAAAAATGCAGAAAAAAAATCGCAAACATTTCAATTGTAAGAAATAATCCATTGCAAACAGCCGGCGCGAAAGCGCCGGCTGTTTTTTTTGCGTGCAGTCCTACCGAAAAACCACTGCAAAACGTAGCGGCCCTTTTCGTTTTGCCGGCAAATCCGGCATATTAAATACGAAAAGCTAAAAAAATAGCAAAAAAACAAGAAAGGAATTTAAAAACATGAAACAACAAAAAATGATTGCAAAACAGATACAAAAAGGTGTTAAGTTCTATTACAAAGAGGTACCTGACTTGTACCACGATAAAAAAACAGCATATGATATTGATGTTGACGATAACGTAAAAGAGCTTATCATTCCTACAGATTTAAAAATGAACAATACAAAGAAGAGCTTTCCTTCGGTTAAAAAGCTGATTATCAATGCCCTTGTTGTAGATATCCAGATTCCAAATTCGCTGTTCCCAAATGTGAAACGGGTAGTGTCAAAGAGTAAGTATTTCGATACATGTTTTGAATATTCATCAGTATTGATGAGAAATACATTTGGATTTTGGACGCTTTTAAATACCTTCTGTAAAGAGGAAGGTGAAGAAATAGACCTGCAGGATGTCATTGCTATTAACGATTTTGCATTCCAGGGATGCAAAAGCACTCGTATTAAATCGCCTGATATGTCCAAATATGTCTGTGCCGTAACTGTTGCTCCTAATGCATTTACGGGTTCTGCGTTTGAGAATGCTCCATTTGTTGATGGAGTCAAAATGGCCGGAAATATTGTTATCGGAATTGATAATTCTGCTGATACTGTTGTGATTCCTGATTCTGATAATCAGGACGTGACATTTGCATCAAATGTGGTCTGCAGCAGTATTAAAAAGATAATAGTGCACTCACCAGACACTGTTTCGCAACTTGGCTATACTTGCGGTTTTCCAGAAACGCTTGTTTTAAAAACAGATTTGCTCTTAAAAGAAGAGGATGTTGCGGCAAAAGCGCATGAACACATCAATGACAATTATATCAAGCATTTTTCAATTGTTAACCCGGGATATAAGGAAATTGACGGTATCGTATATACAAACAATGAAGAAAAACTTGTCGCCTGCTCGATGGAAAAAGAACACGTCGTTATCCCTGATGGTGTCAAAACGATTGGAAGCTCTGCATTTGCGAACTGTATGATTAAATCCGTAATCATTCCTGACTCCGTCACAGAAATCAGAGGTGAAGCATTTAAGCAGTGCCAAAATCTGGAGTCGGTCATATTTGGAAAAAATGTTAAAATCATCGGGAGAAGAGCATTCAGTCAATGCTACAATATTAAGCATCTCTCAATGCCTGAAGGTCTAAGAATAATCCGTAATGATGCTTTCGCTTATTCCGGTCTGGAATCAATCAAGCTTAACGAAGGCCTTAAGAAGATTGGAGAAAATGTCTTCTTTTGTACAAATATAAAATCAATAAGGCTTCCTGAGACAATAAAGTGTATCGAAGACAAATGCCTGTCAGGCAGTATTGAAAATGTTTATATCCCGATTTTCCTGAAAGGTATTCTGGATATCTGCGCCGCAGGAACATATCATCCAGACACGAATGACGATAAAATCACACGATTACAATGTGGAGAAAGATACCTGTATATGCCACAGCATTTAAATTCGCTGACTTACGCTAAAGCAAGTAATCAAATTCAGGCATTCTTTCTTGGAAATCTGAAATCACGCCCGGAAATGTGGTCATATGCAAACACTGCCATCTGCAGGGAAAACCTCGCTTTATTGGAATATTTTCACTTTAGAGCAGAAGGTGCCAAAGAATACATAAAAAAATTCTCTAAAGGAATTCTTTCGCGTTTTATTCAAGAGGGTGACGAAAAACAAGCTGTAGAGTTTGTTAAAACCGGTTTTGTATCGCAGAACACACTGAAAGAAATGATGCTTAGAGCGAAAGAAAACAATATGGTTTCTTTACAGGCATACATTTTGGAACAGTTAAACGTAGACAAGGCGAATCTTGAAAATTTTCGTATCTGATGCAAAGAACAGGCAAAAACGCCTGTTCTTTTTTTCTCCTTTTAACGAAAAAAGTGAAAAACACAAAAAAGTGTATACTGAAGGCATGCTGCCGGCCTGTCGTCTCTTTTTTCTTCCCAGCAAAATCCGGCATATTAAATACGAAACAAGCTACAAAAGCAAAGAAAGGAAAAGAGAAAAATGAATAAAAGAGAATTGTTTAATGAAGAACGGGAAATCCCAGGCCGACAAAAAGTCGTCTGCAGGTCAAATGTCCCGGTTTTAACTCCACACGCGGGTCTGAATCCACGTTCGAAACACGTACTCAGCCTTACGGCTTCGCTTGCCGAACTTCGTGCTGGTTGCGAGCCGGAACGGCAAGTTATCAAAGCAAACAGCCAAAATGGCGTGACAATGTATATTGATAAAAGTCTTAATGCTGTTGTTGATATGGATGTAGAAGACTGGGTGACAGAAATTGAATTTAACTCGGATGTAGAGATGAGTGATAGTAATAAGAAGTTTCCAAATGTAGAAAAGCTTATTATCGGGCCAACTGTTGATGAAATCAATATCAATAATGAGACGTTTTCCGGCGTGAAATATGTTGATTCCAAAAATACACATTATGTTTCCGGAAGATATCTCGTATATGCATCATCATATCGTGTAATACTTGAAAATGTCTTTTCTCCGGATGAAAATGATGTAATTGACATGTCTGGTATTAATAAGATTGCTTCATACGCCTTTCATGGATGCAAATGTACCAATCTGATAAATCTCAAAACCACATTTACATGGCCTGACATTGAAGAATCTGCATTTGCAGGCTCTGCATTTGAAGCACAGACGTTCGTGAATGGTGTAAAGATGGTAAATTATATCGTCATTGATATTGACAAAGATGCAGACAAAGTTGTTCTTCCAGACACTATGGCTCAGCAAGCCATATTTTTGCAGGATATTGATTTGGGTGTAGTGAAAGAAATGGTTATACATAATCCAAATAGTATATCCAATCTTCAATATAATTCAAATCTTCCAGAGAAATTGACTCTTGAAATTGATTATTATATAAGGCCGGAAGATATTCTGATGCTTCCTCAGACCAAAACAAAAAAAGCTAAGTGTATACGAAAGCTCTCAATTAAAAGCCCTCATTATGTAGAAATTGATGGCATAATTTATACAAAAGATATGCATAGGCTTATCGTTGGTTCTGCCGGATTGAAACATGTTGAGGTCCCAGAAGGAGTCGAAAAAATCACTGATTTTGCCTTCTATAATAGTGAAATTGAATCTGTTAAACTTCCAGACTCTATCAAAAAATCGGGGATGAGGCTTTTAGTAATTGTCATAACCTGAAAGAAGTTAATCTCGGCAATGGTGTTCAGCAACTCGGAAATTATGTTTTCAGCTGGGATGAAAATCTAACAAAAATAGAATTACCACCGAGCCTTCAAGAAGTTGGAGCATATAGCTTTTACAAGTCAAACATTAAAAGTATCACCTTAAATGAAGGTCTGAGCAATATTATCCAAGGTGCTTTCGCTGGAACGTATATTGAAAAAGTATATATTCCAGGAAGCGTTAAAAAAATCTGTGATGAGGCTTTTAGTACTTGTCATAACCTGAAAGAAATTAATTTCGGCAATGGTGTTCAGCAACTCGGAAATTATGTTTTCAGCTGGAATGAAAAATTGACAAAAATAGAATTACCACCGAGTCTTCAAGAAGTTGGAGGATATGCCTTTTACAAGTCAAATATTAAAAGTATCACCTTAAATGAAGGTCTGAGTAATATTGTTCAAGGCGCTTTCGTTGGAACGCATATTGAAAAATTGTATATTCCAGGAAGCGTTAAACATATCGGTAAAAGCGCCATTTCAGAAAACACAAAAGAGATTATAATGCCTGTTTTTTTAGAAGATATTCTTCAAGGCATACGCCGTACAGAAAAAATCAATCATTTTGACCATACATCTCATATTGTGCGGCTGCAATGCGGAGATAAGTATGCATATCTTCCAAGATATGTTGATATCTCAAAGTTTGCAAACTTAACAAAAACTGTAACAGATTTTTTTACTGATTTTTGCGAAGAGCGTCCTGAATTATGGAAATATGCAGAGGACACAATCGATAAAGAAGACCTTGCCATATTAGAGTACTATGACTTTAACGCGAAAGAGGCAAAAGAATACTTAAAAAGAAACGCAAAAATATTTGCCCTGAGGCTGATACAGAATAAAGATGAAGAGCGTCTGGCCAAATTACTGAAAATGAATATCGCGTCAAATCAGCTGTTAAAACTGCTTCTCGAAGAGGCAGGAGAGATGCCAACCGCACGGGCGTATATTCTGGAAATGCTTGGAAATACAAAAACAAACAAATCTTTTTCTATCTAAATGTAATACCGGTGCAAAACGCGCCGGTATTTTTTGCTGTGCTGCTGGCGAGTTGCATAAAAAGGCAAAAACCTCTTTTTAAGTATTTTATTAAAAAAGTGTTACATTTTTTTTAAAATTCAGCATACTATATGTGTTGTAGAAAAAACAAAGAAAAAAAATACACAAAAAGAGGTAATAAAAAATGATAACAATGCACAAAAAAATATTAACAATATCACTTGCCCTGGCGATGAGTATCTCCCCAGCGGCAAGCGTGTATGCAGACAGGGAAGACGATTTAAGACAGGAACAGGCCTGGACGGCAGAGCAGCTTGATGCCGCATATGCACAGATTGATAATATGTATGCGAGGAAACAGCAGCTGGCAGCTGAAATTAATTCACTTGATGCTGACCTGGTAAACGTAATGGTGTCTATACAGACGCTTGAAAATGATATCGCAGCCAAGGAGTCCGACATCAACGTAACAAAAGGAAACATAAAAAAAGCTGAAAAAGGACAGAAAAAACAGTATGCCGCAATGAAAAAGCGTATTCAGTATCTTTATGAAAACGGTGGAGACGCGGCGTGGTTCCAGATGATGCTTGCATCAGATGACCTGTCGGATATGCTGAACAAGGCTGAAAACGTTCAGGGGATGTATGACTATGACCGGGAAAGCCTTGAGAAATATGCAAACACGGTGAAGGAAATCAAGAATCTGAAAGAAAAATACCAGCAGGAGAAAGCCGAGCTGGAAGGGATGAAGCAGGAGCAGGAAGCCGAACAGGCAAACCTGCAGGCAGCGATTGATGAGAGACGGGCAAGCTCTGCAGACTGCGACAATGAGATTGCATATGCCCAGCAGATGGCAAATGAATATGCAGCCCTGATTGAACAGCAACAGGCAGAGATTGAACAGATTCAGGCGGAGAAAGAAGCCGCAAGGATTGCAGCAGAGCAGGCAGCAGCTGAAGCAGCAGCGGCTGAGGAAGCAGCGCGGGCGGAAGCTGAAGCTGAGGCTGAGTATGATGAAGATGAAAGTGAAGATGATGAATATGTAGAGGACGAAGATAATGAAGAAGATGGTACTGAAGATATAGATGAAGAAGAAGGAGAAGACAGCGACAGCGAAGATGGAAGTTACGACGAAAGTAATGAAAGCAGTGATGATTGCGTAGAAAGTGAAGACAATGACAGCGAAGCCAATGACGGCTATAAAGAAGAGAGCGGCGAGGAAAGTGATGGAAGTCAGGAAGAAAGCAGCAGCTCTTCCGGCAGCAGTTATTCAGGCGGCTCCGGTTCTTCCGTTGTAGACTATGCAACTCAGTTTGTCGGCAACCCGTATGTCTGGGGTGGTACATCCCTTACAAATGGTGCTGACTGTTCTGGTTTCGTGCAGAGTGTTTATAATAATTTCGGGGTAAGCCTGCCAAGGACGTCTTACGAACAGCAGAACGCCGGCCGTGAGGTTTCTTATTCCGAAGCTCAGCCTGGTGATTTAATCTGTTACGGCGGGCATGTGGCTATTTACATGGGAAACGGAAAGATAGTGCACGCGTCAAATTCAAGAGACGGAATCAAGATAAGTGACAATGCCGCTTACAGGACGATTTTAAGCGTGAGGAGATTAGTGTAAGAGAAAAAAGACAAAAAGAAAAAGAAGAAATGCGGGGCTCTGCCCCGCACACCGCAAGGGCGAGCCGCCATTGACCTGTTAAAACAAGCGGAACTTCGTTCTGCTTGTTTTTTTGTTGTTAGCCCAACAAAGCCCGGTAAAAATTTCGCCGTCTCCAAAATCCGGCATATTGTATGTAAATACAAAACAAGAAAGGAAGATGAAAATGAACTACGATTCAACTACACGAGTTCTTACTATTGATAATTACTACGACCTCGTCAAGTTTGCCCGTAAACAGGATTGGGAATTTAACTGCAATCATCCAAAGAAAATCATTATTGATGTGTACGACGTACTTGACCCGATATCCCCGAAAGATGTTGATAACCTTATGGACAAGAAAGTATATACACAGGTTGAATGCTTTGAGGTAACGCATCCGATGAACAGGTCACTCAAAACTATTGACGGCATTTTGTATACAAAAGACGGCAAAACGCTTATCTTATGCCCGCCGCAGAAGATAGGCCGCGTAGAGATAGCTGAAGGCACTGAAACCATATACGAGGGCGCTTTTAAAAACTGCAGGATAAACGGCGTAAAGTTTCCTGACAGTATGAGAAGGATTGAATCATCGGCGTTCTGCGAGTGCCGCAATTTGAAGGTCGTGGAGATGAACAATGACCTGGAATATATTCTTGATGCTGCTTTTTATTCCTGCCATAAGTTAAAAAAGGTAAAATTTGCAAAAAAATTAAAAAAAATAGCATACGGGGCGTTTTACAGCACTAATTTAAAAAAAATAACGTTGCCGGAAGGCCTGACCGGAATTGGCCCCAATGCCTTCGCGCGATGCCATCTGAAAGACGTATATTTGCCGAATTCGATTGTCTCAATCGGAAATGGAGCTTTTTCATGGACAGATAATATATATGCTTCACGGTATCACGTAAATATTTTGTACGGAATCACAACAAACTATGCGGTAGAATGCAATGTTCTGGATACCATGACGAATGGAAGATATGCCATGCATGCAACACTGCATATTGAAGGCTTAACTCCGATTGTCGTTCCGAGATGTGTAGATAACGATGTTTTCTGTATGAATATAAATGCGAATGACATGGATATGCTGAATAATGACATTAAGAAGTATATCGAAACAGGTAAAAATAAGTATCTGTACCGTCTGTATATGTATGGCCATAATGACAGATGCAAAGAGGACGCCGCAATTGCTATCGTAATGCGATACAAAAACGCAGCTTCTGCAAAGCGATACCTGACACGGATGGCAGAGGATATTGCCAAAAGAGCAGCAGAAAAGAACGAAGAAAAATTCGTTCAGATGCTGAATGCGGTCGAGTGGAGCGATACCGCGCTGCGGCGTATGCTGCCAGCGATGGAAGAGAGCGAGCTTCAGATTGCAAAAGCGTATATATTGGAAAAGATAAGGACGAAGGAGACGTTTGAGGTATGATGAATGCAGGATATTTTATTCGGACGCTGTGAAAAATGGTTGGTAAATATATACAAAAAACATATGGAAGGACTGAAAAAAAATGGAAATAAAAAGACTGACAAAAGAAGAGTTACAGGCTTTCGCAAGACTGAAAGGCTGTAAGATTGAAAATTTGTATTACCGCGGTGATATTTCTCTCTTGCAAAAACCGGAGAAAATAATAGCCCTGATTGGGCGGAGAAATGCAGATGCTGATGTACTCAGAAATGCAAATAGATGCGGGAAAATACTGGCTGAGTCTGGCGCAGTGACGTTGAACGGGCTGGCAGTTGGATGTGACACTGCAGGGCTGGAAGGCGCACTGGCTTACGGTGGAAAATGTATTGTCGTAATGCCTTGCGGGTTGGATTACATATACCCGAAATGCAATGATTCACTTGTGGAAAATATCCTGAAAAATGGCGGATGTATTGTAAGCGAGTATGGACCTGGCGAGAGACCTGAAAAATGGAAGTTTGTCAAACGCGACCTTTTGCAGGCAATGATTGCGGATAAAATCCTTGTTGTTGACTGTGATGCGAAAAGCGGTACTATGCATGCAGTCAGGGAAGGAGTGAGAGAAAAGAAAGATATTGCCTGTATTGTAAGAAAACAGGAAGAGAAGACTGGTTCTGGCAATCAATATATGATTGACAATTTTGCTGCGATTAAGATATGTGGGGAGAAAGCCCTGAAGCAGTTTGTCTTATAAAAAATCCTGAATATAGAAGAATTTGTAAAAAAGAAGTAGAAAAGAGAAGCAGCAGGCCGAAGGCCTGCTGCGTTTTTTTATCTTTTTCTTATTTTTTTTGCTGTTTTGCAGAAAGGTGAAAAATTTCAGGCGTAATTTTGCATATTAGATACAGAAGGAGAGGGATGAGAAGAAATGGTAAAACAAAAAGGAGATAAAGGAGATTGGAAAAATGACTGGAAGAAGTAGCAGGTTAATATTTGGAGCATGTGCGATTATTTCCGGCGCCGCGGCGATGTTCGGGATGAATGCGTTGCCAGTGATGGCGGTGGAGGATGTTGGAGAAAAGGTGGCTGTTAGTGAAGATGTGGGCGCTGACGTTGGAACAGATGCTGGTATTAGTGATAGTGATAGTGCTGATGCTGATACTGGTAGCCAGACAGCCGGAAATGTTGCCATTGATAACCATGATGGAGATGTTCTTGCCGGAAACATCACTGACTCCAAACCACAGACACTCCCTCCCACTGGTGAAATCATTGCTGCAGCAGGCCTTGGCGGAATTGCGCTCGCTTTGGCAGTATACGATATCAGAAATTAAGAAATGTAAAAAAAAGAGGAAAAAAATGCGTAAGAAAAAAAGAAAAATAAAAGAGATAAAAAACGTGTTTATATTCGGGGTGTGTGCTGCCGTTTCTGGAGCCGCGACGATGCTCGGGATAAATGCGCTGCCGGTGATGGCGACGGAAGATGTTGGGGAAGAGGTGACTATAGGCGAAAATATGGAGGATGGTACTGCCGGAAAATTGTCTGAAAACTCACAGGTGGGGGTTACAGCAGAAAGCGATGACTTAGGCGTTTATGACTTCAAGGATAATAAAACAACCGGAACGGTCACGGTAACTAAAGAGTGGAGTGATAAAAGAACAAATAGTGAAAGACCGGAGCCAGAGATTAAGATAAGCACGAAAAAACCGAGCAAGAGTACGCTTGGATATACGGTTACGTTTCACGGAAACAAAGACGCCGGGCTGGTGTTTGATGACGGAAGCGATGTAAATGAAGTAGTGTACAACAGCAGCGGGCAGATTGTGGATGGAGCGTTTAAGGCGCCAGGAGGATTTGCAGCGGGAGCTGTTGCATGGTTTGCGGATAAAGCGTTAACGAATAGGGTTGATGTAAATGAAGATGGTGCTGTACAGATGGCTTTAACTGACTGCTCCGCACAGATAAATCTGGCGGGTTCCCAAAAGAGAACCGGCTAGACGTCTCTGTACGCCACCGTTTTTCATCCTCCGCACCCGACGGAAATGACCGTGTTGCATGGTTATAAGACGATTATATTGGACGATGGATTTTACCTCTTAAGCTTTCCATAAGATAAGCAGATGAAGCTTATCCCTGTACTCACACTGTATATGCAGGACATATACAAAGGCGGGCTCGCAGCTGAGCCTGTGGAATAATTCTAGTTATGCAGCAGCGGGCTCTTCACAGAGCTGCTGCTTTTTTATATTTATCAGTTTCGTCCCGAAATTCGGGTTGCTGAAATTATCATGTATCATCTCTTCTATCAGTTTATCCTGGCATACCAGGAATTTTCCAAAACCGTTCAGACATCCTTCCCTGTCAGGTTCATTTTCGTCAGTTGCATAAAATACGACAAATGAAGAATAGCAGTCTCTTTGTACTATATGACCGTCTATTATCTTTTCTCTGTCGCTTAACGATACCTTTTCGTATGTATCTGAAGCGTGGTCATACTGGCTTGCCTTCAGTTTTGAAGCGCTTACATCAATCACGATTCCACAGGTTGCTGTAACTTTTCTCTTAATCGTAGATAAAAATCCTGACGGCGCATGTTTCAATATACTGCCGCCAAAGCGCTTTCTTCGTTTAAATTTACGGATGCTGCGCTTTTTTCCAGCTTTATCGATTACAATAGATTCCTTATCCTGTCTTTCAGTCTTTGAAGATTTCTTCTGTAAGCCCTTATAGCTCATGGTCTCAATCTTCACAATAGAACCTGAAGCTTCAAGCCATTCATTGGCAAGATTATTGTTTGACTGTTCTACATATACACGCTGTTTTCTGTATGCCGTGCGAAGCCTCATCTTTGCTCTTTTCATAGATTTTGAATATTGAATACGCATACCTTTGATATGTACGCCTTTATCGTCGTAACATTCCGGATTGTTAATCCTTGTCAGCTTGGAAAGGCGGTTCTGCTCCTTAATGACTTTCTCCTGATATTTGTTGACATCCGGAGCCAGTTCTTTAAAGGAAAGCTTACTTCCATTATATGAAGTCATAGTTGAAACCCCGGGGTCAATAGCCATTGTTCCGACCCCAATCGCATGCTTCTGAGGTGGGGTGCCTTCCATTACAAGCTGCAAGAAAAATCGATAATGAATCCCGAAAGGCTCCCTGATGATACGGCAATACTTTACCTTGTATTTCATTGCTTCCTGAAGCCATGTATCGTTTTTTCTGACCGGTTTTAATTTAAACACCGTACCACATACCGTAACGGTATCCGCTTCAGCTTTATAGATAATACCTGATGTTGCTTTTTTATCTTCAAAGGAAAAGGTTTCTTCAAATTTACGGAAATGAATCCTTTTCATAAATATTGCCTTTTTTACTGCACTATAAAGAGCAGTAGCGGTTTTCTGTACGATATTGATTCCGATTCCACATTCATATCCGGAGACCTTTCCTCTTCCGAAATATGTATGAAGGGCATATTCAGTAAGCTGATATGCTGCGGCGCATATGAATATTTCTTTGCTCCACCGTTTACTCTCTTGCTCATCTTTACATGCGAAGAACTGTCCAAGGCAATACTTGTACCAGACATCTTTTTTAAGCTCGTTCAGCTGTTTAATGCAATGTCTTACGCCGGCATTATACATACGCTCTGTAATCCTCATTATCTTATTCAGTTTGTCATATCCGCGGTCATCAGTTATAATTCGTCTCGTTACAACAAAAGACGGGGTAGTGTTTTTTGCCATATAATGCCGGCCTCCTTTCTTAAATTCTTCTATACGTTTTTCTGGTTTTCAATATACTGCTGTACAACACTTAAGGAGACAGCTCCAACCGAAGAGATAAATGCTGCACGCGTCCATAGAGTAGGCAGCTTTCTTTTCAGTTCAGGAAATTCGTCACGTAATATGCGAGAACTCTTTCCTTTTAATAACTTTACGACATGTTCAACGCCAAATCTTGGGTTGCAGTCAATCAGTATATGAACATGGTCTGACATGATTTCCATATCTAATATATCAAAACCGTTTTCTTCTGCTATCTGTGTAAAAAGCTCCTTTGCCCGTTTGGCAATTTCTTCTGTCAAAACCTTTCGTCTGTATTTTGGACAAAAGACTATATGATATTGACAACTATACACGAGATGAGAAGAATGCTTATATTCTTTTTTTACTTCTGGATAATTCATATTTTATAACCATCCCACTTATTATTTATGATATATACATTATATAACAAATAGCATAAAAAGTCAAGCTTCGTTTTTCTTAATTAATCTTAAGCTGGGGCGCGTTTGTCGTTTTCATCTGCACGGATAAATCCGGCAGCATCCAACTCTGTCTTTCCGTGACGAATATGGAATCTATGTTCTACAGCTGCTCAGGTCTGACTAGCCTTGATTTGACACCGCTTAATACAGCGAATGTGACGAGTATGAAATCTATGTTCTACAGCTGCTCAGGTCTGACAAGCCTTGATTTAACTTCGTTTAATACAGCGAAGGTAACGAATATGAGCTCTATGTTTTACGACTGCAGCGGTCTGACAACCATCAAAACCGGCGTTACATTTAAATTTGCCAGAACAGATTACTTTCTCTCCGGCACATGGCGAAACGTTATCGGCGAGACATTTAATTGTGATTATCACAATGGCGCGTAAAACCGCGGCCAACCTAAATATGCATTGCGTAGGTTTGCACATTTAGTTGTCTGTCGGATGTAAGCGTAGAGAACAAAAAAATAAAAATTTTTTTCTTTTTTCCGTCAAAAACTATATTTTTTCAGCATACTATACATGTAACAAGATAAGAACAATCTTGCACCTGGTATATGCCAGTATAAAACTAAAAAACATATGGCGTTGCATGCAAAAGACCTTGTATGCGTAAAATGTTTAAGGCCGTGTACCCGATAGAAAAAACGGGGAGGTGTCCGCAACAGCAAAAATTGTTGCATAGTATATTTTTTAAAGGTAATCCCCATAACAGGGGATAGAGGGATAGTGTTAGTCCTGCGAGGCGAATTTGGCCTCGCGAAGAAGCCGCGGCCAACCTTCGGTTGTCCGTCGGTCAATCACGGTACCGCCAATTTTCCTTCCAATGTAGCCGATACCTACATAAAAGTTTCTTAACTTAGTCAATCCAGTATCGTCGCCAGCCATTCTTTACCGGCACTCGATTATTTTCTAAACTTTTTTAAATCTTTTGAAAAGCCTGGCCAGCCCCGCTAACGCGGGGCTGGCTTTTTTTTGTTTCGGAAACGAAGAGAAGAGATTCTCTTTTGCGTGGAGGGGAGATTCTTTTGGTGGTTATTTTGGAAATTTTTTTGAGGCTTTATTTGGGCTCTTTGGGATTGCTTTTGGAGTTATTTTTAAAGTTCTTTTGAGAATTCTTTTGGAATGTTCTTTTGTTTATTTGTTTATGGCTCTTGAAACGTGGTTGCCGGCGCCGAAGGCGCCTGGAAAGAAGGGTTGTTCGCAAACGGAAGTCTGAGATTTGCCCTGTAAAGAAGATAAGGCGGGCGGGAGAGTACTGGCCGGTCAAGTAGTACAATGGCTGGCGTGAGGCTTCGTTTGCTTGTATAAAGAGGCGGCGGGCGGCAAAAAGCTGCTGGCGGAATACAGGATTCCGGATACCAGCTGACGAATATTGTACCGGCTGCCGGATGCTGCATTGAATGCCGATTGTCGTCATCTGCTGCCAGCGAAAAAAAAATCCGACAAAAATTTGCGCTTGCCGAAAAATCTGGTATAATATATACAAGAGATGAGGAAGAAGAATTTCCTCAATACATAAGACGGATTCGCCGTCGTGTTCGTTCCTTTCTTTGTTTTTGAGCCCCGCTGTCTTTGCCGGCAGCGGGGCTTTTGCGTTTTGCCGATGTTTTGTGGCCGGCAGAATCCGACATATTGGAAGTGTAGATAAAATATGCCGGCAATACCGGAAATCAAAAAGAAAGGAGATAAAAATAATGACAAAAATAATGGAAAAAGCAACTCAAGCAATACCAGATACAAAAGAAGGCATCCGCCTGCTGCCGGAGGTAGTAAGGGATATGTTCCAGGAAGATATGGACGGAAAAGATGAAGGTGGAGTATACGAAATCAAGTACGGTAACCATATGTTCTTTGTCCCGAAACGAATGGATGAGGGCGTGGAAGCTATGATGGCGATTGATAAAATCTGCTGCCGGGGTTTTTCGTTCAAGCGTAAACGCAAAAAGCTTATCAGCTTTATGCGGGATATCTGGGCGTTTGCGATTGATGAGGACAGGCGCGAAGTTGCGGGCAGAATTGAGCGTGAGTTTGCCGGCTGAACTGAAGACTGGCGAAACGGAAACTACAGGCTGCATTTGTTGCGGCCTGTTTTTTTGTATGCTGCCGGCAGCTTTTGCGGCTTCGCTGTTGTATTTTGGAGAAAGCATGATATACTAAAAGCATAACTTACCATTTGCTGCTTGCAATTTGACATATTTTGTGTTAAACTGTATTTGTGGAAGAAGAGACTTTTTTCGCAGGGCGTCCCATGGCTGTGCAAACTATGCACAGCTTCTTTTTTTTTGCAAAAATTGCCGGCAAAAATTCAGCCAGCAATACAAAATCCCGGGTCATCCCTCCGCCGTCCATCGCCGGCAAAAAAATCCGATAAAAATTTGCACCAGCCAAAAAATCTGGTATACTATATATGTAAGCGAGAAGGACAGCTCCTTCCGATACGTCAGACGGATTCGCCGTCGGAATTCCTTTCTTTCTACGTGTGTGCCGCGGCTCAAAGCCGCGGCCTTTTTGCTGCCGGCAGAATTCGGCATACTGTATGTATAAAAGCAAAAAAAAGAAAGGAAAAAAATCTTATGAAAATAATCAAAGGAGACGAAAAAGTAATCGCGTGTATTGAAAAAGACGATACAAATGAGCAGAAATTAATAGAAATGATAGAAAGTGTTCAAGCGAACGGCGTTACTGATTATAAGGTTGATGCCAAGAACCCAAGGCTTTATTCAAAAGGCGGGCTTTTGTATAGTAAGAAAAAGACAATGCCTAACGGAAAAGTAAAGCTTATGTTGATTTCCGTGCCGCCAGACAAGAAGGGTACTGTGAAGGTTGCTTACGGTACAGAAATAATTGCCGGCGATGCGTTTGCAGACAGTAAGGCTTCAAAAGTCATACTGCCAGAAACGGTAACGGCAATCACTCCTTATGCATTTAATAACTGCGAAAACCTGAAAGAGGTCGTTCTAAGCGAAGGCCTCACACATATTGATGAATGTGCATTTCGTATGTGCCCTTTGCTTGATGATATCACCATCCCTGATACGGTACTGGATATTATGTCTAAGGCATTCTGCGAGAGTCCTCTCCGAAATTTGAAGTTTCAGAATCGCCCGCAAAAATGCAATAACCGGCTTAAGATTGCATACGGTGCTTTTAGGTGGTGCCATGCTGATGAGATAGAGCTTCCGTACAGGCTGGTCTCACTTTCGGATAATAACTTTGTCAAGGTCAGAAGAGTAGTAATAAACTGCTATGACACATCAGATATTGAGCCAATACTTAATGCTTTAATTGTCAGGAATTTCGTACCTCTTAATGAGGCCTCGGACTACTATGACCCGAGATGTAACTGTGCCTTGGAGGTATGCATTGGTGGTGTAAATGTATATATCCCCAAAATAATGGATGGGTATGTAAAAGGAACATTCATTGAAAAAATGCAGCTTGTCGAAAAGCCATTAAATGAGAAGCTGTATGACCTGCAGATGTATGCCATGGATGCAGCAGAGACTCCGCTGGATGCGTCATATGATGCGGCGATGAAGGTGTATTGTAATACTGAAGACAGAGCAATAAAAGAAAAAGCAAAAAAAATATTACAAACACACAGCCAGAATATCATCCAGGCGTTCTATAAATCTGAAGATGTAAAGAAGCTGATGGATTACCTGAAGTTTGGCCTGCACAATATGAAAGATATTGAGGTTGTTTTGGAAAACGATTTCAGGACAGATGCGGCTGATATGAATGCGTGTATGCTGCAGGCACTTGGAAACAGCCCCTGTAAACCGAAGTTTTTGCTCTGAAGCCTGAGGTGCCGCGAAAGCGGCGCCTCTTTTTTGTCGGCAGAAGAGCAGCGCGGCTGACGATGCATTGCCGGCAGGTTTTGCGACTTTGCTGTTGTATTTTGCGGGAAATATGGTATACTGTATATGTAATTTACATCTTGCAATTTGACATATTTTGTGCTATACTTTATTTGTGGAAGAAGAGGCTTTTCCACTGAACGTCCTTTGGCTGTGCATGCTTTGCACGGCTTATTTTTTTTGCAAAAATTCAGCCCGCGAAAAACCGCCGGCAGTACACAGTCTCCTGCGGCTGCAAAAAAATCCGACAAAAATTTGCGCCCGCCGGAAAATCTGGTATAATATATACAAGAGATGATTCGGTGAACTTACGTTCACCTTCACCAGACGTGGACGGGGTTTCTGACTCCTTGTGCACGTCTGGTAACCTCAGAACCGATGGACAACCTGAGGTTGGTCGCGGTTTTCCGTCCATCGATGAGGAAAGAAAAATTTCCTCAATACATAAGACGGATTCGCCGTCGCGTTCGTTCCTTTCTTTGTTCTAAACCCCCACTGCCTTTGCCAGCAGCGGGGGTTTTGTGTTTTGCTGTCGGCGAAATCCGGCATATTGTATGTACAAATACAAAAAAAGAAAGGAAAAGAAATCATATGAAACTTAAAAAAGAAAACGGAAAAACGATTCTTGTGTTTGAGAATGACGAGACAATGCAGGTATATCCGAATTCAGTAGACTACTACGAACCCTCCCTTGCGTCGGCGCTGGATATTACAGACTTTGAGGTGTATGATGACAATCCAAAATACATCAGCATTGACGGCATCATATACACAAGAGACGGGCTGATACTTGTCGCTGTCCCGTGCGGAAAATCCGGATGCATAAAAATCCGGGAGGGTGTTGAAGTCGTTAAAGATTCAGCGTTTGACAAAAGCGCAGCCAGCAAGGTCATTTGCCCGCAGAGTCTCAGGCTGATTGATAAGTATGCCTTCAGGTCAAGTGTTTACCTGACTGAAATCGTATTAAATGAAGGCCTGAAAAAGATTGGTACTTGCGCTTTTTACGACTGCGAAAGCCTGACAACCACAACAATTCCCGCCAGTGTTGATGATATAGGCCCAATGGCGTTTGATTCTTCACCCCTGACGTCACTGACATTTGCACCTGACCGGAAGAAGTCTTTGCTTATTGAACCTATGGCATTTGAAGACTGTACAGCTGAAAGCCTGTATCTGCCCGGTTTGGTAAAAGTTCAAGACTGTAACTTCCGTGGCGTAAAGTCAATAAGTCTTGATGGCTTCTCCAATCTGCCGGATATCCTGAGAACGTGCATCATCGGAATTGTCAATAGTGACATCAATAGAATCGGAGGCGCCTTCCAGGTAAACGTAGATAGTCAGTCTTATTTCTTCCCTCGTGCGATGCTGATTGCAGACAGGAAGAAACTGCTTGACGATGTCGCGAAAGTATGCTTTTTATCAGTGCTGTCATTTTCGCTGAAAGCCAAAAAACGAATGCTTAAAAAAATCGTCAACAAGGCTTATCAGTCTTCAGTATTTGATGTCGGCTGCCGTGTTGCTGTGAAAACTTATGGTAATATGAACCAAAAAGAAAGAGCAAAAAAAGACGGAAAAGAACTGGCTGCATACCTGCATGAAAAGGATGCCGCCATCCTGGCGATGGCTGTCATGAACCACGACGCCGAGCTGCTGAAGGAATACCTTGATTTCGGACTGAGTAAGCCTGAAAATATCAAAAAGGCATTTGATTTGGTGAATTATGATGCCGCGGTGTGTGAGTATGAGATAGAATCCGCAAAAAGTAAACTGGCTGCCGTTTTTTTAAGGGACATGGAGATGGCTTCGCATGATTCTAAAAATGACGATGATACCATAATCAAAGCTTACCTGATGCAGGCCATGCAGATGGAAGAACAAGATGAGTTTGAGATTTAAACCGGCAATTTTTGCCGGTTTTTTTTGCGTGCAGAAGATGGTTATGCCGGCAGGTCTGCCAGCAAAGCCGCTGACTTCCGGCATTTGAGGCGGAAGGCAGAAAAATTTCTTTTTTTAGCATTATTTTTCATATTATATATGAACGAAGATGAAGGTGAATATGAGCTTTTTATCTTCGTTTGTCGGCCGCAGATAAATCTGCGGCTGCAAAAATTAAGTAACGCATCGGATTTACAAGGTTGCAGGGAAAACTGTTCGAGAACTTGTTTCCGTACAGCCTTTTCCTCCGGCCTTGGCTCCGGGAATCCCCGGAAACCGACAAAAATAATATAAAAAGGAGGACTAAAAACAAGATGCAGAACTTAAAGTACAAGGCTCTGTCTATCGCAATGGCTGTAATGACCGCCGCATCGCCGGTTCTGTCTTCATATACCGCATATGCAAGCGATAATGTCGCTGACAATATTGTTGTAAATGACGACGGCACCGTATCACAGACATTTAATCTTGAAGATAATAACGATGACAGCAGCGAAGAAAAAGAAACGAAATTCCTTTTCCTTAACCTTAAAACAACTGGTGGTAAAGCCATCATATCAGAAGGAAAAGACCAGGAGCAGACCATCCGCCTGGATGAAAAACAGGATGGCAGTGAGTATATAGACGTGTATGACCAGAACGGCCTGCTTGTCTCAAGCGAGAATGCAGCAGAGAGTGCTTACATGTACGTATACGAAGCGGAAGCTGACAATATCGTGAGTGTCAAAGCCGAGGCAGATGACGGGTATGTCATTAACCTGTACGAGCTTGTAGACGACGACACGAGCAAGCCCGAAGAAACCGGGTTTGACGAAAAGGTTACGTCTTTTATGTATCCAACCTTTGTTAATGCGGATAAGACAATAACGATTGGGTTTGAGAAGACAGAGACCCCTGAAGACGATATTACAGTTGAGGAAATAAAAGCAGAAGACAAGAAAGATACTCAGGAAGACCTGGCCGATGACATGACCGTTAACGACGAAAAGAGCGAAGACGGAAAAGCAGACGGCGAAAAGGATAAGACTGAAAATGACTTGTCTGGCGATTTGACAGTTAATGATACCGTTGAGGATGTTGATAAGGCAGCAGATGCTGAAGATACTGAAACTGATGGTGCTGAAGCCGGAAGTGAAACGGCGGAAGATGATGCTGACGCAGACGACAAGATGGGAGACTTGACTGTTAATGACGACATTGGAATTGACGGAAGCAGCGGTGAAGAGAAAGCTGTTGTGGATGGAGAGGAAGGTGATGGTACCACTGAAAGTATTGAAGAAGAAACAGACCCATCTGTAACAACAAGTAATGAAGACGAAAATGAAGATGAATTATTAAATGACAGTGACATCTCAACCGAATTAGTTACTGGTGACGAGATTGATGAAGAAAAAGAACTTGCAGCTGATGAGGCAAAATCTGATACAGAAGGTGATATCGCAGATGAAGAAGGCTACCCTTCATGTGCATCATACATATACAAAACTGAAGCTGTCGCAAAGAAAGACAAGTATTTTGACATCAATACTTATAGTGAATACGAAAACACTAATATTGAAGTAGTATCTGTAGATGGAAACACAGACCAGCAAACATGGAATGACGACGATTCTTTTACTGTAGTATACAAAGAGTCATTGAAAGACAATCCTGACTACTACTGGAACAAAGAGGTTAAATTCGTTGTAGTTGAAGATGCAGATATGGCTACAGCCAAATCCAGCGAATGTGACAATATTCTTCCAGACTGGGCTCCAATAGGAGACGCAGATGGAGTAGGTGTTCCAGAATTGGCTGGTACTGTATTGCAGGGCAAGACTTATAATGTATTAGTAAATGACACAAGCTGGAATCCAGACGTCGTAACTAATGGATACGATATCTCAAGATTTAGAATGTCAACAACAGGCGACCTTGGAGATTTTGATGTGTCTAAGCCTGGAAGCTATACATTAAGATATGTTGTTTCATATTTTACATTACCTAAATACAGATGGTATGTAGATACAACTATCAATGTAGTAGACCATCTTGATGGCCATAGGATTAAAGTTTTAAATGACAGTATTGACGTAAGAATGAACGGCGAGAGACTTGAATATGGCGAACTTTATGCGTCAGAACAATCAAATGTAACTTTTACTGTACAGGTATCTAATATTAATACTTTTAATGAAATTAATCCTGTTGTAAAAGTGTTAAATGGTGCAGGCGAGGAAAACCCTGAAGCCGTAAACTTTACAACAGTAGATTCCGATTCAGGAAAAATTTACACTTATAACGTTAGCCTCAAAGATGATGAGTATATAACCATTGATGATACAAATAACATTTGTATGTTTGGTTCAGGACAAAGCTATTTTGGAGCATGGCATCCAATTAAAGATAACTATATAACAAAAGATGATGTTGACGAAATAGAACAAATATACGGAAATGTTAATACTCCACCAGAAGATGAGGATGATATCGTTGCTTATGCAAGCGGAACTAATACTAAAAATTTTGGCACAATCGGCGTAGGACAGGCTCATGGTGCAAATGTCGGTATTGGCGCAGTTGGATACAGAACTATAATGTTAGGTATTACATCAAGCGGTCAAGCTGCTATTGCTAAATGGGTTTCCGGACTTACAAATTCGTACGATGCAGCAAATATGAAAAATTTTAAAGCATGGTTAAATACATATCAGTTAATATGTGCTGATTGTGAAACTTGGGGACAAGGGCAACATGCTGGATGGTATGCGTCAAACCAGTTCCCGTTTGAAATAACAGCTACAGCAACCTATAATTCAAAGACAAACAAACTTACAGTAAGACTTGATGCTGTAGGAAATGCTGCTTTGTCAGGAAATTATCAAAAGCTGACAGGTTACGAATCTTTTACAGGAACTTCTGGATATAGTATCACCATCAGGAAGAGACTTGTTAATGAAGAGTGGGCAGCAAAGTTTTATCGTGTAAGATTGAATACAAAATTCACAATATACAGATATACAAACAATGCCTGGAAAGAACAAAAAACCGTAACACTATCTGGTACTACAAGAGATAGTGTAAGCGTGGAAGGTCTTCAAAAAGGTAAATATAAAGTAGTTGAAGAAACTAACAGCAATGGCTGTGTGTTAAATCACGACAAATATATCTTTTATCTAAACGAATCTAATCCTTCATGGCAGACAGGAGATGACGTTGAAAGCGACAGTGTCACAGAGAATGTTTCAGGAACATATGTTCTTAACTACACACAGTATTATTATGGAATAATTTTAAAGAAAGAAAATAACGAAGGAATACCTTTATCTGGAGCATATTTTAAAATTGAGTATAAACCAAACTCAACAAGTTCTCCGGAAGCAACATGGTATGCAAAAACCGATACTAATGGCGAAATTATTCTTGATAATAAACATATTCATACTACATATAAATTACCAAACGGAAAAACTGTTAAGTCATCAGAAGCTCCGCTGAATGCAGCAGATGACCCGGTATTACCTCCTGGATGTTTAACAATTACAGAAGTAGAAGCACCTGATGGATATCAGCTTAACAGCAAACCTGTAACTGTATCATTAAAAGCAGTTGATAACGAAACGCGTACATTATTATATAACGTTCCAACGTTTATAAACACCCCAGGCACTGGAGATTTCCAGCTGAACAAGAAAATCTACAATCCGTCAAACTTTGCTTCAAAAACACCGAGACTGTATATTAACACTCAGTTTAAGATTTATTCAGACTATGATACTGCAACAAAGACATGCTCTGGATTAGTTAAGACGGTAGCTGTTTCTGCTAACAATACAGATGATACATCATATTCTGTCATGGTAGAAGGATTGAAACCTGGTAGATATTATCTGCAGGAATCAAAACGTAACCCTGGAACCGTACAGAATACGAATACGTATTATTTTGATATAATAGCAGGAAAGACGATAAACAAATTCACAAACGTTGAGACCGGAAATTCCGGAACGGCAGTTGCGAATAACCCGTTCAGATTAACAGGAAAAATGTTTTCAAAAACAGACCCAAATGGAAGACCTCTTTCAGGAGCAACTTTCAAAGTTGTTTATTCTCCATTAGAGCCAGAGGATGGATATAATCCTATGTACACCTGGTATTTCGAGACTGATTCAAACGGTGAAGTTTTATATGACAGCAACCATTATGTTTCAAACTTTAATGGAAGCTGGAGTGATGACCCGTTGAAACTTGATGACGGAACCTGGGCAATTCCTTCCGGTTCTTTATGGGTAACAGAAGTTAAGGCTCCGGCCGGATATAAGATTGACACTCAGACACATTCAATCAAACTGACAGGACGCCTGGACAGCAATGGAGTTTACACGATTCCAGACCTGGAAGCTGAAGACTTAACTATCATTGAATACCCGGATGGCTGGAACGTTGATTTGATGACTAAGAAAATGGATGCAGCAGATGGAACTCCGTTAAGCAATGCTGTATTCGGAATCTATAGTGACAGAAACTGCAACAACTTAATCGCAAGACTTAAATCTGACATAGATGGTTACACTGGAACTTACAGGATGGAGTTTGACGGAGGCGTCAACAGCACTACTGTATATTGCCGTGAGATAGAAGCGCCAGAAGGATATCAGAGAAATGATACTATATATCCTTTAACTTTGACAAAAGCGAATGATGATGGCCAGACCAGAATATTTGGAGAAAATGGTATCAATGGACTTGGTGTGTATGATGAGAAGGTTTCTGAAAAATGGAAATTGCGTTATAGAGTAAAGAAGGTTGATGGTGATGGAAATCCTGTAGAGGGAGTTGTTTTTAGAGTGTATGATGAAAGTGGAGATATGGTTGATGAATTAACGACAAATGCTAATGGATATTCAGACATTACGTTAATAAAAGATATAGAATCATCAGTTGATTCATATGTATTATATTGTAAAGAATATAGAGCTCCTGCCGGATATATCTTTGATTCAACTAAAAGATATACATTAACATGGAACCGCTCTACATATGACGCATTAAAAAATAGAGGAGACGAATCTGGCGAATTGCAGACATTTGGTGGAGATAGAGGTATCGTAAACTTAACTCCGACAGCTTCACCGACACCAGTAATCACACAGCCGGTAACACCGACTCCAAGCAATACACCGACGCCGACACCGACAAGCACTCCGACGCCGACACCGACAAATACACCTACTCCAACACCAGTAATCACACAGTCGGTAACACCACCTCCAAGCAATACACCGACTCCAACACCGACAAGCACTCCGACGCCGACACCTACAAATACACCTACTCCAACACCGACGAATACACCTACACCGACATCAACCCCAATACCAACGCCGACGGATGAACCGCCGACACCTGGAACCGGATATGTCTACGTAAAGAAGACGTCAAGAGCAGGACAAGACCTTATGGATTTGGATGGATATTCACTGAAAGGTGGTAAATTCTCAGTTACAGGTGGTGGATTTACCGGTACCTTAACAACTGAAGAGAATGGTATTTCAAATCACTTACAGCTTCCGAATAATGCATATCAGACAGCTGTAGCAAATGATTATGAGGATACCGACCGGGCAGTAGTGGATGAAACAACAATTGCACCTTTAGATGATACGATTGCAGCAGACGAAACGTCTGATGATATGGAAGATGTAGATACTACATCTGACAGCCTCTCTGACGACGTAGTGAATGCAAACAATGCAATTTCTGAAGATGTGGATGCATTACTTGATGCTGATTATTCTGATTCTTCTGATGAAGTAATTGATAATATCGATGAATACACCGGAGATGATGAGGGCATCGCCAATATGGCTTTGAATCCAAAAATCACAAGCTATAAAGTAACTGAAATAGAAGCTCCTCTTGGACATAATAATTACGGAGTAACAAAATCGTTCTCTGTAACAATGCCTCAGGACAAAGACCGTGTAATTGAAGTACAGTTCTCAGATGACCCGAAAGTCTTAGACAGCCGTATGACTATCAAGAAATTAAGTGCAAAAGGAAACCCGATTTCCGGCACAATATTCAAGGTAGAATACATTGACGACTTTAATGGAAATTCTGATAATGTAAAACGTACATGGTATTTACAGTCTGACGCAAATGGTATTGTAAGATTTGATGACAACCATGTTGTAACAAGCTTAACACAGTATCGTTCAGATGAGTTCTTCAAATTTAACAACAATATTGTTCTTCCTTATTACGGACAGTTGAGATTTACAGAAGTAAGCACTCCTGCTTCATATGTTTTAAACAGCGAGCCATTCGTAGTAAATCTTGCAGATGCACAGAATGGTTCTACCGTTGACCTGTCAAAGACAGTATACAACGACCTTGAACCTGCAAAGGTACAGCTTACAAAATATAAAGATGATGGTTCACCGCTTGCTGGCGTTGAATTTGAACTTAAATTTGTAAAAGAATCTGAAACAGCAACAAATAACAAGAGCGAGAGCTTTAGCCGCCTGTTGAATGTTGGTGAAACTACAACAGCAACAACTGACGCAGATGGAAAAATCACATGGGAGAATCTTGACCAGGGTGATTATGAAATCAGAGAGACGAAGACTGTTGATGGATGTGCACTGCTGACAGACGTAATCAAGATAACGCTTCCGTTACAGCTGACGAAAGATGAGGCTGACTCATACGGAAATGTAAACAAAGACCTTGCAAAAGAAGATACAAACTATACGAAAAAATGGTATTTCTTTGATTGCAAGTATGAAATCAAAAACAATCAGGTATTCTTAATGCCGATGACCGGTTCTGATGGAACCTGGATGTATGGCTTTGTAGGATTTGCCGCAATTGCGTTTACCGGATGCTTATATTTACTTCTTGATGAAAAGAAGAAAAATAAGAGAAAACATAGACGGAAAAGAAGATAAATCTGAAAAAGCTGAAAGATAAAGGTAACAATAGAACAAAAAAAATAAAAAACAACGCATCTTACGATGCGTTGTTTTTTTGTGTTTAAGATTCGGAAATTGGCGTCCAAGTGGCGAGAATTCTAATTACATTCTTGCGAATTCTTACTCCGGAAATTCCATCTTCCCATCCAGCAAAGGTATATCCTTCTCTGCTTGGCACTTCAATTTCAGACATACGGATAATTTTATCAACTGGTCCAGTAACTGCTAAGGTATTACTTCCATTACTGCTAAATACTCCTCCGTCTGCGTCAAAAATTACAGTTCCCTGTATGTCTGGATTATATGAAAAATCCTGAACCCATAACCACTGCCCGGTAATTGGACTTTTACATACCCCGACACCAATATGCGTTGCATCCGGGTCAAGAATTGCTGCTTTATGTCCAGGGCTGTTCATCCATGCTCTGACAACTGCTTCTGGGGTTCTTTGACCTGCAGCAATATTTTCGCCGCATGAACATGAAACTCCGTTTTCATATAACGCTGTACTACTGTCTGTTCCGTCTGGTCTTGTATGAGAGAACTTTCTTGTAATCTCTTCAGCTCTGACCATTGCGGCTCTCTGAAGTCCTGCATGATGCTGTAATGGTGAAAGCCCTGCTTTAACTCTCTCAATATTTGTCAGCCTGATAACCTCGGAGGCCATTTCCTCAACACTCATCTCAGGTTCTGGACTCGGTGTAGGAGTAGCGGTAGGAATCGGCGTTGCGGTTGGTGTAGGTGTTGCCGGTTTCTCTGTCGGTGTAGCAGTAGGAGTCGGGGTTACCGGTTTTTCAGTAGGTTCCGGCGCCTTTGTAGGTTTTGGAGTAACCGGCTTCGGTGTAGCTGTCGGTGTAGGAGTCGCTGGCTTTTCGGTAGGCTTCGGAGTCTCTGTTGGGTCTGGAGCCTTTGTAGGTTTCGGAGACGGTGTAGCGGTAGGAGTTGGAATCACCGGCTTTTCTGTTGGCTCTGGCTTCTCAGTAGGTCTTGCTGCATCAGCCGGAACTTTGACGGAAACTCCATCCTTGTCGTAGCTTCCTTTCGTCTTCTTGCCGCTGTAATAACCGCGTACCATATAGGTATTGACTTCACCTTTTTTGTAAGCTGCATCTTCATATGATAATGAATTTTTCAGTGCCAGCATTTTCCACTTACCGTTATCTTTACGGTATACAAGATATTTGTCAGCACCTGCTGCCTTATCCCATGTCAGTGTTACAATGCCGTCTTTATATGCAACTTTAATGTTTTTTACAATTGCCGGTTTGGTATAAGCCGTAAGGCCTTTCTTATTGTAAGACCCTGCTTTTTTGGTCTTCTTATTATAAGCCTTGACGGTATATGTATATTTCTGGCCTACAACGATTGGATACTTCTTGGAAGAAGTGTGCGTGTAGCTGCTCTTGGAATTGTCAAGCGTTTTGATTTTTGTCCACTTTTTCGTTCCTTCTTTCTTATAATAAACGATGTAATGAGTGGCGCCTGATGTCTTTTTCCATTTGACATTGATTTTGTTGTAAGCCTGAGCTGAAATGCTGTTAAGCTTAACCGTGCCCGGCTTGGCTGCCGCCTGCGTTCGCATCTGTAAAGCCTGCGGGATGCAGATGAGCGCTGCAATCATGAACGCGAACAGCGCGTATAAATATTTACGTTTCTTATACATATATTTACCCTCCTTGAGTTTTATTTCTTATGTATTTATTATACTATATTTCTATATAGCATTCAAATGTATAAGCTGTAAATAATATGCTGGAATTTTGAAGGAATAATTCGCAAAAAAATTTTTTAAGTAATTGCCGGAAAACTCGTCTTTTTTCCTGTATTTACTTTAATTTTTTCCGCAAAAATTCGTCCGCTTTGGCAAAAATCCAGCATAATAAATATATAAGAAAAACCAGAAAGGAGAACCATATGCAGGGAGCATTATTCGTATGCGGGCTGACCGCCGTCATCATGCTTGCGGCGGAGGCGGTAAAGAAATACGCAAGACGGGAAGAAAAAGAAACTGAAAAAATATGCGAAACATTTGCCGGCAGACTGGAAGATATAGTGGCGCGAGATGCCGCAGAAAGAGAAGAAAAAGAATGGCAAAAAACAGCATAAACCTGATTCAGGTTGAAAATACAAGAGAAGGAATTGAAAAACTGGCAGACTTGCTGCTGGTTGCGACTGAAAACATAACATATATGCAATATAAGCTTTCATCGCAGATGTTTGGGGGTAATTCCGATGTAATTGAGATACGGTTTGGAGACTGCGTGGAGTATGTCAGCCGTATAATCATGGAAGCAGACGCCAGGAGAAGAGACGAGCTGCTGCTCCGGATTGCAAAAATACCGTTTGCTCCGCTGCGGCTTGTTCTGTTGAGGAGATATTTCGAAATGCAGTACAAAAACCCGTTTTTGCATTTTCAGGAAGAAGTAGCTTTCAGAACATATGTAGCGATGAGCGAAAAAAGAAAGAAGAAAAGAATAGGGAAAAATATCCAGGAATATCTGCAGCAGAAGAGCGGGTATATAGCGGAGATGTGTGTGCAGGAGAGTAATGGGCTGCTGCTGTATGAAATGCTGAAAGAGGGTCTGGCTGATACAGAAACGGTGAGGAAAGTCTTTGATGGAAATCAGGATGCGCCGGTGGAGATTCAGGCGTGTTTGATGGAGTTTTTGGGGAAGAGCGAAGAGGAGAGGGATGTGTTTGAGATTTAAATTTAAATAAAGAAGGGAGATTTGTAATGCCTCATGGATAAAAATGGACAAAAATATACAAGCAATTTACAGATGTCGGTATTTGCGATTACAGATGACAGAAAAGCGTTAAGGTCTATTTTTCGTATTTTTATACTATATGCAGGGCAGCATTCATGTATGTATGAGAGTTCATGTTTGTTTTCTTTAGACTCATTTGGCAAAGAAATTAAACGCCCATCGGCATCCGGAAATATTCTTGCATTGGAATATTGCGGACAGATATTCTGCGTCCCTCTTGGATTAACAGAAAAAGATAAGGCCGAAATTACAAAACGGTTTGATAAAATTTCATTCCTGGTGCATGGCAAGCAAAGACGAAAACAGGCAATCTGGGATTTTCTGGATTCCTTATATAAATATGTAAATGATACAGATATGTTAAAAATAGTTGCTGTAACTACATACAAAAATATGAATCAGGAAAGAAAAGAAAGCAAAAACGGAAAAGAATTAAAAAAATATCTGGACACTATCGCACCTGCTGCGATTTCCTGGTGTGCATCTGAAAATGATGCCGAAGCATTGAAAAACCTGTTGGATGTATGCGAGATAAAACATGAAACACTGAAAAATGCTTATGAAATGTATGGTGTAAATGCAGATACCCAGGTAAAAGCGTATCTTTTGGACGCGATTGGAAAAGCAAAAAAGGATGAAGATGTGTTTGATATTTAAAGCATGAGCCGAATCTTTCGGCTCTTTTTTTTCGCAAAAAATAACGGTTTTAAGAAGATAAGTGGGAATTCTCGGTAATTCAATTTCCGAGATGAAAGCGCCTAGACATACAAATAAACAAAAATATCGCTTGTGGCTTCCTAATTTCTCTACACTTCGATGTAGAGAAATTTTTATTTTCGCTAAAATTTTTTCGCAAAAAATCATCCCATTTTGGATATTTTCAGCATATTAACTATGTAAGAAAAAAGCAGGAGGTTTTTGATATGGCAAAGAAAAAGTCCATAAGGGTTGATTTTATAAAATCTTGTATTACATATAGCAAACTGAATAAAATTGCCATATCGGGCATTGAAAATATCTGTAAGCGATTGAATCTTGACAGTATCTACGATGTCATTAACGGCATGTTTGTAATCCCTTCCAAGAGACCGTCAGGCAAGAAGTCTTCTTCAAAGCGTGTTGTAAAATGCGATACTGTATTTGTGGCTTACAGATTCTGCGGTCACCCGACAGAAGAGCAGGCGTCAGACTTAAACCAGAATATTGGGGCTTCACGTTTTATGTGGAACCGTATGCTTTCAGATTACAAGTTGATGTGGAAGATGTACGGTATTTCAATACCTATGACTCCGGCTGATTACAAAGATGTATCCGGGCTGGAATGGCTTAACGACAGGGATTCCCTGGCACTGGCAAATGTTCAGTTAAATCTTGAAAAGGCAAGAAGTGACTATTTTGCCGGTGAGAGAGGTGCTCCTAAGCGTAAGAAGAAACATCAGTGTAAGGATTCTTATACGACAAACCGTGTCGGAAAAAATATCCGTATTGAGGATGGCGGGCTTCGTCTTCCAAAGATTAACGGTTTGATAGAACTTTCCATGCACAGACCGATTAAACCAGACGGTACACTAAAAAGTGTCACGGTTACACACGAACCAGACGGTAAATGGTATTTTTCAATCCTGATTGAGTATCCAGCTGAAGAAGTTGAACTATCAAACGGATTACAGAAGTTTTTCACTTCCGGTGATATCAATGCAATTTCCGGAATCGGGCTTGATATGTCAGTACCTTTCTTATATATAGATTCATCAG
>OASZ01000134.1_pt1 | contig 106808 bp, 92 predicted proteins | sample 1501241 | NCBI WGS metagenome assembly OASZ01 (sample SAMEA2579926, study PRJEB22360) | human gut metagenome | biome: human gut; feature: human-associated habitat; material: faeces | place: Denmark | collected 2008/2010 | reverse complement strand
ATTGACACGCCGAACACCGAAAACGAAATAAAATGGTGTGAACACGCCATTTTATGGGAGTTTGAGGTGTTCGAGGATTGCGGGAATTGCATAGCAATGGAGCAATCCAGTTACATCAATGAGTGGCAAAATTTACTTTTGATACTCACATCATATAATAAGACAACATATTATCCCCGGCGTAGTCGCTCCAACTCCTATAAAAATTACCGCCAATGCTCCAAAAGCTATCGTCATCTTCTCTTTCGTTTTCTTAATCCGCGCAAGCTCATCATGCTCTTTTTCAACAGCTTCCATTTTTTTCAACTGTATTATTCGTTCCGTTTCAGCACGTTTGACTTCAGCTTCATCAACAAACCGATGAATATACTCATTTTCATTTGTCATAATAATTTTGCTCCCTCAATAAGAGCAAGACATTTGTTTTCTTCCTTCCTCAATTGGTAATGCAGCTCCACATTGCGGACATTTAACAGAAGTAAATTTTATAGCCATGATCATCCCGCCAATATTGTAAAAAATTTCAGCATATCTTCTATTTCGCCTAAATTATCTTTATTTTAAACCATATTTATCTTAAACGCAATTATACTTTAAAGGCTATATCAAAATCCTATCTTGTTTGAAAAAGACCAAAAAGAAAAACCTTACCCATCTTCAGGTCTCAATCCTGAAAATAAGTAAGGTATCTTCTATATACTCCTGTTTATAAAAATGACTTTACGATTGATAAAGATGGCGTCCCTGTTTGTCCCTCTGGATGTCGTATGCATCGTGATGGTGTTGAAGTTGCAAAAGGCAGAATGAAATTCAAATGCCCTAAAATCAGTCATAAAAATGACTGCATCTCCTGTACCTGCGAAACTCCCTGCTCCGATGCAAAATACGGACGCACGGTTCATTTGGTTATGAAAGATAATCCAAGATTATTCAACAATCCTCCAAGGAGCAGTAAGGAATGGAAACTGGAATACAATGCAAGGACTTCTGCTGAGCGTTCTAACAAACGCGAAAAATTAGACTTTAAATTAGAAGACAGCAGACACCGCTCAACTAAGATGTGGTACTGCCGTCTCTATCACATCCTGATGTTACAGCATCTGGATGCATGGGATTTGCCACCTGAATCAACCCTGAAAAAAATGATTTTGGATGTAGCATAATCCTGTAGATTATTATATCTCATTTTTTGAAACATAGCGACAGTTATGTTTATTTCTTGCGCTCATTTTTACGTTCAAGAATAATATTTACTTGTCAAAGTTCAATGCCAGAGTTTTGCTGGCAGGATCACTCAAGATTCCGAGAGATCATTGTGATGTTCACATCATGTATCCAATATTATAGTCAACCTTTGTAAGTATTGCAATATTTTTATACGTATACATCTTTTAAATTAAGTAAAAACATACATTACAAATTTTTATCAGCCTAATTTTTTTGTAAACGTACAATATCATCACCATTTGCAAAAGTTGTTTCATACCCCTATCATAGAGCTTTTAATGTCAGGAAAATATTAAATAGTTTATAATTTAGAACTTTATTTCACTTCGCCGTACAGGGAATATCATACCTTTTGATCATTTTAAAAAGCTCTGTCATAAAATCATCTTTTCCATAGGTTAATACACCCAGATTAATCTTATACATTCTCTCCTCTGTATAGACCCGCAGTTCTTTCCAGTGTGCTTTTCCTTCTTTCCTTAACATGGTCAGTTCCGCCTTTTTTATATTTCTCCAGCAGATTTCATGCTTTCTTCGCAAAGGATATTTGAAGACCATACTTTCCCTGGAGTACCGCACACTGGTATTCACCAATATAAACAGAGCAACGAAGCTTGCCACTCCGCACACTGGCGCAAACCAGATGGAAAACCATTTAGAAGGATCACTTTCCAGGAATATATCCCGCAGAGCAACGACATCTCCCGTTGCCAGGATTGCCACATATAGCAGAAAGATCACAATTCCAAGACCTGCCAGAAGAAAATTTTCCGGACCATACCGCAAAATACATTTCTGTGGATGTTCATAGGCTTTCTCCTGATAATATCCTGCAACAGCTCCGGAGCATTGTACCTTGACTGCATTGCGAAACAGCCGGTAATTCACCTGGGCCAGTCCCGCTGTAAGAACCTTTGTCCCGTCACCCAGATACAGATTGATCCAATTGTCAAAATCGCCGTCTACTTTTCGGATCTCGCTCCATTTGTAGACCTTTGGCTTTTTGAACGCTTTTTCTATCTGGATCTTTTCATCATCGAAATACACACAGTCTCTGGCCATGATATTACCCGCCAATATGGTAACAAACAGCAGCAATACTGCCATTGCCACGCACAGTCCCCACATAAACCTGGCATTTTCCGGCGCTCCGTCCATGATAAAAAGAACCGTAAAAAACATGACAAACAGAAATACCAGTACCCCCATGGCATACAGCACATATCTCTTTCCCGGTGGCTGGCACAAAATAGCCATTCCTTCCGGAATCCTGTTTAACTGCCGCTTATTTCTGCCTGTGATCAGGGAGATAATACCTGCCGTAAGGACCAGTACCAGTGAAAATATCAGCTTCTCCATGCCACACCCCCATATATTGGTTTTACACCACTTTACCACTTTTTCATAAAAAATATCGTACAGGACTTTCTGATGTATAATGAATTTGGCACAAAACATTACAAAAGAAAGTGACCCTGTACGACAAAAACATTATACAACGAAAAAACACTGATTGGTAGACTTCATCAATATTTTTTGATTTATTTTGAAACTTTTTCTGTTCCGACAGCAGATACCTTATTTCTGCTGATATTATCCATATTGACCTCAGAATCCGCACATTCCATCCGGTTTCTGTATCAGCATTTTTTATCCGGAATAACGGAGAAATCACTGAATGTATTTTATTATGCATGTTCCTATGCAAAGGTTGATTATTCCAGATTTATGAATACCACTGTCAGGATTGCTTTGAAGCTGGCACCAGATTCAAAGTAGACGCAGCCTGTGTTTCTGTGTGTGGATGATACGATGGTATCTAAATTTGGCACAAAATTTGAAAATGTTTCAAAACTGTTTGACCATGCCGCACACAACGGTTCCAACTATCTGAATGGACACTGCTTTGTGAGTGTCATGCTCTGCGTACCTGTCTGGAATGGGGATAAAGTATTTTATCTTTCCGTTCCTCTTGGTTATCGTATGTGGCAGAAAAAAGAGTCTAAACTGGAACTGGCAGCCTCCATGATCCGGCAGGTTATGCCTGAATTTCACAGCAAAGATCATGTCATCATCCTTTGTGACAGCTGGTATACAAAACAGAACCTGGTATCCATCGTTGATGAATATCCGAATCTGGATCTGATTAACATCAGTTACTGTGCCATGAAAATTCTGCCCTATCAGAACGAACATTTTTCTGAGTACCGTACAAAAAGCGTACAGGAGTTTCGTTTTGAATTAAGTCAGGGCATTCGCAGTCAGATATTTTTTGCCACTTTCGTGAAAAATATCGAAACACATATAAAATCAAATGCTATGACAAAGGCCTTAAAATAGCTGATTCATCAACAAGTCTATCATTTATAAAGTTGTAAACTGGTGTTCTATATACATTTTAAAATAAATTTTTATACATTGATCTGGGCAGTCATTCCCAGTACTTCTTCATTTTCCTTTAAGATCGGATTGATGACTTCCTGTAAGAACTCTTCTACCTGCTTTGGAGCACGTCCAACATAGCGGGATGGCTCCATAGCCTTCTTTAAATCCTCTAAGGACAGGTTAAATGCAGGATCTGCTGCGATCAGCTCTAACAAGTTGTTGTCCTCACCTTTTTCTTTTACGTTTCTGCCTGCTTCCATAGACAGCTGACGGATACGTTCATGAAGCTCCTGGCGGTCTCCGCCTGCCTTTACAGCATCCATCATAATGTTCTCAGTTGCCATAAATGGAAGTTCTGCCATCATGTGCTTCTCAATTACCTTTGGATATACGACCAGTCCGTCTACTACATTTAAATACAGATCCAGGATACCATCAATAGCTAAAAATCCCTCTGGCACGGACAGTCTCTTGTTTGCAGAATCATCCAGAGTACGCTCAAACCACTGGGTAGAAGCAACTAACATTGGATTCATCATGTCGCTCATTACGTAATTGGACAGGGACGCAATACGCTCACTGCGCATTGGATTTCTCTTATATGCCATAGCAGAAGAACCGATCTGGTGTTTTTCAAATGGCTCCTCTACTTCTTTTAAGTGCTGCAGCAGACGGATATCATTGGAAAACTTGTGGGCACTCTGGGCGATTCCTGCCAGAACGCTGATCACCCGGCTGTCGATCTTTCTGGAATAGGTCTGTCCAGATACCGGATAGCAGCCGGAAAATCCCATTTTTTCTGCGATCCTCTGGTCTAAACGGCGGCATCTCTCATGGTCTCCATCAAAAAGCTCCAGGAAACTTGCCTGGGTTCCTGTGGTTCCCTTGGAACCTAACAGGCGCATGGAACCGATCAGGTATTCCAGATCATCCAGATCCAGCTTTAATTCCATCATCCATAAAGTTGCCCTCTTACCAACAGTAGTTGGCTGTGCTGGCTGGAAATGGGTAAATGCCAGTGTTGGCTGGTTCTTGTATTTGTCTGCAAATTTAGCCAGTTCAGCCAGTACGTTTAATACTTTCTTTCTGACTAACTGCAACGCCTTAGTCATAATGATCAGATCGGTATTATCCCCTACATAACAGGAAGTAGCACCTAAATGGATAATGCCTTTTGCCTTCGGGCACTGTACGCCGTATGCGTACACATGACTCATAACATCGTGACGGACTTCTTTTTCTCTTGCCTTTGCCACATCATAGTTGATGTCATCTGCATGAGCCTTCAGTTCATCGATCTGCTCCTGTGTGATATTTAATCCCAGTTCTTTCTCTGTCTCAGCCAGTGCGATCCAAAGCTTTCTCCATGTTTTGAATTTCATATCCGGTGAAAAAATGTACTGCATCTCTTTGCTTGCATAGCGCTCAGAAAGAGGACTTACGTATTTATCATTACTCATTGGTTTTTCCTCCTGTGCCTGCTTACCAGGCGTTTTTTACTCATGAACCCCGCGCTGACGCGCTCTGCTGTCTGTTCCACAGACGATTCATTGGTTAACGGTTTGTGAAAAACAAATGTCTGCTTCGCAGCCCCTTGTTTTTCCCTGCACTCGCTATAGTATAGCATAGCTGCGTCATCTAAACAACCATCTACTTATCATAGCTGCCGCGGATATCCTCTTTTGGCGGCTCGATCGGATAGTCACCACTGAAGCAGGCTGTACAGATTGGCTTTTCTCCTGCCATTTCATACAGACGATCCATTTCCAGATAGGATAAGCTGTCTGCGCCTAAAAGATCACGGATCTCTTCTACTGTACGGTTATGTGCGATCAGCTGGTCTTCTGACGGGATATCTGTTCCAAAATAGCATGGATGAAGGAATGGCGGGGCACTGATACGTACATGAACTTCTTTTGCACCTGCGTCTCTTAACATACCTACGATCAGGGCACTGGTGGTTCCGCGGACAATGGAGTCATCGATCATGATCACACGTTTTCCTGCCACTGCTTCTTTTAATACATTCAGCTTAATGCGGACTGCTGATTCACGGCTGCTCTGTTTTGGCTTGATAAAGGTTCTTCCTACGTAGGAATTCTTTACAAAGGCAGTTCCGTAAGGAATGCCTGACTCCATAGCATATCCAAGTGCTGCTGCATTTCCGGATTCCGGAACACCTACTACCAGGTCTGCATCCACTGGTGAATCCATTGCCAGGAAACGGCCGGCCTGGATACGGGAATGATATACGCTTACTCCGTCAAATACACTGTCCGGTCTAGCGAAATAAATATATTCAAAAACGCATCTTGCTTCTTTTCCATGATCTGTAAAGCACAGTTCCTTATTAGAAGCAATACCGTCCTTTGTAATGGTAACGATCTCACCTGGCTCTACGTCACGAATAAATTGTGCACCGATGGTCTCTAAAGCACAGGTTTCAGATGCCAGAATATAGGAGTTATCTCTTTTTCCGATGCAAAGAGGCTTAAAACCAAATGGATCTCTGGCTCCGATCAGCTTTCTTGGACTCATTACTACCAGTGAATAAGCTCCCTTGATCTTTTTCATTGCCTCTGCTACTGCCAGCTCTACAGTAGGTGTATGGATACGGGCTCTTGCAATATGATAAGCAATAACCTCAGAGTCAATGGTAGTCTGGAAGATAGCACCGGTATACTCTAATTCATGGCGCAGCTCAAGCGCATTCACCAGGTTTCCATTATGGGCTAATGCCAAAGTTCCTTTTACATAGTTTAATACCAAAGGCTGTGCATTCTCTCTGGTACTGCTTCCTGCTGTTGAATATCTTACATGGCCTACACCAATATTTCCATGGAGAGGTTCAATCACATCCGGTGTAAATACTTCGTTGCAAAGACCCATTCCCTTATACGCGCTTACTTTTCCTTTTGGGCCTTCTGTATCACTGACTGCTATACCGCAGCTTTCCTGTCCCCTGTGCTGGAGAGCAAACAGTCCATAATAAATTGTGGAGGCAACATCATTTCCGTCAAAATCGTAAATGCCGAAAACGCCGCATTCCTCCCGCACTTCATCTCCTCTGATATCAAAGTCCATCTGATTCTGGTTCATTGGTCTTTCCTTTCCGCTTTCGCCTTTTATGTATCCGGATACTGTCAGGAATACATTTTGCATTGACTGCTTTTTCTTGTTTTGATCATTTATAAGTCTAGTCGATAAAAGAAGTCATTTTCAGTAGAAATTATAATACACGATTTTAATGAATACAAGCAAAGTGCTCATTAAAATTGCTAATGAATGAATCCGCCCCGTTCTAATCAGTGATTTTTTGCTGTTTTTCTTCTTCCCGTATCCGGTAAAATAAAAGCTTTCCTTCTTTCAGAAAAAGAACTGCCCCTTCTTTCAGGACTGGTTTTTTCCATATTGTATCTGCCCTGTCCTTCGAATCATCTGTATTTCTTTCATTTTCCAATTTATACAATTCCTGAATAAGATCTTTTTTTATAAATACTTTTTTGCTGATACAGATCTCCTGCCAGCTTCCCTGCTCCCTATAAGAGGACATACACAGCACAGATACCAGAAACAGCACACAGCCCACCTGCCATTTGCAGTTTTTTTTCGTCTTCCAGGCTCTTATTCCCGCCCTTCGCATCTTCTTTAAACATCTTAAGGCTTTTCTTTTTTTCATGGGTTCCTTTCCCACGCACTCCAGTTTTATTATAAAAAATTTTTATCTTTCCTTCAAGAGTAAACGGTGATGCAAAAAGGGCAAAAAAACTGCCAGGAAAAAGATTTTGCGTCCTTCTCCTGACAGTTCTTGCTGAAATACACACGTGAAATACATCTAAAGCCTATCTCATTATCCTATAACTTACCGGTTCTCCAAAGCTCCTGCTGCATCGGAAGCACCGCGACTTAAATCATCTGTAAGATCATCAATAAGACCTTTACCGGTAGTCTCCGTTTCTCCATTGGTACCGCCAGTCAATGTGCCGTTCTCTCCTTCTTTCCAGCCGGATGCAGCATCTCCCGTCATACCATTTTCACCGGTTCCTGTTTCAGCAGCCGCTGATGAGGTGGCCCTGTTGTTTGAAGTCTCATTCATATTACCGCTTTTCCTTCCTGCACAGGCAGTAAGAGAAAGAGATAAAAATACCAGCATACATGCAAATAATAACGGTCTGATCTTTTTCATAAAACATTCTCCTTTCATTGTCATGTACTCTTAGTATGTGAAATCAAAGAATGCTTTATAGTGTTAAATTTTTCCATGCAGGATCTATAGCTGTACAACGTCACTCATATCGTACAGCCCCGGTTCTTTTCCGGCTAAAAATTTTGCTGCTTCCAAAGCGCCTTTTGCAAAAATAGCCTTGGAATAGGCTGTATGATTAAAAGTAATGACCTCATCTTTTCCTGCAAAGATCACGTCATGGTCTCCTACGATAGAACCACCGCGGACAGAAGCAATGCCGATCTCTTTTGGATCTCGCTTTTCATGGACACTGCTGCGGTCATATACATAGTGATACTGATCACCTAATGCTTCATTCATGGAATCAGCCAGTGCAAGGGCAGTTCCGCTTGGTGCATCTTTTTTCTGGTTGTGGTGCTTTTCCACGATCTCTATATCAAAACCGGCGCCTGCCAGCACTTTGGCCGCATCCTGGACCAGCTTTAATAAAAGATTGACACCTAAAGACATATTGGCAGAACGCAGTACAGCTGTTTTTTCTGCTGTCTCTTTTACTTTTTTTATCTGTGCTTCAGAAAGCCCGGTGGTGCAAAGCACCAGGCCCAGCTTCTTTTCTGCGCAGAAATCTATAAGGTGGTCTGCTGCCTTTGGGGAAGCAAAATCCACTACTACATCTGCTTCTTCTTTGCACTCTTCTAAGGATGGATATACCGGATATCCATTTTCTTTATCATTTTTAAGATCAATACCTGCAACAATGGTAAGACCGTCCATATCCTTTGCCATTTTGGTGATGACCTGACCCATAACGCCGTTGCAGCCATGCATGATAACTCTGACCATTTTTCTTTCCTTTCTCCTGTTGGAAGTTATGTCCTTTAAGCATTTCTGTCCAAATCTTCTTACAACAGTCCGTATGCCTGTAATTCCTTCTTAAGAACCTCCTGATGCTCAGGTTCCATTTCTGTAAGAGGCATTCTTAAAGGTCCGGTCTCTTTTCCTAACAGGTTCATAGCTGCCTTGACCGGAATCGGGTTTACTTCGCTGAACAAAGCGTGGATCAGCGGGATCGCTTCTAACTGGAGCTTTGCGCTGCGCTTTACATCGCCTGCAAAGTATGCTGCACAGATCTCATGTGCCTGTGCCGGAGCTACGTTAGATAATACAGAGATAACGCCTTTTCCGCCTAAGGATAATAACGGAACGATCTGGTCATCATTACCTGAATACAGATCAATGCCGCCATCTGTTAAGTTCATTAAAGTTGTAATAGCAGAAAAATCACCGTTTGCTTCTTTTACACCAACAATATTATCTACATTTTTCCAGAGATGGGCAATGGTAGCAGGCTGGATATTTACACCGGTCCTTCCGGTAATATTATAAAGAAGCATTGGGATCTTTACAGAATCTGCAACTGCGCTAAAATGAGCGATCAGCCCCTTCTGGGTTGCCTTATTGTAGTATGGGGATACTACTAACAGACCGTCAGCACCATTCTTTTCTGCTTCCTGGGACAGATAAACTGCTGTCTCTGTACAGTTAGAACCCGTACCTGCAATTACCGGGATACGTTTCTTTGTAACATCACATACAAACTTAATAACTTCCAGATGTTCCTCATGGGTCATCGTAGAAGCTTCTCCGGTAGTACCGCAGGCAATAATAGCATCCGTACCTCCAGCGATCTGCTCTTCTACGATCTCCTCTAACTTATCGTAATTAATCTCTCCGTTTGCCTTAAATGGTGTGATCAGTGCTACACCAGCGCCTTCAAAAATTGCCATGTTCTGTTCTCCTTCTCTTATTCTCTAATCTATTAATGTTGGAAACACGCAGTACGCGTCCCCGGATCCAACAGAGTGTTCCTATCGCAATGTATTCCTGAAAAATTTCCGGATCACATAAAAGAAAAGGAAGGGCTGAGGTAAATGTCAGCTCTTCCAACGGTTTCGCATCTTCACGAATCTGCTCTTTCGGTAGCTCTCCATCCACCTGGATGACAGTCACAGAGCTCTTAACCCTGTGCCCAGAAAAGATTCTCTCAGGTTTCCTCTTTTCTTCGGCGCTTTTCCCTTTCACCAGACCTTCTTCTGTGCCTGTCACATCCGGCCAGTTACTCTTGATCAGCGCAACCTCTACTCTGTTTCATGTTTTTAATACTAACATCATCAACTGAATATGTCAACTGTAAATCCTGGTTTACGAGATGATTTTCAGTTATGATCCCTATTCAAAATGCTCATAGCGGGTCTGGATCTTAGTGATCTCGTCCACGTATTCATCCAGTTCCTGCGGATATACAGTTCCTGTCATGATCAGCTCTGCCTCAGATTGTCTTGCCTGACAGATCAGGGTCTTTAACTCTTCCAGCGAAATGATACCTTCATCCAGAATGCCCAGGATCTCATCCAGGATCAGGATATTACACTCTCCTGTAACCAGTACCTTTTTTGCAAAATTCAGGCCATTGCGGATATTGATCCTTGCTTCGTCCTTTTCTTCCTCTGAAAGCTGGTCAAAAAAGATAGGCGATTTTTCAAACCGGAATAATTTAAACTCCGGTTCCAGTCGTTTTACGATCTCCATACCTTCTGTTTCCATGGAGCCCTTTAAAAACTGTACCATGATGACTGTTTTCCCTTTTAAAAGAGCGGTAACACCTCTTCCCAAGGCACTTGCCGTCTTCCCTTTTCCCGGTCCGCAGATCACCTGTATCAGATTTTCTTTCATCATCCTGCACCTCATGTCTGTTCTCTCATGTGAGCAATTTTCCAAAACCACTCTAGCACAATTTATGTAATAATGCAAATATTTCTTACGATTTCCAGTAGATTTTCCTTTATAAATATGAAAATTTACTTAAATTTCATCACACTCCAGCTTACTGATGGACACTTCATAAGCAATGCGCTTCTCGCATTCCGTTTCCGTGATCTTCTTTGTGTACTCACGGCTCTGGACTCTTCCCCAGATACGCACCCTTGTTCCCACCTCAAATCCGGAAGCAAAACGGGCATTGCGTCCCCAGCTGATGCATGGGATATAATCTGATTTTCCATAAGGACGGTTCACAGCCAGCAGCAGATCTGCGATCTCTCTTCCAAGAGGTGTTTTCCGGTAGATTGGCGCCTTGCAGATATAACCATCTAAAAAGATCTGGTTTGTCTTTGTATAATCGGTAAATTCTTCCATAAAATGGATCTCCCGTACAAATACAGATAACATCAGACGGTTTTTGGTGCCTTCGTGACGGTTATAGGAACGGAACTGTCCAATGGCTTCCATGGTAAGGCCCCTGTAGTCCTTATGTACATCCACAAGCCGTTCAGAAACCATTAAGGGGATAATATCCGCCTGCTCGCTTAAACGGTTTACAGACAGCTCTACCATGTAGAAGCCTTCTCCAAAGACCTCATGGCTGAACGTAAAGTCTGATACGATCTCTCCGATCACGCTTACCTTGTTGTTTTCGATCATTTTTTCTGTCATAGTACTTCTCCTCTTCTTTTCCATTTTTATTAGGGCTTTGCTCTACATAGATAATTTATGAAAAGATGAAAAGAAATAGACCGGATATGCACAAAAATCCACCTCTGTTTTCCGACATAAAACGACAGGAAAAACAAAGGTGGATTTAATAATGTTTTTGGCGGGTCCCAAGTTCAAAAATCCTCCTGCAGGCAAGCCTGCATCGGATTTATGACCTTTTTACCCTGGTATCTTTTCAAATAATTTCCAGATCTCGTCCAGTACAATGACACTGCAGGATACGCCTAATATCTTTCCCCAAAGCCCCATCGACAGCGGAACTGTTTCAAATACAGCACCTCCAATCTGTGTAATGATGATCTGAATGATCAGGACCAGCAAGAATACACCAAGCATCAGTTTATTGTTCATCAGATTTTTATACATAGGTGTATGATCCAGCTCACGGCAGTTAAAAGCATTAAACAGCTGAAATACCACAAACATGGTAAACAATACCGTAGGCTCCTGCTCCGGTGAAGCGCCTAAGAAATTGGTAAAATGCTGAAGCATAAATATGGCAGAGATAAAAATACCATTTACAAAAATACGACTTAGCATAGACTTTGAAATAATATTTTCATCTCTTCTTGTAGGCGGACGATTTAAAATATCGTCACGGATGGGTTCCAGTCCCAGTGTCAGTGCTGGCGGTCCATCCATGATAATGTTGATCCACAACAGTTCAAGAGCTGTAAACGGCGTCTCAAAACCTGCTAAAATGGAACAGACTACAACTACTACAGATGATACGTTTACAGTCAGCTGGAACTGGATAAAGCGCTTAAAGTTTTCATAGATCCCACGCCCCCATTGCACAGCCTTCATGATCGTAGAGAAAGAGTCATCCAGAAGGACAATATCACTGGCTTCTTTCGTAACTTCCGTACCTGCAATACCCATGGCAATGCCTACGTCTGCATTTTTGATGGCAGGGGCATCATTTATACCATCACCAGTTACCGCCACTACATTTCCCTGCGCTTTTAAAGCCTTTACCACACGCATCTTTACAAGAGGAGTGCTTCTGGCAATAACCTGGATCTTCTTAAGAGCCTGCGCCAGTTCGTCATCGGACATAGCTTCGATCTCAGATGCTTCTACTGCAATGTGGTCTGCATCCAGCATATGAAGCTGGTCTGCAATAGCTCTTGCAGTTAAAATATTATCGCCGGTGAGCATTTTCACCTCAATACCAGCTTTGCGGCAGCGGCCGATAGCGCGGTAAACATCCGGGCTTAGTGGATCAGAAATAACCACAAAGCCATCATAGACCAGGTCTGTTTCTAATTCTTCCTGGAACTCTTCACCAGTATAATGATCCAGTTTTTTATGTGCAAACGCAAGGATACGGCCTGCACAGCTCTGGAAAGAAGTTATCTTCTCTTCAATTACCTTCTTTTCCTCCTCCGGCAGGCTGCTGGAAAGCTTCAGGATCTTTTCCGGATTTCCCTTTACATAAAGCATATAGCCTTCCGGGGTGCGTAAGATAGTGCTCATATCCTTTTTCTGGGAAGAAAATGGGAAAATATGGACAATATCTGCCTCTTCTCTTTTCTTTGTATAATCCCAGCCTGCTTTTCTGGCTGCCACTAAAAGAGCGCATTCTGTAGGATTTCCGATAAAACTGTCTTTTCCTTCTTCTGTGGTTACATTTGCATTGCTGTTGATACAGAAGTTTTCCAGAAGACAGACATCCGTAAGCTTCTCCGGCTCTAACATTTCTCCTTTGGTATAGATCTGCTGTACTGTCATCTTATTTTCTGTAAGAGTCCCTGTTTTATCGGAACAGATGATATTGATACAGCCTACGGTCTCACAGGCAATCATTTTCTTTACCAGAGCGTTCTCCCGGGACATTTTAATAATATTTAATGCCAGCGAAACCGCCACGATCGTAGGAAGTCCTTCAGGAACTGCTGCTACGATCAGCACAATGCTGGTGATAAAAGCATCAGATACAGTCTCCCAGTTCATAGTATGGGACATGGCAAAGCCAACGATCTGAATAGCAAATACTACAAAGGCTGCTGCAGCACCTAAAACTGTGATCACTTTTCCCAGGCGGTCCAGTTTTTCCTGAAGAGGTGTAGTATCTTTTTCAATAGAAGATAATTCTTTTGCGATCTGTCCAAACTCTGTGTTGTTTCCTACCGCAGTTACCACTGCTTTTCCTGTACCGCTTGATACAAAGCAGCCGGAATACAGCATGTTCCTGCGTTCTGCCACTGGTGTGGACCTGGGACAGACAAAATCTGCCTCCTTTGCTGTCGGAAGGCTTTCTCCTGTAAGAGAAGATTCATCTGTGCTAAGGTCATTGCTCTCTAATAATCTTGCATCTGCTACCAGCTTATCTCCTGTTTCTACTAAAAGGATATCACCTGCCACAATGTCCTTCTGGGGGATCAGTTGAGGCGCGTTATCTCTTAATGCTTTTACCAGTGTATCTTCATTGATGCGGTTTAATGCCTCAAAAGCTTTGGCACTTTTCCCCTCTGTAACAATTGTGATCACTACAGACAGCGCAATAGCTGCGAAAATACCGGCACATTCCAGAAAGTTATATTCTCCTCCTGTCATATAGCGGGCAATATTTACCCCTAAGGTAATCACTGCAGCAAAGATCAGCATCAGAAGCATAGGCTCTGTGGAAGCATCCCAGATCTTTTTAAGCAGAGATTCATGGCTCTCACGGATAAAGGTATTGGAACCATACTTTTTACGGGACTGCTCTGCCTGTTCTTTTGTCAGGCCGCTGCTGCCGTCTGAATGTAGCTCGGAAAGTACCTGTTCAGGCATCTTGGTGTATGCATCTTTCATGTTTTCTTCTCCCTGTGATTTTTTAATGATTTTTATCTAAACTGACATGCCTGCTGCGCGCTCATACAATATTCAAAATGGTTCTGGTATTATCACAAAAAAAGAGACTCCATGTATAGCGGAATAATCCAACTATACATGAGTCTCATTATTTAAGACAAGCCAGGCGGATGCGCCAGTATGTTGACTTGCCACACTGCCTGTACAGACAGTGCCACTACTCCCTCACGTTTGAGTGTATTTTTATCATTTGTTTTTAAAAGAAGCTCTCTTACGAAGAGTTGGATCCAGGATCTTCTTGCGGATACGCAGACTCTCCGGGGTTACTTCCAGAAGCTCATCTGTATCGATGAAGTCCAGGCACTGCTCTAAGCTCATGATCTTAGGCGGAGTCAGCTTTAATGCCTCATCAGCACTGGAAGAACGTGTATTGGTCAGCTTCTTGGTCTTGCATACATTGATCTCAACATCTTCAGCCTTCGGGCTCTGTCCGATGACCATACCGGAATATACCTTAACACCAGGCCCGATGAACAAAGTACCTCTCTCCTGTGCATTGAACAGACCGTAAGTAATAGACTCACCAGCCTCAAATGCGATCAGGGAACCAGTCTGACGGTATGCGATATCACCCTTGTACTCAGCATAGCCGTCGAAAATTGTATTTAAGATACCATTACCCTTTGTATCGGTCATAAAATCGCCTCTGTATCCGATCAGACCTCTGGAAGGAATGGAGAATTCCAGTCTGGAATAACCGCCAGCTGCCTGGCTCATACCCTGAAGAGCACCCTTTCTGGAAGTCAGCTTCTGGATAACAACGCCGGTGTATTCTTCCGGAACATCGATATAAGCTAATTCCATTGGCTCTAACTTGCGGTTGCGCTCGTCATATTTGTAAAGCACCTCTGCCTTACTTACTGCGAACTCATATCCTTCACGGCGCATATTCTCGATCAGGACAGACAGATGCAGCTCACCACGGCCGGATACCTTGAAGCAGTCTGCAGAATCAGTTTCTTCTACACGAAGGCTTACGTCTGTATTTAACTCACGGAACAGTCTGTCTCTTAAGTGACGGGAAGTGATATATTTTCCTTCCTGACCAGCTAACGGGCTGTCATTTACCATGAAATACATAGCAATGGTCGGCTCAGAGATCTTCTGGAACGGAATCGCCTCTGGATTTTCCGGAGAACAGATCGTATCACCAATGTGGATATCAGCAATACCGGAGATAGCTACGATAGAACCGATCTCTGCCTGCTGTACCTCTACTCTCTTTAAGCCATCAAACTCATACAGCTTACCAATCTTGATCTTTTTGAACTTATCCGGATCATGATGGTTTACCAGAACACATTCCTGGTTTATTCTTAAGCTGCCGTTGTCAATCTTACCAACGCCAATACGTCCTACGAACTCGTTATAATCGATGGTACTGATCAGAACCTGGGTTGGTGCCTCCGGATCACCTTCCGGAGCCGGGATATGCTTAATAATGGTCTCAAACAGAGGAGCCATATCATTATTAGTATCTTCCAGTTCATATCTTGCAAAGCCTGCTCTTGCAGATGCATAAATGAACGGACAGTCTAACTGCTCATCAGAAGCGTCCAGATCCATCATCAGTTCCAGAGTCTCATCAATAACCTCTGCCGGTCTTGCTTCCGGACGGTCGATTTTGTTGATGCAGACAATAACGGAAAGATCTAATTCCAGCGCTTTCTGAAGCACGAACTTTGTCTGAGGCATAGGACCTTCGTAAGCATCCACTACCAGTACAACACCGTTTACCATTTTAAGTACACGCTCTACTTCACCGCCGAAGTCTGCATGTCCTGGTGTATCGATGATATTGATCTTTGTATCCTTGTAATATACAGCAGTATTCTTAGAAAGGATAGTGATACCTCTCTCACGCTCAATATCATTGGAGTCCATTACACGTTCCTGAACTTCCTGATTGGCACGGAATACACCGCTCTGTTTTAACAGCTGGTCTACCAGAGTTGTTTTACCATGGTCTACGTGGGCGATAATGGCAATGTTTCTTACATCTTCTCTTTTTGTCTTCATAGTGATTATCTTCCTTTTATATATACAAATCTTTATGTCTCAGCCACAATTTTGTAGTATAGCATCCCATACTCCATATTGCAAGGGATTTTTTATTGTATTTTTCTCTGTGATTTTATAACAATATCAGTTTTCCCCCGCACTTTCCATAATATACTTCCCCATCAGTGCGTATCACTGCCCTGCCGTTTGTACTTTCTACCAGCTTTGCCTGAAAGCTTTCTTCCTGTTCTTCCGGTACCAAAAAGATAAATACCACTTTATCTGTATACTGGCTGTCCAGGGTGTCAATGCCTTCCTGTGCTGCAAGATACTGTATCTTTCCTACCCCGTTGTAATCTGTGGTCACTTCCATACGAACACCCTGTTTTTTCTCCAGGATCTGGGCATTTGCAAGTCCCTCTTTCACTGCCCCGGAATACGCTCTTACCAGACCACCGGTTCCAAGGAGTGTACCACCGAAATATCTTGTAACGACTGCACACACGTCTATAAGTTCTTCTCCCATCAGAACATCCAGCATAGGTTTTCCGGCTGTCTGGGATGGCTCCCCATCATCACTGCATCTTGCTGTAGGAGTCGCTCCTTCTCCTTTAATAATGTAGGCATAGCAGTTATGTCTTGCATCCCAGTATTTCTTTCTGGTCTCTTCCACGAAAGCCAGCGCTTCTTCCTCTGACTTTACCGGACGGATCTGAGCAATAAACCGGGACTTTTTCTCCACCAGTTCTCCTGTTCCTTCCTTATATATGATCTTATAGTTTTCTGCCACTTTATACGCTCCTTATAAAAACATTTATTATTATAATAATATAGTTATCCTGCTCTTGCAAGCGTCCATTTCGCATCCCCCTTTTCATTTTCTGAAAACTGTTGTATAATCGTAGAAGCCTGACCGGCTTTTTTCTGTTCAAAATGCCGACACACTATATAAAGGAGATCATATGAACTACGGACAATATGAGACTGAGCGAAGGCTTAAGTCCCTTTCATCTAAAACCGGAAAGTACACATCCAGACTTGCTTTTAATATTTTCAAGGCATTTTTTATCCTGTTTCTTTTCCTGGCAGTTGCAGGCGCAGCAGTCGGCTTTGGAATGATCAAGGGTATTATTGATAATGCCCCTTCTGTGGATATCATGAATATCCAGCCGGACCGTTTTGCCACCACAGTCTATGATGCAGATGGAAACCTTACAGAGACACTTGTTACCAGCGGTTCTAACCGTGAATCTGCAACTTACGAAGAGCTTCCTGAAAATCTGGTAAATGCCTTCGTTGCTATTGAGGATTCACGTTTCTGGACCCATGACGGCATTGATCTGCGTTCCATTGCCAGAGCTGTAAAGGGTGTGGTCAGTGACGATTATTCCGGCGGCGGAAGTACCATTACCCAGCAGCTTATTAAAAATAATATTTTTTCCGGTGGTATGGAGACAAGCTGGGGCGCCCGCATTGAGCGAAAGCTTCAGGAACAGTACCTGGCTGTACAACTGGAAAAGAATTCCGGTTTAAGCAAAGAAGAAACAAAAAAGACCATTATCACCAACTATCTGAATACTATTAACCTGGGCAGTAATACCCTGGGAGTTAAGGTTGCCGCACGCCGGTATTTTAATAAAGAAGTTTCTGACCTCACTCTTGCAGAATGTACCGTCCTTGCATCTATTACTTCCAATCCTTCCCGATATAATCCCATTACCAATCCTGAAAACAACAATACCAGACGGCAGATCGTTCTTCAGAACATGGTAGACCAGAATTATATCTCCAAAAAAGATATGGAAGACGCACTTTCTGATGATGTATATGACCGGATCCAGAATGTAAATACAGCTGCCAAGGAGACTAACACCCACTACAGCTATTTTACCGATGAACTGATCGAACAGGTGACGGAAGCCTTAATGAAGAAATTAGGCTATACCGAAAGCCAGGCAAGCAACCTGGTATATTCCGGCGGTCTTAAGATCTATACGACCCAGGATCCGGCCATCCAGGCGATCGTAGATGAAGAAGTCAATGATCCCGGCAATTATACGGTAGCTAAGTATTCTGTAGAATATCGCCTTTCTGTCAATCATGCAGATGGTACCACCCAGCATTATTCTGAAGAAAATTTACGTTCATACCGGAAAAACACCCTGGGAGATGCTTCTTTCGAGGGACTTTATAACAGCAAAGAAGAAGTACAGGCAGATATTGACCGATACAAAGAATGGCTTTTAAAAGACGGTGATGATGTGATCGCAGAACGGCAGAACCTGATCTTGCAGCCACAGGCATCTTTCTTTATTATGGACCAGCATACCGGCGAGGTAAAAGCTCTTTCCGGTGGCCGCGGGGAAAAAACAGCCAGCCGTACCTTAAACCGTGCTACCAATGTTTACCGCCAGCCAGGTTCTTCTTTTAAGGTGATCACTTCCTTTGCTCCTGCCATTGATACCTGCGGGGCTACTCTAGGAACTGTTTACTATGATGCGCCTTACACCATTGGCACCAAATCCTTCCGCAACTGGTGGGGAGAAAGCCGCGGTTTTACCGGTTATTCCAGCATCCGTGAAGGTATTATCTATTCCATGAACATTGTGGCAGTACGGGTTCTTATGGAAACCGTCACCCCTCAGCTTGGTGTAGAATATGCCCAAAATATGGGCATCACCTCTCTTACCAAGGATGACCTGGGCGCAGCCCTTGCACTGGGCGGTATTACAAAAGGTGTTTCTAACATGGAGCTGACCGCTGCTTATGCAGCCATTGCAAATAGCGGTGTTTATACCACTCCAAGATTCTTTACAAAGATCCTGGATCATGACGGAAAAGTACTGATCGACAATGAGCCTGAAACCAAGCAGGTATTAAAAGATTCCACTGCTTTCCTGTTAACCGATGCTATGGCTGAATCCATGAAAGCAAACCGGAAATTTGCCCGCTCCGGCGTGTCTATTAATTCCACCAGTACCCGTGCAGCTCTTACAGGTATGTCTGCTGCAGGAAAAAGTGGTACTACCACCAGCAATAATGATGTATGGTTCGTAGGCTTTACCCCTTATTACACAGCCGGTATATGGGGTGGCTGTGATAACAACCAGAAATTAAAGCATGGTGGTGTGGACAATGGCGGAACTTCCTTCCACAAGGATATATGGCGCAATATTATGAACCGGGTACATGAAGGTCTGGAGGATCCCGGTTTTACCGTTCCAGACAGTATTGAAACAGCTGAGATCTGCCGCAAATCCGGAAAACGGGCTGTATCCGGCATATGCGACCACGATCCAAGAGGAAATGCTGTTTACACCGAATATTTCGCAAAGGGAACAGCCCCTGCGGAAGTCTGCGACAAACATGTGGAAGTAAGCATCTGTGCCGATTCCGGAAAGCGTTCTACAGAATACTGCCCTAATAAAACCTCCCGGGTATGTATGGTGCTTCCGGAAGGAGAAGAAAACCAGGCTACAGATGATTCTGTTTTCTCCATTCCTGGCTATTGCAATATCCACAGCCACAACTCAACCATTATCTCTCCTACCATAGAGGATGGCACAGGCATTTTAGACGGCAATGAAGCTGCTGCTCCTACAAAGGCAACTGTAGTGCCTGTTGGACCTGGATATCAGCCTTCTACTGTACCAGAATGGGAATATACCGGACCTGGTGCAAGGCACTGATCTAAAAGCATCTGGAAAAGACGTATGCAGATCATACAAGATCTTTTCCAGATGCTTTTTTCTTTCCATATTTACTATATTTACTATTACAATTTTTTGCCTGAAAACAGATCATTTCATTTTTGGTTTAAAGATCAACGATGCCAGATATCCAAATATAAGAGCTGCGGTAATCCCGCCAGAGGATGCTGAAAGTCCTCCTTTAAAGGCGCCTAAAATGCCCTCATCCCCTATTGCTTTTTTCACTCCCTGCCACAGGGTATTTCCGAAGCCCAAGAGTGGGACACCTGCTCCAGCTCCGGCCCATTCTTTAAAGGGCTCATAAATACCTGCTGCACCTAAAACAGCACCAGATACTACCAAAAGGACCATAATACGGCCTGGCATCATTTTTGTCTTTTCCATTAAAATCTGCACCAGGGCGCAGATCACTCCCCCTGTAAGAAATGCTCTTATATAATCCATTTATTTATCACACCTTTCTTATTTTCCCATACCTTCCAAAATTATCCCATGGGCGATTCCCGGTATGGTCTGGCCTTCATTGAAACTGACTGTAGAAAGCAGGGCTCCTGTAGGAATAAAAAGAACCCTTCTCCAGATGCCCGCCTGGATATTTGGCAATATCAACGCACCAAGTACCAGGGCACTGCAGCCGCAGCCGCTTCCTCCTGCGTGGGTATCCTGATCGCTGCTGTCATAAATCTCCATACCACAATCCATTAAAAACTCTTCTGCTTCCAGCCCTTCATTTCGTATAAACTCTGCTAAAGCCTGTTTCCCAATTTTTCCCAGATCCCCGGTGATGATCTTGTCATACCAGCCACTTTCCAGCTGCTTTTTTGTTATCTCAAGATCTTTTAAATTCTGCATCACTGTATGAAAGGCTGCCGGGGCCATGGCTGCACCCATATTCATGGAATCTCTGATTCCTGCATCTACTACCTGGCCTGTGGTGATGCCTGCGATCCGGGCGATTCCTTTTTCTCCATATTTTCCAACCACTGCTGCCCCACAGCCTGTTACCGTCCAGGTGGCGGATTTTGGTCTCTGGTTTCCATAGGCAAGAGGAAAACGGAACTCTTTTTCTGCTGTAGCAAAATGACTGGAAGCCATGACAAGTACATTTTCCCCGTAACCTGCATTTACCGTCATTGCACCAAGCCCTAATGCCTCTCCCATGGTAGCGCAGGCACCGTACAGTCCTAAGAGCGGGATCTTCAGGCTTCCCGTGCCAAAGGAGGTAGCGATCAATTGTCCTAACAGATCTCCTGCAAAGCAGTAATCTATTTTTCCTTCTGTAAGATAAGCCTTTGCCATAGCCATTCTGGCCGCCTTTTCCTGCATGGCACTTTCCGCTTCTTCCCAGTTTTCCTTTCCCATTTTGTCATCCTGCTCCACTGCATCAAAAAGCGAACCCAAAGGTCCTTTTCCTTCTTTCGTGCCTGCTACAGAAGCAATACTTCTGATCACAGGGGGATGTTCAAATAGAATACTGGCTCTTCCTCTTTTCTGCTCCATACTATTTTCCAGCCTTTCTTTTTTATTCATGTAGTTACCCTTAAAATGGCTTTTTTACAATAAAAATATTCTACATAACGCAAAAAACCGCTGTAAAGAATTTTTCCTTACAACGGTTTTTTAGCTTTCTAAAACTTTCCCACTGCAGAATCTGACTTAAAAATCAGGCTTCTGCTTCTTCATATTCTTTTTTCTTTTCCGAATCATTTAACAGGTTTGTCATGCTCTTTAAGCTGATGCCTAAAGTAGATGTATTGTGCAGCAGCGCAGACGTGGCAGGTGCGATCACACCGGCAACGCCTAAAAGGATCAGTCCTAAGTTGAACCCAATAACAAAACGGTAATTTCCATGGATACGCTTCATTAAACCATTGCTGATCGCTTTTAATGTTACCAGCTGATACAGATTTTCCTCAGAAATCGTAATATCTGCGATTTCTCTTGCAATTTCAGCGCCTTCACTGATAGCAATGCCTACATCAGCTGCAGAAAGTGCAGGTGAATCGTTGATTCCATCTCCGATCATGATGACCTTATGACCCAGAGCCTTTTCACGCTCTACAAATCCGGCTTTGTCCTCTGGAAGTACCTCGGAAAAGTACCTGTCAACACCTACTTTTTCAGCGATGGCTCTTGCTGTCCTCTCACTGTCACCAGTCATCATAACGATATTCTTAATACCAAGATTTCTTAAAGCTTCAACTGTATCCTTCGCTTCTGGGCGAAGTGGATCCTCGATCAGGAGAACAGCTGCCAGCTTTCCGCCAATAGCCATATACAGATGAGAATAATACGGAGGCAGTTCATCAAATGCCTTCTTATGCTCTTCCGGGATAATACACTTTTCATCATCAAATACAAAATGATGGCTTCCGATCACAACACGCTCATCATTTACATAGGTTGCAATGCCGTGTGCTACGATATAGTCAACCTTGGAGTGCATTTCTTCATGGACAAGTTTTCTATTTATTGCTTCTTTTACAACTGCATTTGCCATAGAATGTGGGAAATGCTCTTCCAGGCATGCTGCGATCTTCAGGATCTCATTTTGGGACATATCATTAAACACAACTATATCTGCCAGTACCGGCTCTGCTTTTGTAAGGGTACCGGTTTTATCAAATACAATGGTATGTGCCTCAGATACCGCCTCTAAGAACCGGCCGCCCTTTACAGTAATACGATGGCTATTTGCCTCACGCATAGCAGAAAGAACGGATAACGGCATTGCCAGCTTTAATGCACAGGAAAAATCCACCATAAGAATCGACAGTGCCTTTGTGGAATTGCGTGTCAAAAGCCATGTAAGGGCGGTACCGCCAAGACTCCATGGAACCAGGGCATCTGCCAGGTTTGCAGCTTTTCCTTCTACAGAGGATTTTAATTTTTCAGAATCCTCGATCATCTTTACAATACGCTCAAAACGTGTAGAACCGGCTGCATGTTTTACTTTAAGGGTGATCTCCCCCTCTTCCACTGCAGTTCCTGCATATACATAGGAGCCTGCTTCTTTCTTTACAGGAACAGATTCACCGGTCATAGAAGCCTGGTTTACCATTGCTTCACCGTTTATAACTTCACCGTCTAAGGGGATCACATTTCCAACATGAACCGTTACCAGGTCGCCCTCTTTAATGTTGGATACAGGAACTAATATTTCTGTACCATCTACATTCTGCCACACTTTTTCAATGTTTAAGGACATGCTTCTTGCCAGATCCCCAACAGACTTCTTGTGTGTCCATTCCTCTAACAGTTCACCAATGCCCAACAAGAACATAACAGAGCCTGCCGTATTAAAGTCACTTCTTATAATAGAAACCGTAATAGCAGTTGCATCCAGAACTTCTACTTCCAGTTTGCCCTTTAACAGACAACAGATTCCCTTAAATACATAGTGTACTGCCTTTGCCGTAGTATAAACAGCTCTTAACCAAAATGGAAAGCATGTCTTTGTAACCATGCGTACAGCTACATGCTTAAACAGTTTTTCCTGATACTCTCTGTTTAACTCACGTCCGCTGTTTGCCGGTACGATTTCTTCTAATTCTTTATTTTCATAAGAAAAAGTCCTGATCCCTTCCAGGATCTCATTCCTGTCACCTTTATAAATAATAACTGCGTCTGCAGTCCGTTCATAAACTTTTGCGTTCTGTACTCCCGGAAGAGTCCCCAGGTAATACTGAAGCAGATCTGCCTGGCGCAGGCTCATAACACCTTTCTGGAATACATGGATACGGAATCTTCCGTTTATCTCATGTTTAATGGAAAATTTCATAGGTTTATCGCTCCCTGTAAAAGAAAGCCCGGGAAGTTTTTCTCCCCAGGCCCCGTTTATTTTTTAATTAAGCCTCAGCGTTTGCTGCTTCTTCCTCATTAAAGGACTTTTCTGCCTCTGCCTGGCTCTCATCCTCAAAAACTTCTTCTTTGTTTCTCTGCTCGTTGATCTCCTTAGCTTCTGCAAGGATATCTTCTGCATTTTCCTGAATGTTAGTTGCAGTAGTCATAACACAATCCTTAGCGCGAAGTCCGGCTGCCAGACAATTGATGTAGAACTTTTTAGCATCCTTGCTTCCTAAAACTTTAACACCAGCTGTACCAAACAGCACACCGCTTGCAAATAAACCAATCTTTTTTACTTTTCCAATATCTAACATCATGTTTTTATCCTCCTTGTCCAGAATGTACTCCCAAAGTCTTCTCACAAAACCAAGCACAGAAAGATTCTGAAAGCACACATGTTTTATACTTAATTTTTACATTTGATACTTTAGCAAATCAACTTGTAGTTAGTCAATCAGAACATTTCTCAATAAGATGTGTGCTTGTACCTGCATATTACTCCCCCTTTAAGCATATCTTATACCTTTATCCTGCAGGCAATCTCCCTGCCTACAGCTACTTTTCCCTCTCTGGTACCAATGATCAGATCACCCATGCAATTCTGGATCACCTTAATGCTGCTGCCTTCTGTAATACTATGTTTTTCCATCCATTCCCCGATTTTTGCACCTGCCATCATCCACTTAACAGTACAGATTTCACCAGGCTTCATTTCTGTTAATGCCTGCATAAAAATACCCCCCAAATCCAATTAATATTGACTAACTTAAGTTATATACAACTAATATTGTCAGTTAATTTCGTTTGTTGTATCAATATTGTATTCCTGTATCATTGGGTTAGTCAATTATAAATTGCTTTTATTATTGCTTTTATTTTTTGTAAAATGAGTTATACTTATACTACATACAAATGTACTCTCGGAATCTTTTTGTACTTGATTTTGCGAGAAGATTTTTTGTCAGTTGTGCCCAAATTTTTGAGGCGTACGCGGTGCGTACGTTGATAAAATTCGGGTGCGACTGGCGGAAAATCGGCCGCAAAGGCAAGTGCATGAAAGACTCCGAGAGTACATACAATATCCAGGAGGTCTTATTCAAATGAAAAAACCTGTGATCGGCATCCTTGGTGCCCACATGTCAAATAACGGCGGTCCGGCTCCGGTACCTGCTGACTACGTTAATCATGCTTATTGTTCCGGCGTGGAAAATGCTGGTGGCATCCCCATTCTCCTTCCGGTTTTAAAAGATCCCACAGATATGGACCCGGTGCTGGCCATGTGTGACGGACTTCTTATCCCAGGAGGCGTAGATGTTGACCCACGTTTCTATGGCGAAGATCCATCTCCTCTGCTGGGCTCCTTAGACTCTGCCATGGACCGTTTCTGGATCCATGCTGCAAACTATGCATTAGAGCATAACATGCCTGTCCTTGGGATCTGCCGGGGACTGCAGCTTGTAAATGTGGCCTTTGGCGGAAGCCTTTACCAGGATCTCTCCTATATGAATCCAGACCACATGCTCCACTCCCAGAAGCAGAATCGGGATTATCTCATCCATCAGGTCACAATAGACGCAGACAGCCATTTAGCTTCTATTTTAGGTAAGGAGCCAGTATATACCAACACCTTGCATCACCAGTGTGTAAAAGAACCGGGAAAGGGCTTAAAGATCACTGCCCATACCGCAGATGGCATCCCTGAAGCCATGGAAACAGCAAATGGACAGTTTATCCTGGTACAATGGCATCCTGAGGAACTGCAAAACAGCGAACCCCGGATGCGTGGTTTATTTAAAGATCTGATCGAAAAAGCAGGCAAATAAAATACCAAAAAGAAAAAGCAGTATGTCCGGGTCTTATAATAAGATACCCAAAGCATACTGCTTTAACTGATCCAGTTATTTATGAGCGTAGGGAAAAACAAACGGCTGCGCAGCAGGCAGCAGAGCACGTCCGTGCGGGAATCTGAGTATAAGAAATAATGTACCCGTATCAGACTAAAAACAGACACCATACTGGCACTGTTACCAATGAAAGCAAAGTAGTAAATACCACGCATTTCGTTGCAAAGGCTTCATCTTTTTTATATTTGGAAGCCATAACCGCCGTAACACTGGCCGCCGGCATTGCCGCCAAAACCACAGACACTCCTGTTACCAGATCATCTACTGATGCAAGCCTACAGCCTATATACACCAAAAGAGGAACAAATACCAAACGTATAAATGCATAATAGATCGTATCACGTTCTACCAGCTCTGTAAGCTTTACTTTAGAAAGGATCAGACCTACTAAAGCCATTGCAAGGAATGTATTTGCACCAGCTACTGTTTTGATCGTCACGTTCAATACTTCCGGCAGCCGGATCTGCGTTACCATGAGTAAAAATCCGATCAATACAGATAAAATACATGGATGGGTAGCCACTTTTTTGCAAAGCGTCTTCTTATCTGGTGCCTCTGTAAAATATGTAAGACCTACAGACCACATAAAAATGCGCTGCGGGATCACATATATGGATGCATACATCATTCCCATCTGCCCAAAAATCCCTTCTGCAATAGGATTTCCAAGGATTCCCGCATTGGAACAGATTGTTGCGTACTGCAGCACTTTTTTTCTGCTCTCACCATAATGATTGTAAAGGAACATGCCAAGAACATAGCTTCCGATCTGGATCACGACTCCTGCTATAGCAATGGTCATACATGCAATAAGGATCTGATGATTAAACTCAATCTGGAATGATTTCAATATGCTTGCCGGAAGGGTGACAAACAGGACCAGGTCTGTAAGCAGGCTTTTTCCATTATCATCTGCCAGCCCCTTCTTTCCAAAAATATACCCGATAAGCATAGTCAGAAACAGCATTCCCTGTGTCTGAAATAAGCCGGAAAAACTCATAAGAACTAACCTCTATTCTTTTATTGCTGGTCTTAAACCAGTCCGGCTTTTATTCTAGCACACTCTGTATCTGTAAAACAAGTACCTGTTTCGGTTATTCTGCCTCTATCTTTTTGTGTTAAAAGCACCAAATCCCGGAAATGCAGCTGCGGCTCCCAGTTCTTCCTCAATCCGGAGCAGCTGATTGTACTTGGCAACTCTTTCACTTCTGCTTGGAGCACCTGTCTTGATCTGGCAGGTATTTAACGCAACAGCCAGATCTGCAATGGTAGTATCCTCTGTTTCGCCGGAGCGATGAGAAGCAATAGCCGTATAGCCAGCCTTATGAGCCATCTTAATAGCCTCTAAAGTCTCAGAAACACTTCCGATCTGGTTTAACTTGATCAAAATGGAGTTGCCGCAGCCAAGGCTGATACCTTTAGACAAACGCTCTGTATTGGTTACAAACAGATCATCCCCAACTAACTGAACCTTATCACCCAGTTCCTTAGTCATTAACTGCCAGCCTTCCCAGTCTTCCTCATCCAGACCATCCTCAATGGAGTAGATGGGGTATTTCTCGCACAGGTCTTGCCAGTGTGCAATCAGCTCTTTGGAAGTAAACTTCTTTCCGCATTTAGGAAGGATGTACTCTCCTTTTGTGCTGCCTTTCCACTCACTGGAAGCTGCATCCATTGCCAGCACGAAATCTTTTCCAGGCTCATAGCCAGCACGTTTTACAGCCTCTAAAATGCACTGGATAGCTTCTTCGTCGCTGCCAAGATCTGGCGCAAAGCCTCCCTCATCTCCAACAGAAGTTGCCAGATTTCTCTCTTTTAATAATGCTGCCAGTGCATGGAATACTTCTGCACACCAGCGAAGTCCCTCTTTAAAGCTTGGGGCACCTGCAGGCATGATCATAAATTCCTGGACATCTACAGTATTGGCTGCATGAGCACCACCATTTAAGATGTTCATCATAGGAAGTGGAAGTCTGTTTCCATTTACCCCGCCAAGGAAACGGTACAACGGGATCTGGAGCGCGTTAGCTGCTGCTCTTGCACTTGCGATGGATACAGCTAAAATAGCATTTGCCCCTAAATTTGATTTATCTTTGGTTTTGTCTGCCTGGATCATAGCACGGTCTACTGCATAAACATCAGAAGGATCTATTCCCTTTAATACCTGGCAGATAACAGTATTCACATTTTCAACTGCCTTTAAAACACCTTTTCCGCCAAAACGGCTCTTGTCACCGTCACGCAGCTCCAATGCTTCAAATTCACCTGTGGATGCTCCGCTTGGTGCTGTTCCTCTTCCTACAGTTCCGTCTGTAAGATAAACTTCTGCTTCTACAGTAGGATTGCCTCTTGAATCAATGATCTCTCTTCCGATTACTTTTTCGATTTCCAAATGCTTCATAATTTTGTCCTTTCTGGCAACGGTTTTTTCCACCGGCCATGATCGATTCGTAGCTAGTTAGTCATTTCTAACTACCAGTATTTTACCATAGCCGGGCAGCGAACACAATGAGGCTTACAGGGAAGTTTTTTCAAAAAAACAGGGCCTCCTGTTTATAGGATGCCCTGTAAGTATTTTTTTACTCACCCAGAGTATAATTTCCATTTCCTTCAGCCACGATGCAACTGTTAAAGAATTCAGTTGCTGCCTTGATCAGATAGCAGGTATCTTTCACACCTGCAGTCTCATAAGGAGAATGCATTGCAAACTGAGGAAGTCCGATATCTACAGTATTTAAGGAAACATGTGCATTGGAAATATTTCCCAGTGTGGAACCACCTGCAATGTCAGAACGGTTGGTAAAGGTCTGTACCGGAACCTGTACCTTCTTGCATAATGCCTTGAAAACAGCTGCTGATACTGCATCAGTGGTATATTTCTGATTTGCATTGTATTTGATAACAATACCCTCATTAATAGACGGACGGTTGGTTGGATCAGCGACATCTGCATGGTTTGGATGTACTGCATGGGCATTATCTGCAGAGATCATAAAGCTGGAGGCAACTGCCATAAGATACTGCTCTCTGGTACGTCCCAGACTGTCATTAATACGCTCTAAAACATCCTTTAAGAAAGTGGAATCTGCCCCCTGCTTGGTACCGCTTCCCACTTCTTCATTGTCAAAGATAGCTGCTACAGAAACACTTGAACTGTTTTCTCCTTCAATAACTGCTTTTACAGAAGAAAATGCACACTGCAGATCATCCAGTCTGCCGCAGGAAAGGAAGGTCTCATCTGCACCCCAGATAGTTCCCGGCTGACGGTTATATAAAAACAGATCATGTCCTAAAATATCCTCTTCTTTTACACCTGCTGCTTCTGCCATGAGAGACATAAAGGTTCCCTTTGCTTCCAGACTGCCAAATACAGGAAGCATATCTTTCTGTGCATTATAAGCGTACCCGTCATTTACCTGGCGGTTCATATGGATAGCCAGATTTGGGATCATCACCAGATCCCGGTCTACATTAACCAGTTTGGACACCAGACGGCTTCCTTCTGATACTACCAGTCTTCCTGCGATGGATAATGGTCTGTCAAACCATGGTGCACAGATCATGCCGCCATACTTTTCAACATTTAACTTGATGCAGTGAGCTGCTTCCATCTCCGGATTTTCTTTAATTTTAAAGGCTGGTGAATCACTGTGGCTTGCCATGATCTGAAATCCCTTAAAATCTTTTCCTGGTATCTTAAATGCGATCACAGAAGACTGATTGCGGGTCACAAAATAACGTCCGCCTGCCTTAAGCTCCCAGCTTTCTTCCTCTTTTACTTCTGTAAAGCCGGCTGCTGTAAGCATATCTGTTACATTCTTCACTGCATGAAAGCAGGAAGGACTGTTCTGTAAAAATGCAAGCAGTTCCTTTGCTGTTTCGTTGTAGTTTTCTCTTGTTAATTCCATAGTGTTAAATATCTTCTCCTTATATTAACTTCTTAAAATATCGCTTTTAAAAACCACGCCTGCGAAAGCAGGCGGGGATGTACTCTTTTTATTTTTCTTTCATATAAGCTACTGCTTTGGAAAGTCCCATACTGTTAGATCCCTTAAACAGCAGACAATCACCGGAAACTACATGGTCATCTAACCATTTTTCCAGTTCTTCAAGGTTTTCTACTTCTGCCAGCGGTATATTTCCCCCTGACATTTTCAGACCAGCTCCGATCTCTTCTGCCAGTTTCCCATAAAGAACTACCTGATCTACCGGATGCTCTTTTAAGAAAGTTCCCACTTCCTGATGGAATTTTATAGTATCAGGACCTAATTCCTTCATATCAGCAAGGACCGCGATCCTTTTTCCCTCACATGGCAAAGAACCTAATACCTGTATTCCCGCTTTCATGGAAACAGGGCTCGCATTATAGCTGTCATCGATCACTGTTACGCCATTCAGATGCAGGATCTGCTGACGGCCCTTAAAGCCTTCAAAGCGGCATAAAGGCTCTGAAGCCTTTTCCATAGAAATACCATATTCACCTGCCACTGCCAGGGCTGCCAGGGCATTCTGTACCATATGGACACCCATGACCTTAAGATGAAGCTGTACTTTTTCATCTCCATGAACAGCTGTAAATACAGGATGACCATTTTCCAGATGCAGATCCTCTCCCCGGTAATCACAGCCTTCTGAAAGTCCATACAGGATCTTCTTCCTGCCATTCTCCGGGATTACATTCCTAAGAAGGGGATCATCTCCGTTTAAGAATAATGTTCCATCTTCTGACATTCCATCCTGGATATGCAGCTTTTCCTTTAAAATATTCTCTTTAGAACCTAACTGTTCAATATGGGCTACTCCAATATTAGTCACAACTGCACAGTTGACTCTGGCAACATTTGCAATACGGGTCATTTCTCCCGGCTCACTCATTCCCAGTTCGATCACACCAATCTCTGCATTTTCCGGGATCTCAGCAACAGTGATTGGCACTCCCACCTGACTGTTGCTGTTTCCCGGTGTCTTGTATACAAGAAAACCGGCACTTAAGGCTGCTGCCACCATTTCACGGGTGGTAGTCTTTCCCACGCTTCCGGTAATACCGACCAAAGGAAGAGGATGCATGTTTCTGCAATATGCTCCCAGATCCTGAAGCGCCTTTCTTGTATCAGGCACACAGATCCACGCCGCTGCTTTTGCCGCGGTTTCTTTTTCTTTGTCCCCTTTGCACTGGGTAAAGATAGCTTCCTGTACTTCCTCTTCTGTTTTATGACGGCTGGTGAACACTGCCTTTGCACCATTTCCTATGGCCATGCAGATATAATCATGTCCGTCTGCCCGTTCCCCGATGATCGGCACAAACAGATCATTTCCTGTCATTTTTCTGGAATCCAGGCTGATATGCTCTACAGATGGAGCATCCCCTTCGTGTACTAATATTCCACTAACTGCTCCTGCAAGAGCTCTGGCTGTTATCTCTCTCATCTTTATGCTTTCTCTCCCAGTTCTTTTACTGTTTCTTCAATCACTTCACGGTCCAGGAAATGATGACGGACACCATTGATCTCCTGATAATCTTCATGTCCCTTTCCGATAACAGCTACCATATCTCCCGGCTGTGCCTGAAGGATACTGTAGCGGATTGCTTCCCTGCGGTCCGGTATCTCAATAAAGCTTCCGCCTGTTTTTTCAATGCTTCCGCGGATATCAGCAATAATATCTTCCACCTTCTCATACCGGGAATTGTCTGCTGTAATAATGCTCAGATCTGCCAGCTTTCCACCGATCTCGCCCATAGAATAGCGACGGTCTTTGGACCGGTTTCCACCGCAGCCAAAAACGCAGACCAGGCGTTTTGGCTTATAATCCCGGAGTGTGGATAACAGGCTTTCCATGCTCACAGCATTATGGGCGTAATCCACAAGAACAGTACATCTCTCACTGGTATAGACGATCTCCATACGGCCATTTACCCGGATATGTTCCAAAGCATGGCTGATCTTTTCTTTATCCAGATCTAAAAAGCTGCACACACTGACAGCTGCCAGTGCATTTACCACATTAAAGAGTCCCGGGATACCCAGTCTTACTTCCATATCATATTTTCCGGAAATGTGGAATTCTGTTCCTACAAAATCCGGCTGTGATACATAGCGTATATCAGAAGCTGAAAAATCTGCCTCTTTTCCTTTTTCGCTGTAAGTATAAAGTTCACAATCTGCTGCCTTTATGATCTGCTCTGCATGTTCATCATCTTTATTTACCAGACCAATGCGGCACATATTAAGGAGTCTTGTCTTATAATAAAGATATTCTTCAAAATCCGCATGCTCTCCTGGTCCAATATGGTCTGGAGAAATATTGGTAAAGATGCCATAGTCAAAATACAGTCCGTCTGTGCGATGCATCTTAATACCCTGGGAAGATACCTCCATCACTGCATATTCACAGCCTGCTTCCACCATCTGTGAAAATGCCTGATGAAGCTCATAAGATTCCGGCGTAGTATTTAAAGTAGGTGTTACCACATCACCGATCACAGTACCTGTAGTTCCGATCATGCCCACTTTCTTTCCTGCAGCCTGTAAAATGGCCCGGATCATATGAGTAGTGGTTGTCTTCCCCTTGGTTCCTGTAACACCGATCATCACCAGTTTTTTAGTAGGATGGCCGAAACGTGCAGCTGAAAGAAGAGCCAGCGCGTGACGGCCTTCTTCTACCATGACCACAGTTATTTTATTTAATTCTTCCCCAGAAAGCCCACTGGCTTTTAACTCTTCTTCCACAGGTCTTTCTGTTACAAGGACTGTTACACCTGCTTTTAATACCTGAGGGATAAAGCTGTGTCCGTCTGCCTGGATTCCTTTCATTGCCACAAATACTTTTCCAGGAGCTGCTTTTCTGGAATCATAGATCACATCTTCTGTTTCCACATCCACATTTCCCTGAAGCAGCGTATATTCAAGTCCTTTTAACCAATCACGAAATATCATGCTTTTAAACCTCTGTTTCTATAATCAATTTTTTAGAACAGGCCAGTGATCTTTCCGTTTACCACATCAATACCTTCAGCAGCCGGTTTCTTCGGAAGTCCTGGCATAGTCATAATAGAACCTGTAAGCACTACTACAAAACCTGCTCCGGCACAGACATAAGCATCTCTTACATTAATGGTAAAACCAGACGGTCTTCCCAGCTTTGTCTGGTCATCAGACAGGGAATACTGAGTCTTAGCCATACATACAGGCAGATCACCAAATCCCATTTCTTCAATGCGTTTTAAGGCCCTGGAAGCTGCAGGTGCATAAGATACACCGTCTGCACCGTAGATCTCAGAAGAAATGGTCTTGATCTTTTCTTTTAATGGCATCTCATCTGTATAGATCGGCTTAAAGTTCCCCTTCTTATTTTCCAGGGTATTCAATACCTTTTCAGCTAAAGCGATACCGCCTTCGCCGCCCTTTGCCCAGACTTCAGCCAACGCAAACTCACAGCCTCTTTCTTCACAGAATTTCTTAATGTAAGCATACTCAGCTTCTGTATCTGTTATGAAGGAGTTTAAGGTAACAACCACCGGAACACCGAATTTCTGGATATTTTCAATGTGCTTTTCAAGGTTTACAATGCCTCTCTTTAAAGCATCCAGGTTTTCTTCAGAAAGCTGATCTTTTGGAACGCCTCCATTGTACTTTAACGCTCTTACAGTCGCTACTAATACTACCGCATCTGGATGGATGCCTGCTTTGCGGCACTTAATATCCATAAATTTCTCTGCACCCAGATCAGCGCCAAAACCAGCTTCTGTAACAACAATATCGCAAAGCTTTAAAGCTGTCTTTGTAGCACGTACACTGTTGCAGCCATGTGCAATATTGGCAAATGGTCCACCGTGCACCAAAGCACCTGTGTGTTCTAAGGTCTGGATCATATTTGGCTTTAATGCATCCTTTAACAGGGCTGCCATAGAACCTACTGCATGAAGATCCGCTGCTGTTACAGGCTCTCCTGCAAAATTGTAGGCAACAATGATCTTTCCAAGACGTTCTTTTAAGTCATCCATATCATTTGCAAGGCAGAGGATTGCCATGATCTCAGAGGCAACCGTGATCACAAAATGATCCTCACGTACCATACCGTCAGCCTTTGCCCCAAGTCCAACCACTACATTTCTAAGCACTCTGTCATTCATATCCAGGCAGCGTTTCCAGAGGATCTGTCTTGGATCGATACCCAGCGCATTTCCCTGCTGGATATGGTTATCAAGAAGTGCTGCCAGAAGATTGTTGGCAGATGTGATCGCATGGAAATCACCTGTAAAATGAAGATTCAGATCTTCCATAGGAAGCACCTGTGCATAACCGCCACCTGCTGCACCGCCTTTAATACCAAAGCACGGTCCCAATGATGGCTCTCTTAAGGCGATGATGGCATTTTTTCCCATTTTTCCAAGTGCTTCTCCCAAGCCTACGGTAATAGTAGTCTTTCCTTCACCGGCTGGCGTTGGGTTGATCGCTGTCACCAGGACCAGTTTGCCGTCCGGTCGGTCTTTTACTTTTTCCCAGAGATCATCTGTAAGCTTTGCTTTATATTTTCCATAAAGCTCCAGATCATCCTCTCCAATACCATAAGATACTGCCACTTCCTTAATTGGCTGCATTACCGCTTCCTGTGCGATCTCAATATCGGTTTTCATAAGTGCTTCCTCCTTGATGAATAAATGTAAATGTATTATCGTCCCTGTTCAAGCAGCTCTTCAAACTGCTCCAGGCTCATTAACACTTTTCTTGGCTTGGTTCCTTCTTCTTCCCCAACAACGCCTGCTTCTGCCAGCTGATCCATAATACGGGCCGCACGGTTAAATCCGATCTTAAAGACTCTCTGGAGCATACCAATAGAAGCTTTGTCCTTTTCTATGATAAATTTACCAGCCTGGGCAAAATATTCGTCCTGGTCTGCAGCTGAACTGCCGCCGTCAGAAGAAGGTGCAGCCACCCGGTTTATCACATCCTCGCTGTACTGGGCAGTCAGTCCCTGTTCTGTTAAAAACTCCACAACGCGGCCTACCTCTTCGTCTGACACAAAAGCCCCCTGAACACGCTGAGGTTTCGGGAAACCTGCCGGATAAAAGAGCATATCTCCCTTTCCAAGAAGCTTTTCCGCACCGTTCATATCGATAATAGTACGGGAATCAACACCGGAAGAAACAGCAAATGCAATTCGTGACGGAACGTTTGCCTTGATCAGACCGGTGATAACATTCACAGACGGTCTCTGTGTCGCGATCACCAGATGGATACCTGCAGCACGGGCCAGCTGTGCCAGACGGCAGATAGAATCTTCTACTTCACCTGGTGCTACCATCATAAGGTCTGCTAACTCGTCGATGATGATAACGATCTGAGGCAGTTTCTTTGGCTTTTTATCATCTGGTATATCCGCCAGCTTATCTATTTTTTCATTGTAACCCTTTAAGTCTCTTACATTGCAGTCTGCAAACTTCTTATAACGGTCTGTCATTTCTGCAACCGCCCAGTTTAAAGCCCCTGAAGCCTTCTTCGGGTCTGTAACCACCGGGATGAGCAGATGCGGGATACCATTGTATACACTTAATTCTACTACCTTCGGGTCTACCATGATCATCTTGACATCCTTTGGATCAGATTTAAAGATAATACTCATGATCAGGGTGTTGATACATACAGATTTACCGGAACCCGTAGCACCTGCGATCAGAAGATGGGGCATCTTGGCAATATCTGTAACAACTACCTGTCCGCCAATATCCTTACCAACAGCAAAAGCAAGACGGGATTTATGGTTCTTAAAGGAATCAGAATCCAGAAGCTCTCTTAAATATACAATATTATTCTCTTTATTTGGCACCTCAATACCTACTGCTGATTTGCCTGGGATAGGCGCCTCAATACGGATATCCGCTGCTGCAAGACTTAACTTAATATCGTCAGTAAGTCCTACAATCTTGCTTACCTTTACCCCCTGTTCCGGCAATAACTCATACCGGGTAACGGAAGGGCCGCAGCTGATATTTGTAACTGTAACACCTACGCCAAAGTTATGCAGTGTCTGCTGCAACTTAATGGCTGTAGCCTTATATTCATTTTCTGAAAAGGCATTGCTGTTGTGGACTGGCTTCTTCAACAGGTCCGTAGGCGGGAATATGTATTCTTTTTCCACCTCCTGTTTAGAGATCTCCCTGGCAACAGACGCTGCTGACTCGCCTTCTGACTCTGTAATCGCAGTCTTTACATTAGAAGACCGGGATGCCATAAATGGATCTGGCTTTGGCGCAGCAGCTGCCTCTGCCGCCCTTGTACTTTCTAATTTTTTCTTTAACAGATCTGTCTCTGCATCGATCACCTTTCCAGAAGCAGTCACTACCTGTTTTGGCGCTTCCGGAACATAGAGCGCTCCGGAAGCTGACATAAGCGGATCAGGAGCCGTACTGTCATCAAATTTAGGATCCCATGGGGATTCTTCTTCCGTATCATCTTCTTCATCGGCCTTTATATCTGTATATATATCCTGAGTTTTTTCCTCGTATTCTTCCGTTTGCATTTCGTGAGTTTTTTCCTCATCAGTCTTATCTTCACTTTCAATATCAGAAAGACTGACTGTTTCTTCTAAAAGGTCTTCATCCCATGGCGTATCTTCTACCGGTACTGTATAAAGCTCTTTGGGCACTGGTTCTTCCTGTGGCACAGGCTTTCCTGAAACAGCTGATACCTTCTGTTCCCAGGCAGTCGCCCGTCCTGATGAAAGATCCGGAGCCGGGATTTCCATTTCCTCTAAAGTTCTTCTGTCTTTTGGCACATGGATGGTCTCATACTGGGCTTCCAGTTCATCTGCCAGAGCCTGTGCCTCATCCTTTAGATTATCATAACCAGAAGGCATCTGGATCCGTCCTCTGAACTCATCTGCCGGTGACGGGATCTCCTCTTCTTCCTCATAAACCACTCTGTTTCTGCCGGTGGCCGAAGGCTTTTCTTCTATACGCTCATCCGGACCTTCTTCTGGCTCATTATCCATAATGCCTGCATATCCGGTCTCATCTGCAGTGTTTTCTTCTGGCTGGCGTTCCTTTGCTGCAGCAGGTTGTCCGGCAAATGCTTCCTGAAATGCTTCCTCATCATATTCTGCATCTTCCGGAACAGGACGTCTGCCTTCTTCCATGGCAGTAAGTCTGGTAGCATTCAGATTAACACCACGGACTCTCTGTTCTTCCCGTAAAAGTTTCCGTTCTTCAGCTTTCTGTGCATGGATCTCTTTTCTCCGGTCCATATCTTCTCTTGCATACCGATATGCCCGGTCACTGCCCCGCTTCACCGCAGACACAAAGGATTTCCCTGTAATACATACCATACAGATAATAAGCAGTACTAAAAATACAAGATAGGCGCCGGCTCTTCCTACAAAAAACATAAGTGCTGAAGCTAACGCTCCGCCTATTAATCCACCTCCTGCGCCTCCTGCTGCTCCATCTATATAAAACTGGGTAACAGGACCATCCTGAGGCATTTTTCCAAAAAGCAGCTGAAACAGGCCGCACAGTGTAAGCACTGCGACTATCACTGCTCCTAATTTAACAGCCGCATGGATATTCCCCTGATTTGATAAATAAAAGCAGGTCCCTATAAAAATAAGCAGCGGCAAAAGATAACCTAATATGCCAAACAGTCCTAACTGCATACCCTTTAATATCTCACCTACAATGCCGCACAAGCCAAAGTTACTTAAAAATAAAAGGATCGCAACAGCAAAAGAGCAGATAATGATCACTTCTGCCCTCATAAATCCCATATCATCTTCTTCATAAACCGGTTCCTGTACCTTTCTGGAAGAACTGCTCCTCCCTGCAGATACCGTGTTCTGTTTTTTTGCCCTGCTGCTTCCTGCTGTCTCTTTTTTCGTGGTACTTCCCTTTGGTCTTCCAGGTTTTCCCGTTTTACCCTGTTGTTTCTTTACTGAATCAGCCACAAATCATAGCCTCCTATTTTCATACCTCATCCAAAGAACATATGTTCTCCGAAAATATGGACTATTAACAGTATACAAAAAATTCTTAAGAATTGCAACGCTTTTGATCTCTGGTAAAAAACCGGTATGCATTATCAAAGGAAAGTTTGTCTACAATCTTACGGCTGATCCCATGTTCTACCAGGTATTCCCCATAAGCTGCCCCTCCGTAAGGTGTTCCAATAGACGGATCACAGGTCACACCACCGTCTAAGTCCATACCCCAGGCGATCACATCCTCTCCTCCCAGTTCCAGCATACGGTCAATGAGGCGCAATAGCTGTTCTTTCTGTCCGGCTCCCAGATCGTCCGGTTCTGAAAGGAACTTAGAATGGACATTAATACCGCAAAGTCCTCCTCTTGCCACGATCTCCTTAAACTGGTCATCCCGCAGATTGCGGCTGTGGCTGCACAAAGCCCTTAAATTAGAATGAGATGCAACAAAAGGCTTTGCAGAGCAATTTAACAGATTCTCAAAACCTGCATCATTTAAATGGGAACAATCCACGATCATTCCTACTTCCTCCATCCGGCGTACTACTGCTTTTCCAAAGTCAGTAAGCCCCATTTCAGACTGGGAACCGCTTCCTAACTCATTGATCCCATTCCAGGTCAATGTCATCATCTTAAAATTCAATTTTGCAAAATGATCTACATTTTCCAGTTTTCCCCCAAGTGCAGCCCCACTTTCAATAGAACGGATAAATGCCCATTTTCTTTCATTTAAAATAGTGTCCAGATCAGATATATCTTCTACCAGAGCCGCCCTGTCTGCAATTTTTCCCATAGCCTCTTTCATATATTCATAATATCCGTTGGTAAAATCTACTGCTTCCTGGCCTCTTAAATGGTCCGGTACCCATACTGCAAGAAACTGCACTGCTTTATCCAGTTTCTCCTGGCCCTTCATAGTAAACTGGGTGATGCTGTTGTCAAAAATCTCATTATTGTTTTTTAATGCTTCAATGGTATCACAGTGTAGATCAAAAATTTTCATTGTATCCTCCCCTTCACCTGGTCCTTATATGATCTTATATATGCTTACAGGCTGATCATTCTCTTTTTATAGTTTACACTGACCTGGCAAAAATTAAAACCCCTGTTTTTCATCAATCATTTCATATAACTTCTTTAGTGCTTCCCTGATGCCTCCAACCTCATCAATAAGTCCCACATCTACTGCTTCCTGGCCCACCAGTACCGTTCCCAGGTCTCTTGCAAGCATTTTTGTATTGTGCATCAGCGCCCTTAACTGGTCATAAGCAATATTTGCATGAGTGGATACAAAATTTAAAATACGGTCCTGTATCATCTCAAAATATTCATAAGTCTGGGCTGTGCCAATGACCATACCGCTCATACGCACTGGGTGTACCATCATGGTGCCTGAGGGAACGATAAAAGAATGATCCGATGCCACTGCCAGGGGAACACCAATAGAATGGCTGCCTCCCAACACCAGTGATACTACCGGAATGCTCATAGATGCGATCATCTCTGCAATAGCAAGGCCGGCATCCACATCACCGCCTGATGTGTTTAAAAGAACCAGCATCCCTTCTATCTGCGCATCATCTTCGATCTGTGCCAGCATGGGAAGCACATGGTCATATTTGGTGGTTTTGGCATTTCCGGAAGCATTTTCATGGCCTTCTACTTCCCCAATAATCGAAAGCAGGTGGATACGCCGTTTTCCTTCATTTCCTTCCAAAGTCATCTGTCCCCAGTTTTTGAGATGAATATCTCCTTTCTCTTCAATCTCTTTTTCCCGGATCTTTCGCTCCTGTGACAAAGATCCTGCTTTATCCGACCATTTTTCTTCTTTTTTACCCTTCTGATTTTTACCCATAAAAAAGACCATCCTTTCTGTATCTGTATTCCAGTTACATAAGGACAGTCTTTCCTGTTTTTATTTTATTTATTAATCCAGCATACTTCTGATAGCTACCGGTGTACGGTAATTCCAGGTAGAGGTCTTAATACCACTTCTGCGGCTGGCTGCATGTACGATGCGGCCATTTCCAATATAAATAGCTACGTGGTTTACCTTTCCGTTGCTGCCTGCGTAGAAGATCAGGTCTCCAGGCTGCATATTAGCTGAGCTGACTTTCTTACCCATCTGGGCCTGGGAGCCGGAATAATGAGGCAGTGATACGCCGAATTTCTCCATGACTCTCATAGTAAAGCCAGAACAGTCCACACCATTTGTAAGGCTGGTACCGCCCCATACATAGCGGTTTCCTACAAACTGCAGGGCATAATTTACAAGCTGTGAACGACGGGACTGTTTAGAGCCTGAACTGCCGTTCTTAGAACCGGAGCCATTGTCCTTTGCAGGGGTGAACTTGATGGCTTCGTTTAAGGCATAACGGACTTCTACGTTATTGTCACGGGTAGAGATATATGCTTTTTCATCTCCATCCTGACTGCCATCCTCTGCATCTACAGAACCCAGGTCGATCTGTACCCAGCCATCCTGCTGGTCTACTACCGGGTAACGTTCATCTTTGACGATCTGTGTCCAGATCTTGGAATCTGTATTTGGCTCTACACGGACATTTAACACATCTGTTGTGATGATCGCCATCTGTGCGGCATTCTGCATTGCCAGGTCTTTTGCTTCCTGGCCCGTTGCGATCAGTTCCGGATCAGCTGCAATATAGCCGGTTACTGTACCGGATTTGATCTTATACCAGCCATCTACAGTCTCAATAATATCACCGGCCGCCTTACTGGTCAGCTTACCAATTACATTATCATCACCTTTATTTTCCGGTGTACTGCGCACATTCATATAACCGCTCTTTTTAAAGATGACCAGATTATCATACTGATTAATAGCCTGTGCCTTCAGATCCAGTTTACGTCCCTCATTTAAGGCATATTTTACTTCACAATAATCAGCTGAAATATAACCGCCGTTTATCTGGATCCAGCCATCTTCTTCTGAAAGCACCTCATAACGCTCTGCCGGAAGTGCCTGGCCTACGATCTGTGCATCTTTGCTTGCTTCACTCCGGATGTTCAGATTATCATTTTCCGTCATGATAATGGCACGTTTCTTTACAAGCCCTTTTGCCAGTTCTTTTGCCTCATCTCCTGTTACCAGATACTGGCTGCTGATATAGCCTTCAATGCCGCCGGAGGTAATATGACTCCACTCGCCTTCTTCTCCAAGGACTTCGCAGGCACCGTCTCCGGAGATCTTTCCTATGATATTTCCCTTCATATCCGGGGTTTCACGGATATTTACATAACCGGAAACCTGGACAATACCCAGATTCTGGTACGCATCAACAGTCTCCTGTATCTCCTGCTCTTCTTTTGCTTTTTCTTCCTCTTCTCTTGCAGCATTAGAAGCACTGGCTGCTTCCAGCCCGGTTCCCGGCTCGTCAATCACGTTTTCACTGCCGCCACGGGCAACCCGACCTGATACTGCTGACTTTACATTTATCACTGCCAGCACAATGATCCCGATCAGTACCACTGCTGCCAGAGCCATCAGAATATATCTGGGATCCCATTTCTGATTTCGGTTCCTTCTCGCCTTGTTCAAACGAGATATATAGTCCTTATTTTCACTCATTGCTTATTTCTCCTGTCGTTTCTAGATCCAGCTATAGATACGCACCTGACCGTTTCTCTGCAACCACAGCATCCTATGCGCACTTTATGTATGAGTATAACATAAAATCCCTATCAAAAAATGAACAAACTATTAAATATATTAAAAAATATTACAAAAATATTGCCCGAAAAGGCTATATACCATATGTATACATCCCCCTCGGGCAACAAAATATATTTGCATTTTCTATTTTGCAAGCATCATACGGTCGTTAGAGAATTCCTCACCGCTTGCTTCGGAGAATTTTGCCAGCAGATCTTCTACTGTCAGTTTCTTTTTCTCCTCGCCTTCTACATCATAAATAACATGGCCACTATTCATCATGATCAGGCGATTGCCGATCTGAATGGCATCTTTCATGTTATGAGTGACCATTAAGGCGGTCAGATGCTGTTCATTTACCATCTCTTCTGTCAGTTCCAGGACTTTTCTTGCTGTTTTCGGATCAAGGGCTGCTGTATGCTCATCTAACAAAAGCAGCTTTGGGCGCTTCAAAGTAGACATCAGCAGTGTCAGAGCCTGTCTCTGTCCGCCGGAAAGAAGTCCTACTTTAGACGTCAGACGGTCTTCCAGTCCCAGCCCCAGTCTTAAGAGCAGATCTCTATAAAGCTTTCTTTCATTATTATTGATACCTGGTTTTAAGGTACGAAGATTTCCTCTTCTTAAAGCCAGAGCCAGATTTTCCTCGATTCCCATAGTAGCTGCAGTTCCATTCATAGGATCCTGGAACACACGTCCTAAAAAAGCAGCCCTTTTGTATTCCGGAAGCTTTGTTACATCTTTATCATCAATGATGATCTGTCCTTCATCTACCGGCCATACCCCTGCAATGGCATTTAACATAGTGGATTTGCCGGCACCATTACCACCAATGATCGTAACAAAATCTCCCTCTTTCAGCGTAAGGTTTAAATCCCTTAACGCCTGTTTTTCGTTCACTGTGCCTTTATTAAAGGTTTTTGATACATGTTTGATCTGAAGCATCAGGCTTTACCTCCTTTGGAACCCATTGAAAAATAACGTGCCTTCCATGTTGGGATTGCAAGGAAAATAGCTACAACTGCCGCTGACAGCAGCTTTAACAGATCTGTATCAATTCCCAGCCAGATGACTACCTGAAGTACCAGATAATAAATAATAGAGCCAAAGGCAACGCTTAAAAGACGCAGGCCAAAGTTGCGGAAGATCTTTCCGAAGATTGCTTCCCCAATGATAACAGCAGCCAGACCGATAACGATAGCACCACGGCCCATATTAATATCAGCAAAGCCCTGATACTGGGAAAGAAGCGCTCCTGAAAGAGCCACCAGACCATTAGAGATCATCAGACCCAGAACACGGTTAAAGTCAGTGTTAATACCCTGAGCTCTCGCCATCTTGTCATTGCAGCCAGTTGCGCGGATGGAACAGCCAAGCTCAGTGCCAAAGAACCAGTAAAGGATAATGATCAGCACAATGATGATCAGTGATACTAAAAGAATAGTATTTTTAAAGAGAGGCACATTGCGGATAAAACGTAAAGATACAAGCAGGTCATACTTATCTACGTTGATCGCCTGATTTGCCTTTCCCATTATTTTCAAGTTAATAGAATATAATCCCAACTGTGTAAGGATACCGGAAAGGATAGCCGGAATCCCCATAAAGGTATGTAAAAGTCCGGTAACGCAGCCTGCTGCCATACCTGCCAAAAGTGCTGCCACCATGGACACCCATACATTCTGTCCCTTTAACATCATCATAATGCAGACTGCACCGCCGGTACACAAAGAACCGTCTACGGTCAGATCCGCAAAATCCAGTATACGAAATGTGATATAAACACCAATGGCCATGATGCCCCAGACCAGACCCTGTGCCACTGCTCCAGGAAGCGCATTTAATAAACTCATTATATTCATTGTTTTCCCCTTTTTACAGCAGAGGACTCCCTCAACCATTCTGTACTAGTACATCGTTTTCGAAATAACTGTACCAGAAAGACTCCGGGAGAACATTTACAGCGGGAAAGCCATATCCACCTTCCCGCTGTGTCTGCCACGAAATTTTTTACATTAAATTTTTCTCTGGAAACCTATTATTCTTCGATGGCTACATAGTCATCCGGAACTTTGATCTCCAGTGCATCGCAGATGGTCTTGTTATACTTCTTTGTAAACTGAGGTGCATATTCTACTGGCATCTCAGAAATATTAGCTTCACCAGTAAGGACTTTAACTGCCATCTTTCCAGTTGCAACACCCAGATCATAATAGCTGATAGAAAGAGTTGCAACACCGCAGCCGGAGCAGATACCCTCTTCTCCTGCAATGACAGGAACCTTTGCAGGCTGGCAGATATTGTTGATGATCTCAGTATTTGCTGCTGCTGTATTATCAGTCGGAATGTAGATCACATCGCTGTTGGTTGCTGCATTAGTAGTAATGGTTGCAAGGTCGTTGGAATCAGAGAATGCATAGTATTCGCAGGTATATCCCATTTCTTCCAGAGCTGCCTTTACAGTATCTACCTGATACTGGGAGTTAGCTTCTGCGGAGCAATATAACAGGCCAACATTCTTTGCATCCGGGAACAGTTCATGAAGCATAGCTGCCTGCTCATCTAACGGAGCCAGGTCAGAAGTACCGGAAATATTTCCGCCTACCAGACCGTCAAATCCGTCAATGCCAAGGGCTACACCATACTCAGTAACAGCAGTTCCTAATACAGGGATCTCATTGGTTCCTGCCTGTGCTGCCTGCAGAGCAGGAGTTGCGTTTGCAAGGATCAGGTCTACCTTATTGGAAACAAAGCTATTGATAATAGTAGAGCAGGTATTGGAATCGCCCTGTGCATTCTGCTCATCAAAGGTAACTGCATCACCCAGTGCTTCTGTTAATGCATCCTTAAATCCCTGGGTAGCTGCATCCAACGCTACATGCTGTACCAGCTGGCAGATACCTACTTTATAAGTTTTCCCATCAGTGGAAGCTGCTGCTTCACTCTTTGCTTCTTCAGAAGATGCTGCCTCTGTTGCTGCTTTGGAAGCTGCTGCTGTAGTAGCTGTACTGCCAGAACCGCCACATCCGGTCATAGATGCTGCACATGCTGCTGCTAATAAAAGTGACACGATTTTTGTAGATTTTTTCATAATACCGTCCTCTTTTCGATAAAAACTCATTCGTTTTATACGAACTAAGGGTATGATACTACAAAAAAATCTGCACGTCAATTTTATTACTTTAAATTTTTGTGATTTTAAAGCAATAAAGTGTTTTTCGTCATTTTTACCAATAATTTTTCCAGTTTTTTACATTTTAAAGATCTTTCCAGTTTAAAGGAATAGTAACTACAAATTCTGTACCCTCTTCCAGCTGTGAAGTAACACGGATAGTTCCATGATAAAAATTTACAATATGCTTTACAATGGAAAGTCCCAGACCGGTACCGCCCTGTTTCCGGCTCCGGCCCTTATCCACGCGGTAGAACCGCTCAAAAATGCGATCCAGGCTTTCCTGAGGGATGCCAACACCATTATCCCGAACACGGGCAACCATATTTCCGTCTTTTTCCCGGATATTTACCCATACCTGACCGCCTGGCCGGTTGTATTTTACTGCATTGCTAACCAGATTGGAGAGCAGCTCTTTCATCTGCTGCGGATTTGCTTTGATGCTAAGAGGCTGACAGTCACAGTGCATAAATACCTGTCCGGCTGCTGCTGCAGGTTTTAAACTGTCTATGATCTCTTCAAGAAGCACACTGACTCTCACATCTGATACCACCACTTCTGCATCTTTTGCCTCCAGTCTGGAGATCATCAGAATATCGTTAATAAGACCGGCCATATTAATGGCTTCCTTCTTGATCCTTTTGATAAAGTCCATTTTCATATTCTCATCCTGAATCATGTCATTTTCTATTAATTCCGCATATCCCTGGATCGATGTGATAGGAGTCTTTAATTCATGGGAAGCGTTGCTGAAAAATTCCTGACGGATCCTTTTTTCCTTGTCGATCCGGGTCAGATATGCTTTTACATTTTTTGACATTTCCATGGTGGTTTCTGCGATCACATTTAACTCCGGATACTGGCACTTTTCAAAATGCAGTTCTGTATAATCCCCTTTGTAATCCCCCTTTACCTTTGACATTTCCGCTGCAATATTGCTTAAAGGCTGTGTAACGGAATCCACAAAACGTCTGGAAACTACCAATGCGCAGACAAGAGCTGCCAGAAAACTGAAAAGAGCCGCCGGCAAAAGCATAGTCAGATATTCACTAGCCCCGGAATAAGGCACAGAAACACGGATGATCATATCTGCCCGGTTGGATCTATAGGCCACATATAAAAGATTTCTCTTTAAGGTATGGGAATAACGTCTGGCAGAGCCGCTGCCATTTTCCAGTGCCTGGACCACTTCTTTCCGGCTTAAATGATTGTCAAGTTCCAATGGATCTGCATCTGAGTCAGATACAACCGTTCCATCTGTACGGATCAGCGTTATACGGCTGGTATTTCCGGCTGTAAAAGTTTCCATGCGGCGCACCTGTTCTAACAGATCCCCGTCATAGTCCAATGTGCGGTCAATCATTTCCATAGTATATAGCATGTCTTTTCTTGTTGTATCCAGTATCGTATTCCTGCTGGCAATATAAAAGATGACGCTGTTAATACACAGCGCCGCCAAAAGTACAAAAATGAATTTCTCCAGAATTGCCTTTCTCATAGGTCATCCCTCCTGATGTACCAGTCTGTAGCCTACGCCTCTGACTGTCTTAATACAGTAACTTCCCTTTTCTCCCAGTTTCTGGCGTAACGTACGGATATGCATATCCAGCGTTCTGGTCTCTCCGTCATATTCATAACCCCATACCTGATTTAAAAGCTCGTCTCTTGTGACCACACGGGACTGGTTTTCCATGAGATAGACTAAAAGCTCAAATTCTTTTAAGGTCAGCTCACAGAAATGGCCTGAACTGGTCACCTCCCTGGTCTTTTTGTTGATTTCAATCTCTTCAAACTTAAGGATATCCTTCTTCTCTTCTCTTTTTGCGCGGCGCAGCAGGCTGCGTATCCTTGCAGAAAGCTCCAGGACGCCAAAGGGCTTTACCATATAGTCATCGGCACCACAGTCCAGACCTACTACCTTGTCCAGCTCCTTCTCTTTGGCAGTTAAAAGCATAATGGGAAGCTCCTGCAGGCCATCTGTCTGGCGTATCTGGCGGATTGCTGTAACACCATCCATTCCCGGAAGCATCCAGTCAAAAATAGCCAGCGATGGCGCTTCTTCTTTGATGCGCTCCAGACCTTCTTCTGCTGTTTCAAAGCCTTCTGCCTCATAGCCAAAGCCTTCCAGCGCTATTTTTAAAAGATTGCGTATGTTTTCATCATCTTCAATGATATAAATCTTATCCATGGTGATCCTCGTCCTTCCCTTTTTAACCGCAAAGCCGCAAAATGCGGTTATGCTCTTATCATCAGCATACCACAGCTGTGTAAAAACAAAAACAGCCAAATGTAAAATTTATGTAAAACTTTACACTTGGCTGTTATTGCAGAAATTTCGCCTTCTGCCTTGACAGGAAGATATGACTGTTACTCACTTCTTAATGCATCGATCGGATTTAAGTTTGCCGCCCTTCTCGCAGGCATATATCCAAAGAACAGGCCAATGGCTACAGACACTCCAAAGGAGATAAGCACTGCCGCCAGTGTGGGAGATGCGGAAATCCCGATCATGGTTCCCACCACTTTTGTGGCAACGCAGCCTATAAGGATGCCTACTACACCGCCTAAGGAACTGGTCACAGCTGCTTCAATAACAAACTGCTGTAAAATGGTTCCCTTGTCCGCTCCCAGTGACTTTCTGATACCAATCTCCCTTGTCCGCTCTGTTACAGATACCAGCATGATATTCATAACACCTACACCTGCAACTAAAAGGGATATTCCTGCAATACCACCCAGCATGCCGCTCATCATGGCTATCTGCTCGTTTAAGGAGTCTAACATCTCACTCATGGCTGTCACTCTGTAAAGATCACTGTCTTTAAAGGTTTCATACAGAAAATTCTGGATCAGTGTTTTAGCTGTATCCGCGTTATCCGTATCTGATACCGTTAATGTATAACTGCTTATATTAGCACTTCCTGCAAGACTGGTAGCTACGCTGTAAGGAATCCATACAAAATCATCTGTTCCGCCGTCTTCCATGTTTTCCTCATCCTGTGTCTCCACTATACCAACTATCTTAAAAGCATAACCATTTATTTTTAATGTCTTACTAACGGCCTTTTGTGCACTTCCAAACAGTTCCTGGGCCACATAAGAACCGATCACGCATACCTTCTGGCGGGAAGCAATATCTGAGTAGGCGATATTTCTTCCAAGCTGAAGATCATAATCCTTCATATCCAGGTACTGCTCGCTTCTGCCTGCCACACTGGTAGAACTCATGGAGTCATCTCCCTTTTTAACAGTAGCTGACAAAGATACATTAGGACTGATACCGTCAAAAAGATCCCCGTGTTCATCATAAAATGCATACATCTGGTCCACATCTACTGTACGGGATGTAAGATTGGTCACATTTACATTGATCTGGTTTACGCCCATGCTGGCAAAGCTTTCCACTACGCTTCCCATATAGCCATTGACCAGACTTACCAGGATGATGACCGCTGCCACACCAATTATGATCCCTAACATAGTTAGGAAAGAGCGCATCTTATTGCCCCATATGCTTTTTATAGCCAGTTTAAAGGATTGCAGCATAATCTTTTACATCTCCGTCAAATATTTTGTGTCCATCTGCAATGCGTACCACCCGTTTGGCCTCCATGGCAATGGAATTATCATGGGTGATCATCACAATGGTATTTCCCTCTTTGTTTAACTGTTTCAAAAAATTCAAAACCTCACGGCTGGTTTTTGAATCCAGAGCACCTGTAGGCTCATCTGCCAGGATCAGGGACGGATCCCCGGCCAATGCCCTGGCTATAGAAACACGCTGCTGCTGGCCGCCGGATAACTGGTTTGGCATATTTTTCCACTTTTCTGCCAGACCTACCTTTTCCAAAGAAGCCATAGCACGCTGCTTTCGCTCCTCACTTCCCACTCCTGCATAGAGAAGAGGAAGCTCCACATTTTCCAGCAAATTTAACTTCGGAAGAAGATTGTACTGCTGGAAAATAAAACCGATCACCTTATTTCTGATCCTTGCAAGCTGTTTATCTTCCATTTTGCTTACATCTTCTCCGCCTAGATAGTATTCTCCTTTGGTAGGAACATCCAACGCTCCAATGATATTCATCAATGTGGATTTTCCGCTTCCGGACTTTCCTACAATAGCAACAAATTCCCCTTTATCAATGGCTACACTTACATCATCATTGGCGCGGACCTCTTCACCCCCAAGATGGTAGATCTTGAAAATGTGGCGGAGATCAATGAGATGTTTGCCCGGCTGATCCAAATCTACATCATTTGTATCATTATCTTTATTTTGAGTTTTTATCTCATGAGTATTTTTCTCATCTGTATCGTTTTTCCTGTTTTTATCATCCTGCTGACCTTTACGTAAACGGAACATAAAAACTCCTTTCACTATTGCCGCATTTTTCACACTGCCCTGCTCTCTTGTGGATAACTCTATCTTGGACCACCGCCGCCATTACCTCCACGGTTTCCACCGCCATTGCCTCCACCACTTGGCGGGCTGCCCATTCCACCGCCGGGACCGCCCATTCCCGGACCGCCCATAAAGATGCTGCCAGAATCCGTACTGGATTTTGCCACATAGACTGTATCGCCTTCAGAAAGTCCGCTCTTGATCTCCACATAAGAATCATTAGTAAGACCTGTTTCAACTTCTACTGCCTTAAAGCCTGCCGGAACCGGACCATTCTGTTCTTTTACAGAATCATCTTTAATATAGACCTGGTTACCTCTCATAAGGGCATCTACCGGGATCGTAAGAACATCATTTGCCTCTTCTAATGTGATCACGCCATCTACATTCATACCGGGAAGCAGATTTCCTGCCTCATCCATGGTCACAGTGACCGGATAGGTGCTGACACCATTAGAATAGGTACTTTCCAGACTTACATTTGTAACAGTTCCTGAGAAGGTCTGGCCTTCAAAGGCATCTGCAGTTACTGTTACCTTCTGCCCCACCTTTACGCTCTGGATATCCAGCTCATCAATGGACATTTTAAATGTCAGGGAAGAAAGGTCATAAATGGTTGCCAGTGTAGTTGTAGAACTGGTATTTTTTGTAATGTTATCCCCTACTTTAAAGTTCTTTGTGATCACCTGGCCGGAGATAGGGGCTGTAATGGTGTAATTATCATAGTTATCCTGGGTGCTTTCCAGCTTGCTCTGGGCAGACTCAACACCTTCCTGGGCCTTATCTAAAGCATCCTTATAATTTCGCATCAGTTTTTCTGCTGTCCGGGAAGTCATTCGGAAAATAGGAGTTCCCTTTGTTACATAATCCCCTTCATGGACCAGAAGTTCCTCTACTTCTACACTTACAGCCAGGTCTGCATTCATAGTGGTATCTGTAGAAGCCTTAAAAGTTCCCTCTTCACTTCCCACAAACTCACCAATCTGGGCAGAGGCTGCAGTTGTCGTTGTAAGTCCGCCAGGATTATTTACAATAATGGTCACATATTTTACCAGACGACCACCGGAAAGAGTTTCTTCCCTGTTTGCAACTGCCTTGACCGTACCTTCGATCTGCTCTCCTGAATCCACTAAAGTTAGGACTGCTGTACTCCCCACCGGGATCAGTTCTGTTTCACCGCTTAAAAATGGAATGCGGATCTCCATGAGATCATCACTGTAAATATCAGCCAGTTTTGTATTTCCACTGACTTTATCTCCCACACTGACATACAGTTCCTTGATATATCCAGTATCTGTGGCCTTGTAGGTGTTTCCGCTGTAATCAGATACTGCCTGGTTATAGTCATCTAATGCATCCTCATAGGAAGTCTGGGACCGGGTGACAGAGTTTTGGGCACTGTTTAAGTCAGTATCCATACTGGAACGATCGATTTCATAAAGAACCTGGTCTTTTTCAACCTGGTCACCTTCTTCAAAATTGGCAGATATTACCTCACCTTCTACCATGGAAGTAATGCTGTATGTATCCTTTGCTTCCAGGGTACCTGAAGAAGACAGCTGGGAGCTGATGCTTCTTTTTTCTACAGTTGCTGTATTTTCTGCTGTTGCAGCTGCCGCTGCTGCTTTCGCTTTATGGCTCTTCCATATAAAGACTGTTCCTGCCACAATGGCGGTCACAAGAAGTATAACCACCACTTTGATCAGCGTTTTCTTCTTTTTCATAATATCCCCCTTAGTATTCAAGAGCATCAACTGCTGTATAGGAGCTGCCATTGCGGTTGCATACCAGAACAACATCATCTCCTACCTCCAGATCCCCATAAATAGAGAACATGTACTGAAGTTCAGAAGAATCCAGACTGATCGTCAGATAGCCGTCAGAATCTTCATCCTCACTACTGTCGAAGCTATCATCGGAATTAGTCTTGTCTACCTCAATACGAACAGATGTAGGTGTCATAACATCGGTGGATTTATAATAAATATTTTTGATCTCGCCTTTTAAAAGGATATAAGAATTATTGCCGGAATCATCATCTTTGTCCCAGCCCATAGTTGTATAAGCCCAGATAGTCTTTGATTTTACGTTGTAATATAAAACTGCAAATCCAGCCTGCTGCTGGGCAGATCTTACAGCTGATAATGTACTTGCCACGCCATTTAAAAATACATTTGCATCCTCTGTGTCAAAAGGTACAGACTGGGAAACACTGAAGTTTTTATGTACCAGGATCGGGCCTTTCCGCGCATCATCCAGAATGGTGATAGGATTGATCTCTCCATCAGAATTTAACTCACAATCTAAAATCTTGCCGTAGATCTCATTACTATCCTTTTTATTTGCCTTTAACAGGTTATAAAAAATATTCATACAGTCGGTCTGGTTCACTCCATCGGCAGCCTGACGGCTTACATCCTCGTTTAATTCCAGATAGTTAAACTTGGATATGCGGGAAGAAACCAGGTCTCCTGTAAAATCCTCATCTGTATAGCCTAACATAGTAAGAATGGCCTTTACTGCGTCTTTATAAAGGACCGGATCCTCCGGCTTGAATTTTCCGCCTAAATATCCATTCATCCAGCCTTCTCTTGCTGCAATGCGGATATACACTGCATTTGGATCCGTTGCCGGTACATCTGCATAAACAGAAACATTGGAGGTTGGCAGATTTTCCCGGTAACTGGAGGCCTTTACCAGCATTTTTGCAAAGTCAGCCCTGGTAACACTTTCCCTGAAACTGGTTATCTCCATAATGCCGGTCAGCTTTACAACCTGCTGGCGCAGATTAAAATTGGCAGTGGAAATATTATCTGCCCATGCAGTCATACTTAATATGGGGGAAATCGCCGCCGCAGCCGCCAGAGATCCGCACAGGAAACGTGTGTGGTTTTTTCGTACTTTCATAATGGAAAACTCCTCTCAAACACTTTAACAACTTTTTCATCCAACTCAGCATAGGGTGGACCCACCAAGCCTCTTGTTTTCATGAATATGGAAACAAGACGATGTAATGGCTGAACTGTAACTATTTGTTCATGTTCTGTTCATTGTTTGAAAGTTTATCATTGGTTTGTGACCAAAATGTGTTCTGGTTGTGTTTTTTTCTGAAAGCAGGCGGCTTCCTCGTTAATGACCCAAGAAAAACAAATGCCACCTACGGTGGCGCTTGTTTTTCTTTTGGGTCATTACATTAGGGGTGCGATTAATCTTAGGAACCTTCCGGCCTTAATTCCAAACCAGTTATACTGGGCGCAGTCTTTTAATGTAACTGGAATGCATTTTTCCAGCGTTTTCTCAAAATCCTTCTCCACATCTGCAACTGTGCTGTTTCTGTATAAATAGGTTCCACACTCAAAATGCAGATACAGGCTTCTGAAATCCAGGTTGATGCTTCCCACAGTTGCTTTTTCATCATCGCTGACAAAGATCTTGGCATGGGTAAAGCCAGGCTCGTATTCGTAGATCTTCACTCCGGAAGCGATCAGTTCTGGATAATAGGTTCTTGCTAACAGATACGCATACTTTTTGTCCGGAATATGGGGCATGATGATCTTCACATCGATCCCGCGCTTTGCCGCATAGGCCATGGCGTTTTTCATCTCGTCATCCAGAATCAGATATGGTGTGATAATGTGCACATAGGACTTTGCCTGATTTAATATATCCAGATAGACCTGTTCCCCTACCTGTTCTTCATCTAAAGGGCTGTCTGCATATGGCATGACAAATCCATTTCCTGCATATCCCTCCGGCAGTTTATAATCTGCCGGTACCAGATACTGCTCATAATTTTCTTCATTCTTGCTTTTTGGGCTTGCTGCATCCCACATCTGCAAAAACATCATGGTAAAGCTTTTTACCGCATCTCCCTTGACCATGATCGCTGTATCTTTCCAGTGTCCAAAACGTTCTTTCCGGTTAATATACTCATCTGCCAGGTTCACGCCTCCTGTAAAGGCTGTATGTCCATCGATCACTGTAACCTTTCTGTGATCCCTGTAATTCTGATGGGTGGAAAGCACCGGTTTGATCGGTGAAAACATCTGACACCGGATGCCCATTTTTTCCAGTTTCTGGGGATAATGATAAGGAAGGAGCATAAGGCAGCACATACCGTCATACATAACGCGCACTTCCACTCCCTCTGCTGCCTTCTGCTTTAAGACCTCCAGGATACTGTCCCACATATACCCCCGGTCAATGATAAAATATTCCATAAAGATAAAATGCTTTGCTGCTTTTATTTCTTCCATCAGCTGCTCAAACATATCTTCTCCCAGGGGGAAGAATTTCGCTGCCGAATTTTCATACACAGGGAAACCAGCAATGTGATTCATATAATCTACCAGACGGCTTCCACGTACACTGGCAGCCCGCAGCCTTTTCTGCACCTGGGGATCCTGGACAAGATAAGGCTTTGTCTTTTCAACGGATTGGTTTACCCGCCTTGCCAGCGCCCTGGTCTGGAACTGGACCTGTACAAACACATATAAGACAATGCCGAAAATAGGTATCAGCAGTACCGGTATGATCCATGCCATTTTAAAGCTGGAATCCATAGGCTTATTTAAAATAGCGATCACAACAGATGCGCTGACAAGCACATAACCAGCATATACAAAATGAATATAATTTCCCAGCCAGTGGAAAATACTGAAGAAAAAAGCGATCTGCAGCAGCAGACCCACTATCACAAAAGTGGTCCTTCCAAAAATGATCCTGAAAAGGCTTCTTGGCCTTGGCTGTGATTTCATGTATATCGCTCCTTATTTCTCTCTCAACATCTAACAACTTCTTCTATCATAACTTATTTAATCAATAATTATCCCACTTTTTTCCAGAAAATGCAATGTATATTGAAGATCATTGTCAAACGAAAAAAGATCCGGAGCCACATTCCGGCTCCGGACCTTTGTCACGTTCTTTTGTATTTTCCTTAATTATCCAGTTTCTGTACTTCCATATCTTTTGGAAGGATCAGGTTCATGATAATTGCCACTACGAATACCACTGCTACTACGTTTGCAGAGAATACAGACTGAACAACTGGTGAGAATCCAGCCCAGATACCGCTTTCACTGGTAGTAGTAAAACCAATACCAATAGATAATGCCATTGCAACGATGGTGATATTTCTCTGGGAGAATCCGCAATTTGCGATCATCTGCATGCCAGATGTTAAAATAGTACCAAACATCATGATAGTACATCCGCCCAGTACAGACTGAGGAAGGGATGCAAAGAAGTTACCAATTGGCGGGAACAGACCTGCCAGGATCATTGCTGCTGCACCTGTCATGATAGTAAAGCGATTTACGACCTTAGTCATTGCTACCAAACCTACGTTCTGTGAGAAAGAGGTAACTGGCGGGCAACCAAACAAACCCGAAATAAAGGAACCATATCCATCACATGCTAAAGAACCGGAAATCTCTTCTCCTGTGATATCACGTCCTAAACCGCCTGCTACCAGTGCAGAAGTATCACCAATGGTCTCAGCTGCAGATACCATAAAGATGATACATGCAGACATGATAGCTCCTGCATGGAATTCCGGTTTAATAGGCAGCAGATGCGGCAATGCGATGATGCCGCCGGACATGATCATACTCAAATCTACCTTTCCCATAAAGATCGCAACAACATAGCCGACGATCAGACCTGCTAATACAGAAAGCTGTTTTAAATATCCCTTAGCAAACATGTTCCAAAGCAGACAGGTTGCTAATGTGATCAGACCTAACAGCAGGTTTGACATAGAACCAAAATCTGTTGCATAACCGCCGCCAAAGGATCTGGCACCTACTGTAAACAGTGAGAAACCAATAGCAGTTACTACAGATGCTGCCACGATAGGGCTTATGATCTTTCTCCAGTATTTTGCAAAAAGTCCTAAGGTTCCTTCAAAAAGACCACCTATAAGTACGGCTCCTATTACTGCCGGATACCCGTAATTAGCTGAGATCGTACTAAGTACAGTTACGAAAGTAAAACTGACACCCATTACAACCGGAAGTCTTGATCCGATCTTCCATAAAGGATACAACTGGATCATAGTTGCTATACCTGCTGCGAACATTGCATTCTGAAGAAGCATGCCAAGCTCTGCACCGGTTACTGGTACCTTTGCAGCACCTGCGATCATGGTGATAGGTGCCAGGTTGGATACGAACATTGCCAAAATGTGCTGAAGACCAAATGGAATCGCTTTTCCAATGGGCACCCGTCCGTCTAGTTTGTAAATATTGCTGATGCGGCAGTTTACATTCTCTTTCATAGTTTTTGCTGCCTCCAATCTTTTGCGATGTACTCTCATTCTAAAAGTACACCAAATTCGTAACCCCGCGCTTTCGCGCACATTTGCCTGTTCTTACAGACGATTTCAGGTTTCATTACTGTCTTTCCCCAAAAAACAGAATGGATTTTTTATTCTTTGTGGGCTTTTACTCTTCTGTCTGCTTTTACAAGCGGTTGTTTATGAATGGCTTACCTTGTAAACTTCCTCCACAATACGCTCCATGGCATTTAAGATATTCTCATATCCTGTGCAGCGGCACAGATGCCCGGAGATCAGTTTCTTCAGCTCCTCCCTGTTATATTTTTTTCCTGTTCCTACGATCTCTACCGCACTCATGATCAGACCCGGAGTACAAAATCCGCACTGTACAGCGGCTTCCTCAATGAATGCTTTCTGGATTGGGGACAATTCCCCGTTTGGCCCCTTTAATCCTTCTACAGTCATCACGCTCTTGCCGTCTGCCCACATAGTGAGATATATACAGCTGTCAATGGCCTCTCCATTAACCAGCACAGTACAGGCACCACACTCTCCTACTTCACATCCTTTTTTTACGGATGTAAGTCCTAAACGATTACGCAGTGTATCCAGAAGAGATTCCCTCTCATCCACTGCAAGTTCTGTTTCCTTTCCATTTACTGTCATATGAATGATCTTAAGCATTCTCTTCACCTCCCGCTCTTCTTATAGCCTCTGCCAGTCCTCGTTTTGCCAGTTCCTCGATCAACTGAAGGCGAAACTCTTTAGAAGCTCTCCAGGAAGATCTTGGATTTACCTCTGTCAGTGCCAGCCTGGCAAACTCTGCTGCTGCCTCTTTGTCAGAAACAGTCTTTCCTTTTAAATACGCTTCTGCTGCATGACATCTTAAAGGTGTAGGTCCGGCAACCCCATATCCCAGTCTTATATCTTCAATCATCTTTTTATCAGCAGATAATTTTACACGTACTGCACAGCCTAAGGTTGCGATCTCCATGGCTTTACGCTTTCCGTATTTAATATACTGTCCATACCATCCTTCATAATCCTCTTTTTTGATGATAAAGCCTGTGCAGACCTCACATCTGTCTCTTACTGTGCGTCCTGGTCCTGTATAAAACTCATGGATCGGCACTTCTCTGTGTCCTTCCGGTCCTTCTAACTGGATCAGTGCATTTAATGTCCACATACTTGCTGCAGAATCAGCAGATGTAGCACCATTACAGATATTTCCGCCAATAGTACCTGTATTACGGATCTGCGGTCCTCCTACCATATCCACTGCTTCTCCTAACATGGGAACCAGCTTCTGGATAGTCGGGTCATTGGTAATATGTGAAAATGCGGTTGCAGCCCCGATCCACAGATCTCCGTTTTCCAGGATTTTTACACCTTTTAATTCTTTGATATTATGGATGGATACCAGTGCTCTTCCTGCATCCTTTCCCTCTCTTACACGGATGAGTACGTCAGTACCGCCGCTGATGACTTCTGCCTCAGGCTCCCGTACCAGTGCTTCTACTGCATCCTTTACATCTTTTGCTTCATAAAATGATTTAATATCAAACATACTCATTCACCTCCCTAGATCAGACCTTTTTCCTTGAATTTTTCAATCAGTCTCTGTGCTGTCATAGGACTTACATTCATATGGACACCTGTAGCATTTAAGATGGCATTTCTTACTGCAGGTGCAGTAGGAATTGCAGGCGGTTCGCCTAATGCCTTGTTTCCATAAGGGCCTGTAGGATCATCTAACTGGATAAACTCTACATGAAGATCCGGTGCATCCATAGCAGTAGGGATCTTATAATCCAACAGATTGTTATTTAATGAACGTCCTGTCTTTTCATCTACTAATAATTCCTCTGAAAGTCCAAATCCAAGCCCCATGCTCATACCACCATGAACCTGTGCTTCTGCTGTCTTTGGATTGATCAGGATACCGGAATCATGAACATTGACGATATCCTTTACTGTTACCAGTCCTAATGGCATATCTACTTCTACATCTACGAAGCAGCAGCCGGAGGAGAAGGTATTATCCAGGCACTGATTAGTCACTTCTGCTGTCAGATGAATGGATTTATCCAATGAGTAAAAGGCTGTATCTGCTACCACTGCCACATCAAAGAGAACCGGATCACCACCATGTACAACGATCTTGCTGTCAACGATATCTAACATATCCTCTTTAATCTCATCTTCAGGAAGCAGTCCCAGCACTTTACGCAGCTTCTGGGCTGCTTCTTTTACCTGATCTGCATATATAGTCTTAGAAAGGTCTGTCACATCATGATTTAACATGTATGCAGCATAATCCAGAATACGGTGTCTTAATTCAACAGCACATTTCTTGCAGGCCATACCTGATACATAGGTCTGTCTGGAAGCATAAGCACCTGTATCAAATGGCGTAAGGTCTGTATCCTGTGTAGATACGATAAATATCTTATCAAAGGAAATACCAGTGGTCTCAGATGCCATCTGGCTAAATACAGTATCTGCGCCCTGTCCGATCTCTGTAGCACCCATAGATACCTGAATAGATCCGTCCTGGTTTAATACCATACGTACTGAAGATGTCTCCAGAGAAATTGGATGTACACCTGTTTTGTAACAGAAAATGGCCATTCCCACACCACGTCTTACTGGACCGGTCTGGTTCTTGTATGCTTCTCTCTTCTCATCCCAGTGGATATATTTCTTTCCTGCTTCCATACATTTCTTTAAACCATATGAATGGAAGGTGATACCATTTGCAGGATCCACGAAACCATCCTCCATACAGTTCTTCATACGGAATTCATAAGGATCCATGCCAATGGCTGTTGCCATATCATCAGTAAGACATTCTGTAAACCATGCTGCCTGCGGGATGCCATACCCACGCATAGCCCCTGCTGTTGGTGAAGAGGTATAAACGGTCCAGCAATCGATCTGGGCACCTAAACGGTCTCTGTACAGATCCTTAAATACATTTCCGCAGTTTGCACAGATAGCGTGGCCATGGGAAGCATAAGCTCCGTTGTTTGCATAAGCCTCTAACTGTCTTGCAAGAACGGTACCATCCTTTGTTACCAGGCCGCGGCATACACCTTCAATAGCGTGGCGGGTCCTGGTTCCGGAAATAGTCTCCTCACGGCTGATCTCCAGCCTTACAGGTCTTCCTCCTACACTCATTGTAAGGAATGCATTTAACGGTTCATAAAGCACATCCTGCTTATTTCCAAATCCACCGCCAATATATGGTTTGATGATGCGGACTTTACCGATAGGAATACCCAGGGCCTGTGATGTACAGCGGCGTACAATATGAGGGATCTGGGTAGAAGAAACAATAGTCACTTTTCCGTTTACGTCTACATAAGCCCAGGAAACAGGAAGTTCAATGTGACAATGGGAAATACGTGGTGTATCGTATACTTCATTGATCTCCACCAGATCTTCCTCTTTGTATTTTTCTTTTGCCTGTTTTAAGCCATCCTCAAAGGTAAAATCCTTTTGCCCCATAGTCATATGGGAGTGAACGATCACATTGTCTTTACGAATATCCGGATGCAATGGTGTTGCCTCCGGTGCCATAGCTGCCTTTACAGTAACGATAGGCTCATATTCTTCATATTCTACCTTTACCAGACGGGCTGCCTGCGCAGCTGCCACCTCGTTTTCCGCTACAACTGCAGCAATATCATCTCCATACAGTCTTACTCTCTGGTTTAATACTCTTCTGTCGCAGATGTCCTGATGTTTTGCCTCCACGCTCCACGGATGGCCTGCCGTTGGAAACTGGCAGTCCGGCGCGTCAAAACAGGTAAGGATCTTTACAACACCAGGAACTTTTAATGCTTCTGTCAGATCAAAGCTTTTTACAAGACCATTTGCAATGGTAGAATGGATCACCTTTCCATGAAGGATATCTCTTGGCTCTAAATCCGCACTGTACTTTGCTTCGCCAGTTACTTTTCCATATGCATCGACACGGTTTAATCCCTGACCTACAACTTTCATAAACACTTCCTCCTTTACTAACCTTATGTTCTCCCGGAATCTTTCTGTACCTGATCATGTGAGAAGTTTTTTGTCTGCTGTACCTGAGTGGACATCTCTCATCTGATGAAAAAACAGCCCTTTCCACTTCCCCGTTTTGACCTGCCAACCCCATCGCAGATGCTTACAGGGTAGTTACAGAAAATGTACCCTGAGGGTAGAAAAAAAGAGCTGACTACATAAACTATGTAGTCAACTCTTAAGGTAGTTGGTAGAGACTCTGGGCCAATCCCCAGGATATACATATCAGACAATTGGTTTATTTAATTGTCTTCATTATACATCTAACTATTTTTTTAGTCTAGATTGAAAAGTCTCAAAAATATTTTATTGTGTTTGTGCATATTGCACAATATTATCTGTTTTTATTGATGTTTAATCGCTATTCTTGACAAAAAATAACGCATTTCTTTCATTTTGTCTATTCCAGAGCCTGCCGGATATCCTCAATAATATCGTCTGCACCTTCAATACCTACACTAAGGCGGATCATAGACGGGTCTACACCTGCTTCTACTAACTGCTCATCTGTCAGCTGTCTGTGGGTATGACTTGCAGGATGAAGAACTGCTGTACGGGAGTCAGCAACGTGAGTTTCAATGGAACAAAGCTTTAACTTATCCATAAAATCTGCTGCACCTTTTCTTCCGGACTTTAAGCCAAAGGAGATAACACCGCAGGTACCATTTGGCATATATTTCTTCGCCAGTTCGTAATACTTGTCTCCTTCCAGTCCCGGATAGTTGACCCATGCAACATCTTCCCTGGATTTTAAGTAAGCTGCTACCTTTAAGGCATTTTCACAATGCTTTGGCATGCGAAGATGAAGTGTTTCCAGACCTACATTGATCAAAAATGCATTCTGTGGGGACTGGATGGATCCCAGATCACGCATCAGCTGGGAAGTTGCCTTGGTGATATAAGCAAGCTTTCCAAATTTTCGGGTATAGATAATGCCATGGTAGGACTCATCCGGCTCTGTTAAACCGGTAAATCTGTCGTGATGAGCTTCCCAGTCAAAATTTCCGCTGTCCACAATACAGCCGCCTACAGTCATCGCATGTCCATCCATGTACTTGGTGGTACTATGGGTAACGATATCTGCCCCCCACTCAAAAGGACGGCAGTTAATAGGAGTTGCGAACGTATTATCCACGATCAGAGGTACACCGTGTTCATGAGCCACTTTTGCAAATTTTTCAATATCCAGAACAGTCAGCGCCGGATTTGCAATGGTCTCAGCAAATAATACCTTGGTATTTGGGCGGAAAGCTGCTGCCAGCTCTTCTTCTGACGCATCCGGGCTTACCAGAGTACACTCTACACCCATTTTAGGGATGGTAACTGTAAACAGGTTCGTAGTTCCGCCATAAATAGCTGCAGAACTGACTACATGGTCACCTGCCTGGCATAAATTCATCACAGCATAGAAGTTAGCTGCCTGACCGGAAGATGTAAGCATAGCACCTGCGCCGCCTTCCAGCTCACAGATTTTTGCTGCTACTGCGTCATTGGTAGGATTTGCCAGTCTTGTATAGAAATAACCATTCTCTTCCAGATCAAACAGACGTCCCATCTGTTCGCTGGTGGTATATTTAAAAGTGGTACTCTGATAGATTGGAAGCTGTCTCGGTTCTCCGTTCTTCGGCTGCCAGCCGCCCTGAATGCAAATGGTATCTAATGATTGTTTCTTTTTCATGTTCCTTCTCCTCGTAATTTTGGTAAATTAGTGCATACAGGCTCAGGTTCCCTGCGCTGCTGCACTCTGCTGCGCTTGTTACATTATATTCCAGTCATAAAAGCTCTTCAACCAACCGTTTTGGTCTGTTGATCATATAAAATATGCATATTAATAATCATCGATCAAAAGAAAATCAGCAGCATGCATAAATTCACAACACTTAACCGGAATTTGCATGTTCGACATTTACGTTTCATTTATCGTATATCTTATTAACCTCAGCTTCATACACCGATTCAGTATAAGTATCAAATAATACCCACTCAACCTGATCAAAGCTGCCTGGATTATCCTGTAAGAATCTGTTTACTGTATGTACCGCAATCTTTGCTGCTAATTCAACTGGAAAACTATATAATCCCGTTGATATGGAAGGAAATGCGATAGACCTAATTCCATTATCCATTGCCAACTTCATAGAGTTAAAATAACAGTTTGCTAGAAGCTCCTCTTCTCTATTTCTTCCATCATTCCATATCGGCCCGACAGTGTGAATGACATAATCACATGGCAGATTATATGCTTTTGTTATCTTTGCCTCTCCCGTATCACACCCATGAAGTGTTCTGCACTCTGTCAGAAGTTCCGGACCTGCTGCGCTATGAATTGCACCATCAACACCACCGCCACCAAGGAGCGAATTGTTTGCTGCATTTACAATTGCCTGTACACATGTTGTGAAGACATATTCTTAATTGTACTTATCTCCTGCGGTATATCTTCTTCCAAACAGCCAATAAACTTGAAAAATTCAGTATTTAACTGATCTTGTATATTTTGTAAATCCATCTTTTTACCTTCAAGTTTATTTGTTCCAAATACTTGCACAGTTTATGATATCTTCAATTTGCTCTCAAGCCAGGAAATGATAATTCCGCAATACGGTGTCAGATTTCTTTCCTGCACCAGACTTGTATAGGTACGTTCCAGCTCATGCAAGAATGCATCCTGTGATTTGCCCTTGCATTTTCTCATGATTCTGTTCTTCTCTGCCATCAAAACATTTTTCCGTGTCTGTGGTAAAGAAAGTGCCTGGCAATTCAAGTTCAATGTTTCTGTCACGTCTTTATTGATTTCCGCATCCTCTGAATAAATGCTGCCATCCGCTTTATACTTAATCTTTCTGACAGACATTTCATCAAACGGATTCACTGTAAGCTCTGTATTGCCCCTGTGTGCATCACAGGTTTTATCTTCTGGCTTCACGCCTCGCACCAGACTGTTTCCATAGCACACTCCAAGCATCCATTTAAAGTCCAGCGTTGCCTTTTTATCATGCTCCTGTTCATCCTGTGGATGTCTCGGTCTACAATGTTCAATTCTCACAACACTTGGAGTCTCAATCTTCTTCATACAATATGCACACAGGCATCTCTGTTCTTCCCACATTTGTTCCCGGATATCTTTTAATACATCTGTAGGCATATCAGACTCATAATCCGCATCCGGATTTTCTTTGCGGAATTTCAGAAGACTCTTGGGTTCTTTTCTTCTTTTTATAACAATCATGCTCTATTCCCCCAATATTCTCTCCAAATCCAGAGATGTCCTTGCAGCTGCGATGTCCGGATCTGTTGTTCCGACAATTGCTTCAATCTCAGTTAAAACCTTGTCAGCTTCCTTGTAGTTACTTTCATCCATGCACGCATAGAATAAGTCCATACGCTGCTTGATGTCAGCCGGGCGCTCTGATACATTCATAACCTCTCGTAAGATAGAATTTGCATCTCTTCCATAGGTCTGTGCCGCAGGCATATAGATTCCTCCATGATCCAGAATCCGAATCTGCTCTCTTGGAACAGAGTTGATAACTGCAGGTGCATGAGAGCTGACAATAAACTGAACTTCCGGGAAAATTGCATGAAGGTCGCTTAAGATTGTCTGCTGCCACTGCGGATGCAAATGTAAATCAATTTCATCAATCAGTACAACACCAGGTGTTTTTTCCAGCACCTGATCTCCCAATGTAGGATTTAACACTGCCATACGGTAGGCAATATCACCGATCATACTTAGTGTGTTCTTATATCCATCACTCATCTCATCCATTGCAAATTTCTGTGCATTACCATCTGATGATTCAAATTCCAGTACCAATCTATGGGTATCAAGATCAAAGATAAGGCTGGCATTTCGTGCCCCGCTGATTCTCTCAAAACTTCTGCAGATTGCTTTTTCAACTGTTTTCAGAAGCAATGATCTATCCAGTATTCCCGTCTTCTGCTGTTCTTGAAGACTTTTCAGTGTCTGCATCTGAAACCAGTTCAACATCAGCTTTTCATTTGACTCTGCAGCCATACAATCCACGTAACCGACCTGACGCTTAAATTCTGTTAATGATTTCAGATTTCTCTTTTCTTTTTTCTGTGCATATAAACGTCCGGTTCCATAATAAGAGATCAAAGGAAGAACCAGAGACTTATCTCCTGTCATAATCTGATTCTGTGCTTTCTTCGCAAGACCTGTCAATTCACCCGCATCTTTGATGGTTGTCTTGCCACTTTCAGAATTCAAAGAACGAATCCATTTCACATTTTGCTGATCCAGACAAGCACCAGTACTCTCAATGCATACCGGAAACTGGTGCTGTGGATCAATCGTTCCGTTTAAATCATGGAATTCATATCTGGCATCATCTTTTAAAATGCTTCTACTGACGCCACCATCTATCCCCAATAGAAAGGTACTGACTGAGACAGCTACTGCATCCAGTATTGCAGTCTTGCCGGCTCCATTCTTACCAACTACCAATGTGATATGATTATCAAAACCAATCTCTGCTTCTTTAAAGCATCTATAATTGGAAATCTTAATATTTTTTAATTTCATTCGACATCACCTCATTCTATGCCCTATTTTACGCATATAACTTAAATTTCATTTAGACATTGTAAGTTTCTTCAAATAATAGGCTGGTATTGAATAAAATCTAATGAAACACATAAATTCATTATTTATCACCATTAACCTCTTTTTTGCTTATTTCTACTGTTTTTTGCTGCTCTCTTTTTAACATCCTCGAAACAAGTTCTCCATTTTTATCAATGTCTATATGGATAATTTCTTCCTTTTCGTATCTCCCACGTTCTTCGACATCACTATATGTCAACTTAATTTTCAAATCTGATGGCGTGTTATCCCTAATATATATTATACACAACAATCGAACAGTTTCATCCCTTGCAATTGCCATATTTTCTTTAAAATTATTAATAGTGGCTACCATATTTATTGCACTACCAGCTCCTACGTTGCTGATGATATAATCAACACACAACAGTCTTGAGTCTTTTATTCTATTGTTGATCTCAATTTGCTTACGCCTAGAAGGACTAATATCGAAATGTACCATGCTTGTATGTTCATTCTCAATATCAAATATTCTATCATTATCACCAATTTTTACATCATGTTCAAAATAAGTATAACGAGTATCTAAATATGGTCGTATGTTTAATCTTTTTTCTTCTTCCTGCTGCAACTTTCTTTGTTTTTCCTGTTCTTTAATTTTCTTATTATTATCAGAAATAGTAATAAATACTGCAGCCATAGTACATAAACCACCAATATAACTTCCCAGAAATCCAGCCCATGCTTCATTTGTTATATGGCTTGGAAATGCATTTGAAAAAACAAGCCAATCAATAGCAATAGGAATCGCAATCACAGCAATTATAAAATATACTATTTTTCTTTTTTTCATCTCATTGCCTCAAAAATACTTACCACGAATGATACGATTTCAATTTTCGGATATTATCTTCTAGTCTGTCAAAAGTCACAATTTTTACATTATGCATATCATACATCGTTTGGCTTCTAATATCACATACCGTTTCATTCATATAATCCCTTCTACTCACTACCAAATAATAGAATATTCTATATATGGGAACATCTATTCCTTTTTGTGACAATCCTATATTCTTCAAAAAATAATCCCGACATTGTCCCATCCATCTTTGCCAATCTTTAATTTGTGTAATTCCTTTTCTTACACTTTCGCTTTCCATATTGTCTATAGTACGACAATATGGAACATCTGCTTTTTCAAATTCAACCAAGATAATACTATATCCATCTGAACTTTTTCCTAATAGCATATAATCAGCAGCATATTCATTTCCCAGTTTCTGTTCTGGAAATAAATATGCATCATGGTGACCAAAATTATAATCTAAAAATATGGATCCAGGAATAAACCATTTATGATTTACTTTTATATATTGCTGTATTTCCTGCTCATTTTTTGCTTCATAAATAATCTTATGATAATTATCTGCTTCTTCATCAAAGTCTAATTTTTTATATTCTAATAAATGCAGATAATTATTTGGAAATAATGATCGTTTATGCCATACAAATTCTCTAACTGCTTCATCTGGATGAGAAAATCTTGGAAATTCTCTATTATTTTTTCTCCCTTTTCTACCTGCTATTTGCGCTTCCAGTTCAAAAGCACTTTTTTCTTCTTCGCTAATAAATTTTGTATAATCTCGCTCTTGTAATACCATTACATTTTCTCTTTTCCACAGTTCTTTAATCTTTCATCATTTAAGTCTTGCCAGAAGATCCACTTTTAAAGCTTTCTTTCCCTCCTGGGCAACTTCCACTCCCTGGAATTTTTCATAATTTACTTTCACACCATCATCCAAATCAATCTCGATTCTCTTATTCGCAATATGAGCAATGGCTTCATCATAAATCTTCATTTCTGCAAGCTGCTTTGTATATTTGGTCACTGCTTTTGTTGCCTTTGATTTTTCTGAGGCTGATGATGCATTGCCAATCGTATACTGAGCACTCTGCATAGCTGTCTCTACATATTTCTGTGCTCGATGTAAATAATCTGTTCTTACACGTCCAGCCGTATCTGCATCATAACGGTGCATATAAATCAGCACTTTAAATCCATTTTGTTTTCCACTGTCAAATAACCAGTAAATCGGTCTCTTCTGATATATTTTCAGATGATCTGCATAAAAATCTTTCAGGAAATAATTCCGAATCACTTCTCTGGAAGTATCGCCTTTATTTCCTAATGCATTTGCAATGAAATCAAGGTTTTCTTGGCTCCCATTCCAGAATCTCCCATATAAGGTGGATTCGTCACTACCGCATCATATTTCTGTCCCAGATTATGTGCCACTCTTACCAGTTTTCTCAACTGTTCCAGCGTTTCATCGCTTCCAAAACTCTCAAAGGAAATCTGCCCATCCGCATTCAGATCTTCTACAAATTTTTCTAACAACTCCCAGTCACATTCATCTACATTCAAAATAGAACCGTACTCTCTGGCATCTTTAAACGTATCCAGCAGTCCTTCTATTTGCATCACAACCAGATTTCTTTCCATCTCACTTAAATGTGTTCCAAAAAATTGCAGATGATTCCGATTGATTTCATTACTCTCTACAATTGCATAGACTTTAGGCTCTGGCTTTCCATCTCTTCCACGCAGAAATCGTCTGTTATATCCACGACCTTTCATCATAACTGCAAAGTATGCCAACTGATATGCCCTCTGGTCAATATCCAATCCATGAATATTATGCTCGACGATTTCAAAAGCAGCTTCTCTCTTGTCATATCCTGCACTTTCATAAATATCCATCAATACATCGAACATTGCAATCAAAATATGACCACTTCCCATACACGGATCTATCAAGATGCAATGTTTGATACAATGGCTATCTGTGCCAAAGTGCCGAAAATGCCTTGAATCCACGCTATTTCTGGGCGTTTTCCTGTATCTATGGTCACTCTGGTAGCAGCCCATTAAGCCCATTTGTGTTCGATATGCTGTGGTTGTTGCTACCAAAGCGACACTTTCTTTCTCAATAATTAAAAAGTATGGCAAAATTAAAATGTATTATATGTCGTCGCAATCCTCCTCGGATCCTCCGCCGAAGGCTCTGAGATCTTTTATTCGTGTTATGGTTACTCGCTGAGCACAGCAAGCATGCGCTCCAGAATCATATTGACTTCACCAGCCCGCTGCCTCCTCTGGAATGAACCATTGTTAAAATGATCCTCGCGCAGAAGTGCTGTGAGTAATGCCGTGCAAAGCTCATAGTCAGCTTCTGGAACTCGATCCAGCTCCTCATCAATATTGATCGGCTCGGTCGTCATATAATCCGAGTAGTTTTTCTTCAAGTCCCCCAGATCCTCTAGGAGCTTGTAATACATTTCCTCATTTCCAGGATGCTTGATGGCCTCCTGGATTTTTGTTATTTTATCTGCAGTCTGCATTTACCATCATCCTTTGCAAACAGAATTTAGTCACTCATGAAGGCATCGAATTCCTCCAAACGATCAATCCATTCCAGATCCTTTTGCTTCTTGGCGTTGCTGTCAAGAACCGTGGCCTTGGGATTCCTTTTCAGAATTTCTACCTTCATTTTCTTCTGTTCTGATTTTGTTGTAGGAACCAGCTTTGTGCCACCCCACCACGTTTTCACTTTCTTCTGTGTGACATCATACACAGGTTCCTTTTGTTTCTTTTTCTTTCCGAACATGGCCGTCCTCCGTTAATCCATACTGCCGCTGCCTTTATTACCGCCAAACTCACACCCATGTACATGATCGTGACCATAATACCAGCGTCCATATCTATATCCATAGTGTGGCGGACAATGAGCGCAGTCTCCGTTGCAACGACCGTTGTGCCGATGTTGATTAGAACCACTGGCCATGCTGACTCCAGCAATCTCCCCAAATAGAGTAGCAAAGAAACCGGGCCGTTTCGGTGGTGGACTGTAGTCTTCCACATATATGTCGACTTCTTCCAGAGGCTCGTCCGCTTCGATTTCCTCTGGTTCCTCATCTTCATATTCTTCCTCTTCACGCAAATCTTCCGGAAGCAGAATATTCCTCTGCCTGCAGATTTCGATGATAACCTCATCATCAATCTCGCCATACAGATATTCCATATCCTCTGCTGTTAATCGCTCCGCTGAATTGCGTACTGCTGCAGTCGCCAGCGCCTTATCATTAATACAAGCAAACTCGACCAAATCGGATCCCGAAAAGGCCAGCTTCGCTTCGACCGCTTTGCGGAGCAGCCGATTTGCCGCCGGTACATTGACCTGCAGCTCGATAATAATTTCACCGACCTCATCGGCGGGACCTAAAGAGGTTAGGCCAGACAGATTTCGTACCTGAGTGCTTTCTGCCCAATCATAGAATTTTTCGTAATATTCATCCCATGTATACTGTCGCATCTGACTGGCCTCCTTTCATTTTTAGTCGTTCAGGGAGATAGACAATTCTCCGCCAAAGTTGCTCATGGAGAATTTCTCACATTCCATTAACTGTTCTTTTGTCACTTGATATTTGAATGGGAACATCATGTCAAATTCCGTTAATCCTACGAATGGATAATAGCCAGAATCTTCAATTCTCATCGCAACACTAAGGATGAAATTGACAATCGACGGATTTGTAATTAGCTGCTTATTTAAGCGATAACGAGTTCTCGTCTCATTTTCCAGAATCCCCATATCCTTTAATGTCAGTGTGACACGGCGGCAAGTCGTATGAAGTGTCGTTCTTTCTCCCCACTCGTCATACAGCTTCTGATTCAACACCGTGTTTGTCACTTCATCCTGATATTCAAACAAACGGCCCATGAATTTGCAGATATCTGCTACTACTGGATATGAAAGAAACAGCAGACACAGATGAATTGCCACGTCACATTCTGGATGGGCTTTCAACAGTGTCAATGCTTCCTGTCGAATCGGCATGATTTCATCTGAGTCGTAGAACCAAGTATTCATAATGATTTCTCGGCTTTTGCGCAATCTTGTCGGACTATCAATCTCGAAAGAAAGATACTCATTCATTTTTTCTTTGAACTCAGCCTCTGTTAGATTTTCATCCAAAAGTGAGACCGCATAATTTAGCCATTGCAATTTTATATTGCAGGCATAACCAACCATTTTAGCCATTCTTCTGTACCGCCTTTATTTTAATGAAAGGTACAACCACCTCATCCAACGTGATGCCGCCATGCGTCATTACATCGTCACCCTTGGCGTCAAAAGAATCGCCAACATCACAAATCAGGTAATCATATTCCTTTGGGAGATAATATTTCGGATATTCAACAAGTCCGTGCTTTTCAATCAGTCCGGCCTTGTCAGCAAAGTCCTTCAGTACGACCATCCTACGGCTCTTTGTTTCTACCTCAACACCGGTTCCCATGAGTTTTCCAAGCCCGGTGCAGGTAGTGTTGCCGTGATCAGCTGTAATATATACATCATAACCAGCCGAAAGGAAACGCTGCGTCATCTCCAGTAATTTTTTCTGATTCGCCAACACAGTGATATCATTGAACATTCCGAGTCGGCCTTGTGTCTGTGCGTGAACCATATCGTCCACGTCATTTATAATTACAGCCGCACATCTTACAAAGGAGCCGAACTGCGCATCATAGCCTCGCTCATAACCAATCTGCGTATCTGAATAGCCGAGGTTCTTTGCGCAATTTACAAACTCTGTTTTTTCTTTACTCTGCTTCCAAGGCTCCAGAAGCTGGCTCGGATACTTGCCAGCCAACAGGCATTGACGGGAAACCGAGGTCGTGCTTGGAATCATCGCAAACATCGATGACTTTTCATATTGCAGGCCCGTGAACGAGCTAGAGATAATCTTCCAGTCGAATTCGGACATACCATCCATGACAATTACGATAAATTTATCACTGTGGCCGTGCATATAATCCATTGCTTTGCTAACCAGCACCGGTGATGCCTTGTCAATATTCTGTGATAACTTTCCGAACTGCTCCAATGCATATTGTTGGAACAGACGGTTAATTTCTTGCGTGTCAACATCAACATCGTATTGAATTGCCATTACGTCCAGTTGAGCCTTTTCCTCTGCAATAGAAAACCAATCGCTGTATCGAGAGATATTTTTGGCCTTTTCAATAAGACCATTGGCTGTTTTCTTCAAATATGCCTTCACATTAGCTCTGGCATAAACCTTCAATCGCAGGAACATTTCTGTATCATGCTTTTGTCGAAGGTCGTCGAAATTTGTAGGATAGACTGCGCACAGCAAGTCAAGACCAGCCTTATCCATATCCTTCAGTATTGCCAGATGCAGTTTCGGAAACAGCCTCTCCAACGAAACTATATATGCTGACAGTCTGCGACGCACATCGTAAGGAATGTACTGCTCGTTGTGGGCAATAACGGCCATTTTCTCACCGGGAGTTTTCAGTTTCTCCTCGTACTCAATTCTGAAGGCAAGATCGTCAGTGTATCTTACGATTTCAAAACCATGTGCAGAGAACGCTGATATGTAATTCGCTCGGCTGTTCAGATTCTCATCATCCAGAAGCAGGATTTTATCTGTGTATTGCGCAGAAGATTTCTCAAACACATAGTCTCCGAACATCGGTTACGCCTCCAATCTTACAAGAATCATCAAGCGGAAGTCAGGATAAATCCGGCTTCCTTTTTTATACTTGGACTCAATAGAATCCTTTTCTCGTGCCAGTTTTGCCAGTCTGGAACGACGGATATTTTCAATTCCAATATGTCCTGCTGCCTCTTCACGAAGCTTCAGGGCATACATATACTTGTTGTAGCTCTCCTGATTGATCTGAATCTGCTTCTCTTTTAATTCAACGAAAGTGTCATAAGCAAAATCCATACTCAACTTTTCGAGCTGCTGGTATTCTGCCTCTGTAATATTCGGTGCAACACCCACAGTCAAATTGCTGGTGCCATCAAGGAAAACATCCATGATACGCTTTCCGGCCATCGGACGGAGCAGGAAGTTTTCATTGACGAAAATCGGAATAATGCGCTTTCCACTTTCTTCTTCGGAGATGGACAATTCCCACAGCATAAAATAACCAGCCTCATTCGGAAAGTTCTTGATGTCGACAGACATCAGCTGCGAGGTCTTGTCCTGCATGATTTCAGTACGCAGGTGCTGGATGATTTCCTCATCGTTAATGCCGATGCGGTCAATCAGCTGAATATCACGGCCCTTCCAGCTTTCATAGTAGGCCAACATCTGTCTGAGCGCAGCGTCAACATCGAAACTGGACTCCGTACCGACCAGCTGAGTCAGGTCCTTTTCTTCATGGATAATATCCTTGTACTTCTGGGCATTGGCTACCTGCTGTTTTACTTCTGACTCAATCGGATGCATATTGCGCTCCACGGAAGAAGGTCTTCCGATAGAGTTCATATAAACCTCTGTGAAGTCTAACTCTGCCACTTCGCTGTCCAGAACATCCGAATATTTATCAACGCCCAACTCTTTAAAAATAACAGAGAGCTTCTGCTCCAACACTTCTCGGACACGGTTCTCAACCGTATCTCCAACAATAAAGTTATAAATGTGAACATCTCGCTGCTGGCCAATACGGTCTGCACGACCACAGCGCTGCTCGATTTTCATAGGATTCCACGGCAGATCGTAGTTGATTATGATATTGGAGAACTGCAAGTTCAGACCTTCGCCACCGGCATCGGTGGAAATGAAGATACTAGTCTTGGTCTTGAATTCCTGCAGTGCTTCGTTCCGCTCATCAATGCTCATACTGCCGTTAAGCACGGAAACAGTAAAGCCTCTATTCTCAAGGAGCTGCTGCAGATACTTCTGTGTGGCAACAAACTCAGTGAAAATGATAATCTTCTGATTCCGGTCTTTACTGAGTATTTCGTCGATGGTGTCTACAAGACGCTCCACCTTCACATCCGGGTGCTGAAACTCAGCTTGTTTTGCCACAGCAATAATATGCTCCAGCTCTGCGATTTCCTCGGCCATATTGAGGGACATTGCTTCGAGTGCTTCAGCAACATCGTCCTCGATTTCCATTTCAGCCAGATCCGCTTCGGTCAGAGAACCGATGCGTGTATTCTGGGATTTCAACGCCTCTAAACGGCGCTCAAGGCTCTGGCACACTGCTGTCGTACTACTGGTTACCATGCGCTGCATGATAATCAACAAGAAGATTAGGCACATATTCTTTTTACGATTACGCTTCGCCTTGTCATAAGTAGTTGAAACATATGAGCTGACCAGCTCATACAACTCTCGCTGGAATGTATGACGTTCGTCCCAATGCAGCTCAACAAGATGCGTGATACGATTTTTAAACAGCAGATTGCCATTGTTATCGATGGCCTCACGCTTCTCTGTACGAATCAGATACGGAGCCACCTGTTCCTTTACGATAGACTTGGAGTTAGGGAATGCCTCTTCATCCAGCAGTCGCACAAGGCGCAGGAACGGCTCTGTCTTACCGTTGTGAGGTGTTGCAGACAGGAGCAACAGGTATGGGCTCGCCTGCGACAACAAGTAGCCCAGCTTATATCTGGCCACCTCGCCGGAGGAACCGGCAACACGGTGGGCCTCATCGATGATGATAAGGTCCCAGCCACTGTTGATGATAGAATAGATGCGTTCCTCGTTATATTTTTCTACACGCTCATCTGTCCAGCCAGCGTGTTTTTCGATAGGCTTGATAGAATCCATCGGAGAGATAACTTGGTCGTACTGGCCATAGACATCATCCGCATCCGTCAGGCGTCGAATGGTGTCGTAATCTGATGGTAAAATCACATGGAATTTCTCGTGGAACTTCTCCTGCATTTCGGATGCCCACTGCGTAACCAGACCGGTCGGGCAGACAACCAGAACACGCTGCACAAGACCACGGCTCTTTAATTCCTTTATAATCATTCCGGCCTCGATGGTTTTACCGAGACCAACTTCGTCGGCAAGTATGTACCGAATATTGTTCGTCTCCATAGCGCGGTTCAGTACATGGAGCTGGTGCGGCAGCGGGATGATTCCGCTTGCCAGCGCAGACAGAAAGCCACCGGCGGTCTCATTTTTGATTTTCGAGAGCAAAGCCACATAGCGCAGGTAGTTTTCATCGTACTGGATTGCACTGCCGCTTGTATTCAATTGTTCTTCCGTTGCCTTATACACACGGCCCGTAGCAGGATTGAAGACCTTGTAGGAAGTATATCCCCACATCTCAATCCTCTCCAGTATCTGCACATTGGCACCAGCTACTGTATCAAAAGCGAAATCGCCGGTATTTAGCATTTCTTTCTCTCCCTATAGAATAATCGGTATTTTCTTCGAGATTACAAGATTCTCTGCCTCATGCTTTAAAGTATAACCGTGACATTGCATACCTTGCGCAATACACTGTTGAAGCAATTCCTTCAAATCTTTCGTTACTGTAATTTCCCTTGTTTTTGGATTCAAAGCAATAATCAAATAGCCTACTTTGTAGCCTTTTGCCAAAAGTCCTTTAAGCTGCTCCAGCTGCTTTACTGTTCGCCCTGCCTGAAGGGTAGAAAACCGGCCTATCTTTTCCTCTGTAAGCACAGTCTTTACTTCTATTACTGTATGACTTTCAGGTAAAAATAAATCTGCTTTATAGCCCTCAACTATTTTTTCGGTTTGTATTTCTTTTCTCTTACCCAAATAGGAAAAGAAACGTCTGGCTATTTGGTCTTTAATCACCTTGTTCACCTCAGCAAGGTTGAGCAAAATCCAACCTTGCTGTTTCATTACGGCATATAGCGCATAGCGCAATTTAGAACTTTTACTCTCGACGGGCTTGAGTAAAACACGTTCACCGTCAAGTTTAATCAGGCTACCAAGTTTACAAGAAGAAGGAACATAGCAAAGCTCTTCCTTTCCGTCGAGGAAAACAGTACATAAAAAGCGGGGCTTTTCCTCTCTAAGAAAAACAGCTTCTACATAATTCCCCATGATTATACACGACTCAAACTGATATCATAGTACATCAGCAGATTTGCATCTTCCTGTATAGTTTGCTCAGGCAGGCGCTCTGCGATAGTAACAATGGCCTGATAATTTTTTTCCTTCCAAAGGCGAGAAAATCCAACACGGATAGCTTCCGAACGGAACAACTTCAGCTTGCCCTTGGAATTCATATAGCCTTCAAATTCCTTCCACAGCTTCTTCTCACGCAGTTTAGCCACGTCGCCTTCCTTGGTAGTATCCGGGATGTACCAGCGGCCTTTTTCATCCTGCAAGAAGTTTTCTTCTAGCAGAACAGACAGTTCCGGCATCGCTTCAAATTTATCAACGGATTTAACTTCCTGCATGAACTTCGGCTGCAATTCTGCATAGGTCTGAGGTCCTCCAAAAGCGTCACTCATTTGCTGATAAAGCCATGCAATCGCAGATTTTTCATTTCTGACAAATAACTCAAACTGTATGGCCTCAACATCCGTTTTTATTCTTGCAGTGTCATACTCGTTTACTTGGTCAGATAAGAAATACATGCCATCACGCTTCAGAAATTTCTCATCAAGACCACGGTAAAAATCTGACGAATCAATAGGTACTGGAATTCCTTGCATAATATGATATGCAACCATGCGGTCATAAAGTAAATAAGCCTGTCTTTCTGCGATTAGTTCAATCTTATCTCCGCTAAGAACCACAACAGGAATGTTTTCCAAGTGCTGTCTAACAAAATCCCAAGCTGTTTCTTCACCACCAATATTGTTCAAAAATCTTCTTTTGAATTTTTCGTTTGGCTTGTATGCAGAAATTACCAGATCCTGCTTTACCGCAGATGTAGAGGTTGCCTGTTTTAAACTCGTCTGTTATTTATCCAACGTTCTAACATCAGCCACAACGAAACCAGCTGACAACAACGCTTCTTGAATTGCATTCCACACAGCATTTTGGCTATTATGGAATTCAATAGTAATCCATCTTGCTGGCTTTAAAACACGGAAATATTCCTTAAAGCACTGAGACATCAGCGCTTGATATTCCAAGAGTTTTTTCCCTTGGACAGGATTCATAATTGCTTCCGGTTTGTTGTTTGTTTTGACTTTAAGCCATGACTCGGTTAGGAAGTTCAGTTCAGAATAATTGAGATTGCTTCCAAACGGTGGGTCAGTAAAAATATAATCAATGCTATTATCCGGGATATTACGTAAATCCGTCGTTGACTGATTTGATACGAGGACATCACTGTGCACATCAAACAATCCCATTGCACGAGCAACATCGTTTATTCTTGATTCAAACATAAAAATTGCAGAATAAGAAATGCTGTTCGTCGGTATATACAGCGTACCCGATAGTACTCCTGCTGTCTTTGATAGATTTGTGTTTAAACGACTAATAGCAATTTTATGCATTTTTGAAGCACGAGGAAATATGTCAAGTAAGCTACACAGCAGAAGATTATCATCTTTTACCTGATCTGCTATATAGGATATTACCGCCAAATTAGCATTGTCAAAAAACTGATGTACATAATAAATGCCATTCGATTTTTTGGGCTGCACAGTATTATATCCGTCCGGTAATTCCTCGATCGGAACAAAACTATCTACCTGTGTATTTGCGATACGTTCAAGTAACTCGATATCATCCTGCGTAGGCCTGCGTTCGTAGCGCTTGCCGTCATACGTATAATTCACTTGTACCGGTACTTTTTTTGCAATCGAAACCGCTCTTCCAAGATATGGATCATACTGCATTGAAAACGAATGCTTACAATCATTTTTCTTGAGCGAAGCTCCACAGTGAGGACACTTGAAAGGACTAATTACTTTCCCGTGTTCTGCATCAACCGCAACATCCCAAAACACAAATTCTTCAGAACAATTCGGACAAATATGCGCATCCGACCAAACAAAATAGTTTACAGTCCCCACTAATGGCGTCCCATTAAATCCAAATTGCGGTCTGCCCAAATTATCCAGATGCTTCACTTCGAACATCCAGCCATACTTTTTACGAACGTTTTCAACTACTTTTTCTGCTTTTGTTAAGTAATCATGCATGTTGACCTTAGCATTATAATTGTGGGATACAAATGCCGCAAACGAGGATAGGTCCGAAACGATGGCTTTACGTGTTCCAAACTTAGCATTCTTGTCCTCGGCCAGCATTTCATAGGTATATTCGGCATTTCCACACATTTGAGCAGCCACACCTGTCATACCTGTTCCAGAAAAACCATCTAAAACAATGTCTCCCGGATTTGTATAATGCAGAATATATCTCATTATCGCCTTAAACGGGACTTTAGTGTGATAACTGTGTGCATTATAAATAGGATCGTTTTTACCCTCACTGACATCTGCAGCAAAAGGTTCTCTGTGATAATCGTCCGTAGCCTCATCATAAGGAGTTCCGTTTTCACGGATAAACTCCTCGATGAATGGGTTTGGACAAGCAGTGTAATAAGGAGCATTGGAAAGCGCGATAATATCCTCGTCAGTACCGAGAGGGAAACCTTCGATGTTGCGCACTTTATCAATGTCTTCTTTTGTCAATTTTATCGGTTCCATTTTTAAACCTCACTTTCTTTGCGCTTCACAACGATACGTAGTTTGCCAGCATCCTTGCCATTGGTATAGGCAGAAATGAGTTCGTTTACTTTTGCCTTGAAGGATGCCTCATCCATCGGCGGCATCTGCTCCAGCTTTGCCATCAGATCATCGGTATCAATAACCACAGGTTCAAAGCCCTTCAGCAGCGCATTGATGGCCTTTACAAAGAAATCATCCACACGTTTTGGCAGCGTGCCGCTGGCGATAAAATCGTCGATAGCCTGCTGCTGTTCTGCAGACAGGAACTTCTTCTGGCTTACCACAATTGGATCAGAGATGGTATCCAGCAGAGTCTTAGTCCATTCAGCCAATAAATCGTCGATACGGATTTCCAGATTATCCAGCACACCGTAGACATTCTTTACTTTATCGTCGAGGTGGTAACGGCAGTGAGGACAAATATGAGTAGTTTTCAGTTCTTCCGGAGTCAGCTCGTAGCAAACCTTGATACTGGACATTTCAGTTTCGATATCCGTCAACTTTGCAGCAGATAGGATTTCGATGGAACGCAGCTTACGCAGGCTAGCCAACGCACGGCCTTCCTGAATCTTTCCTCTACGCTGAGCATCGGTGATGTCCAGTCTCTTCTTTTTATGGTTTTCAAAATAGATGTCGATATATTTCGCCTTTATCTTAGAAAGAACTGCATCGACCTTTTGGGCAGCAGCCTCACCGGAAACGCCGTCCATGATGCTATCACGGATGGAACGGAACTCAGCCTTTGCTGCGTACAATTCGGCTTTGAATGATTCGCCCAAATCAATATACTCAATGTTTGCAATATAAGAAACGATGTCAGCGCAGCCGGACTTGAAGTCCAAGAACTGCGGAATCTTCATCATCTGCGCAATCTGACCGGCCAGCGTATCAACCTGCTCCACAGAGAGATTGAAATTGTTCAGCTTGGCAGGAGTATTGAACTTCGCCTGATAGTTGCTGAATTCGTCTCTTACGGCAGTGCAAGCTCTCTGCAGCATTGCTACCTCAGCTGCATTTGCCAGCGGTTCTCCCCACAGGTCGAAACTGTTGTTCAGCTTGTTCATAGCAAGTACGGAAGACTTAGCCAGCTCCTGTGCTTTGGAAAGCAGCTGGTCCACACCCTTTTCACGGTCGTTCGGATTGTCCAGCAGCGCAGGATTGATATCCAGCGCTTCAAACAGCTTCTTTAGCTCGGCCATAGAAATCTGAGCCGGTCTGGACAGGTACTTAAATTCGTACAAGTCCATAACGCTGGTCTTCGGAATCTGGTCCAGATTGGAAGCCGTGATGGTCTTTCCGTCCTTTGTGGTAATAACAGCATATCCACCGTATACCATAGACAAGAAGATAATGGGTGTGAAAGTGAACTCAATTTTGAACTTCTTGTCAATATACATCTCCATAAAACGAGGTTCGAAGATATCGGAGTAGTTCAGAACACCCTGCGGAGGCAGTTTGCGGACCTGGTCAATATAGTAAGCCGCATACTTGGAGCCTTCCGGACGAATCTTGTCTCCATCCAGAATACCGAAGCTCTGAAGCATCAGAGTGGACTGCTGCGTCTTTCTGCCTGCAAAGTGGTCAAAGGCTGCACGAGCGCAGTCAGCCATATTGCGACGGGTGATTTTAGTCTTCATAACCGGGAAGTTCGGGTACTTGGTGCAGAAATACTCATCGAAGCACAGAGAAGCTGCAAGGTCGATGGTATCCTTAAAGGTCATATCGCGGTTATAGCGACCTCTCAGAACCTCAATCATCTGGTGCTTCTGGCCCTTGTACATCACATCAAAGCAAGTGTTCTTGTTTTCACTCAGATACTTGATTAGGCGCTTGCGGAGCATATTGGCCTTGTTCAGGTATGCATCCTTATCCTTGCCTTCACTGATCTGTGCGAGGCTCTGTGCAGCAGCATAGAGACCCATGAATTCACGGAACTCATCAGAGGACTTGAAGTACAGATACACTTCGTCAGGAAGGTTCTGCACACGACTGCCGTTTTCGTCATAAGGAGGCATGATGTGGATGTAGAAGTCACGCTCCGGCTGGGCAGTGCTACGCTCTCCAGGCAGCCCCATAAACAGGTAACCTTCACGGAAGATATTATGGGAATCCCAGTTCAGGTCATATTCGTAAATATTGAAGTTGGTAACATACTGCTTTGCATCCCACTCTAAACAGCGATACACAACATCATAGAAATAGCGATTCAGCTCACCGTCGGCCATAACGGAAGACTTCTGCTTAATCTTCTCATCGTAATCCACGACCTTATCCACGTCGATATAATACTGATTATTACTATCGTTGTAGATAATGAACTGACCAGAAACGGTGGTCATAATGTCACGCAAGGTGGTCTTAATGAGTGAAAGCAGGAAGTCCGCATCCTGTTCCGGCATAGGCAGGTACAAGCACAGGTCGTCTTTCATATTTTCCGCAGTCAGACCGAACTGCACTTCCAAACCGTTGGTGGTGAGCCTGTGTACGCTCAGGGCATAGATAATCTTTGTCGCCAGAGGCTTGTATGCAGGCTTAGGGAATGCACGGTTAATGATATCTTCCAGTTGCTGGCTGGCATTCACAACACGGCTAATGGTCACATCACTCTTCAGCAGACCATTGGACTTGATTGCAGGCCAATAATCATCGAAAGAAATGATGCCCGGTGCATTCTGAGGAACCTCGGTATTGAAAATACCCTTGATGGTCACCGAGATATTCTTCAGGATGTGACGGTTCTCTATCAGATAAATTTTATTAAACACATCAATGTAAGAAGGGTGAATCGGGAACAAGTCCACGAATTCCTCCAGCCGGGAAGACATACCGGTATAAAGGCCGCAGAACTGTTCGAGGTGCTTGCGAATCATAGCCTTCTGCTCCGGTGTCTTTTTCAAAATACGCTCGGACACAACATAAGAAGTTGCTTCCTTTGTAATAATGAGCTGAGTGAAACGGTCACTAACGTGTTTCAGAGTGTCGGCAACGAAGCTGAAACGAGGATTGTCGAAAATCTTCTCCTGCATACCAAAAACGACTCGTAGCTTGGACTTGGAACACATTTCACCGAGGGCGCGGAAAAATTCAAGATCGAGAACAATCTCTCTCTCATCACGGGAAGACAAATAAGACAGGAACTCATCAACGATAATCAGGTAACCCTTGTCCGGGTATTTTTCGTAAAAAGCCATCATCATTTCCTGAATAACGGTCTTCAGGCTCTTTACGCTACTATAGTCAGGAATTTCATAGTCAATGCCTCGGTTATCGAAGTCCTCCTGAATATAACCCATGATGACATCATAAAGAGGCATGACAACGCCGCCAATCTCGATGCGCAGAACTTCAAACTTACCTGCGATTGGCTCCATCTGTTTTGCAAATTTCTGGTTCTGCAAATACTGCAGGTTATCTGCGTCCGTTGCAATAGCGGAAATAACAGACATCAAGTGAGACTTACCGGTACCATAGTTACCAACAACAAGCACACCTTTGTTATCTACCACTTCATCCATCTGCAGCTGGTCAATCAATGGAGCCTGCAGAGCATCCGCCATCGTATCAGACATAACATAGGTTTTTACATATTCACGAGCCTTATCCTTATTTCCAGCCGTTACAAGCTGGATAACATCTTCAATTGGATTGAAGCTTATCAATTGAGAATATTTCATGGTTTTCTTCCTCCTTGGATGATGCATGTCACATCATATTCTTCTACGCTGAATGTTTTGAAATCCGGGTAGCCATCCTCAGCGTAGAATAGCCTTCCATCCTCACATTTTCCGGGCCAGATAATACTGAAAGGCTTTCTTTTACATGCATCCACCATGATTTTCAGTACATCCACTTTGTAATCCGGATTAAACATCACATCAAAATCTTTTATCGCTGCATTGTCCGGCAGTGTTTTCAGGATTTCCTCAAAGCAAGCAGCTAATCGCATGGTTCGTCGCTTTGGCTTCAATGCAGATAGCTTCTCAGCCAGAGCATGGTTCAGTGGCACTGCACTATCAACCATCGCTTTATCTGGGCAACAATATATTATTGGCTTTAGTAGTCCTGCGTATTCCGAGCCGGACACCGGGCGGAATTGAATAATTTTGCCCATTTTCGGTCTCCTTACTATAATAAAAATTTATTTGTCGGCGTCTGCGCTTTCACCGCTGTGAATCCACGCCTCCACTTCTGATACCTTAAATTTATACTGTCGTCCCACTTTATAGTATGGGATTGTTTCTTTTTTAATCCAGCCACGAATGGTGTCTTTGCTTACTCCCAGGTGCTTTGAGATTTCCTCAAGACTAAACCATCTTTCCAGTTCTACTGTTTTATTTGCTTCCATGTGGTACCTCGCTTTTATTAAAAATCATCATCATCAAGTTCATCTGCACGCTTATACTTATCTTTCAGAACCTCGTAATAGTGTTGCACACGCACAAACAACTTTTTTGCAGGAGTGTTATCACTATCCCACAATTCTACAAGCTCCGGATACTTTTCAGGTTCTTCGATTCCAGATGCGAATTTAAAATTATATGCATGCCCTAACTCAAGAGGCATTCCGTCATCGCCAAGTACCATCCGATCCAAAATTCCCGACTTTTTCAGCGCCTCATCATCTCTCAAGATATCTTTGGGGAAACGGAAAAATGGTACTATAAGATATTCCATCGTTTCTCTGTGAAACAATTCTCCATAAAAGCTATCACTAACAAGTTCAGGGTATTTATACTTGTCACCTGAAAGTTGCAATTCAAATTCATCTTCTAATCCCAAGACACTCATAATCAATGACAGGACCACTGATGACGGCTCTGCTGTATTTCTGAATCGAGGATGACTCTTCCCGATTTTATATTTTTCCTTGCTTCGTTCAATTGCGTCATCATCCAACAAGATATACGTCCATGCGCCAAAGCCATCCTGAAGGAACTTCCAATATTTTTCACGCTTTTCTCCGCTGTCAAATATATCTGCCAGATATGGCATAAAGATAAAGCGCTCGACTTTTTCTGGCGCAAGATCGTATAGCATTTCAAACGCACTGCCTTCATCAAATCGTCTTTGGTCTGATGTTCTTATGTACTTTCCAAGCCTTAACAGTGTAGTATCATCTTCACGTGAATAATAGTCTGCAAAAAAGAATTCTTGGAATGAACGGTGCAGAAAATGATAACTCTGAGCTTCCTCATACATAAGACAGGCGCTATTGCAAGCGTCATATAAAAAGGCGTCCACCTTCATCATTTCCGAGTCAAGTCGTTTAACAGCTCTGATTTTATCGAAGTAGTCCTCAAATTTATTTCGTGCAAATTCATAATCGCCTTTGCGATACGATCTTGCGCAAAATTCTCGGAATACCTTTGTGAAATCAGATGGGTCATTTACACTACGGAACACTCGCTTATATGCCAATTTATCAGAATCATGTCGCTGCAGCAGTGTCTGATATGCCTGATCATAGAACAGATATTTTTTCTCCGGCACATCTGCAAAGCGGTGATAATTCATAAGCATAAGTGTAAGAAGCAATGGGTTTGTTACAAACTCTCTATGACTCTCAAAATAATCACTAACCAGTTTATCCCTAAATTGTTGTTTGAGCTTAGGCTCTTCTGGACAAAACTCAAGTCGATCAATCAACTGCAATGCCTGTTCATCTGTAAACGGCAGGATGTACATGAGCGTAAAACGAGAAAGTTCCACAAACGACGAGTATCGACGAGTAGACATTACGTACTGGTTTTCTGGATATCTGTCAATAATGGCATCCAATTGTCTGTGAAAATAGTCTAAATCATTACTTCTAATCTCATCTAAACCATCTAAGAGGATTTGGCATTTGCCAGCGGTTAATAATTTATGCACATGCGCTGCAGAAAAAGTGATGTCAAAGCGATGTACCGAATCCACGATCAAATTGAATATGTCTCTGTTTTCTGCTCCGAACTCACGCAGTGTAACCAATATTGGTAAAATTCCGCTTTGTGAATATTCTCTTATAGATGTAAGAAATAGATGGCGCATCATCATTGATTTGCCAATGCCACCCATGCCAACCAGCAGAACATTACGAGAATGCTTCGCTAATTCGTCCAAAGTCACATTATTAATCATTGCGCTTCCGGGGATATAATGATTTCGACTTGGAACTCTGCTTATTGTATTACAAACAAAAAATTCATCGAACGAACGCTCTTCTGATGTATAGAGGAGCGTTTTTAATTTTGCATATTTAGCCTGTGAATTACTCACATAGTCGGGGAAATCCGAAGCTTTCAAATAGGTGCGGTAAATATAATCGACAATATTTTCGGCTTCACCATTTCCTCTTGCAAGCGCACTGAACTGCTTCGCCAGAGCTGCCGAAAAAGCAAATTTATCAGGAATTTCATCTTCGCCTAAACGAACACCAAATGCGGTCAGAAGCTCAGGAAGTACTTTCTCATTCAATTTTCCCGACACCGTTCTTGAAAAACGAGTCTCATCAAAGACACCTGCTGTCTTTTCCCACAAATCAGTTGTAGGCTCTCGGTCTCCCTTAAACCATTTTCGGAACTGATCTTCACCGAAGATCAATTCAATCTTTGCTATTTCTCCGAGGGCCGTACTCATAAAGAAGTCTGCAATCGCAGCTTGGGCCATAACTCCTTTAATTCCGCTGGTAGGTTTTTTCCCGGTATAAAATGGTGCGCAAAACTCGCAAAACTTCATTACTGTCCTCCTCGTTGTTCCTCATCGGACAAAATCTGTCCGGCTTGTCCTATCTTTGTCCAACTGTTGTCCGTTTGCCAGTCCACGAAAAAATCTCGTTCGAGGACTAAAGTATAAATGTGGACAAGCACCGGAGTGCTTATCTCGTATCGCCTTTTTGAAGTCGCTCTCATTCTGACCAATTCATAGTTATTCCTATTTATTATACACGCTAATTATGAATAAAACAAGGCAGCCAGACGAAATAACCCGGTCTTTCACGAAATAATGTCCCGGACATGACAAAAAACGGTCTGCTGCTGCATCAGCTCACCTTCTCTGTGGCCACGGAGGTGCGTTCGCAGTTGCTGCTGCGGCGATGCAAATGAATAGAGTGCCAGCTGCGAACGGCTGGTCACCGAAATGAAGCGGAGAAATCCGCATGAGGTGACCATCGATGACAATCAGAACTGGCAGCCATACCGGTTATCTCCGCTTCGGTTTAACAGCCGAAAGGAGAAAATCGAATGGCAATCAATGAAAACCAGAGTAAAAACAACACCCGTCGTATCTACATCCGCAGCCAGCGTCGCTGGCAGGAAGTACCCGAAGAAATCTATCGGGAACACACCCGCTTCCATGACACTTACCGTCACAGAATGCAGGACCGTGGCCTCTGCTGCTGTCCTCGTAATAAATGGTGGGTCTGTGATGCCGACTGCCTGACCTGCGAGTATCGCAACGCAGACGTTATCGCATCACTGGATTCTCCTATTGGAGAGGAATACGATGACCTGATTCTGATGGATACCATCGCTAATGACAGCGTGGCCGTTTCCGAACTTGCTGCTGACCGTATTGTTTTGGAGCAGCTTTTCAAGCGCCTCGCCGATCTGATGCCGGAAGCCGCTGATATTGGAAAGCTGCGTATGCAGGGCCTTTCCGATGAAGCTATCGCCAAATCCATCGGTATTCCTCGTACTACCTTTCTGTCTCGCATCAAAACTGCCAAGAAACAGTTAGAGAAGGAATATCCTGATTTCTTCTAATGTAGTACATCGCTCTGGCCTCTGGGAAAACCGGCGGTCAGAACTTTTTCAAATATTTTTCTCCATCCTTCGTCAAACGGCATCGCTCATCTCCAAAAGGGAGTGCAAGGAGCAGAAAACAAGCTGCTCCACCACGAACAGGAGGTGAACGAAATGACTCAGGCCCACAGCCGCACCGTGGATACCGATGCCGAGGTAATTGAAATCCTCGTTGCAATCAGTCAGGTATCCGCACGAATGGCAAGACGACTCAGCATTCTTGCCGCAAGACAATCCGAGGAAGGAGGAAAACATCATGAGCAAAATGAGCGACATGGCTATGACCATCGAAGAGCTGCGCAATGCTGCCGCTGCCATTACTGATGTAGCCAACTATCTGACCGAGATGTTCTCCGGCACCGCAGCCGAGGAACAACCGTAAAAGAAAGCTCCGGCCCAGAAGCCAGCCTTGACGCTGGAACAGGTACGAGCAGTTCTTTCCGAGAAATCCCGTGCCGGTCACACGGCAGGCGTCCGTGAGCTGCTCCAGAAATATGGTGCCAGCAAGCTCTCTCAGGTGGACCCTGCAAATTATGAAGCGCTGCTTCGTGATGCGGAGGTGATTGGAAATGCCACCTAAAGCACACGCCATTCTGTCAGCGTCCTCTTCGCACCGCTGGCTCAACTGTCCGCCTTCGGCAAGGCTCTGCGAAACCTACGAGGACAAAGGTTCCGACTATGCAGCCGAAGGTACCGACGCACACAGTCTCTGTGAATATAAGCTCCGCAAGGCGCTGGACATGAGTGCTGTTGACCCGTCGGAACACCTGACTTGGTACAGCGAGGAGATGGAGGACTGCGCCAACGGATACGCAGCTTATATCTTGGAGCTGGTGGAAGCCGCCAAGGAAACCTGCGCTGCCCCCGTGGTACTTATCGAACAACGTGTTGATTTCTCTCGCTGGGTAGAACAGGGCTTCGGAACTTCGGATGCCATCATCATTTCAGATGGAACGCTCCGTGTCATTGACTATAAGCATGGCCTTGGCGTTTTGGTCGAAGCGGATAACAATCCCCAGATGATGTGCTACGCTCTCGGCGCACTGGAGCTGTTCGACGCAATTTACGACATCGATTCTGTCGCAATGACCGTGTACCAGCCAAGACGACAGAATGTATCCACCTTTGAAATGTCCAAAGACGACCTGTATCGCTGGGCCGAAGAAGTCTTGAAGCCTACTGCGGAGCTGGCCTTCGCCGGTGACGGAAACTTTCTCTGCGGCGAGTGGTGCGGTTTCTGTAAGGCCAAGCATGAATGCAGGGCCAGAGCCGAAGCCAATCTGCTCCTTGCTCAGTACGATTTCAAGCTGCCTCCGCTGTTGGAGGATTCTGAAATCGAGGTCATTCTCTCCCGTGCAGATCAGCTGGTCTCTTGGGTGAACGACATCAAGGAATATGCGCTTCAGCAGGCCATCTCAGGTAAGGACTGGACCGGTTTCAAGCTGGTCGAAGGCCGCAGCAATCGCAGATACACCAATGAGGCCGCTGTAACACAAGTTGTTACCAACGCTGGCTTTGACCCGTATGAGCGCAAGCTCCTCGGCATCACTGCCATGCAGAAGCTGCTCGGTAAGAGCCGCTTTGAAGAACTCCTGTCTGCTTACATCGAAAAGCCGCAAGGCAAACCCACACTTGTACCGGAAAGCGACAAACGCCCGGTCATGAATAATGCAAAAACTGATTTTATGGAGGAAAACGATTATGAGTAAGAATGTAAAACCTGTAAATCCCATGAAGGTCATCACTGGCCCTGAAACCCGCTGGAGCTACGCAAATGTCTGGGAGCCTAAGTCCATCAACGGTGGCACTCCTAAGTACAGCATCAGCCTGATTATCCCTAAGAGCGACACACGCACCGTTGCCAAGATTAAGGCCGCTATCGAAGCTGCCTACAAGGAAGGCGAAGCCAAGCTCAAGGGTAACGGCAAGACTGTCCCTGCACTCTCCGTTCTGAAAACTCCTCTTCGTGACGGCGATTTGGAGAGACCCGACGATGCCGCTTACGCTAACGCCTACTTCGTCAACGCCAACGCAACCACTGCTCCCGGCATTGTGGACGCAGACCGTAATCCTATCATGAGTCGTTCCGAAGTTTACTCCGGTGTGTACGGTCGTGCCAGCATTACCTTCTACGCCTTCAACAGCTCCGGCAACAAGGGGATCGCCTGCGGACTCAACAATCTGCAGAAGATTCGTGACGGTGAGCCTCTCGGCGGCAAGGCAAGCGCTGAGTCCGACTTCAATACGGATGAAGACGAGGATTTCCTCGACTAATCACTTGATTTCCCGGCAGGGTGACGGAGCAATCTGTCGCCCTATTTGGGTATGGAAAGGATGTGACAATTCATGAAAACACTGAGTATCGATATTGAAACTTACAGCAGCGCTCCACTGCAAAAATCCGGTGTGTACCGTTATGTGGAGGCTGATGATTTTGAAATTCTCCTGTTTGGCTATAGCGTGGACTCCAGCCCGGTGCAGGTGGTCGACCTTGCCTGCGGCGAACATATCCCGAAGGACGTATTAATGGCGTTGGAGGATGACGAGGTCATCAAATGGGCCTTCAATGCCACCTTTGAACGCATCTGCCTATCCCGCTTCTTAGGTTATCCCACCGGCGATTATCTAAATCCTGAAAGCTGGCACTGCTCCATGATCTGGGCAGCTACGATGGGACTGCTTTTGTCACTGGAAGGTGTCGGTGCCGTTCTGGGCCTCGAGAAGCAAAAACTCACAGAAGGCAAAGACCTGATTAAATATTTCTGCCAGCCCTGCGCTCCTACGAAATCCAACGGTCAGCGCACCCGCAACAGACCATTCCATGCGCCAGATAAGTGGGCCGCTTTCAAGAACTATAACCTGCGAGATGTGGAAACCGAAATTGGTATCAAGCAGCGTCTGGCCAAATTCCCGGTATCCACCACTGTCTGGGAGGAATATCACCAGAGTGAAGAAATCAATGACACCGGTGTACGCTTGGATATGGAACTGGTGGCACAGGCCATTGAAATGAATACACAGTCCCGTCAGAAGCTGACCACTTCCATGAAACACATGACTGCATTGGAAAATCCAAACAGTGTGCAGCAAATGAAGCAGTGGCTGGCCAACAATGGCATGGAAACCGATAGTCTTGATAAAAAGGCTGTGAATGAGCTTTTGAAAAAGGCTCCGCCTGAACTGGCCGAAGCTCGTGCGCTGGTCCGCTGCGGCGACTTCTCTGCCGTAGAATTGTTGTATGAAGATGTCCCGGACACCCTCTCCCAGCTTATCCGTACCGCTTTCATTCAGTAATGCAACTACAATTCCAATAATATTCTTTATCTTCTTAGTTACTTTTACCCCTGTTACCTCTACCTTTTATGGCTTTTCATCTGTTTCCTGCCCCAGTGTATCATCTACGGGGCAGCCGCAATTCGGACACTCTGTCATCCCATCTTCAAGTTCAGCACCGCATTCTGTACAATACTTCTTCTCTTCTGGTATCAATATTGCACCGCAATGTACACACTTCTTTGCTTTTTCTGATACCTGTTCCCCACAATGTGGACATACGATCATTGCCATAAAATAGTTCTCCCTTCTTACACATCTGCTATTTGCAGGTGATACTGTTTAATAATTCTTTTTGCCACCATAGCATTTAGATCTTTATTAACTGCAACCGTATAAACTCCATTTGAATACATAAAATGTGAGCCTTTACATCTCTGATATTTATATCCGTTGTTACGAAGTATCTTTTGCATTTTTCTGGCATCTACCATGAATATCACCTACCTTTTTCTAGCCTTCTCATGATATTCTGCGATATCATCTGCCCAGGTATCATCAAGTTCTATGCTACAGGTTCTGCTTTTTATAACGCCTCTCACTGCTCTGCCAACAGTTTCGTAATTAAGTGCTACTCCACCATGATCATTTTCGTATGTTACAGATTTATTTCTTTCAATTCCGATTTTTTCTGCTTCTCTTCCGGCATCAATATTTGCCCCGAGGAATAAGAACTCCCATCCACACTCTTTTCTTGATTCAATCATTCGTTTAATATCATTGTAATTGAACCCTGCACTAGAATTTTCCAATCCATCTGTGGTAATAACAAACAATACTTTTCCGGCACGATGTTCCTCTGGTAAATGCTTCTGCACATTATCAATTTTATTAATTGCCTGTCCTACTGCATCAAGCAATGCCGTACATCCTCGGACATAATATTCTTTATCCGTCAACGGCTGTACTGCTTCAATCGGAAAACGATCATGGATGATTTCTACTTCATCATCAAACAGGATCGTTGTCACATTTACCTTTTCTCCTTCTTTTTTCTGCCGATCTATCATCCCGTTAAATCCACCGATTGTATCGCTCTCCAGTCCACCCATTGAACCACTTCTGTCCAAAATAAAAACCAGCTCTGTTAATTCCGCATTCATGTGATTTACCTCCTTCGGTTTATTGTAATCACATTATATCTGCGAAACTAACAGAGCTGGTCGCATGATAGGCGACAATTTCATCACCTACCCAAAAATTGGCTGTCCATAAGCATCCAATATTTCATTTATCTCAAACATATCATATATCTTATTCTGTAAGAAATACACCACGATAATATCCATCTTTGAACTTCTTGAAAATGCAAAACCTGCTGAATTTAAAAGATCCTTTGCTTCATCAATAGATAGTTCTAATGCTATTGCAAATGCAAGCACAGTCTTCTTATTTGGCGTATAATTCACATCTTTTCTGATTTTCGAGAAATGTCTTCGATCCACATAAGCTTTATTGTAATCAACCATTATGAATTCACATACACATACACGATCCCGGAAATGATCAGGTAAAACCAGGTGGTAGGATTGGAAAACCAGGTGGTAAAGAAAGACAGCATCATATACATAGCGATCTGGGCGTAGATCACATGACCTGCAGGACAGGTAAGTTTTCTCCTGAAACGGCCCAGCAGATAACAGCAGCCTCCTAAAAGACCGCCGAAAAATATCATTCCCACAACACCAAAATCATAAAAAGCATCGTAAAACAATGTTACTGTAGTCAGCTCCTCTTTTGTTACAAACAGAGGAAAATCTGCCAGTGACGGGAAGATAAACTTAAGTCCGGTCAGCGCCCATAATGGGAACAGGCCCTTAAGTCCAAAGGAAAAATGTTTTAACTCCGCCGCCATACAGTTAAAGTTATCGTAATTATTTGCAATATACATATATGGCTGGGTTATAAAGATTGGCATATGGCTGTTTTTCATCTCAAAAATGCCGTTTAAGTATTCTACGCTATGGCTGCGCAGCACTGTCAGTGCCACATAAGCGGGGATCAGTGCCACAAGGAGCACACCTACATAGATCAGGCTGAAGCTTCCTGTCATGGAAATGTAGGTAAATACAGCCATCCCCACTGCCAGTATCAACTGGAAACGGGAAACGCATAAAAGCGGGATCATCACTGCCATAATATCGCAGACCACTGCCAGCCAGAAGCCTTTATACCGTATCAGTCCCCTTCCTCTTCTTGCCAGCATCAGACTGTATACCACAGAAAGGCTTGGAACCAGTACGCAGGATACAGTAAAATAATGGACTCCTTTAATGTGAAAATAGGAATAAGCGTGAGGTACACCATAGGAAAACATTGGCACAAAATCCAGTCTCCATGCCTCAAAAGCAAAAGCTGATACAGATACCAGGGTGATCACAGTCATGGAGATCAGAATGCGGTTTGCCTGTAAAGGTGAGTCTGCAGATGAGTAATATTTGTATACAGATCCCATATCCGAAGCACTCCAGCCATCATACATCCTGGTCAGCACCTCAAATACCCACCAGAAGGCCATAACTGCCACAAAAAAACTGACCCAGGTAATAAGAAGCCAGTCTGTCTGGAGATAGGAAAGCTTAAAGCAGGAGACTCCCTGTCCTCCTATAAAAAACAGGCAGAACAGCCCCCGAAGGTGGATCAGGTTTCCTGTCCGGATATAATCTCTGATATACAGCCATATAGCTGCTCCAACTAAAACAAGGCCGGACAGCACATATAAGTGCTGCCAGGCCAGAATAAAACTGATTCCATAACAAATAAGATAAACTATCATTAACCTGTAATCTTCTCCACAAACTTTCTCATGTAGTCTTCTACTTCTGCAGTTGTAGCAAAGCTCATAGCTTTATCAGCTACTGCCTGAAGTTCTTCTACACTGTATTCTGTTACCATCTTTCTTGCGCGCAGGATGGCGGATGCGCTCATGCTAAATTCATTTAAACCAAAAGCAAGCAGTAGCGGGATCATCATTGGATCACTGGCTGCTTCCCCACACATACCTACCATAATGCCGGCTTCACGTCCACATGCAATAATATGGCGGATACTTCTTAATACTGCCGGGTTAAAAGTAGAATACAGATAAGAAACCTTCTTGTTTCCTCTGTCAACTGACATGGTATACTGTGTCAGGTCATTGGTACCGATACTGAAGAAATCTGCCTCTTTTGCAAAAATATCTGCGATCAGGGAAGCGGCTGCTGTCTCTACCATGATACCAACCTGGATGTCTTTCTTGTATGCAATGTTCTTTTCATCCAATTCAGCCTTGATCTCTTCAATCAGTGCTTTTGCCTCTCTTAACTCATCAATACAGGTTACAAGAGGGATCATAATACGGATATTGCCATATGCGCTGGCTCTTAAAAGTGCCCTCAGCTGCGGCTTATAAATATCCTCTTTTCTGTCCAGGCACAGACGGATGGCACGATAACCTAAAAATGGATTTTCGTCCTTTTCCAGTCCCATATAAGGGATCTCTTTGTCACCGCCGATATCCAGTGTACGGATGATCACCGGTTTACCGTTTAATGCAATAGCAACTTTCTTGTACGCTTCAAATTGCTCTTCCTCTGTAGGCATAGCAGTACGGTCCATAAACAGAAACTCTGTACGGAACAGACCAACGCCCTCTCCATCATACTGTAAAACCTTGTCTACATCTTCCGGCTTCCCGATATTAGCAACGATCTCTACCTGTACGCCGTCTTTCGTAACGGAAGGCTGTCCAATGTATTTTTCCAGTTCTTTTTTATCTTTTAAAAACTGCTTTCTCTTTTCTTCGTATTCTTTTTCTACAGAAGCTTCCGGATCTACAAATACTTCTCCTGTGCTTCCGTCAAGGACTACTTTATCTCCATCTTTTACTGCATCCATCAGGCCATTTACTGCAACTACTGCCGGGATCTCCAGCGCTCTTGCCAAAATAGCACTGTGTGAGGTTTTTCCTCCCAGCTCTGTTACGATACCGGAAACATTTTCCGGATTAATACCTGCTGTCATAGAAGGTGTCAGATCCTTTGCTACCAGTATGCTTCCTTTTGGCAGTAAAGATACATCTACAGACTCCAGACCCATTAATGTACGCTGCATACGTACCTTAATATCCCTCATATCTGTGGCACGCTGCTGCATCAGCTCATCTCCCATGGATGCGAACATATCTGCATACATATTGCATACATTTTCAATGGCAAATTCGCTGTTTACCTTGTCATTTCTTACGCTGTTTTCAATTTCCCCTGTAAGCATGGGATCTGATAAAAGCATCATATGTCCCTGCATGATCTCTGCTTCCTTCTCTCCCACGCGGGAAGCCAGATCGTCAGCCATCTTCTGTGTAGCTGCAATGGTCTTTTCCAGAGCCCCCCTAAAGCGCTGGATCTCCCCCTCTGCATCTGCTACCTCATTTCTTGTGATCACTAATTCTGCTTCTTCAACGATCACAGCTTTGCCAATGCCGATACCGGCAGAAGCGCTTGTTCCCTTAAACATATGTGTTGCCTCCTTATTGTTTTAATGTTCTCTCGGAATCTTTCTGTACCTGATTTTGTGAGAAATGTTCTCTCGGAATCTTTTTGTACTTGATTTTGCGAGAAGATTTTTTGTCAGTTGTGCCCAAATTTCTGAGGCGTACGCGGTGCGTACGTTAATGAAATTCGGGTGCAACTGGCGAAAAATCGGCCGCAAAGGCAAGTGCAGGAAAGACTCCGAGAGGACATAGAAGACTCCGGGAGGACATTTTATACTCGCGAACAGCCACCTATGGGCTTTACTGCCGCAGGCTGTTCATTTATTAATGATCCAGGAAAAACAAATGCCACCTGCGGTGCCGCCTGTTTTTCTTTGGTCTCATACTATCTATTCCCCTAATCCATCCTCTACGATTTTGATCATTGCTGCCAGTGCCTTTTCCTCATCAGGACCAGTGCAATTAAATTCAATCTCTTCTCCGCATTTTACACAGGCGCCAAGGACGCTAAGCACACTTTTCGCATTTGCCGTTACATTGCGGACTTTAAAAGAAACCTTTGATTTATACAGCAGAGCCTCTTTGCAAAGGATGCCTGCAGGCCTTAAATGAAGACCAGATGGATTTTTGATCACAGTTTTTCCACTTACCATATTTGATTCTCCTGATTTTTCCGCAGCATATAAACTGCCTTTTTCTTGTTTTCCCCTTAATTATTTCTCATGTTCTCTCGAAATCTTTCTGTGCTTGATTTTGTGAGAAGATTTTTTGTCAGTTGTGCCCAAATTTCTGAGGCGTACGTGGGACGTACGTCGATGAAATTTGGGTGCGACTGGCGGAAAATCGGCCACAAAAGCAAGTGCAGGAAAGACTCCGAGAGGACATTTCTCTTACTTAACGGCTTTCCCAGCCGCCGTTGTATAATTTGATGCAGCAGAGCTGCTTTCAGCAGCTGTTGTTTCCCCTCTGCTGCTCTCTGTCTCTTCTGATGCAGCCGCCGTTATTTCCCCTGGTTCTCTGTCATGAACGATGATCTGAAGGTCATCCTGGCTTACCAGCTCGTACGCTGCTCCCAGTTCAAAGGTTACAGTTCCCGGATGGGTTCCAGGACCCATATCGCTTACATCAACCTCTGCCTCTAACGAATCCTCCGTCAGCTGGTCTAAATCTTCTTTTAAACCTTTAATATTTAAACGTATCGCATCTCTGTCATACTGATAGCTGTAGTGGCTGGATGCACCTACCTGACGGATCTTACTTGTCTTTAATTCAATGGTACGGGTCTCTAAAGGTTCTACTTTTAAGGTTACATGGATCTTGCTGTTGGAATCAGCCAGTTCCACATTTTCCGGAAGATATTTATTCAAGTCAATGATCACTTCTTTATCCTCTGAAGCACCGTCCATATTTAACTCTGACTTAGGGATATTAATAGCATTTATCTCTGCCAGATCAGACTTAAGTCCTACTACATCAACAGAGTTTACATTGCTCTCAATACCTGTAAAGCGGTATCCGTCTGCCACTCTTCCCTCTGTCTCAAAATTCAGTCCCAATGTCTTTACTTTCAGGATAGAAAGAGTGTAGTCTGCCTCTGACCGGCTTAAGCTCACCTGGTCATCCAGAGTGATCTTATTTCTATTTGCATCAAAGCACTGGATCTGGGCTGTACCTGAAAGATCGGAATTTGCCCCGTCCAGACGGATGGTAATACCCACTGTACTGATCCGTCCCACCTGGGATTCCGGTCCGCTTACATATATGCTGGTAGGTACGATATTCACTGTTCCTTCCCTGTATCCGGACTCTGTTTCTCCTTCTGTATATGCGGTCAGCTCAAACTTTTTCTGCTGCACATCTTCCGTAGTCACGCGGATCACCATCGGTTTTGCAGTTACCGCATCCACTTTACTGTTCTTTATATCTACCTTCACCGGCACTGCTCCCGTAGGCTCATACATATCTGCCAGATCAATATAAGCCCTGAAATCAGAAGCAGAAATACTTCCTGCATCCAGTGTGCGTACCTTATATGCTACCGTCACAGTGCTGCGGTTATCGAGCAATTCATACGTTTTTCCGTTTGCGGAAAGTACATCTTCATTCAGCACCTCTAAAGGCACCTCTTTGGTGGCCGTCACATCCGGGTTGGAAATGTTGGTCACTGCCAGCCAGACAAAAAAAGCAAGGAAAACGGAAAGTATCTTCAATTTTAAGTTATTTGTCAGCTTTTTTCCCATTGATCAACCTTCCCTTCCATATCTTAAACCGGTTGGAAGAAACCGGCTCTTCTTTCATCAGTCCGGAAAGAATATCCCGAAGTGCCTCTGCAGTTGGAACACTGCGAAGCATTCCGCCTTCTGCAACAGATACCCGTCCTGTTTCCTCAGAAACAACAATAGTAAGACTGTCTGTTGTTTCACTGACACCTACCGCTGCACGATGCCTGGTTCCCAATGCCTTGTTAATAGACATATTGTCAGAAAGAGGAAGATAACAGGTAGCAGCTGCCACCCGGTTTCCCCGGATCACTACTGCCCCGTCGTGAAGCGGTGTATTATGTTCAAAAATGTTGATAAGAAGCTGGCTTGTGACCAGACCGCTGATCTCAATACCGGTCCTTTCGATTTCCTTTAAAGAAGTTCCTCTTTCAATGACCATTAAAGCGCCTGTCTTTACCTTTGCCATCTCAAAAGTGGCACGCACCAGTTCGTTCACAGTACGGTCATTAAATTCCTGACTGATCTTGCCGTCATCCTGGGCCAGAATACCGGATAACAGATTCTGGCTTCCCAGCTGTTCCAGGGCTTTCCTAAGTTCAGGCTGGAAAACGACCAGAAACGCCGTTACGGCAATAGCAGTAATATTTTTAAGGATCCAGACAATCGTATCCAGACGCAAAAGAACAGCCATAATGGAAAATACCAATATGACTAAAAGTCCTTTTAACAATGTCCATGCCCTTGTATTTTTTATCCAGAAAAGAATCTCATATACCAGAAACGAGATGATCGCGATCTCAAAGATATTCCGGAGGGAGATCCGCGGCAGCAATGTCAGCCAGGATGAGGCTTTCATCATAAGTTCTGTTAAGATTTCCACCTGTTATCATCCTCCTTTGGTCATATATACTTTTATACTTACTTATGTTCTTTCACTTTTGTACTTCGCTTTCTTGTGCTGATACGCTGTACTTTTACGTCCGTACTGCTCACGGTCATCTTGGGAACTGCTTTTACATAGTAATAATAATCATCATCTTCAAACTGCACATATTCTGTACAGGTATAATCTACAGAAAAGAAAAAGAAATTGTAGATCATAGCCAGCACCACAGACACGAGCAGGCCAAAGATCAGTGTTCCGGCCGATACAGACACACCAAATACAAAATCACCTACAAAAATAACCAGCAGCTGGGCTACTGTTCCTACCACAATAGCTATAACCCAGGCATAGTCCACAGAAAGTCTGTGGATCAGATATACCACTATAATGCCAACTGCACAGGCAGCGATCATTATCATCATAGTCTGGTTAAAGTATACAGACCGGATGATCTGGCTGTAACGCTGGACGATATCCACATTTCCTTCTCCTGTAAGGACACCTGCATTCTGGCGTATATACATCAGAAGATAGTAGAGAAAAACGCCGCAGCTCACTGGTATCACAGATATCAGGCTGCCTCCCAGACCCACTAAAAATGCCACTGCATACGGCACTTTAAACAAGAACGCAAGGGGCGTAAGTACCATAAGCCAGCTGTCTCCCGGCTTGAAGCCGTAATACAGCACTGCTACTACCAGTATCATCATCAATGTGATCAGTGCCATTTCCATGGATACTGCATACACATGCGCCACCATCACACATCCCATTAAAAACACGCTGGCACTATCCGGGAGCAGTGCACCAAAAACGCAGAGCAACAGCACAACCGCTGGATTTTTTAATTTTGTCATGTAACCGATATTGGCATTCATACTTAAAACAGTACACAGGACAAGCAGCAGCCGGACCACAAAGCGTATCCAATAACTGTATTTATTATAAAATTCTTTCAGGTGCTCTTTTAACAGCAAAAGACCTGTCATAAAGCGGCTCCTCCTCTGTTTCCTTTTCCGTGGTCTTTCCCGAATTTGCGCTCCAGATGTTTCAGCCTTGCCATATACATAGTCTGGCTTCTGGATGCAAAATCATATCGTTTGGAATAAATCTTCCATGTAATAAGAAGATAAAACACCAGTCCTGTTATATAACCCAGTCCCCAGTTTTTTGCCCATGACACAACCGTTTCTATAGCAGCGCCTTTTACGATCACACCCAGCTTGTACATGATCCACATAAGAAGGATCAGCACAAAACTAAAGGTGTATCCAAAAAAAGAGCGGAATAACTGTCCTCCTACGTAATCACTTTTAAAGAACTGATTTACAGGGAAGATCTTTCTGCCCTGATGCTTTTCAAATACTGCCAGATCAGTCATCGCCTGGATCTTTTCCTCATTCAGCATAAAGCACTCCTTTATTTTCTTCCCAATGCTATCAATTTAGTATACCACATCTTTTTTTGTTTTGCGACACCTTAAATGAATTTTTTGTTTTACCGTTCATAATTGAATATTGTATGAAGCAATTATTAATTTTTTATTAATTTACCTGTCAAGGCTTGTATTATTCTCAAAATATGCTATTTTTTATTCTGCGAAAAAAAATCAAACCAAACAGGAAAATATGATCAAAGTATTTAAAGTATTATTAAAGAGGTATAATTATGAAAACGCTTCAGATGATCCATTATTTTAATTTTGTGATCGCAACGGTATTTGTAGTATTTTATTTTTACCAGATTGGCTATCTGCTCCTTGGTCTTTTCATGAAGCACCGTAAAGGCAGTACCGGCCCTCATAAGCTCCACCGCTATGCAGCTGTCATTTCTGCAAGAAATGAGGCAAATGTTATCGGCGGACTGATCGCCAGCCTAAAAGCACAGAACTACCCTTGCGAGCTCCTTGATATTTATGTGATCGCAGACAACTGTACTGATGATACCGCCCAGGTAGCTGCACAGGCAGGTGCAAAAGTCTACCGCCGCTACAACCATCAGCAGGTAGGAAAAGGCTATGCTCTTGATTATCTGTTCAAATGTCTTTCTGCTTCCGGCAAAGATATATATGATGGTTACTTCGTATTTGATGCAGATAATTATGTGGATCCTAACTTTGTAAAAGAGATGAATGCTACTTTTGACAGCGGACATTTTGCAGCCCTTACAAGCTACCGCAACTCAAAAAACTTTGGTGCAAACTGGATTTCCGCAGGTTATGGCTTATGGTTCTTGCGCGAAGCACGCTTCTTAAACTTCCCAAGAATGCTTCTGGGAACCAACTGTGCGATCTCCGGAACCGGCTTTTTAGTTTCCGGTGAAGTGATACGTGAAAACGGTGGCTGGCCATTCCATCTGCTTACAGAAGATATCGAATTTTCTGTAAACTGTGCCATTGAAGGCAAGGTCATCGGTTACTGTGACAAAGCTGTTATCTATGATGAACAGCCAGTAAAGTTCGGACAGTCCTGGACCCAGAGACTGCGCTGGTCCAAAGGCTTTTATCAGGTAGACTGGCATTACAGCTGGGGACTGATCAAGGGGCTGTTCCAGGGTGGAAGAAAATCTTTCTCCTGCTATGATATTTTCATGACTGTTGCTCCTGGCATGTTCTTTACTCTTGCCGCTATCCTGATCAATCTGGGAATGGCATTTTCCTATATAACCGAACCTGGTTACATAGCAAGGCTGATCGCAGCTGAGAATATTTCCTTCCTTACAAGGACGATCGTTATGTTCTATTTAAGCCTTTTAGTTTACGGTATCATTACCATGATCAGCGAATGGAAACAGGTGAATCTTTCTGCTTTTAAGAAAATCCTGTATACATTTACATTCCCGGTCTTTATGTTCACCTACATTCCGATTTCTGCCGTTGCACTGATAAAGAAAGTAGAATGGAAACCTATCTGCCACGGAAATACTTCCGGAGAGCTGATCACTTCTAAAAGAAATTAAATACGAATTTTTCCTGCCAACAGCAGGAATATCATAATAGACAAAAAAGCGATGCACGGATACATATCGTCTGGATATGCTTCCTGCACCGCTTTTTCTTTAATGTCCTCTCACAATTCTATTACCTTGATATTACAGTATGGCTGCCAGCCGCAAAAGGATCATATATCCGGCTGTTCCCACTACAATACTTACTAATGTATTATGTTTCCATTTATAAGATAATGCCACGATCACTACTGCTGCTATTTTGGGCAATCCTATACGTACCACATCATTTCCTGTATCTTTTAAGCAATAGACGATCAGTACCGCCATAATTGCTGACGGAAGTGTTTTTCCAAGACGATCCAGCCAGTCCGGCATCTTCTGTGCTCCACTAAAAGCCAGAAAGGGCAAGGCACGGAGGAAAAAGGTACACAGGGCGGAAACTGTGATCGTGATCAATATTCTTTCTGTATTCATTTATGCTTCCTCCCCTTTCTTCTGTAATACCACTAAAAGTCCTGAAGTTATGAGCAATGCCGGAAGCATAAAACTGGAAGCTCCAAAGATAAGCAAACAGATAACACCGATCCCACAGCCTGCTAAAGCCGGTGTATGTTTATCTGTTTTCTCCCACTGATCAATAAATATGATCACAAATAAAGCCGTCATACAGAAGTCGATTCCTTTCATATCCCACGGGATCAGCTGCCCTAATACTCCTCCCAGAACAGCACCGATCATCCAGTAACAGCGGCTGAAAAATGCCACCAAAAACATAGCATCCTCTTTTTCTTTCTGAGGCAGTTCCAATGTGCAGTTTACTGCATAAGTTTCATCTGTCATGGTATGGATCATATAAAGCATCCGTTTTCCCATTTTCTTAAAATCTTCTAAGAACGTCAAACTATAAAAACTCTGGCGGCTGTTCATCAGAAGTGCCGTAAGAGCCACTGTTATAACAGAGGCGCCGCTGCTTAAAAATGTGATAAGCACAAACTGGAATGCTCCTGTATACACTGTCAGGCTCACCAGTAAAGAATAATACCATTTAAAGCCTGCATCTTCCATCATAATACCATAGGCCATACTGACAAAAATGTAGCTGCACATAATGGGAATGGATTTGATAAACGCATATTTCCGGATCTGGGATTTTGTCATACCGTAGATGTCCTTTCACTCCATTTTCTTTGGGCCTATCATATCTTCTATTTCCTACTTTGTCAATAGGTAAGTGGACTTTTCATCTTTCGACCCCTTGCAATGATCTCCTGACAGAAACAGAGATTACAATAATAAAACTACCGGGAATCGGATCGTTTCATCTAATTCCCGGCAGCATCATTTTGCTGTACTATTAAAATTTCTTACACCTGCTGCTTCAGCATTCCCGCACTTGTCATCCTTAAAGAATGTTCCGGTGGAATCTGAGGCTCTTTTGCTTCTGTATCCACTAACTGTAATGCCTTTACAGGACAGGCTTTTACGCAGGCCGGAAGCATTCCATGATGGACTCTTACATAGCAGCCATCGCATTTAATCATCTTGCCATTTTCGCCAAAAGAAGGAATACCATAAGGACATGCCATCGCGCAGCTGTGGCAGCCAATACAGTTGGTGGTATCATAAACTGTAAGATTCGTTTCTGGGTCTTTTTTCAGGCAGGCACTCGGGCATGCGCTGATGCACGGTGCATCGCTGCAGTGCATACACGCTAAAGACAAATGACTGTATTTCACATTTCCTTTTTGTTCCATTTCCAGGTCAAATACATTCCTGAAAGGTCTCTGGCCCTCTTTTACCTGGAAATCGTTCTGGTCCATACAGGCAACGGAGCAGGCTCCACAGGAAATACACTTGGTAATATCCAGATCTATTGCATATTTCTTCAACGCTGCACCTTCTTTCTCATACCGCATCTGGTAGAATTATAAGCCGGAAAACCGGAATAGGGGTCTACGTGAGTTCCTGACATCAGGGAATTTACATCTGCTTCTGAATATCCATGGTAGAAGAATATCACATTTTTCTGTACTCTGTGTGTTGGATGCGCTTTTACAGAAATGGTTCCTCTCTCTGTAAACAATTCTATATCGTCTCCTTCTTTTAAGCCCAGTGCCTGTGCATCTTCTGTGGAAATATCGGCCATTGGATCCGGCCGCAGGCTGCGTACCCAGGGTACCTTGTGAAGGCGGGAATGGATAGCATTGGGCAGTCTTGCGCCGGAACAGAGGATAAATGGATATACAGTTTCATCTGCCTCATCCATTGGCTCACAATAAGTTGGAAGGGCATCTAAATGCCACTGCGGATGAGAAGCGATCAATTCTGAGTATAACTCAAATTTGCCTGTTGGAGTCTTACAGCCTTCTTCAAGGATGGTTCCCGGAACATAAGGTTTTACCCCCCGCACTTTTACAGGCAGATCGCTGGCACGAAGTTCATCCATAGTAATATCCAGGTTAGATAAAATCTCTTCAATGTTCTTCTCATAGCCTTCTTCCAGGCGCTTATCCCCCAGGTTCATTACTTTTGCCAGTTCACATAGAATCTCTGCATCTGACTTGCTCTCTCCTACTCTGTCAATAGCAGGTTTGGTCAGCCATGCATAACCACCCGGATAGGTCTCTAGCTCTCCCCTTTCATAGGAAGTACATACCGGAAGAACAATATCTGCCATTTTGGCAGCATCTGTCATAAACAGATCTGTATCTACGAAAAAGTCCAGTTTTTCAATGGCAGATTTAAAATACTGGTCATCTGGAAGGATGCGGTAATTTAAGCCCATTGCAAATAATGCCTTAACAGGATAAGGTGTTCCCTCATGGATCTGTCTTGGCAGATCCACACACTGCATCTCCCGCTCCATATGATACCACAGTGGGAACCGTGTCGCTCCTACAGGAAGAACTGTATCCTTTGGCTCTGTACCATCTGCAAATTCATCTTCCAGTGTAGTAAAACCTGCGATCTGGTGAGTAAATGTATGCTCTCCCGGCAGTTGTCCGCCTTTACGGTCAAAGTTGCCTGTCAGTGCAGAAAGTGCCATAATAGCACGGTAATTCTGGAACCCATTCTTATGATGCGGGATCGGGGCACTATTTTCGTTAATCGCCATAGACTTGCTCTCATGGATCATCTCACAGGCTCTTTCTACCATTTCATAAGGAACACCTGTCAGCTTTTCGACATTGGTCTCACTAAATCCAGCTGCATATTCTGCATATTCTTTAAAGCCATGAACATATTTATCAATGTATTCTTTGTCGATCCAGCCTTTCCGGATCAATATATTTCCCATACACAATGCCAGGGCACCGTCTGTTCCCGGATATGGGCGCAGATGCAGATCACACATTTTTTCTGTAGTAGGCGTGATCTGCGGGTCTACTACAATGACCTTCATTCCCCTTGATCTTGCTTCTTCTGCTCCCTGAGCCTTTAAGTAACCGGAATAATAAGGATTAAATGCCCAGCCAAGAAGCAGGTCACAATTTGACATATCCGGTCTTGCCAGCTGTCCTATGGCTGTTTTCCATGCCATCCAGCCAGTAGTCATACAGGTACTGGACTCTGTACCATAATTCATAGTTCCAAAGGAATGGGCAAAACGGCGCAGCCACGGACGGAACCATTTATTGTAACCACCGAAAAATGCCACTGCCTGAGGTCCATCTGTTGCTTTGATATGATTTAACTTTTCAGCGATCTCCTTATAAGCCTCATCCCAGGTGATCGGTTCAAATTTTCCTTCTCCCCTTTTGCCAGTACGGCGAAGGGGTGTTTTTATACGGTCTTCTCTGTAAGCAAAGCCACGGCCGGACAATCCTTTTGTGCAAAGGCATCCCTTATTTCTCGGATGCTCATCCAAGCCTTCCAGCTTTACCATTTTTCCCTCTTTTACATAAGCGCATACACCACAATTATATGCCGGAGAACAGATAGCACAGACTGTATTCTTTTTTTCAATGCCGGTCTCCGGTCCCGGTATCTTTGCTTTTATTAAAGCCTCTAAACTATCCATGGATCTTCTCCTCAACTTCATCTATAAAAGGAACGGAAAGTCCTGCTTTTACCAGCATAGCCCGCTGATAATCCGGCAGAACAAACTGTTCACCTGCAAACAGCCGCAGCATATAATTTTTTATAATGCCGCTGATACGATAATTGTCTAAAATATTAGCGCCTACAATGCGCTTTCCGTCTAGCACCAGACGGATATACAGATCTTCTGAAAGCGAACCGTATTCCAGGATTTCTCCCTGCATCCGGTTGTCTCCAAAACCAATAAAATCCATGTTCATAAAGTGGGTGATATTGTGAAGGATATTTCCTTTATAAACAGCATCTCCCCCTGCCATGTTAATACCGGCAGTTTCTCCCTGATGATTGGCATTTGCCCACAGACCGATGATCTGTTTCTGTCCGCTTTCCAGATTATTCCCTTCACAGCAGTCACCTGCGGCATAAATTCCAGGAACAGAGGTACGCATATGGTCATCCACTACAATACCTCTTGTGATCTCCACTTCGCCCTGAACAGTCTCTGTAATGGCTCTTGTACCAATACACAGACCCACAATGTCTGCGGGAATCCGGCTTCCGTCTGTAAGCACAGCCACCTTTTCCCCATTTTCCTGTTCCATATGATCAATGGTAACACCAAACATTAAATGAACGCCCTGGGCTTCTACTCTCTTTTCAATCTCTTCTGCAACCTCTTTGTAAGCAGCCAGAGGAAATATATAGCTTGCCAGATCTAAAAGCCAGGTTTCAATACCATATTTATGAAGGACTTCCACCACCTTGATGCCAGCCATGGAAGCACCGATCACAACAGCATGTTTAATATCATTTTTCTTCAGTCTGTCTTTAAAGCGAAGGGCATCTTCTACTGTACGCATTAAAAATGCATCCTCAGGCTCCAGTCCTTTTACAGGAGGAGCAAATGCCCTTGCACCTGTTGCGATCAGAATGCGGTCATACTGCTCTGATCCATTTTCTGTTTCTACCAGATGTTCAGATCCGTGAACCTTTATTACCGTTTCTTTGCGAAGGTTAAAATCCACTTCTTTTTGTATCTGCTCCAGATCACCAAATGGGAACATTCCTTCATATTCCAGCTTTCCAAAGGCATAATACGTAGTCAACATAGGATTATAAGGGGCTCGTTCTGTATTGCTGTATACATCAATGCATCCCTCTTTATCCAGCTCACGGATCTTTTTCACTGCATGGTAGCCGGCTGTACCAAAGCCTACTACTGCGTATTTCATAGTCTTACCTCCCATAACATGGGAACGCGGTGAGAATGCTATTGCCGCAACACCCCCACCGCGTTTTCCCGGTATCAAACAGTGATTACTGCTGATCCATTTTTTCTTTTACGTTCTTATAACGAACTAACATCAGCACAACTGCTGCAAGGATGAACAAGCCAATGTACAGGAACTGTCTTGCATTTAAGCTGGACAGGCTGACATAAGATGTAGCTGCCAGTACAACGAATACAACAGCTAATGCTGCATTTAACTTTGCAGGGCTCATGTACAGAGCAGATTTTCTGTATTCCTCAGGAAATACCTTAGGAAGACGGAAGCATGCATAAACCATTAACAGGTCAGTCAGTTTGCCACAGCCAGTACCCATATTTGCAATATCAGAGGTGTTCATACCAGTTACGATTGGAATGATACCAACCGCAAAGAAGAATAATAACAGGATAACAGGTGTACCGCCCTTATTTTCCTTTGCACAGGCCTCTGGCAGCCATCCGTCCATAGCAGCCCTCTGAAGAGAACGTGTAGTCCATGATAAAGTACCATTTAAAGTAGTCAGTAATGCAAACCACGCACCGCCGATCACGAAGAACAGGTAGATAGGTGCAGGGAATACAGATTTTGCCACTACAGAGATATTTACACCAGCTACTTCCTCAACAGGAAGAACGCAGGCAGCAACAATACCAACTAAAGCATAAAAAATTGCAACAAGCAGTGTAGAAAATACCATAGCCTTTGGAATAGTCTTTCCAGGATTTTCTACTTCACCGCCATTCTCAGCTAAGAACTTAGCACCTGCACATGCAAAGGAAAGCATGGCAGCACCGCGGAGGAATTTCATTGGGCCGTTTGGCATAAGGTTTTCTTTATTTAATGCCAGTGCAGACCAGTCTACCTTAGGAAGACCAAATACAATGTAAATAAACAGAGAAATAAGTAATAATGCTACCATGAACTTCTGTACTTTTGCAGAAGTCTTCAGGCCGATCATATTTACTGCTACTGCCAGGGTCAGTGCGCCAAGTGCTACTAATTTCTGATTTACATCAGGGAAGATAACAGCTACATAGCTTGCAAAGCCAATGGCAAAGGTTGCGATCAGTACCTGCTGGAGAACGAACATCATCAAAAATACGAAAGATGCTCTTGGTCCGATCAGTTTTTTAGCATACACATAGCTGCCGCCGGTTGCAGGCATACTGGATGCCAGAGTTGCCATTGGAACCAGCTGACATACAGCGATCAGTGCTGCCAGAACGAAACCATAAGGTGCGCCATGTCCGGTCAGGCCGATCACGATACCAGTTAATACGAATACACCTGAACCAACGATCTGACCGATGCAAAAGCTCATACATTCCCAGAAATTCAGTTTTTTATTGTCCATTGTTATGCCCCTTTCTTATCTGCCACAAACCGTGCCAGTATTTCCATACCTTTTTCAAGAGTTTCCCTTGGGCAGCCAATATTAAAGCGAAGGAAATATTCTCCATTGCCCTGATATCCTGCGCCCCCTCCTACTGCCATCTTATACTCAGATGCCAGGATTTTTACCATCTCCTCGGAAGTCATGGAAAGTCCGCTGCAGTCTAACCACATCAGGTAAGTACCTTCTGGTTTAACAGGTTTAATCTGTGGTGCATGTTCTTTCAGATAGCTGATAACAAATTCAGCGTTTTCTGTAAGATATGCATTCTGTTCATCTACCCATTCATCCCCATATGTATAACAGGCTTCAATGGCACTGTTTGCCATGCAGTTCGGGCTCATCAGCCATGCCTGGCGAAGCGTATCCTCCTGGATCTTCTTATATTCCGCATTCGGGATAATAGTGCAGGAAGAATGAAGACCTGCCATATTAAAGGTCTTGCTGATAGCAGTGTAAACCAGCATATGATCATACACATCAGCGAAACGTGCAACAGAAGTATACTGATGTCCGTAAAGAACTACATCCCCATGGATCTCATCAGAAAACAGCCATACAGAGTACTTCTTGCACAGCTCTACGATCTTTCTGACCTCATCCTCTGTCCATACACGTCCTACCGGATTGTGCGGGTTACAGAAGATCATTGCCTTTACATCTCCACCGGATAATTTCTTTTCCAGATCTTCCCAGTCAATAACATAACGGCCTTCGCCATAAACCAGTGGACAGTCAACCTGTTTTCTCCCCTGGTTGTTGATCACAGCAAAAAACGGGTCATATACAGGAGTAAATACTAAAACTCCGTCTCCAGGCTGTGTAAAGCCGCGGATGGAAAACCAGATGGATGTAACAACACCTTCAGAAGGAGAAAAAGCACTGACAGGCAGATCTACCTGATGACGGCGCTTATACCAGCCTCTTACTGTTTCCAAAGTTCTCTCTCCGGTAGTGGTATAACCGAAAACCGGATGTTCCAGACGTTTCTTCATTGCCTCTACTGCTTCTGGCAATGTTGCAAAGTCGGTATCTGCGATCCAGAAAGGAAGAAGTCCTGTTCTGGTTCCGAATTTCAGCTGTTTTTCCCACTTAATGGAGTCAGAGCCAATACGGTCCTGTACTTTATTAAAATCGTACTTCATTACTGCACCTCCAAAATGATGTAAAACTAAACTGTTCTCCCACGATCTTACTGTGCCTGAAAAAGCAGGTTCAGAAAAAACGGGAGTACATTAAATGGATATGTCTCCATTTTCATAGTATATGCTTATATCCCCAGCGGTACGGGCCCTGTACTGTCCGGGAAAATTACAGCCAAAGTAACAATAGACAAAGATCACTGCTAAAGCTTATCTGCAGAATTCATCAAAATATTGCTTATATGTGCTATAGATCCAGTCGCAATGGACCAGCATATGAAAATATGCATAGTCACCATCATGGTTTTTCACTGCTTCCAGAATATTACCATGCTGGATACGCACCTGCTCTCTGTTCAACTCCTGATCTACAGGAAAAATAAGAGGCAATGTACGGATCTCATTGGAAGGAAGGACTATTGCATTCCACACCGGCTCCAGAAGAGGATTTTTTACGATCTCCCATAAACAGCCGTGGAAGGACTGGAGTCCTCTTCCCTCTTCCACATACAGATTCGGGCCTTCGATCACCACCTGGTCATTTTCATAAATACGCTCCAGTCTGGCAATGTCTTCCGGTGCAGCCATCAGTGCCGCCTGCTTTGCAATTGCAGGTTCTATCAGCCTTCTGGCTTTTGTGGAAAGTTCAAATTGATTCCAGTATTTTTCCGCCTGATCTTTTAACTCTCCAGGATCCAACAGGTTTTTCCAGTCTACACTGACAATACTTCCTTTGCCTTTGCGGGTTTCAATAATACCTGCATCAGCTAAAAGGCGAAGTGCCTGGCGGACAGTCACTCTGCTGACTCCCATACGTTCCATCAGCTCCTTTTCACTGGGGAGCTGGTCCCCGGTGCGGTAGGTTCCACTGCGTATCATATCTTTGATCTGATCAAATACCTGATCATATAAAGGTTTATTTGATAATTTATTCACAGTATTACCTCCTAGTATAATAATGGTGTAGTCAATCAAGACTACTTGGTTAATAAGTTTCTA